>Ga0074044_10001428_pt1 | contig 21556 bp, 19 predicted proteins | sample BogForMeECP23OM1_FD_94443 | JGI IMG/M metagenome (GOLD analysis project Ga0074044, IMG submission 94443) | Bog forest soil microbial communities from Calvert Island, British Columbia, Canada - Bog Forest MetaG ECP23OM1 | ecosystem: Environmental > Terrestrial > Soil > Wetlands ...
CGCGTCCTGCGGGAAGTCCTCGACCGTCCGATCGTAGGCCGCCAGCGCCTCCTCGAAACGGCCCAGCGCGCGCAGCGTCTCCGCGCGACCGTTCCGCGCGACCGCGTCCTGCGGGAAGTCCTCGACCGTGCGATCGTAGGCCGCCAGCGCCTCCTCGAAACGGCCCAGCGCGCGCAGCGTCTCCGCGCGCCCGCTCCGCGCGACCACGTCCTGCGGGAAGTCCTCGACCGTGCGATCGTAGGCCGTCAGTGCCTCCTCGAAACGGCCCAGCGCGCGCAGCGTCTCCGCGCGCCCGCTCCGCGCGACCACGTTCTGCGGGAAGTCCTCGACCGTGCGATCGTAGGCCGTCAGTGCCTCCTCGAAACGGCCCAGCGCCCGAAGCGTCTCCGCGCGCCCGCTCCGCGCGACCACGTTCTGCGGGAAGTCCTCGACCGTCCGATCGTAGGCCGCCAGCGCCTCCTCGAAACGGCCCAGCACCCGAAGTGTCTCCGCGCGACCGTTCCGCGCGACCGCGTTCTGCGGGAAGTCCTCGACCGCCCGATCGTAGGCCGCCAGCGCCTCGCCCAGCTGCCCCCACTCTCGCCACAGTTCGGCTCGCGCGGTCCACACCGCCGGATCATCGGGAGCACACATGCCAGCAAGGTCGCAAAGTTCGAATGCAATGTCCTTTTGTCGCACGAGTTGCGTCGCCAAGCTCGTGAGGGACATCGCAAGTTTGTCCGGATCACCGTCGGCAAGCTGTCTCTTGGCCAACTGGACCACATCGTCCCAACCGGCTTGTAGATGGCCGGTTTCAAATCGAGTTACGATCCACTCGATCTGATTAAGGATCGCAGGGAGAATCTCCGCACCGGCCGACTCGCCGCGATCACGGTGACCCTGCCGGCGTTGGCGCGACCTAAATTCATCGAGCAATTGAGAAACGCGCAAGCGCACTTGCGCGACAATGTCCGTGCCGCTTGGCTCTGCGGTAAGGTCGTCATCCTCTGCTTCCGCGCCGGGCAAGCGTGATGAATCCCCAATCGGAGCGAAGCGATTTACCAAATGCGCCGCCAACTTCCGATCCCACTGGATATCCTTGGTCAGAAAGACTTTTGCCCGGACTTGGTCTTGCTTACCATCGTGGAGAGCGCACACGATTGCTGCGAGGAGTCCGGTCTCATATGCTTTGTCGACAGCAACTGCCCGCTCCACCGACGCGTAACCCAAATTGGAAGCCCAGAGTGCAATTTCATCTTCCAACTGAAGCAGCAATGGTCCGCTGACGATTGCATATAGCCTCTCGACCGCTGACAGCTTTTCGGCCCGGGCGAGACGTAGGGCGCCCGGCAGGTCCCAAGCTTGTTGGGATACCGGCTTCAAGAAGCGCCGTTCGATGAAGTCGGCAACTGAGGGATCGGTCAAAAACCGATTGGCGCGGCGAATGTTCTTCCGCCGCAGATCATCGTCGAGTTCCGAGTCCATCCCAACCAGCAGACCCTGCAGAACCTGAAAGCGGCAAGCTTCCAGATTGAGCAGCGACAACAGATCGATTTCGCTCAGCCCGCTGTCCCTCGGCGGAGCGACCTCGCGTATTTCCGCCCCATACTCGAAGAAGAACCGGATATCGTTGTTGGTGGGACGGCGCCGATCGTTATCTTCAAAAAGCCAAGTCTCACCATCGACGACGGCGAGAGCCTGTCGCAGGGGACCACTTAGGTGAGCCACGGTAATCGGGGCTGTCATGGATTCACCCGATCTACGATCATTACACCGCGGGTCTTGAGCTTCTGCTGGCCGAAGCTCCAGTCATCCTGATCTTCGGGCTTGGTGAGTGGCTTTTCAAGGGTCACCTTGCTCAGCGATTGCCAAGAAATCTCACCGAAGATGTGGACCTCGATATAGCGGTCGTCAGGCCGAGTGGCGCCGGAAAACAGAATATGATCAGCCAACTCGTGAATTGCGGTTGCAGGGGTAACCGTTGGAGCCAAATGAGCAACGCCAAGATGGGCGCGATCGGCCCAAACTGATCGCCATCCTAATTCTTCTACCGCGTCACGGCGCCCAAGATCGTTCCTTTCATAAAAAGCGAAAGAGTTTTCACGCATGACGGATGCACGGTCTTCGATTGAAACGTTCTGGAATTCCAGCGTGATTACACCGTAGTTTATCAGACCTCGACCGTCCGGACTGAGAGCGGCATTCACAATTTCTGCCCTGAAGCCGGGATGGATTTTCTCGTCAACAGCCCCGCGATGTGCATGATATCGTTCCTCAGCAATCTTTCGCAATCCAAGGTCTAATGCTTTGTAATAACTTAGATAATTTTGCCCAACCGCCATATTCCGCAAGATTTTTGCGTCGACGTTGATGGTAGCGACCGTTCCTTGTAAAAGTATTTCGAGTTGACGAACCTGGACCATGACGCCGCGAACAGTCGCCTGCGTTACCGCCGCGGAATAATTTTGCTCCAACTCAGCGCGCATCGCCTCGGCCCGCCGTACATTGGGAAAGCCGATGAAATGCCCACGTTCGCAAACGGTCCGGTGATAGTCCACCGGCGCCCCGCATTTGGGGCAAATCATCCCAGGCAAGTTTTAGCGTCTCCGCTGGCTGGTCGCGCTCATCGGTAGAATTGGCGCTTGGGAACAACCAGTCAAGTTCGGATTTGCTTCACCCTCGTTTCACGCCGGCTTGTGGCACGCACTGATCGGCTCATGCGTTAGGGTGCACTGAATGGCAAGTCACAACGACAGTAGCAATTACATATCCTTGCGCGGATCGTAGGGCTTGTCGCCCTGCCACTTCTTCATCAGCGCATCGAGCTCGGCATCGCGGTGCTCGGGCAGCACGATGCGGATGGTGGCGAGCAAGTCGCCGTGGCCGGCTTTGGCCGGGAAACCCTTGCCCTTGAGACGGAACGTGCGGCCGCTTGAGGTCCACGACGGGATCGTGAGCTCGACCGGCTTGTCGAGGGTCGGCACCCGCACCTTGGCACCGAGCGCGGCCTCGTAGAGCGTGACCGGCAAATCGAGCCGCACGTCGGCGCCGTCGAGCGTAAAGATCGGGTGCGGGGCAATCACGACGGTGATCAACACGTCGCCGGCGCCAGCCTGCCCCGCCATGCCCTGACCTTTGAGCCTGATTTGCTGGCCGCTGGTGATGCCCGCGGGAATCTTGACATCGACATCCTTGCCGGTCGGCAGCCGCAGGCGCTGGGTGACGCCGTGCGCGGCTTCCGGCAGCGACACCGACAGTTCGGCATGCACGTCTGCGCCAACGCCGAAATCCTCGGGCTCGAACGTCGAACCGGCGCCGGGGCGTCCGCCACGCCCGCCGCCGCCGAAGGCTTCCCGCAAAATATCTTCGAAGCCGCCGAAACCGCCGCCACCGCCACCGCCGCCGCCGCCGCGCCCGCGCCGGGTCGTGCGCGTAAAGCCCTCCGGGCCGAAGTCGAAGCTTTCGAAGTTCGACTCGGGGCCGAAGCCACCGCCCGGTCTGGCGCCGGCGCCTTGGAAGCCGTGGAAACGAGGCTTGCCCTCGGCGTCGATTTCGCCGCGATCGAACGCCTTGCGCTTGTCCTTATCCTCAAGGATTTCATGCGCGGCGTTCAGCTCGGCAAAGCGCGTCGCCGCCTTCGGATCGTTCTTGTTGGCGTCGGGATGCAGTTTTTTCGCGAGACGCCGATAGGCGCTCTTGATGTCGGCCGCACTCGCCTTGCGATCGATGCCCAAGACCTCATAGGGATCACGCATCCCCAATGGACTCCACTGTTTTTTGGGCCGGCCCCGCCCGCCCGGTCAAGCTGCAATGTGGGATGAAAGCAGCCGTCACGCAATGCGACGCCGAATCGGCGCCTCGTCAAGCGATGATAGACCCATCAGTGCATGATCCCGAAAAAGCCCGCCCCGGACTTGATCCGCAGTGGGCGCCGGTTTGCGCAAAAGATCATGCTCAAACGACAAGCCAGAGCCCGGCTCCCGTCCCAATCAGAAACGCCGGCGCGCTAGCCCCGCATGAGGGGTTTTAGGCTCTTCACTTGCCAATTGCCTTGGCTGGTGCGGCAGGCGGCGCCTTGCAGCCAATCTTGCGATTCCCCGTGCACGTAGCTCGCGAGGAAGTCGCGGCACGGCAAGCCGCCTTCGGTATAGGAGGTGGCAAGCGGCATGATGTTGCCGCCGGCGCCGGTGGTCGGATTCCGCCAAGGCACGCTGTTGTCGTTGCCGCTGTGCGCCAGCACGTCCGTGGCCGCGGCGCGCGCATAGGCAAGGTCGATCGCCGTGGTTTGGGCGGCATCGGCCGCAGCGTGGGCTTGGTGACCCGGGCGGCCGACGGAGCCGGTCTGGTCGGTGTCGTCCTCGGCGAACAGCGAATGCAGTTGATAGGAGCAGCCTGCACCGGCAAGCCCGCACAGCACGGTCGCGACGGCAGCAAAGCAGCGCAACCGCCAACATAGGCGGAGCGCCCCGGTTCCATTATATAAAGACCGGCGGCTCGCTTCCCGGTCGCGCCACGCGAGCACTTGGGGTACCCCGCAGAATGTCCGATACAGCGCCGATAGAACACCCGACAGGGTTAACGGGCGGTGACTTCACCGCGGCCGACGAGCCGCTGCGGCTGTTTGCGGCCTGGTTTGCCGAGGCCAAGCGCGCCGAGCCGGTCAATCCCGACGCCATGACGCTTGCGACCGTCGATCCCGGCGGAATGCCCAATGCGCGGATGCTGCTGTTGAAGGGTTTTGATGAGCGCGGCTTCGTGTTCTATACCAACGTTGACAGCGTGAAGGGCCATGAGTTGGCGGGCGCGCCGAAAGCGGCACTGACGTTTTATTGGAAATCGCTGCAACGCCAGGTGCGGGTGCGCGGCAGCGTGGAACCGGTTTCGCAGGAAGAAGCCGACGCCTATTTCGCCACGCGTCCACGCCAGGCACAGATCGGCGCCTGGGCCAGTCATCAATCGTCGCCGCTCGAAAGCCGCATGGTTTTCGAGCGGTCGGTCGCGCTCCAGACCGCGAAATTCGCGAACGGCGCCGTACCCCGGCCGCCGAACTGGTCGGGCTACCGCGTCGTCCCGCAGGAAATCGAGTTCTGGCAAGAACGGCCGTTTCGGCTGCATGATCGCATTTGCTTCAGCCGCGCAAGCTTGACCGCGCCGTGGCGCAAGACGCGGCTCTATCCGTGAGCTAGCGTCGGCAGAATTTGGAAAAAGTCAGATGGCAACCACCAACCAGCCGCGCCGCACGATGCTTCTCACCGGGGCGAGCCGCGGCATCGGCCACGCCACGGTCAAACGCTTCTCGGCGGCCGGCTGGCGCGTCCTGACCTGCTCGCGGCATCCGTTTCCGGAGAATTGTCCGTGGGAGGCGGGCCCCGAGGACCACGTTCAAGTCGATCTGTCGGACCCCGACAATACCGATGAGGCGATCGCCGAGATCAAGGGGCGCCTCCATGGCGAACTGCACGCGCTGGTCAACAATGCCGCGATCTCGCCGAAGGCCCCCGGCGGCAAGCGGCTCGGCTCGATCGATACCTCGCGCGAGGTTTGGCACCACGTCTTCCAGGTGAATTTTTTTGCGCCGATCATGCTGGCGCGCGGACTGCTCGATGAGCTGAAGGCCGCCAAGGGCTCCGTGGTCAACGTCACCTCGATCGCCGGCTCGCGCGTACACCCGTTCGCCGGCGCGGCCTATGCGACGTCGAAGGCGGCGCTGGCATCGCTGACGCGCGAGATGGCGGCCGACTTCGGCGCACTCGGCGTGCGCGTCAACGCCATCGCGCCAGGCGAGATCGATACGGCGATGCTGTCGCCCGGCACCGAGGAGATCGTCGCGCATCAGATCCCGATGCACCGCCTCGGCACGCCCGACGAGGTCGCGAAGATCATCTACGTGCTGTGCACGGAGACCTCCTCCTACGTCAACGGCGCCGAAATCCACATCAACGGCGGCCAGCACGTGTGAGGGAACGTTTGCCGTCGTCCTGCGGTGCAGGCGGCCGGTGCGAGCGGCGAAGACCGTTTGAATGGGAACGGTCGGCTGTGTATCTTGTTCCGGAGCTCGCGGATGTAGCTCGGCGTGTCGGTCTTGCCGAATTTCAGGCGGTGCAATGCAAGGATCAATCAGGGGGGCACTGACCTCGAAAATCTACGAAGTCGACGATTTCGCCGCCGCGCAGGAACTCTATCACAGCAATGGCTGGACCGATGGCCTGCCTGTGGTCCCGCCGACAGCGGCGGCGGTCGAGGCCTGCCTGGAATGGGCCTTGATGGCGCCGGACCAGCTTATTGGCGTCGAGCCGGTTCGCGAGCAGCCCATCAGCGCCGAAAAGCTCGCCATCAACGCCGTCATGGCGGGCTGCCTGCCGCTGCACTTTCCCATCGTCGCGACCGCATGGCAGGCGATGATGAAGGAGGAGTTTCTGCTCCATGGCGTCACGTCCAGCACCGGTGGATGCGCCATCCTGGTCATCATCAACGGGCCGATCCGTCGCGAAATCGGAGCCAATCCCACGTTCAATGCGCTGGCCAACAGCGATCGCGCCACCGCGGTCATCGGCCGTGCGCTGCGGCTGGCGCTGATCAATTTGCTGGACGTGCGCCCCGGCGGCGTCGACCGTACCACGCTCGGTCACCCCGGCAAGTTTTCGTACTGCCTGGCCGAAGACGAGGAGGACACAGACTGGCAGCCCTTGTCGGTTGTTCGCGGAATCCCGGAGGGCCTCTCGGCTGTTACCGTTATGGCGGCCATGGCGCCGCGTCAAATAATGAACGAGTGGACCACGGACCCGCGCGAGATTTTGGAGACGTTTGCTGCGGAGATGCGGGCGAACCAGCGCCACTACTCGATCTATGGCGGCAACTACGCCATCGTGATCCCGAAGCAGCTGCGCGAACACATCCAGCGCGCCGGCTGGACGAAGCGGGACATCGCCGAGTTCCTGTACGAGCGCGCGCGCATCCGCCGCGCGGAATGGGCCGATGTCGGAAAGGCCGCCGTGGTGCGCGACCGTGGCGACCGTGTCCATACCGCGCTCGAATCGCCGGATCATCTTCTGGTCGTGGCCGCGGGCGGGCCGGCCGGCGGATTCGGCGCCGTCATTCCACCTTGGATGGGCGGTAAGACCAAGGCGGTCACGGCGGCGATCGGCGCCTGTGTCGATTGCGAACCGCCAAAAGGCTGAGTCAGTCGCGGCGTCCCGCGATGAGATCGGCGACACGAGCTGGAGAACACTTCAATGATACTTCGCGTGTTCGATCCCACGAATGAGATGAAGGCAGCCGACATCCAGCCGGCCGTTCGTCCGACCTCGCTCCAGGGCAAGACGGTCGGGTTCATCTCGAACGGCAAAGAGGGCACCAAGGGCTACTTCGCTCAGCTCGAGCGCATGCTGCGCGAGGAGCTGGGAGTCGCTCAGGTCGTATGGCGGACGAAGTCGAACTACAGCGCGCCGGCCGACGCCCGCATCGTTGATGAGATCAAGAACTGGCATGCCGTCGTCACCGGCGTCGGCGATTGAGGCAGCTGCTCATCGTGCAGTTTGCACGACTCGATCGCAGCGGAGCGGCAAGGAGTGCCTGCCATAGGCGTGATGACGGCTCGCTTCGTCAGCGCGGCCGAACTCATGTGCCGCGTTCTCGGCATGCCGGACTACAAGTTCGCGGTGATTGGCCACCCGATCAGCAGTGCTTCGGATGAGCAGCTGGCGGAATATGCGCGCGCCACCATCGAGCAGGCCCGCCGTCTGTTGTTGCGGCCGTAGCGCGTTGTCCAGGACCAGGCTTTGCAGTTCGCAGCGGCCCCTCGTCGGTTATACTAAAAATCCAGTACCGCAGTCTCGGCGCGGGCCGCCTCGGGATGCTGTGGCGCGCGGAGCAGGTGCGTGCTGCGGCGGTTTGCGTCGCCTGCAGGTCAGCGCGGCGATGCCGCGCGCGCAGCTTTCTACAAGAAGGATTCGGCCCGCTTCATAAGCTCGTCAAGTCCCGGTTCGTTGGGATTTCGCGGTTTGCCCGGGTGAATGATCGACACTTGGCAGCTCTCGGCCGCTTCGACCAGCTGCCGATAAGTCCCGGCATCCGGATTGACGATCGACGCCTGCTTGTTTGCATCGTAGGCAAACATCTTGTCGTTGATCTGCGTGCACTCGTTGCAGGTCGTGCAGCGGGCCGTCTCGATGTAAGGATCGTCCGAAGACCGTTCGGCTTCGGCAGGCTCGGCAACCGCCGCCGGCGCCGCCGGCGCCGCCGTGACCGCCGGCGCTGCCGTGGCTGCCGTGGCTGCGACCGAAGTTGCGCCGGCCGGGCTCTGATCCTTGGCGCGCGCTTCGGCCTCGCGCTGCGCTTGCTCCAGCCACGCCTTGCGCTCTTGCGCAAGAAGTTTTGTCGCGTGCGAGTTATGAATTCCGCCAAGCTCCTGAAGGCTGCGCCACATGTCGGCGCATTGGCGCGCCTCGCGGATCAGCCTGTCATCCACGATCACTTTCTGCAGCACATCGTCGCGATCGACCATCAGCAAATAGGGCACCTTCTCGGCCATGCCGTTCGGCTTGGCGGCGAGAAACTCGGAAACCGGCGCCATGCTGCCGTTCCATTTCGCGCGCGGGACCCTGGCGAAATACTGGGCGTAGCGGCGATCGCAGGCCACGAAATCGACCAGGGTGAATTCGAGCTTTTCGGATATTGTTTGGTGCTCTTGATCCTCATAGGCGAGGCTTTGCACCGGCCAGTCGAGGTCCGCATCGGGATTGTCGTTGAGGTGGAACCGCGACGCCAGGTCCGGCCCGGCCGAAGGGTCGTAGGTGAAGGCCGGAAAGGCGCGCGATTCCATGGCGGCCGCCGCGGTCAAATAGGGTGGCAGGTCGGTCGCGTTCGCCGTTGCGCCCGAGAACACACTGAACAAAGCGGGGCCCGGATAGGCGAGCCCGCGGAAAATCTGCTCGCGCAACTGCAATAGATTCGAGCTGCTCGACTGCATGACGTAGAACGCGCTGTATCCGATCGCCGCGCCGGCAAGCTGCTTGCTCCCCAAGGCAACGGCAATGTGCTCGCAACCGATCGGCGAGGGCTCCAGGAGATCGTCGGTCTGGACCAGGACCTTTGCCGGCAGGCCGGCGGCAAAAGCCTTCAAGACATCCGGGATGTCGTCGGTTCGGATGCAGATCAGGTAATCGGGAAACCGCGCCAACTCGTCCGGATCGAGCCCGCCGGCACCAAAGCCCTCGAAGAACAGGTCGTGCTTTGCGCCATCGTAGCGGCCTTCGATCTCGAGCTCGGCGATCGCCACCGCCTTGGCGAGCTCCGTCATTGCCGGCAGCCGCTCGCGATAAGCTTCGAGCGCCGCGGCGCAGCTTTCGAAGATGAAATCGTAAGGCTGCGCAGTCTCGACCGATTTTCCGTTGCCGCCCGAGGTCGCAAAGAACCGCTGCGACTTGAGCACGGAGAGCAGCCAGTGGATACGCCGGCGGCGAGTCTCCGGCAGCGGCGTCTTCGGCAGCGCATCGCCCAGCAGGCGCGACATGGCGTCGAAATCGAAGGCCTCCTGCTGCGACGCTCCCACGGCGGCCTTGAGCGTTTCCGCGCTCAGTCCCGCCTCCGAGCGGACGAAGTCGGCCGCCAGGATATCGGACAATTTCATGATCAGCTTGTCGATATCCTTGCCGAACCTGCGCGTCTTCTGATCGAGCAATAGCTTCCAGATGTGATGAAAGAGACGAAACGGCATCGCCCGATCGCAGTCGATGACCTCACCGTCGACCTTGAAAGCGGCATGCAGGCGTCGCAGGCTGTCCTGGAACAGCTCATCGTTATGCCTCGACAGGCGGCTGGCGGCCGTGTCCCAGAGCACAGACAGCGGTCCGCTGGCGCCTTGCGCGGTCAGGGCGCGGATCTCCTGCTCGATCCGCAAAGCGTGTTTCCTCACCCGCTCGCCGTCGGCGCCGTCGGCGCCATCGGCAATCTCGTGGAGAGCGCGATCGAACAGTCCGGAGAGGGATTGCGCCGCTGTCTCGTCCGCACGGTCCGCCATCAGCACGAGCGGGAAGTCGTACCGAAGCTTGGTGAGATCGCGGTAGCCGGCGAACAGCGCCGGACGCAGGCCAAGCTCGCCGACCGAATCGAGCTTGCCGGCAGGGCTTTTCCCCGTCAGATAAAATGCGATATGCGCTTGAAGTTCTGCTTGCATGTTGGCTTTGCCTTGCTTTGCCGGCCAAATCCGCCCGACCGTGGGCGCCGTCTCAGACGGCCTGGCCTCGCCTTTCCGCCTCTTGCGGCCAAACCGTGAATTTATCGAATTCCGCTTCCAGGCCCGCTTTGATGAAATTCCGCGACCGCGGTTGCCCGGCGTGGCGCAGGTCCTCGTAGCAGGGCACGTCCGGATTGCGATAAAGGATGCCGACCGGGATGGGGTCGAGGACGGAACTGATCTCGCGCGCGCGATTCATGTTGGAAGGGTCGTGCGACTCCAGGTTTCTATAGACCTTGGCGAGATTCGGGCTGACCTGGATGCCCTGCTCGTGATTCAGCAGAAGAATCTTTTGCGGATCTTGCACCCAGGGCTCGTACAGCTTCGGCAGCCATTCGGGGCAGCGCTGGAGGATGCGCACGAACGATAGGCCCTTATGGTGAAACGCCGCCGAGAGGATGTCGTAGAGCACCTCCGGAATCCAATCGACCGCCTGGGCAACGAAGGAGACGTTCTGGACTCCGAGCGTGATCGTGAGCGGCTGCAGCGGCTCCAGATAGCTGCCGCGCGGCGTGGTATTGCTCTTGAGCCCCCGCGGCGAGGTCGGGGAGGCCTGCATCTTGGTCAGACCATAGATCTGATTGTCGTGCAGCATCACCGTCATGTTCATGTTGTAGCGAATGGCGTGAATCCAATGCGCGGCGCCGATGCTGCAGCAGTCGCCGTCGCCGGTGTTGACGAAAACATTCAAATCCGGCCGCGCCATTTTGATCCCTTCGGCAACCGGCAGGGCGCGGCCGTGGATGCCGTGAAACCCGTAGGTCTTCATGTAATGCGGGAAGCGGCTGGAACAGCCTATACCCGACACGAATACGGTCTTCTCCGGCCGCAGATTCTCATCGCGACACAGCCGTTGGACAGCCGCCAGGATGGCGTTGTCGCCGCAGCCGGTGCACCAGCGCGGCACGCCGCTCTCGTAGTCCTCGAGCTCATGCTGCTCGTCATACATGCGCAGCAGGCAGTCCGTGGTGGCAATATTCATGCTCGCCCCCTCAATTTGGCCGTAACTTTTCGAGAATCACGCGGCGGATCGAACTGGGCTTGATCGGCTGGCCCTTCACTTCGCTCCAGCAATCGACATCGACGAGGTAACGCGATCGCAGCAACATCGCCAGCGCCGAGTAGCGCCGATTGGCCTCGTCGATGATGTTGTCCTGCGGCGTGTCGCACCAATTGCCCTCGACCGTTATGACCTGCTTGAAGCGCTGCATGATCTCCTTGATCCCCGAAGGCAACGGCTGGAGAAAGGTCAGATGCAGCGACGACACCTTGCAGCCCTCGGCGCGCAAGTCTTCCACCGCTTCCTCGATCGCGCCCTTGGTGCTGCCCCAGCCGAGCACCAGCAGGTCGCCGGTCTCGCCGCCGAACACCGGCGGGGTTTTCAGCGTCTTCTGCAAGGCGGCCAGCTTCAGGCTGCGGGCGCGAATGCTCTGCTCATTGATTTCCGCGTCGTAGGCGACGTGGCTCAGCCGGTCGTGGGCAAGGCCCGTCAGCGTATGCACGCCGCCCGGTTGGCCCGGCACGAAGCGGCGCGCGAGTCCGGTCGCTTCGTCCCAGGCGTATGGCTCGAGCCCGGTGGGCACCGTGCTCTGATTCACCGGCGGCGCCAGCCAGGCATCGCTGAACCGCGGCCGCGGGAACGGCTGCTGCGACGTGGCCAAACCGGCGTCCGACAGCACGACCACCACCATATTGAAAGTCTCGGCGATCTTGCGCGCGGTGATGATCGAGTAGAAGCAGTCCTCGATCGAACTCGGCGCGATGACCACCTTGGGCGCGTCGCCGTGGCTGCCGAACATGGCGGTCAGAAGATCGCCCTGCTCGGCTTTGGTCGGCTGACCGGTGCTGGGGCCGCCGCGCTGCACATTCACGACGACCAACGGAATCTCGCCCATCACCGCAAGCCCGATCGCTTCCTGCTTGAGAGAATAGCCCGGGCCGGAGGTAATGGTGACCGTGCATTTGCCGGCATACGAAGCCCCGATCGCGAACGTGCACGCCGCAATCTCGTCCTCCGCCTGATGGACCACGCCGCCGACCTTCTCGAACACATCGCTCAGGTAATGCGATGCCGAGGTGGCCGGCGTGATCGGATACATGGCGCAAACCTCCATGCCCGACGCCAGGATGCCGAGCGCCAGCGCCGTGTTGCCGTTGACCACGATCTGCGGCTCGGTCACGCCGGACGCCGGGATGCGGAACTTGAAGTCGAGGTTTGCGTCCGCCCATTCGTAACCCGCGTCCAGCAGCTTGACGTTCGGCGCGATTACGCTCGCACCCTTCTTGCCGAAGGTGAGCGCGATCTGGTCGCGTGCGAGCTGCAGATCCAGGCTGTAGAGATTGCACAGCATGCCCAATGCGAACATGTTCTTGCCGCGCCGGGCGTCGGCGACGTGCTTGCGGCACTCGCGTTCCATCGGAATCTCGTAGACCCGGTATCCGGCCGCCACGAGCTGGTCGTGCGTTTCCACGTAGGACGCCACGACCGTCGGATCCGAATTCTCCCGCCACATGCTTTCCAGGAGAATGATGCAATCGGACTTGAGGTCGCCGCTGCGAACCCGCCCGAGCAGCACCTGCTCATTGAACGCCACCACCAGATCCGTCTCGTCGCCGCCGTTGGTGACGCGGCGCGTGCCGAGGCGAATGCGGTTGCCGCTGGCGCCGGCAACGCTACGCGCCGGAGGCCGAATTTCCGCAGGGATGATTTCCACCGTCCAGATGCCGTTGCCCATCTTGGCGGCAATCGCCCCGAGCGACTGACCGCATCTTTGCGCGCCCTCGCCTGAATCGCTGATTATCTCGATGATGTGCTCCGACAACGTGACGGCCGCCTTTTCGCCGGCGGCTGGACGCACCTGTTGCGCTGCGTCGCGGAGGGGTTTCACCAGGGTCATCTTGTTCATGTCATCATGTCTGCGTTGGTTGCTGTAGGGTCCCGTCAAGGGATTGCGATTCCCGCCTAGGCGACGCGAACGCGCGCAAAATTCTGCTCGCCGAGGCCGAGCCCGAAATGCATGCCGACGCCGAGACTCTTTTCGCTGCCATAGTCGCGGCTGCAATCGCGTATTCTGAGATAGTTCTTGATGCTGCCCGCGGCCTTGCGGCCGGCGCCCATCGCCTCGATCACCGTCGCCGCGCCGGTAACGATATCGCCGCCGGCAAACACGCCGGCCATCGAGGTCGCGAGATTGTCGTCAGCCTCGATATAGCCGCGTTTGTTGAGTCGAAGCTTCGAGGTCTGACCGATGATCGGGTTGGCGTTGGTGCCGATCGCGAATACGACCAAATCGGTCTCGAAGTCGTGCTCGCTGCCCGGCACCGGGACCGGGCGGCGCCGGCCCGAATCATCCGGCTCGCCGAGTTCCATGCGGATGCAGCGCATGCCGCGAACCCCGCCGCTGCCATCGTCGAGGACCGCGACCGGGTTGGTGAGCCAGTGGAATTCGACTCCTTCCTGCTCGGCGTGATGGACCTCCTCGGCGCGGGCCGGGCACTCGGTCCTCGACCGCCGGTAGATGCAATAGACCTTCTCGGCGCCCAGCCTGAGGCAGACCCGCATGGCGTCCATCGCCGTGTTGCCGGCGCCGATCACGGCGACGCGCCGGGCAATCGGCATCGGCGTGTCGTAGCTCGGAAACTCCTTGGCGCGCATCAGGTTGCAGCGCGTCAACAATTCGTTGGCCGACAGCACTCCGTTGAGCGAGTCGCCAGGTATTCCCAGCATCGTCGGATAGCCCGCGCCGGTGCCGATGAAGACGGCGTCGAAATCCATTTCATCGATCATCTGCTCGATGGTGAACAACCGTCCGACCAGCGTGTTGCACTCGAATTTGACGCCGAGCTTGCTCAGGTTGTTGACCTCGGCATCGATCACCGCGTTGGGCAGACGGAAATCCGGGATGCCGTACCTGAGGACCCCGCCCGGCTGATGGAAAGCCTCGTAAACCACGACCTCGCATCCGGCCTTGGCCATATCGGCGGCGCAAGCGACGCCGGCCGGTCCGGAGCCGATGATGCCGATCTTGAATCCATTCGGCTCGATATAGGGGATGTTGACCCAGCCCTCGGCAATGGCGGTGTCGCCGACCCAGCGCTCAAGCCGTCCGATCGCGACCGGCTCCAACGAATCGCCGACGATGCAGACGCCTTCACACTGGCTCTCCTGCGGGCACACCCGACCGCAAATTGCCGGCAGGAGGTTGGTGTCGGTGAGGGTATCGTAGGCGCCGCGAAAATCCTTCTCGCCGAGCTTGCGGATGAAACCCGGGATGTTGATGCCAACCGGACAGCCGGCGACACAGGGCTGCTCCGGACACAGCAGGCAGCGCTCCGCCTCCCGCAGCGCACTCTCGGCGCTGAAACCGCAGGCCACTTCGGCAAAATTCTTCACCCGCTCATGCGCCGGTTGCTCGGGCATGGGCGTCCGCTCTTGCGGAATCGTGCGTATCGTCCTCTTCTTATTCTTGGCCATCCTAGAACCTCACGTGTCTGTTCGGTCATCCGCAACGCCGGCACAGTTGCGGAAATCTCGCAATCGCAGCGCTTTCATTGATTTCTGCTAGCCCCCCGGAACTTCGTCATAGGCATCGGGAAGCTCCAGCAATTCACGCATGAGGTCCGGCGGAATCTGAGCCGGCGATGGTGGGTCGCTTGCAACCGAACCGACGACATCCTTCATGCGACAATTCTCGGACCAGCGATGCAGGGCGGCCTTTTCCTCTTCGGCATAGCGGCGAAGACGCATCATGAGATCGCTGAAGTCGACCTTGTGCGCATCGAAGTCGGGGCCGTCGACGCAGGCGAATTTGACTTGATCGCCCAGCTTCACCCGGCAGCCGCCGCACATCCCGGTGCCGTCAACCATGATCGGATTGAGGCTGACGATTGTCTTGATCGCGTGCGGCCGCGTCGTCTCGGCGCACGCCTTCATCATCAAGGGCGGGCCGATCGCCACCACCTCCTCGATGTCGCGGTGTCGACTGATGGCAAGCTCGATGCCGTTACTGACGAAGCCCTTGATCCCGGCGGAGCCATCGTCCGTGCATAAGATCAATTCGTCGCAGCAGGCCTTGAATTTGTCTTGCCAGAAAATCAGCTTTTCGGTGCGGAACCCGAGGACGCCGATTACATAGGCGCCGTGCTCCTTAAAGCCGCGGGCCTGCGGAAAGATCGGGGCGACGCCCAGCCCGCCGCCGACGCAGACGACCTTCTTTGCGGCGCCCACCGGACTCGGCACGCCCATGGGTCCAACCAAGGCGTAAAGCGTTGTTCCGACCTTGCAGGCTTGCTGCATCTCCTTCGTCGTCTTGCCCACCGCCTGGACGACGAGGGTAATTGTCCCGTTTTTGCGGTCGAAATCCGCGATCGTCAGCGGGATGCGTTCGCCGCTTTCATGTGACATCACGATGACGAATTGGCCTGGCTTTGCCGCCCTCGCCATCATTGGATGATGGATCACCAGCGAGTACGTGACCTCGGAGAAGTCCTCGCGGCCGAGAATCTCGAAGCTTGCCCGTTGGATCGCGTCAGCCATTATCATTGCCCAGGTCACGAGGAGCGTGGTGATTGCAATGACACGTCTTGGTCGCTCGGTGCTTTGATTTAGCTCAAGGCCCCGACCGAAGCGTGTCGCGCAACGGCTGAATCGCGATGCCTGCGCGGCTTGATTCGCAGCCTAGACTGCCGCATTCATCGGCTGACACCATGACAAGAATCGGTCAATCCGAAGACTTATTGAGGTCTGCGCGAATCATATGGCGGCGCCCTCAAGAAGCTTTTTTATAGCCTTTTTAAAAATGAATGTATTCGATTACAAAAAGCGTCATGACTAAGAATAAATACATGACATTCATAACTATTTTCATGAAATGCCGATTTTTTCATCATTCCAAAGAGGATGTTATTTAGGAATACTGAGGCGGCCTTTTGCGATGGCACTCGATCCGCGGAGCTGCATTGCGTGTTGCGCGCGCCCCCTTACCCATACAAAAAATCCAACACCGCGGTCTCGGCGAGCACCGCCTCGGGAATGCCGTGGCGCGCGGAGCGCGTGCGCTCTTCGGCGGTCTGCGTCGCCTGCAGATAGGCGCCGAGGTGGCGCGCGCGTTCGATGATCTTTTTGTTTTCCGGCAATCGTTGCGTCTCGAAGCGGCGCAACGCCGCTTCGACGTCGTCGCCGTCGAGCGCTTCGGCCAGCGCCGCCGCATCGTCGGCGGCCTTGGAGACGCCGGCTGCGACATGGGGCCGAGCCACGAACGCCGCATCGCCGACGATGGCGACCCGCCCGAGGGCGAGCCGCGGGCTTTCCAGGTCATAGATCGGCTGCAGCATCGGCTCGTCGATCAGCCGCACGATCGCGCGGAACTGCGGCGCCAGCAATTGCTCGGCCGCTGCGCGCATCGCGGCGATGGGATCGCGGCGGATCAGCGGCGGCGGGATCGAAATCGAGTGCGTGACGCCGCTGTCGTCGGTGAGCAGCCACCGCAACTCGGTGTCCTCTTCGGCCGGCCGGTACCACACCACATTGTAGCGGCGTTGCCCCACCCGCAATTCGTTGTCCGGTCCCGCGACCGGATAGCCGAGACACTGCTCGCCGGGCGGCAGGCAAAACACCATCATTTCGAATAACTCGCGGTGGATTGCCGGCGGGATCGCGCTCTCGGGAAGCAGCGCGCGCCAAGCGACGTAGCCCGCGTAGAGCGGTAAAACATCGGGCAGACATTGCTGCCGCACCGTCGAGCGCAAGCCATCGGCGCCGATGAGGACGGCTGCCTCCGCCGTGCTGCCGTCGCTCAAATGCGCAACGACGCCCTGTCCGGTTTGCTCGAAGGCTGTTAGGCCGACGCCGCGATGATAGCGCTCCGGCGCAAACGCATCGCGCAGCACCCGGTACACCCGTTCCCAGGCGGTCAGCACCTGCGGGCGTTCGATTGTGGCAGTCACACGGCCCGTCCTATCGAGGATCCTGCGCGTCGTGATTGCCACGCCGAGATGGCGCGTATCGAGCCCGATCGCGTTCATCCGCGCGATCAGTTCGCCCTGAGCCACGATTCCGGCGCCACGGCAGGCAAGCTCGCTGCCCACGCGCTCGAAAATATCGACATCCCAGCCGCGCCGGTTGAGCATGATGCCGGCCAAAAGCCCGCTCATCGACCCGCCGATGACCAGCGCGCGGCGTTGCCTCACCATGCGAGAATCCTGCTATTTCCCGGAGCGGAAAGGTTTTCTATATTGTGACAACAATCCCCGGAGGAACGCTATGGCCTTGAGCATGCTGGACAAGACGACCGACCTTGCCGACAGATCGGCATGGCCGCCCGCGATTGCGGCCGAGTTCGCGCGCGAGCAGCAGACTAACAACGGCTGCGTCGGCACCACGCTGCTTTCGGAGAGCGATCGCGTGCGGGTGTGGATCATTCGGCTGGCGCCCGGCGAGCGGGTCGGCTTCCACCGCCACGTGCTCGATTACTTCTGGACCGCGGTCACCGGCGGGCGCGGCCGCCAGCACGTGCATGATGGCACGACCGTCGAATATACCTACCAGCCGGGCGAGACCCGCCACGAGACTTATGGGCCCGGCCAGTACAAGGTCCATGACCTCGAAAATCTCGGCGACAAGGAGATGGTCTTCATGACCATCGAGTTCCTCAACAGCGCCAACAAGCCGCTCGCCATAACCGATAAGGTCCGCGCCGCGGCGTAGCGTCCTGCTCCCTTTCCCCGCGTGCGGGGAGAGGCATAGGCGGCCTTCGGCCGCCGTCTTCTGAGCCAAGAACGGCGTCTGAAAGACGGCTATGCTCTCCCCGCGCAGCGGGGAGAAATCTTGTGTACGCCTAGCCAAGGGGGGAGGCTTCCTGCACACTCGCGCAGGGCTGAGTAATGATCTTTTCGTTCGATCTCCTCATCAACGCCGTCATTTCAGGCATCCTGATCGGCGGATTCTACGCGGCGGTAACGTCGGGCGTGTCGCTGTCGTTCGGCATTCTCGACATCGTCAACATCGCCCATCCGGCCTTCATCATTCTCGGCTCCTACGCCGCCTATATCGTCAACATCAGCCTCGGCCTCGATCCGATCCTCACCGCCCTCGTCATGATGCCGGCGTTTTTCGTGCTCGGCGCCGGCATCTACCAGATCTACTACGTCTCGTTCGAGAAGCGCGGCCAGGAATCGCTGCGCGGCCTCGCCTTCTTCTTCGGTCTGATGTTCATCACCGAAGTCACCCTCGTGCTCTATTTCGGCGTCGACTACCGCTACGTCGAGGCGCCCTATATCGGTCCGACTTGGCATTTCGGCACCATCGGTGTGCCGCTGCGGATCTTGGTGCCGTGCGTGGTGTCGCTGCTGCTGATCGCCGTGCTCCAGCTCATTCTCACGCGCACCTTCATCGGCCGCGCCATCATGGCGGTGGCACAGGATCAGCTCGCGCTGCGCCTCATGGCGGTCGATCCCATTCGCATCAAGCGCATCGCCTTCGGCATTTCGATCGCGACGGCGGCGCTGGCGGGCGCCTTTCTCATCATCATCCAGCCGGTCGAGCCGTCGGTCGGGCGCGAATATATCGGCCGCGTCTTCGCGATCTGCGTGCTCGGCGGCATGGGCAGTTTGCCGGGAACCGTGATCGCCGCGATGCTGATTGGCATCGTCGAAAGCCTGACCGCGACGTTCTACGGCCCGTCCTGGGCGCCGGCGGTGTCGTTCGGATTCCTGTTGCTGACGCTGGCGGTACGGCCGGCCGGCCTGTTGGGACGCTGAACCGTGCGCACGCCCATCTTCTTCCTCATCTGCCTTGCCGTCGCCGCTGCCGTGTTTGCCGCCGCGGCCGCGACCGGCAACGATTACGTGTACTTTGCCGGCTACGTCGTGCTGCAATACGTCGTGCTCTCGACCGCGTGGAACATCCTCGGCGGCTATTGCGGCTACGTGAATTTCGGGACGGCGGCCTTCTTCGCGCTCGGCGCCTATTCGACCGTGACGATTTATAAATTCTATCCGATGCCGATCCCGGTGCTGCTCGTCGCCGGCGGCGCGGTGTCGGGCATCGTCGGCTTCGGCATGGGCTATCTGACACTGCGGCTGCGCGGCGCTTTTTTTGCCATCGCGACGCTGGCGCTCGCCGTCGTGTTGGAGACGCTGGTCGTCAACTGGGACTATGTCGGCGGCTCGCGCGGCGCCTATATCCTGCGCCCCCAGGAAGTCCCGCTGATCGGCGACTACATCAAATATCTGTTCCTGATCATGTTGCTGCTTGCCGTGGCGGCGATAACGACGGCGCGGCTGATCGAGCACTCGCGGCTGGGCTACGGCTTCGCCACGATCCGCGACGACGAAGTGGCGGCGGAGGCCTCCGGCGTGCCGACGCTGCGGCTCAAGCTGATCGCGACCACGATTTCCGGCGTGCTGATGGGAATGGCGGGCGCGCCGTTCCCCTATTACATCGGCTATCTGCAACCGTCGTCCACGTTCGGACTGGATTATGCCGTCAACTCGATCGCCATGCCGCTGATCGGCGGCACGACGAGCTGGGTCGGTCCGTTGATCGGCGCCATTTTGCTCGGCTCGCTGCAGCAGATCGCGACGGTCACCATCTCATCGGCGGTGAATCTCTTGATCGTCGGCTTCCTTCTCGTCGCCTTCGTCATCGTCGCGCCGAACGGCATCATCGGGCTTGTCCACACCTATCTGCAGCGCAAGCCGGACGATTTCGTCGGCCGCCGACGCGTCGAGACCGATGCGCCGGGCTCCGTGCCATGACCAACCTGACCATGACCAACCTGCTCGAGATCGACAATCTCGGCAAGCGCTTCGGCGGTTTCGTCGCGATCGAGAACATCTCGCTCGATGTGCCGGCGGGCGAGCGCCTCGGCCTGATCGGACCCAACGGCTCCGGCAAGAGCACGCTGGTCAATTGCATCTGCGGCACGCTGCGTAATGAGCAAGGCGTCGTGCGCTTCGACGGCCGTGCGCTTGACGGGCTTGCCGCGCATCAACGCACCCATCTCGGATTGGCGCGCAGCTTTCAGCTGCCCCGGCCGTTCGCGAGTCTGAGCCTCATCGACAACATCCGCATCCCGCTGCTCTACACGGTGGCGGCCCGCGGCGCCGTCAATTCGGCGCGCGACATCGAGCGGCGCTGCACCGATCTGTTGCGCGAGGTGGGACTCGACGGCAAGGCGCGGCAACTGCCACGCGATCTCACCCAGGTCGAGATGCGCAAGCTCGAACTGGCGCGCGCCATGGCGTCCGAACCAAAACTCCTGATCGCCGATGAAGCGATGGCCGGGCTGACTCATTCGGAGATCGAAGAGATACTGGCGCTCTTGGTACGCTTGAATGAACAGGGCGTCACCATCATCCTCATCGAACATATCATGCGCGCCGTGATGAGTTTTTCGCGCCGCCTCGTCGTGCTGGTCTCCGGACGCAAGATCGCCGACGGCCCGCCGAACGAAGTCATGCGCGACCCCGAGGTGGAGCGGGCTTACCTTGGCTAGCAGCCTGACCATCGCCGGCATTCACGCCGCCTATGGCGCGGTGCGCGTGATCGATGATGTTTCGTTCAAGGTCGGCGCCGGCGAGACCGTCGTGCTGCTCGGCACCAACGGCAACGGCAAGTCGACGCTCATGAAGTGCATCATGGGTATCGTGCGGCCGAGTGAAGGATCGATCGTCGCCGACATCGACGGCATCCGCCACGACCTCATCGGCCGCACCACGGAGCAGATCGTCGATCTCGGCATCGCGCTGGTGCCGGAGGGCCGCCGGTTGTTTGCGAAGCTCACGGTGGAGGAAAACCTGCTGCTCGGCGCGTTCCGCCGCGTCGCGCGGGCAGAGCTTTCGCGCAATCTCGCAGTCTGTTTCGAGACCTTTCCCCGCCTCGCCGAGCGCCGCGCGCAGCTTGCCGGCAGCCTCTCGGGCGGCGAGCAGCAGATGCTCGCGCTCGGCCGCGCGCTGATGCTGGCGCCGAAAATCCTGCTGGTCGACGAACCCTCGGTCGGGCTGGCGCCGATCCTGGTCGGCCGCACCATCGACGCGATCGCCGAGATGAAGCAGCGTTATTCGCTGACCGTGCTGATGGCCGAGCAGAATTTCACCCAGGCGATCCGCATCGCCGACCGCGGCTACGTCATCGTCCACGGCAAGATCGCCTTCGAGGGCCGCACGATGGACGAGCTCAACAACAATGATTTGATCAAGAAGTTTTATTTGGGGCTGTGATTCCCCTCCCCCTTGTGGGGAGGGGTTAGCCCGCATTTCTCACACCATTGAGCGCATCGGGGCTCCGAATCAGCGAAAGTTGTTGTGCCACAACGACGTTTCATTGATTCGAGGAGCGCCCCG
>Ga0074044_10001429_pt1 | contig 21543 bp, 17 predicted proteins | sample BogForMeECP23OM1_FD_94443 | JGI IMG/M metagenome (GOLD analysis project Ga0074044, IMG submission 94443) | Bog forest soil microbial communities from Calvert Island, British Columbia, Canada - Bog Forest MetaG ECP23OM1 | ecosystem: Environmental > Terrestrial > Soil > Wetlands ...
CCGTGCGAAGCCTGAAGGGGTCAGCCGCACCAATCTGTAGTCTGCGAGCAAGACAGAGGCGAAAATTGCAAATTATCGGGATTGCCCCCTTCACGCGATCATTCAATGCCTCAACTTCTTTTCCGCGATTTACACCGGACGCAAACTGACCTCGGCCGGCGGCCTCAAGGGACGCGAGATGGACATGAAACAGATGATGATCTGGGGTAATCTCATCCACGCGCAACAGCCGACCGCCATGGAAGCCGATAGCGCCGACCTCGTCCCGAAGTCGTGGCAGTTGCACTGCCGCACCGCCGACAGCGAAACCAAAGCCCTGGCCGGTGGCGTGCTGGCCTATGACATCGACGCGGCTGGCCGGGTGGTTTACACGAATGGAAACGCGGTGTTTCTGCTCCACCCCGACGGACACAAAGAACGGGTCTTGAGCGAACGCATGATTGAGCAGGTCTTTTTTGTCCCGCAAGATTTTGAGGACGCAAGGTCCATCCACCACCGTCGACATCCGTGCAACGGTTTAACCCAGATACGACAATACAGACAACGGTCGTATGTTTTATTGTCGCGCGCGTTTCGTGTTGTCAGTCGCATCGAAACGCCCGCATCTGTTCCGCGGCCTGCACCATCACTCCCAAACGATCACGCCAGGCGTCCCTGCCACCGTATTCGCGTGGCAACAGGCGTGTCGGAAGCAATGGATCGATTTCCATCGCTGCCTTCCAAGCGTACTGTTCCTCTCGCAACCAACGATGAAAGATCGCGGCCGCTGCTTTGGTGTTGAGGTGGTTGCGTGGCCGCTTGGTCAGCAACTGCTGATAGGCGGTATAACACGCATTAATCTTCGCGAAATCCCATGCGCCAGCGACAATATCCGAGTCGGTTTCGCCCGCACAGGGACGAGCTTCAAGCACGATGAGGGACTCTACATCCACCGGGCCGTCGGCCAGCAGGGCGCGCTCCGCCTTCGCGTCATCAGGGGTGATCCATACACTGTTTTGCAGGTAACCAAACCCACGGTTGTGCAGATGCATGCGGAGTTTGTCACGCGCGCGCCTGCAACTCTCCGGCACATCAAAAAGCACAAGTCGCCAGCGTCCATCCCATTTCCGTTTCCACTGCGCTACAGGGTCGCGCCCGCCCAAGGCGTGCAGGCGGCCCGCCTGCGTCAACCGGTGCAGACGGGCACCGGAACCTGCAGGCTGACGTTCGAGCAACTGCTGCCTTTCCAATCGCTGCAACTGCCGGAGAAAGCCGCTTCGGTACGCCCAACCCTCAAACGATTCTGTCAAGTTCCGGAAGGTGGGTCGCGAAATCATTTCGCAAGTCCAGAACAACATCCACAGTAGTTCCTCGGTTTTGGCATCCATGGGCCGCACGTTGCCACATGCCAGATGTCATTGCGACAATAATAACTACGATCGTTGATTATAATGTCGCGACAATACAATTCACGACCGTGGAGTATATTGTCGCACGCGGCATGGGATTTCCACCGCTGCTTCAAACCAGAATCAGCCCGGGGTGGTTGCCGGTGAGGCTCCGTCCGCCCTCGGGCGTGACCAGGTAGGTGTTTTCGCTGCCCACCATGCCCACGCCCGGCACGCCTTTCTTTGGTTCGAGCGCCAGCACCATTCCCCCGGCCAGCGGCTCGTCGAATCCCTCCGCCAGCACGGGCGGTTCGTCAATCTGCAGGCCGACCCCGTGCCCGAGGAAATTCGCCCGCCGGTTGCCGAAGCCCATGAAATTCTTCAGAAATTCCGGGTCGAGACTTTCCATGGTCCGGGCATAAATCTCCGAAGGTATCGCCCTAGGTTTCAACATCGAAGCCAGCCGGCGTTCGAGCTCCACGCAACGCCGGTGAAGAGCCATCACGTCGTCTGGCAGCGGCCGGCCAAACATGTAAACCATCGTCTTGTCCGTCGAGTAGCCGTCCATGGCGCAGCCGACGTCCAAGAACACGAGATCGCCCTTCCGGAGCATCCGGTCGCGGCTGCCCAGCACCGGCGCCGCGGGGCAGATGCCCACGCACCCACCCGGTCCGTTGAAGCTGGTCGGATAAATCGAGTTTTCCCCGAAGCCCAGTTGTGCCACGGCGATGTCCACGTTGAACATGCCGAAGCGCACAGTTCCCTGATGCCCCTCACGCACCAGCAGCGAATAGAGATCGCAGGCGAACTCCGCCTCGTTGATCCCCTCGCGCAACATCGCCGGCACGTTCTCTTCCATGACGCGCCGGTGCATGGCGCCGCACCGTTCCATGATGGCCAGTTCGTACGGACTCTTGACCGCCCGCACCCGGGCGATCTGCGCGTCCAGCGACGCCACCTCCTTGCAGGGAAAGTGCTTTCGGAATCGCTGGACCAGCGCGAGCGGGACCAGTTCGGTCTCGAGGTGAATGATCTGCCGCGCCGCTGCCGCCGGCACGGCGGGCACCGCGTCGCGAAAGCTTTTCATCGGGCGGATGTCGGGAAAGAGCGATTCATCGCCGGCCCGCTCGAAACTCCGGCGCACCCAGAACACGGCTTCGCCGTCGCGGGGAACCAGCAACACGCCATCCTGCATCGTGCCGGTGAAATAGTATTGGTTGACCCGGCCAAAGAACGCGGCCAGTTCCCAATTCGGGTTCTCCGCATCCATTCGCGCCCGGAAACACTTCATCCGGTCCGTCAGCTCTGAGAGAGGAACTTTCGTCTTCATGCCATTACGGGCGCCATTATGCGGCCCGCTTGCCGGCGGGAAAGAAAAGAAAAAAGCTTCCTCGACGTTTTCAGTGAAATGAGTGTTTACGCCCGCCCTCACCTTTTATCCTCTCCCCCCAGGAGAGGAAATAGCTTTCGATTGTTTCTGGGTTTGCGGATGAGCATCCGGCCAATCCAGTCGTATAAATTTTCAAAGGCGCGGCGAACGATTCTCCCTCTCCTGTCCGCCTTCGCCTTTGGCTTCGGCGCGATCGCGTCGAAGCGAAGCGAAGACGGAGGGGAGAGGGCTGGGGCGAGGGCGGATGTCATCCTTTCATCCATGATGTCGTGGCTGCACTCGAAAAGTCCGGTTTCACGCCATGTCAACCACGGATTAACCTGGCGCGGCAATGACCGCAACCAAAGGCGCACGGACAGTCTCGCATTGCGGGATCCGCGCGTTGGTCTGCGGTGGCATCGGACTCGCGGTCAAAGCTGTCCGCGCTCCGCGACAATTTGCGCCAATGAACAAAATTTTCGTGGATAGCAAAGACGCCAGAACTGAATTGAATTCGGGCGCGCTTCCCGTTTTCGTCGGTTTTCGGGTTTAATCTTCTTTCGCCATTTTATATGCGCTCCGGACTTTTTTCTGGTCAATTTTTCGGTTAATTTTGGCAATGCGGTTGACGCAATTATTCAGCGCGCTCACGGCCAGGAATTATCGCCTGTTCTTCGCCGGACAGATTGTTTCGCTGATCGGCAACTGGATGACGCAGACGGCGTCGCTGTGGCTGGTGTATCATCTGAGTTCGTCGGCGTTCCTGCTGGGCGTGGTCGGGTTCGCCAGCCAGATTCCGATTTTCTTTCTCGCGCCGTTTGCCGGGGTCTGGGTGGATCGGGTCAACCGGCACCGGCTGCTGGTCGGCACGCAGGTTTGTTCCATGCTCCAATCTTTCGCGCTCGCGGCGTTCGCGCTTACGCATACGATTGGCATTCCGCATCTGATCATCCTGAGCCTGTTGCAGGGGGTCATCAACGCGGTGGACATGCCCACCCGGCAGTCGTTGGTCGTGGAATTCGTTGAGCGCAAGGAGCATCTGGGCAATGCCATCGCGCTGAACTCGTCGCTGTTCAATCTGGCGCGGCTGATCGGGCCCGCCGTCGCCGGGTTCGTCATCGCCGGATTCGGGCCGGGTCTGTGTTATCTGGTGGACGGCCTCACGTACGTGGCGGTGATCGCCGCGCTGCTCGCGATGCATCTGCCCGAACGTCCGGCGCGGCGGGCGCGGCAGCATCCGTGGATTGAACTGCGGCAGGGGTTTCGTTATGCGTTTGGTTTCACGCCCATCAAGATGTTGATCGGGCTGGTGGCGGCCATCAGCGCGATTGGATTTTCCTACACGGTGCTCACGCCCATCTTCGCGCGCGATGTGTTTTTCGGCGACGCGCGCACGCTCGGTTATTTGATGTCGGCCTCGGGCATCGGCGCCTTGAGCGGGGCATTGTATCTCGGCTCGCGCACGACGATTCGCGGGCTGGGCCGGGTCATCACGTTCGGCGGCGCGGCGATGGGCGTGGGGCTGATTGGTTTCGCGTCGTCGCGCTGGCTGCCGCTGTCGCTGGGCTGCCTGACGTTGACGGGCATGGGCGGGGTGCTGCTGATGGCGTCGAGCAACACGCTGATTCAAACGCTGGTGGACGATGACAAACGCGGGCGGGTGATGAGCATTTTCTCGATGGCGTTCACCGGCACCATGCCGGCGGGCAACCTGCTCGCGGGCTTCCTCGCCGCCAAATGGGGCACGACGGTGACGTTGACGGCAAGCGGCGTCATTTGCATTGTCATTGCGGGCTTGTTTTACCGGTCCATCCCCGGGCTGCGCGCGGCAGTCGCGCCGGTGCTGGCGAAGCTGGACCCGGCGGTGTTCGAACCCATTGTTCGTCCGATGGGAGAGGGGAAAGATGGTTCCGCGTAAAAGGCTTCGCCTCGCCTCGGCAAGACACCCAACATCCAATGTGGATGTTCGTGGTAAATATTTTTGCGCCTTTTTCCGCCTTCTGACATTTCGCGTGTTCTGCGTGGTTCGCGGTTTCAATCCGTTTCGCAGATGCCGATTTAGAAATCGGCGCTCTAGGGCATCCGCGTCACGTCAAGCCGGTTACTCGTCCGCCGGGCAGCACCTTGATGTGCGCGGCGGCGGGCACCTTCGGCAGGCCGGGCATGGTTACTATGTTGCCACAGACGACGACAATAAAGCCGGCACCCGCAGAGAGCCGCAGCTCATTCACCTTGATCCGGAATCCGCGCGGACGACCGCGCAGTCCGGGATCATCTGAAAGCGACATGGCCGTCTTCGCAACGCAAACCGGCAATTTCCCAAAACCGTGTTTGTTGAGCAGTTCGATGCCGCTCTGCGCGGCGCGGTCAAAGTCCACACCGTCGGCCCCGTAAAGTTGCGTGGCCAGCGTTTCGATCTTCTTTTCAACCGGCGCTTCCAGCGGATACATGAAGCGAATGGATTTGCGTTTGCTCTTTTGGATGCTGCGCAGCACGGCTTCAGCCAGACCGGCCGTGCCGGCGCTGCCCTGGTCAAAATGTCTGGACACGACGGCTTCAACATCGTGCCGGGCGCAGAACTTGATGACTCGCGCGTGGTCTTGCGGGTTGTCATCCGGGAAATGGCTGAGGCATACCACGGGATTGAGGCCGAACCGGCGGACGTTCTCGATGTGCTGGGCGAGGTTGCCGAGGCCGCCGGTGCCGGTGAAGCCGCCGTGGTAGGCAATGGCCTTGACCGTGGCGACGATGACGGCGGTTGAAGGTTTCAGCCCAGCGGTGCGGCACTTGATATCGATAAACTTTTCCGCGCCGAGGTCGGTGGCGAAGCCGGCTTCAGTGACGACAAAATCGGCCAGCTTGAGAGCCAGCCGTGTGGCGACGGAGGTGTTGGTGCCCTGTGCGATATTGGCGAACGGCCCGCCATGCACGAACGCCGGCGTGCCTTCGAGCGATTGCACCAGATTCGGGTGAATGGCGTCGCGCAGCAGCACCTGCATCGCGCCCACGGCTTGAACGGCATCGGCGCGGACCGGTTCACCTTTGTAGGTGAAACCCACAACCATCCTGGTCATGCGCCGGCCGAGATCGCCGAAATCCCTGGCGAGGCAGAGGATGGCCATGACTTCCGAGGCCGGCGTGATGTTGAATCCGTCGCGCCGCGGCACGCCGTGCAGCGGACCGCCCAGGCCGATGATGATGTCGCGCAACGAGCGTTCGTTGAGGTCTATCACCCGGCGGAGAACGATGCGGCGCGGGTCGAGGCCGAGTTCGTTGCCGTGCTGGAGATGGTTGTCCACCATGGCGCAGAGGAGGTTGTTGGCTTTCTCGACCGCATACATGTCGCCGACAAAGTGGAGGTTGATGTCCTCGGCGGGGACGACCTGGGCGCGACCGCCGCCGGTGCCGCCGCCCTTGATGCCGAAATAGGGGCCGAGCGACGGCTCGCGCACGCAAAACATGGACTTCTTGCCGAGGCGGCGGAGCGCGTCAGCGAGGCCGATGGTGGCGGTGGTCTTGCCTTCGCCCTGCGGCGTGGGCGTCATGGCCGTGACGAGAATCAGATGACCGTCCGGCTGGCGCTGGCGCGCCTCCAATTCGGCAATGGGAATCTTGGCGATGTAATGGCCGTGCGGAAGGATGCGTTCGGTGTCGAGGCCCAATTCGGCGGCCACTTCCGAGATGCGACGAGGGGGCAGACCTTTCAGGACGGCATTTTTGTCAGGCATAACTGCCGAACCAATACATTAACCGGTCTGGAACCGCAATTTAGTAAATAAAGAACCCCTCATCCCGGTCGCAGTTTGCCACTGTCATCCAACACGAATTTCAGACTGAGTCGGATTGCGGGTCCTGGGAGCGCCGACGTCTCGCCGGCGGGGTGGAGCTGTCCGTCGCAACGTGGCGAGCCGGCGGGACGCCAGCGCTCCCAGGACGGAGAAAAACGGCGGTGCGGGATGCGCTCATCATTTCATCAACTCCCGCTGCCAGTTCATCAATTCCGGGGCGTGTTGTTCCCAATCACGGGCCAGATCTCCGAGCGTGGCGCGCGGGGCGATGAGCGTGGGGTCAATGCCCAGTTTGTGCGCGTGTGCGTTGCGGCGCCGCTCCAATTCGCGGTAACGGCGCATCTCGGCCTCGGTGGGGCGGGTGGAATGATGCCGGACTTTTTCCGGATGCCGGTCGTGGGGCAACGCCAGGCCGGCCCGAATGGCCGCCACCAGGGTGTCGCGGCGGCGCGGCGACATCCGCGGCGGCAAAAGTGGGTCGACCGCCTGCCGCCCCACGGCGGCTTCGGCGAGTTCAACCATTCTTTCGTGGCTCAAAATAAAAAACGGCGGGCGGTTTGCGGCAATGGCTTCGGTTTCGCGCCACCGCCAGAGTTCGCGCATCACGGCCAGCGCGTGACGATTCAGCGCGTGGCTGCCTTTCACGCGCCAGACGGAATCCCCGTCCACGGCGGGTGGTTGCGAACATTCCTCAATCAATCGCGCGCACGATTCCTGATGCCAGCCAAGGCGGTTTTTATTCTGGAGTTCAAGCTTCAGCTTGTCGGAAAGCGGCTTGAGGTGGTGCGTGTCGTTGCGCGCGTAGGTTTCCATCCGTTCGGTGAGCGGACGCCGCGCCCAATCGGCCTTTTGCGAAGCCTTGTCCAGTTTCACACCGAGGAATTTTCCCACGAGCGAACTCAGGCCGAATTGCCGTTCGCCCAAAAGCCGCGCCGCGAGCATGGTGTCGAAAATGGCGCGCGGGACAAACTCATGATGTTTGCGGAACAGGCGCAAATCGTAATCCGCGCCGTGCATGATGAGTTCGTGGCCGGCCAGCGCGTCGAGCAGAGGGTCCAGGTTTGTTTTCGCCAGCGGGTCAATCAATTCGTCGCCGGCGATCGTGCTGATTTGAATCAGGCAGACTTTTTCCGGATAGGCGTGCAGGCTGTCGGCCTCGGTGTCGAGGGCCAGCCAGGTCGCGGATTTCAACGTGGGGAGGAAGGCGGCGAGCTTTGCGTTGGTATCAATCACGCCCCAAATATAATTGTCGCGAAGCCAATCGAAAGACGAAATTTTGCAACGCATCTGAAAAGCCGCTCTGAACAAAGATGGAAATCGCAGGCGCGGCATAAATCCGAAGGCCGAAATCCGAGGTCCGCATGTAGCGGCGTGGCCGCCACGCGGCTTTACGCCGAAAGAAGCCCGAAGCCCGAAATCCGAAATCCAGACCGTCACACGAGCGGTTATCGCGTTTCAGGCTTCGGTTTTCGGATTTCTTTCAGTTTTCGGCCTTCGAACTTCGGGCTTTTGCCTCCAAAGAGTTGGCGAGAAGCTCCGGGCAGCGCTGACGCATTTGCCGCCGTCTTGGATTTCATTTGAACATTCCGGCGATTACAGTGTAAAAACACCAAATGACGTTTGGCAGAAACAGGCGGCACGGGTCATCCCTGAAGCATAGCGGTCCCGGATCATTTATGTTTGATGTTTTATGGCAACGATTGCGTCACTGACCATCGAAAAGCAGCGGAGCTGGCTGCAGCGCGCGCTGCCGATTGCGGCGTGGGTTGCCGGGGTGCTGGCGGTCGTGATGGTCGTGGCGTATTTTGTCGTGACGAGTTCCGGTTTCATCAAACGCGTCATTCTGCCCCGCGTGAGCGCCGCGATTCACGCGAATGTCACCGTCACTGACGTCTCGGTCCATCCGTTCAGCAAAATCACGGTGCGCGGCCTGAAAGTGCAGGCCAAGGGCCAGGAGCCGGTCATCACCGCACCGGAAGTCAGCGTGAGCTACAACCTTTGGAGCATCCTCGGCGGAAACCTCCGCGTGTATGAAGCCGCGCTCGTGTCGCCGACGGTCGCGCTGGTCGAAAACCCGGACGGCAGCAGCAACCTGGATGCGCTGGAGGCATCAAACAAAAAGCCGTCTGAATCCAAACCGCCGCGACCCGGCAAATCCCCGAAGCCGCCGCAAATTGATCTACGGAAGCTCACCTTGAGCAACGCGACCATCCGGAAAATAAAAAATTATCCCGGTGGCCGTTGCGATTCCCTCGAGCTGGCCAACGTGAACGTGTTGCTGGCCAATGTGAAGAACGGGCAGTCCGGCAAATTTCAGTTGGACGCCGCCATTCAAATTGTGAACAACCCGCCCACCGGGGCAAAAGGGCGTCTGACCGCGATGTTGAGTGGCAATTTTAATTTTACGTTGAGCGCGGATTTGAAGCCGGCACCCGTTACCGGCCAGACACGCCTGGATGTTTCGCGCGCCGACGGCGTGTTCAGCGACTTTTCCGGGTTCAGCGCCGTGCTGGATTGCGACGTGACCCCGGCGCAAATCAAACAAGCGGTGCTGCATTTTCAAAGGGGCGGGACGCCGCTGGGCGAACTGGCCGTCAGCGGACCGCTGGACATGGAAAAAATGGAAGGCCGGTTGAAGGTGGAGCTGCGGGGAATTGACCGGCGATTGTTGAACCTGGCCGGAGACGCGGGCGGGATTGATTTCGGCACAACCACAATCAGTTCCACCAACGAAATCGAATTAACCAGGTCGGGCTCCGTCATCAGCGCCACGGGCCGGTTCGACGCGGGCCATGTTCAATTGACCCGCGCGGGGCAAACGACGCCCACGCTCGATCTCAATGCCAGCTACGACGTCGCGGTGGACGGCCTAGCGCAGACGGCGCTGCTCCGCGGGCTTAATGTGACGGGCACGCAAAACGGCAACCCGCTGTTGACCGCGCGCCTGACCCGGCCCATGAACCTGGCCTGGGGAAAGGGCGGCAGCGGGGCGGGGGATTCCGCGCTCGATCTGGCCGTCACAGATTTGAGTCTCGCGGATTGGAAGCCGTTCCCTGGCAACGCGGCCGCCGCGGGCAATGTGGATTTGACATTAAAATTGTCATCGCAGCAGGGCGGCCGGCAACTCACATTCGACCTGGATTCGCGGATTGACAATTTCGCGGCCCGAATTGGCGGCAATCAAATGGTTCAGGCGGCAGTGAGTTTGCGTGCGCGCGGACAGGCGGTGAATTTCAACCAATTCAACCTGAGCGAATACCGGCTGCTGGTCCTCCGCCAAAATCAGTCGCTGGTCACCGCCACCGGTTCCGGCACGTATGACCTTGCGGGCGGGAACGCGGACATGCAGGTGGCGCTGCAAACTTCGCTGGCCGCGCTGTGCCAGGCCATTCCCCAACCGGGCATGAGCTTTTCATCCGGCACCGTTGAATTGAAGGGACGCGTCACCCAAAAACAGAACACGCAAACCATCACCGGCAAACTGGTGCTCGCTAATCTCACAGGACAGGCCGGCCAAAACCAATTCCGCGATTTCGGGAGCACGATGGACCTCGACGTGAGCAAAACACCGGAGCAAATCCAAATCAACAAAATCACGGGCAAATTGACCCAGGGCGGAAATGCCGGCGGCGCTTTTGAGATTACCGGCAAATACAACACCGCGCGTGAATCGGCGCAACTGGCCGCCAGCCTGTCGGGTTTCAATCAGGACGGCCTGCGCCCATTCCTTGAACCGCTGTTGGCGGACAAGAAACTCGTCTCCATCGCTGTCAACGGCAACGCGTCCGTGCAATACGATCCGAAGGGCAGTTCCGCCATCAAAGCCTCCTTGCAGGTGGCCAACCTCGTCGTGAACGACCCGCAATGGCAACTGCCCGCCACGCCGCTGGAAGCCAGGTTGGAAATTGACACTGCCGTGAAAAAACAGTCGGCGGACATCCGCCAGTTTCAAATCGGGCTTACGCCCACCAAACGCGGGCAAAACCAGGTACAGGTGCAGGGACAGGTGGATTATTCGCAGCCGAACGCGGTCCGTGGGAACCTCAAGCTCACCGCCGATTCGCTTGACGTGACCAGCTATTACGATTTGTTCGCGGGCGGTCCGAAGGGTGGCAATAAACCGGCCGCGGCGGCGCCCCAAACCGGACCGGATTCCGCCGGCGCCGGCCAGGAACCGCCGGCAAAAAATTTCCCGCTGAAAAATTTCACCGTGGTTGCCGACATCGGGCGGATCTATTTGCACGAAATCGAGATAACCCATTGGCAGACGACGGTGAACGTGGACGGCGGGCACGTGACGGTAAAGCCATTCCAACTCACACTCAACGGCGCGCCGGTTAACGCCACGGTGGATTTGAACCTGGGCGTGCCGGGTTACCGATACGACGTGGCCTTTGGCGCCGATCGCGTCCCGGTCGCTCCGCTGGTGAATACTTTTATGCCCGACCGCAAAGGTCAGATGGGCGGGACTTTGACGGCGAACGCACAGGTCAAGGGCGCCGGCATTACCGGCGCGGGTTTGCAAAGGAACCTCACGGGGCAGTTTGCCGGCGGCGTTACCAACTTGAACCTGTCCGTGATGAACGCGCACAGTCCAATCCTTAAAACACTGATCAATGTCATTGCCACCATCCCCCAACTTTTGAGCAGTCCGGAAAGCGCCATTGCTTCGCTGTTGGGCCAGGCGACCGGGCAAGGCGGCGGGTTGATGGACGAATTGCGCCAGTCGCCCATCCAGGTCATCAACGCGCAAGGCCGGGCGGGTGATGGACGGATTGATTTACAGCAGGCCACGGTGCAAAGCACGGCCTTCAAGGCGGACGCCCGGGGCGGCATCGCCCTGGCTCAGGTGCTGACCAACTCCACCATCAACATTCCGGTGGCCGTTTTTGTGAGCCGGCCCATTGGCAAACAACTCAATCTTGCTTCTGCCAACACGGCAGCCAACGCCACCTATGTTCCTTTGCCGCAATTTTTGACGATGAAGGGCACGATTGGCGTTCCGAAGGCGGACATCAACAAGGTGGCTTTGGGCGGCATGGCGGTGCAATCCCTCGGCAGCGGTATTCTCAACACGAGCACCAACGGCACATCGCAGGTGGGGAACCTGTTGAACCAATTGCTGAAGAAAGCAAAATAACCGCCGGGGATTAAATTTCGCGCCGCCGGAGCAGACTGGCTGGTTGGATGTCAACGCGGGGTTAATCATGCACGGATAGGAGGAGGAGCTTCCCCCAACCGAGGAACGCACACACGGAGGAGACGCTACGGGAAAAACAAAAAAACGCTTTTAAGAATAGAAAAAATGAAGCCATTCACTTGATCCTTGACCGATCAACCTTCAAAGGAGGCGTCATCATTTCGCCTCCACTGTCCAACTCTCCCACCCCTGCTTCATCGTGGTAAAATCGCCGGCGAGCTTCGCAATCGTCTGGTCGTTCGGATAATCAGTGCGGGCTTGCTTTAGCAATGTCTCCGCCTCGGTTGATCGACCAAGCAGCGTCAGCAAAAAAATCTGCTGCAAAACCTGATTGGCGTCGGAAGGATTCTGGCGGTGACGAGCTTGGTGCAACGAAAGTGCTCGCTCATAAGCCTGGCGCGCGTGGGCAGACTGTCCCAGCCGCACGGATGCCATCCCATATCCGACCCAAGCCTCCGCAAACTGCGGGTCAATGCTGGTCGCCTCTGCCGCCAGCATCTGCGCTTTGGCATAATCCTTTGCATTAAATGCTGCGGCGCTCTCATTAGCTAACTGTTGTGGACGCGAGGCGGTGGCATCGTGTGGTGCCCGTGCGCAAGAGGTGAGAAGCGCAAGTGCCAGAACTGAAATAAGTGGTGCAATTTTCACAACGGTCTGATGACGCCGAACTGGCAAGTATGCAACAAAAGTGTTGTCTACCCCGGTTCACGATTTGGACTTTATTCCCGGCTTTCCGGCCTGTCCATGTCAATTTAGCTCCCAAGGTTGTGTCACGCCCTCCCTCATCCCCAGAGACAATTGGTGCAATGGGTAGGGCGGCGCTGCTGCGCCGCCAAGTATGATGGCCGCGCATCGGTCTTCGCCGGGCTTCAACCCGACAAGGCAGCGCGGCCCTACCGTCTGGAATAGGTGCCGATCATTATCGGAAAATGGTGTCAGGTTGTGCCGAAGCAGTTTTGTGTAACGTCGAGCCTGCGGCTCGACTCGATCAGCGCATAGCGCCGACACTACACCATCCGGTTTCATCCCTTGCGAAGCGGTGAACATTTTTCGTAATGTCTGGCACCATGAATTTGGCCACTGCGTTTGCCGCCTCGGTGGAAAGACGGCCGGATAAAATCGCCTTGTATTGGGGCGAAAGCGAATTCACCTATGCCATGCTGTCCGCGCAGTCGGGCGCGGTGGCGGCTGAATTGACCGGCAAATTCGGCGTCAAACCCGGCGACCGCGTCGCGCTCTGGCTCAAAAACCGCCCGGAATTCATCCCGGCGGTCTTTGGCATTCTTGGCGCGGGCGCGGTGCTCGTGCCCATCAACAATTTCCTCAAGCCGGACGAGGTGAATTACATTTTAAAGGACGGCGGCATTGACGTGCTCATCACGGACGACGAACTCGCCATTCACGCGCCCGCGCTCCTCACGGCACGACCGCAGCTCAAAATTTCCCGGGTCGAAGATTTTCCCGCTTCCCCATCTCCCATCTCCCATCTCCCATCTCCTCCGACTCGCAACGAGTCGGATCTGGCGGTCATCATTTACACGTCCGGCACGACGGGCCGGCCCAAGGGCGCGATGCTGTCGCACGGCAATCTGCTGCACAACGTCGAGAGCTGCCGGCTGGTGCTCGAAACGGTGGATCAGGATCAAATGGGTGTGCTGCTGCCGCTGTTCCACAGCTACATGCTGACGGTCGGAATCTTTCTGCCGCTGATCGTGGGCGGTTCGCTGGTGCTCGTCAAATCGCTGAATCAACCGCGGCAGGTTTTGCAGGAGTTGTGCGCCCGGCAGGCGACGATTTTGCCGGCGATTCCGCCGTTTTATCGCATGCTGGCGGGTTCACCGGCGCCCCTCAAATTGCCGTTCCGCCTTTGTATCAGCGGCTCGGCGCCGTTGCCGGTGCAGGTGCTGAAGGATTTTGAGGCGAAATATGGAATTCCGCTGATCGAAGGTTACGGCCTGAGTGAAGCCAGTCCCGTGGTGTCGAAAAATCCGATTCACGGCGTGCGCAAGCCCGGCTCGATTGGATTGCCGGTTCCGAACGTCGAAGTCAGCGCGCAGGATGATTCGGGAAAAATTCTCGACGTCGGCGAGGCCGGTGAAATCTGCGTGCGCGGCGGCAACGTGATGCTCGGCTATTGGAACCAGCCGGAAGAAACGGCCAGGGCGTTTCGCAACGGCTGGCTGCTGACCGGCGACATCGGTTATCGCGACGCCGACGGCTACTTTTACATCACCGACCGCAAGAAGGACATGCTGCTGGTCAATGGCATCAATGTATATCCGCGCGAAATCGAGGAGGTCATTTACCAGTTTCCCGGCATCAAAGAGGTGGCGGTCATTGGCGTGCCGGACGTGCGCAAAGGCGAGCAGCCGGTGGCGTTTGTCGCTGCGGCGGAAGGACAAACGCTTGATGAAAAGGCGTTGTCACAATTCATCCGCAGCAAGCTGGCCGACTACAAAGTGCCCAAACGCATCGTTTTCATGCCCGCCTTGCCTCGAAACGCAACGGGCAAAATTCTTAAAACCGCACTTCGGCAACAGCCGTTGGTTTGAGCTTCCAAGAATAACAACCAATTGGATTTAAACGGGTTAAGCCCATGCCTTTTCCCAGTTGACGCGGCCAGACAGCCCCCGGTAAGCTATTAGACCGTCTGGCGCATGAAGCGAGTGGACGGGAAAATTTTATGGCCGAAGGATATTGCGTTAAGTGCAAAGCCAAGAAGGAAATCGCCAACGGCGTTGAAGAGACGATGAAAAACGGGCGCAAGGCGATCAAGGGAAAATGCCCGACCTGTGGCACGGTGATGTTCAAGATTTTGGGCGGCAAAGCCGCCACCAGTGCGACGCTGGCCAATCCGCCGGCCCTGAACTGATTATGCCGCAACAACTCGCTTATGTCATCATCACGCCCTATTCGCTTTACAAGTCGCGCACCGGGGGAATTTTAAGCCGGTTGATTTCGCGGACGGGTTTGGATCTGGCAGCCATGCGCATGTTCGCACCCGGCGCCGAGCTGATCAGACAGTATGCCGAAAACATTGTCTCCGCCCATGACCCGCAAGATCGGCGAATCCAGGAACTGCTTTGCCAATACGTCATCCAAAATTTCTCACCCGACCCCAAGACCGGACGGCGCCGCCGGGTGATGGTGTTCCTGTTCCGTGGCGATGACGCGGTGCGAAAAGTTCGTTCCGTCGTCGGCAATCTCAGTCCGGAGCGTCGTGTGGGAGAAACCATTCGTGATACTTACGGCGACCTGATCACGGATGATAATGGGCAGATTCGCTACTTTGAACCGGCGGTGCTCGCCGCGCCCCGATCGGAAGAAGCTGAGGAGAAGCTCAAATTGTGGGCGCGCCATTCCGACCAGGACGGCGGCGTCCTGGAAAATGTCATCGCCTACCAGCCCGGCGAAACCGGCCAGCGCACGCTCGTGCTCATCAAACCGGATAATTTTCGTTTCCCGACCGGACGCCCCGGCAATGTCATTGACTTTTTTTCACGCGCCGGCCTGTTCATTGTGGGAATCAAGGTGCACCGCATGAGCGTGGCCCAGGCGACGGAATTTTATAGTCCCGTCCGCGAAGTTCTCCGCACCAAGCTCAAAGACATGGTCGGGGCCAGGGCCAAAGCCGCGCTGGAAAAGGAATTTGGCTTCAAAATTCCCGCCCCCGAGGAAAAACAGCTTGGAGAAACCCTCGGCGCGACCTTTGGCGACAATCAATTCGAGAACATCATCCGTTTCATGTCCGGCCATGCGCCGTCGGAGTTGCCGCGCGAGGAGTGGACCAGACCCGGCACGGAAAAGTGCATCGCGCTGGTCTATGAAGGCGTGAATGCCGTCGCCAAAATCCGCGATGTGCTGGGACCGACCGATCCGTCCAAAGCGCCGCCCGGCTCCATCCGCCGCGAATTCGGCTCGACCATCATGGTCAACGCCGCACATGCCAGTGACTCGCCGGAAAACGCCCGGCGCGAAATGGGCATCGTCAACGTCGGCGAAAACAACTTCCGCCAGATCATCGAAGAGACTTACGGCAAACTGTAAGCTGTAGTTCAGGCTACAGCCTGTCCCCCGCCGACAAGCTAAAGCTTGAACTCCAACGAATCGGGCAGTTTTTCCAGCAACTTTGTGTCCGCCGCCGGAAACTGGTAATTGTCCAATTCCGCCGCGCGGATCCATTTGAACGCCGCGCAGCCAAGCTTCTGCGGTTCACCGCGTTTCAACCGGCAGACAAAAAATTTCAGGCGAACGGTTTTCTCCGGATAAGCGTGAGTGACGGATTCAAAAAGTTTGCCGACGGAGATTTCCACGCCGAGCTCCTCGCGGATTTCGCGCACCAGGCATTGCTCGAAGGTTTCGTCCGGTTCGCGCTTGCCACCGGGGAATTCCCACAGCCCGCCGAGATGCGCATCGGAGTGGCGCCGCGTAATGAGCAGTTTGCCGTCGTGGAAAATCAAGGCGGCGGAAACTTCCGTGACGTGTCGAGAGCCGGACACAACGGCGTTCGACTTTCGTCCCTCGACTTTCGACTGCCGTTTCACCGCCCGACGCTTTTGTAAATCCAGCCCAGCCGTTCCATTTCCTCGCGGTTGAACAGATTGCGGCCGTCGAACATGATGGGATGGGTGAGCGATTTGCGGGCGCGTTCGAGATCAAGCTTTTTAAATTCATCCCACTCGGTGGCCACCACCAGCGCGTCGCAACCATCAGCCACGGCGTTCATGTCGTCCACGTAGGCCGCGTCCGCGAGCACGGCCCTGGCCTTGTCCATCGCCTTCGGATCATGCACCCGCAACCTGGCGCCTTCCTTTTGCAAGCGGTGACAGAGTTCAATTGCCGGGGACATGCGCACGTCATCGGTGTTTTGTTTGAAGGCGAGGCCGAGCACGCCGATGGTTTTGTCTTTGAGCACCCAAAGCGTGTTGGTGATCTTTTTGACAAAGCGCTCCATTTGGTCGGCGTTGATGTGCTGAACCTCCTTCAGCAAACGAAAATCGCAGCCAGTTTGCTCGGCGATTTTGATGAACGCGCTTAAATCCTTTGGAAAACAACTGCCGCCGAAGCCGATGCCGGCGTTCAAAAACCGGCGACCGATACGCTCGTCCAGCCCCATGCCGGCGGCGACTTCCTGGACATTGGCGCCGGTGGCTTCACAAATGGCGGCGATGGCGTTGATGTAGGAAATTTTAAGCGCGAGGAATGAATTCGACGCATGCTTGATGAGCTCGGCGGAATTGATGTCGGTGACCACAATCGGCGCGTTGAACGGCGCGTAAATTTCCTTCATGGCCGCGACGGACCGCGGGGAGCGGACGCCGATGACCACGCGGTCGGGCTTCATCAAATCGCCGACGGCGAAGCCTTCGCGCAAAAACTCAGGATTGCTCACCACGTCGAAGTCCACTTTTGCCGGGCTATAGCGTCTGATGGTTTCGGCGACCTTTTCGCCGGTTTTGACCGGGACGGTGCTTTTGTCCACGACGATCTTGTAATCGGTCATGGCCGCGGCAATGTCGCGTGCGACTTTTTCGATGAAGCTCAGATCCACTGAACCGTCCGCTTGCGGCGGTGTTGGCACGGCGATGAAAATCACATCAGATTTTTGGACGCCTTCAGCGGTGCTGCTGGTGAACGTGAGCTGTCCGGCAGCCACGTTTTTCTTCACGAGTTCCTCGAGTCCCGGCTCATAAATCGGAATGCCACCGGACTGGAGCAGTTTGACCTTGGCCGCGTCGTTGTCCACGCACACGACCTGATGGCCGACTTCAGCGAAGCAGGTGCCGGTGACCAGACCGACGTAACCCGTGCCGATGAGGGTGAGCTTCATGGCTCAGTGGTTTGGCTTGAACGGAGCCGCTGGGGCGGTGGAAGGCGAAGCCGATTGCAGCTTCATTTTCAATTCCATCAAGCGCAACCCGGCTTCCGAACCCAGCGAACCGTTGGGATTGTAACGCACGATGGCTTCGTAAAGATTTACCGCTTCGGCAAGTTTGCCCTGACGTTCAGCAATTTGCGCCAGGGCAAATCTTGCGGAGTCCACCGCTACCGCGTCGGAATAGTTGTTGATGATCCGCTGGTAAACGCCGGCGGCCAGATCTGTTTTGCCCTCCTGGGCATCAAGGCTGGTTGCCACGCCGAGCGCGGCTTGGGCGGCAAAGAAACTGTCCGGGTGGACATCGAGAAACTTTTGGAACTGCGCTTGCGCGTCTGCATATCTTCCCGCCGCAAACAACATCGCAGCGCCTTGCAATAAGGCCCGTTGCCCGGCGGACGTGCCCTGATAGTCCGCGGTGATTTTCAAATAAAGGTCGGCCTGCTGGCTGGCGGTGGCGTTGCGCGGAATGGAACTCATCATTTGCGTCAGCGCCTTGCCCGCGGTGATCTCGTTTTGCCCCCGCTGCCAGGAATAAAACGAAATCACCCCGGCGGCGACGACGATGACGCCACTGACCCAAATAATCCGAATCCGGTTGGCTTCAAGCCAAGGCCACAATTTAAAAAGATAAGTCGCCGGTGCGTCATGTAATTCCATAATGGATGAATAGTTTTTCGTCCGAAGCTTAAAAATACAAGCTCGAAATCAACTGCAGTTAAAAAAGGGGTGCAATCGGGCACTGCCCCCGTAGCGGCAACCATGCCTGGCTGCCGTATCGCCCGGCTTCCAGCCGAGTGGCCTGATGTGGAAGCGAGGTCATGACGTGGGTTCGGTTTTGTGGCCCGGGCGGCAGGGATGCCTGCCGCTACAGATCGGTGGCCGTGTCCGGATGCGCCCGAACGGTGGTAGTGCCAAATTACGCCCCTGAAAGAAAGACCCCGGGACAACACGCTAGAAACCTCTCAGGTCGGTGCTGGAGCGTTTGGGCAGACCGGGCGCAGGTATGCGCTTGAGCACCAGATATTGAATGCCATTTTTTTTACAGTATTCGCGCTTGCCACCCGTGTCGCCGTCCTCGTTCACTGCATAAATGTCCGGCTTTAAACGCTGGATTTCCGGATCGGCATCCATCCAGCCGTCGCCACTGGAAATCAGCGCCTGCTTGACGTACTTGATTGAGCCGACAACATAACGGCGCTCCCCCTGCGGCAGGAGCGGATGGTCCGGTCCCTTGAGCAGCCGGATGTTCGCATCGTGGCCGACGACGACGTAAAGATCGCCATACGCGCTGACCTCCTCAAAGAACCGCAGGTGGCCGGAGTGAAACCAATCATAGGAACCGGTGACGACGACTTTTTTTCGAACTTCTGCCGGGGCCGGGCCGGGATCGGCCGCATGGGCAGTCGGGTCGGAAAAGCCCTTCATTCGTTCGTTACTGAAAACGCAATACTCCAGGTCATGCCACTGGCAGAACGCCTTCCGTTTCTCGTTGTAGTGGCACTCGACATCAGCCCACACCTTCGGGCGGAAACCACTCACGTCCGGAAGCTCGTTAAGATTATTCACCACATCGGTGACGGATATGACCCGGCTGACATAGCGGACGGCATTGAGGAGATAAAGCCTTTCCGCTTCGGAAAACTTCGGCAGCTTGCCGGTAAGTTTCTGCACGGCCTCGTCCGGCCAGAGCAACACCGTCACTTCACCCAACCGGGCGGCCTCTTCAAGGAAGCGCAGGTGAATCGAAAGGAAATCATCAAAGACGCCGGCGACAACAATCTGTTTTGCGGGGGTAATCATTATGGTGCAATTCGAACGGTGACCTGAAACGCTCCCGGCACGGGTTCCTTTGATACGACGAAAAGGTATCCGCCGCCGCAGCCGGAATACATCGCGCCCGGATGGTTTTTCTGGTAAACTTTCAAAATTGCCTTCAGGTCGGGTTTGATGAGCGGATGTTTGACGACGTGCGGCAGGATTTTTTCCCAGCACACCATGCAATCATTCATGGACGCGCCCAAAGTTCCAATGTCCATCCGGCGGATGGCATCGAAGCAATCCTTGCCGGTCTGGCCGAGACGCGCGATCCATTTCGGGTCAAGGTGTTTCGCGCCGAGCGGATTGTAGCCTTCCGGCCGCGGCTCGACAGGCAGCAGGTGCAGGACTTTTTCGAGCCAGCGCGCCGGCCGCGCGCGGTTCAGCTTCTCGATGTGCGACGGGAACACGCCGCCGTTGGCCGCGAAATCGTAGTCCAGCCGGTTGATGCCGGGATAAACCAGGCCAATCATGTCCTGCGACCCGCTGGGTTCGGCCTTGCCTTGGTTCTCGGCCTCGTAAAGTTCGCGAACCAGTTCCTCCGGCGGGCGGTTCGGCAATCGGCCATGCCACAACTTCGTGGCCACGGCGCGCGTGCCGCTGGCGCAGCCGGAGCGGTCCATAGCGCGAAAAGTCGGTTCCAGCGCCACCACGACCATTGAGCCGGGCGGCTGCGGATTGAGCCGGGAGACGAACGGCTGGTCAATCCAGCCGCCCGCCAGTTGCAGGCGATTGGGGATGGCGCCGATGATTTTAGTGACCAACAGCGTTTTTTTCATTCCACCACGCGTCTGCCTTTTTTCCGGTTGTGGTATTGCTCCTGGATCCACGTGTAGGTGGCGGCCAGGCCCTTGTCCAAGGGCGTTTTTGGCTCCCACTTGAGCATTTTCTGGATGAAGGTGTTGTCGCTGTTGCGGCCGGCGACGCCACGGGGCGCGTCCAAGTCGTAATGCCGTTTGAGTTTCACGCCCGCAATCTTCTCCACCTTGGACAGCAGCTCGTTGATGGAGACGAGTTCGCTGGAACCAAGGTTGATCGGCGTGGCAATCAACTCGTCGCAGTGCATGATCATGTCAATGCCTTTCACGCAGTCGTCAATGTACATGAAACTGCGGGTGGGCGTGCCGTCGCCCCAGATGGTGATGTTCATGTCCTTCTTGTCGATGGCCTCGATGACCTTGCGACAGAGCGCGGCGGGGGCCTTCTCGCGGCCGCCGTCCCACGTGCCATTCGGCCCATAGACGTTGTGAAAACGAGCGATGTGCGTTTTCATGCCGCGCTCGGCCCAGTATTCCTGGCAGAACATTTCGGAGACCAGTTTCTCCCAGCCGTAGCCGCGTTCGGCCATGGCCGGGTAGGCGTCGGATTCCTTCAACGCGCGCACTTTCGGGTCCTGCTGCAGCAGGACGTTGTAGGCGCAGGCCGACGAGGAATAAAAGTAGTTGCGGACACCGGCGCGATAGGCCGCCTCAATCATGTGCGTATTGATGAGGATGCTGCGCAGACATTCCACGCGAAACCGCTCGATGAAACCCATGCCGCCCATGTCGGCGGCCAGTTGATAAACCTCGACGGCGCCTTCGCAGACGCGCTTGCAATTTTCCTCGTGGCTGACGTCGAGGCAAAGCGATTCAACACCCGGCACTTTGATATACCATTCGTAAAGCGGCTTCTTGTCCACGGCCCGGATGCGGGTAAGACCCTTGTTCTTGAAATACAGGGCCAGGTTGCCGCCGATAAAGCCGCCGGCGCCGGTGATGACGATCAAATCGTCCTTTTGCAGTTGGGGATCTTTTTCTACGAGTCGTCTTTTTTCCATATTACATCTTTCGTTTCAATCTTGTTCAATCCGTCCGCCGTTGTGTGGTTTCCCAAATGCGGTGGCCCATTCTATCCGCAACCGGCCCCTGCCGCAATGACAAACCTTGTCCAACACCTGACATTTCCTGGGATTTGGGCCGAACTCTGGTTCCGTTCTTGACTCGCCAAAGGCAATTGCCAGACTGGTTCCGGCGAACGGGATTGATTTTGGGTGGAGAGATGGCCGAGTGGCTGAAGGCGACGGTTTGCTAAACCGTTATACGGGTTAAACCGTATCGGGGGTTCGAATCCCCCTCTCTCCGCCA
>Ga0074044_10001430_pt1 | contig 21538 bp, 5 predicted proteins | sample BogForMeECP23OM1_FD_94443 | JGI IMG/M metagenome (GOLD analysis project Ga0074044, IMG submission 94443) | Bog forest soil microbial communities from Calvert Island, British Columbia, Canada - Bog Forest MetaG ECP23OM1 | ecosystem: Environmental > Terrestrial > Soil > Wetlands ...
ACGAATCCGCATCCTTCATTGCGCCGCTCAACCGCGTCTACGAGAAGGCGCTGCGCTGGTCGCTGGGGCGGCCGCGGCTGATCGCCGGCCTCGCGGCAGTGGTCGTCCTCCTCGGCGTGCTCCTCTACACGCACCTGGAAACCGGATTTCTCCCCGAAATGGACGAGGGCGGTTTCGTGCTCGACTATCTCACTCCGCCGGGCACCTCGCTCTCGGAAACCGACCATCTGGTGCGGCAAATCGAAGGCATGGTGGCGAAGACGGAAGGCGTCGCCGCGTTTTCCCGCCGCACCGGCGCGGAAATGGGCCTCTACGCCACGCAACAGAACAAGGGCGACATCCTGGTCAAACTGCAGCCACGCGCCCAACGCCACCGCGGCATTGATGACATCATGAGCGGCCTGCGCCATCAAATCGAGTCCCGCCTCCCCGGGATCGACGTCGAATTTTCCCAGATCCTCCAGGACATGCTGGGTGACCTCGAGGGCTCGCCCGAACCCGTGGAGGTGAAGCTTTTCGGCAGCAGCCCGGACGTTCTGGAGTCGGTTGCGGAACAGCTCGAGCCGAAGCTCGTGAAAATTCCCGGTCTGGTGGACTACAAAGGAATCCAGAAGGGCAATCCCGAGCTGGTGATCCACGTGGACCCGGTGGCCGCGGGCCGGCTGGGCATGACCGTCGAGCAGGTGTCGCTCGAGGCCCATGCCGGACTGCTCGGCGACACTTCCACCTCGTTCCGCCAGAGCGATCGCACCGTGGCCATCCGTGTGCGCTTCCCGGACGAGTTCCGCTTCAACCAGACGCACGTCGAGCAGTTTCCCATCGTCACGCCAGCGCGGCAGATTGTGCCGCTCTCCGCGCTGGCCAACGTCGAGCGGGCGAGCAGCCAGAGCGAATTGCTGCGCGAAAACCAGCGGTTGATGGTCGTGCTTACCGCGCGGCTCGAGAACCGCGACCTCGGCAGCGTGGTTCGCGACGTTCGCGTCTTGCTCGCCCCCACCAAACTTCCCGTCGGGGTCACCTATGAAATCGGCGGCCAGTATGAGAGCCAGCAAACTGCGTTTCGCAGTCTTCTCGCGGTGCTCGGCCTAGCCATCGCCGCGGTCTTTACCGTGCTGGTCATTCAATTCCGCCGTTTCCGCCCGGCCTTCCTGATTCTTTCCGCCGCGCCGCTCTCGCTTCTCGGCGTATTCCTGGCGATGTGGGCCACCAAGACGCCGCTGAACGTCTCGTCGTTCATGGGTATCATCCTGATGGTTGGGCTGGTGGTGAAAAATGGCATTATCTTGATGCAATACGTGATTCAGTTGCGCGAGGAGAAGGGCCTGCCGCTCGCGGACGCCCTGGTTGCCGCTGGAACCATCCGGCTGCGGCCCATCCTGATGACCACGCTGTGCACGCTGTTCGGCCTTCTCCCCTTGGCGCTGGGAATCGGCTCCGGAGCGGAGCTGCAGAAGCCGCTCGCGCTCGCCGTCATCGGCGGCCTGACGCTCTCCACGTTCATCACCCTGTTGATGATTCCCGTCTTCTATTCCCTCACGGAGCCGCGCCGCCCCGCGTCACAAGCTCTGTAAGTGCGAGGAATGCTGGGCCGACCGCCCCGCATTCCGCGCAGATGATCTATCGTGGAAGAGGTTGTGCCCAGCAGTGAATCCGAGCGCCCCGACTGGGAGAGAGGGACGCCAATCGCATCAGGCGCACGGGCGGGCGCCGCGGGCCGGCTGCTTCAGGATTTACCTGGGTCACGCGCGCGGGAGATTTCCGTCCACGCCCGTAGGGTTTCCGACACGCTCCACGCCTGCGCGAAGCATCCCCGCAGGGCGAATGGCGGATCGCCGTCGAAAATCTCGCTGATGGATCCCACGCAGGCAGTCTGCAGGTGGTGCTTCATCGGTTCGAGCAGCGCCAGCGCGCCTTCCGGGTCGTGGTGCACGCGCATCCAGGCCAGCGCAAACGGGCCCAACAGCCAACCCCACACCGTCCCCTGGTGATACACGGAATCGCGTTGGGCCGGCCCACCCTCGTACCTGCCGGCGTAGTCCGATTCGCCCGGGGCCAGGCTGCGCAGCCCGAATGACGCCAGCAACCGCCGCGCGCACGTCTCCACCACGGCCGCCTGCTGCTCCGGCGTCAGCGGACTGTGCGGAAGCGACACGGCAAAAATCTGGTTCGGCCGGATGGCGGCCTCGTTGCCCGTTGGGCCGTCCAGCACATCGAAGCAGCAGCCTTCCGCCGAGTTCCAATAGCGCTGGAAACTCACGCGCACGCGCTCGGCCATGGATTCGTAGGCGGCGGACGGCCGTCCGATGGCCCGCGAAAACTGCGCCATGGTGTGCAGTGCGTTGTACCACAGCGCGTTGATCTCCACGGGTTTCCCGATGCGCGGCGTGATCACGCGGTCTCCCACGCGCGCGTCCATCCAGGTGAGCTGTACCCCGGGCGCACCGGCGTAGAGCAAACCGTCGGCGGCATCCACGTGGATATTGTGCCGCGTGCCGCGTTGGTGGTGCTCCACGATGCCAACGAGCACCGGAAAAAGTGCCTCGAGGAACGCGTCGTCGCGCGCCGCGGCATGGCACTGCCGCGCGGCTTCGAAAAACCACAGCGCGGCGTCCACGGTGTTGTATTCCGGCGCCGTTCCCGCGTCCGTAAAGCAATTCGGCAGCATGCCTCGATCCACAAACCGCGCGAACGTCCGGAGGATGCTGCGGGCGATCTCCGGCCGCCCGGTGGAAAGGGTCAGGCCGGGAAGCGCGATCATCGTGTCGCGGCCCCAGTCCACGAACCAGGGAAAACCGGCGAGCACGGTCTTCGCGCCGGGGGCGTCCGCCAGCGGCCGGACGGCCACGAACTGGTCAGCGGCGAGCACCAGCGCGCGAATCCACTCCGGTGCCCCCTCCGCGACTCCCGTACCGGCGGCGCGCCATTGGCCGAGCAGCGCGTGTTGCTCCGCAACGCGCTGAGCGTACGCCGGACCAGGATCGAGCGCCGCGTCCGGCCGCGTTGTCAGCACGATGGCGATCGAATCTCCAGGGGCGAGCGTGGCGCGGAACGTCCCGGCGTGCAGATGATCTTCGTGGTCGTCCAGACCGCGCTCGCGTTCGGCCGGGAGGTCGAAGTCCCGGTACCATTCGTGCGCGGGTTCCGCGGCTGCCCCGGCGCTCAACAGGTAGAACGGAGTGGCTCCGTCGAAAGCGGTAACGCGCAGGCCATGGGACACCGGCTCGACGTTCATCCACCAGTCGCCCGCGTGCGTGCTGGAATGGTAGTCGCGGTAATTCACCAGGGCTTTGAGCGCCAGCCGCAGCGGCCGGCTGCCCCGCGCCAAGGTAAACACGATGTAGGTAGTGTTCTCGCCCTGCCGCATCCACACGCGCTTTTCGATCTCCGCATCGGCGAGCGCTATCGTCCACACTGGGGTTGTGCCCTCCTGGTGAAATCGCTCGATGTGCCGGTGGCCGCCTTCGGGAGCGAGCGAGGGATGCCCGGCGTTCCACCATCGTTGCGTGGTGAGCGGATAATGCTGGCCGTCGTAATCTGCGGTTGCGTCCAGGTGCGATACCAGCAGCGTACGTCCCACCGGTGGATGGAGCGCGGCGACCAGCAGGCCGTGATACCGCCGGGTCACGTTGCCGGCCAGCGTCCCGCATGCGAAGCCGCCGATCCCGTTCGTCGCCAGCCACTCGCGGGACTCCGCCGCGGCCGCGTCGCCCAGCACTTCGCGGCCGAAGTCGGCGGCGGTCGGCAGAGGGATCATGTGTTCGAGGGCGGCCCGGAACTCGCCCATCCCGCTCACTCTCCGCTCTGCTCGATCAGCTTCGCCACCAGGCCGGTCCAGCCCGTTTGATGGCTGGCGCCGAGCCCGGCGCCGTTGTCGCCGTCGAAGTATTCGTAGAAGGGGATCAGGTGCTGCCAGTTATGGTCCTTGTTGAACTTGTCGGCGCCGCCAAAAACTGCCCGGCGGCCGTTCAAATCGCGCGTGAAGATGTGGATCAGCCGGCGCGAGAGTTCCGTGGCCACTTCCCACAGGTTCATCATCTGGCCCGACCCCACCGGGCATTCCACTTTCAGATCGTCTCCGAAGTAGTGGTGGAATCTCTGCAGCGATTCGATCAGCAGGTAGTTGACGGGAAACCAGATCGGCCCGCGCCAGTTGGAATTTCCGCCGAACAGCCCCGTCGAGGATTCCGCGGGCTCGTAGTCCACACGGTGCACCGCTCCCTCCACAACCAGCTCGTAGGGATGCTCGCGGTGGAACCGGGAAAGGGCGCGCACGCCGTAGGGAGATAGGAATTCACTCTCGTCCAGCAGGTAGCGCGCCATGCGCTCCAACCGCCCGCGGTTCACCAGCGAGAGCAGCCGCCGCACTCCGTGCTTCGACGTGCGTGTCGCTTCGATGTGGTCCGGCACGTCGGGATGATTGTCCAGGAACCACTGCATGCGGCGCTTAAATCCGGGAAATTTCGCCAGCACCTGGGGCTCGAGCGTCAGCACGGCAAACAGTGGAATCAGCCCGACCATGGAGCGCACCTTCAAAGGATGGCGGCGACCGTCGGGAAGGTGCAGCACGTCGTAGTAGAAACCGTCTTCATCGTCCCACAGCGCCAGCCCTTCGCTGCCCATGTCGTGCATGGCGTGGGCGATGTACACGAAATGTTCGAAAAATTTGCTGGCCACATCCTCGTATGCGGGATCCCGAAGCGCCAGTTCTGACGCGATGGCCAGCATGTTCAGGCAGAACATCCCCATCCAGCTGGTGCCGTCGGACTGTTCGATATGCCCGCCCGTGGGCAGCGGCGCGGAACGGTCGAACACGCCGATGTTGTCCAGGCCCAGGAACCCGCCCTCGAATACGTTCATTCCCGAGGGGTCTTTCCGGTTGACCCACCAGGTGAAGTTCAGCAGGAGTTTATGGAAGATTCGCTCCAGGAATTCGTAGTCGGCTTTGCCGCGGATGCGCTTTTCGATCTTGTACACCCGGAGGGCCGCCCAGGCGTGCACCGGAGGGTTCACGTCGCTGAACGCCCATTCATAGGCCGGCAATTGCCCGTTCGGATGCATGTACCATTCGCGCAGCAGCAGAATGAGCTGCTCCTTGGCGAAATCCGGATCAATCTGTGCCAGCGGGATGGTGTGGAAAGCCAGGTCCCAGGCCGCAAACCACGGGTATTCCCATTTGTCGGGCATGGAAATGACGTCCGAATTGTAAAGGTGCCCCCAGGTATGGTTTCGGCCTTTCTTCCTTTCCGGCGGGGGAGGTGGGAGCGCCGCATCGCCTTCGAGCCAGGTGCGCACGTCGTAACCGTAGAACTGCTTCGACCACAACAGGCCGGCAAATGCTTGCCGCTGCACCTCGCACACGTCGTCCATCTGGCTCTTTCCGGTGCGCTTGTGGTAGAAGGCGTCGGCTTCGTCAATGCGGCGGACAAAGGTCTCCTCGAACCATGGCCCGAAAATAGGGCTGGCATCTCCCTGGTCGGTGAAGCGCATTCGGATGATTTCAAAGCCACCCGGCGGCACTTCCAGCCGGTAGAGCGGAGCGGCCTTCGTGCCCGTCATGCACGGGTTCACCGCGTCCTTGCGGCCCTGAATCAGGTAGCTGTGGAAAGCATCCTTCACGTAGGGCGAGTGATTCGCGACCCCGAACAGCCGCTCGGAATTCGTCTCATTTTCCGTGAACAGCAGTTCCGGCTCCCCCTCGCAAAACAGCCACCGCTTCCCGTAGTAGTCGTCATGGACTTCGAGCACTTCGGCGCCCTCGCGCTTTTCCACCAGGGCGATTCCCGACGTTTTCGGCAGGTCGTTCCACGTCCAGGTATTCCGCAGCCAGAGCGTGGGCAGTAGGTGCAGTTCGGCCACGTCCGGGCCGCGGTTCTCGACCGTGATCCGCACCAGGATGTCTTCTGCCGTCGATTTCGCGTACTCCACGATGACGTCGAAGTACCGGTCCTCGTCGAATATGCCGGTGTCGACCAACTCGAATTCGGGGTCTTGCCGGGAGCGCCGCCGGTTTTCCTCCACCAGCCGGCGGTAGGGAAACTCGCCTTGCGGGTATTTGTACAGCATCTTCATGTAGGAATGGGTGGGAGTGGAATCGATGTAGAAGTAATACTCCTTCACGTCCTCGCTGTGGTTGCCTTCGCCTCCGGTAAGGCCGAAAAGGCGCTCCTTCAGGATCGGATCGCGCCCGTTCCACAGCGCCAGCGCAAAGCAGATCAGGCCGTGCCGGTCGCAAATACCCCCGATGCCGTCCTCACCCCAGCGGTAGGCGCGGGAGCGCGCCTGGTCGTGCGAGAAGGAGTCCCAGGCTGTCCCATACGGACTGTAGTCCTCCCGCACCGTACCCCACTGCCGCTCGGAGAGATACGGCCCCCAGCGTTTCCAGTGGGACTTCTTGTCGCGCGCGCTTTCCAGGCGCTCTTCCTCGGCGGTGAGTTGCTCGTTGTTCAACATCGATAGAGTCGTCCTCCGCAAAATGGGTGTGTGACACCAGCGCGGCCCGGGTGGTGTGTGCCAGCTGTAGGTAAGTTTCAGCCGCGCCGCGACATTGTACAAGGGGCAGCCCCCCGGGTATACCGCGGTTTGCGCCGCCTCGTTGCCGCCTCGCAGTACCAGTACTCGCGACTTTCCAGGCCAGCCTCAAGTAGCACCTACGTACAGGCCCGGATGGGGCCATTGACACCCCTGCATCGTTTTGACACTATCGGACTTAAGCAGGCGGACCAGGCGCACTATTTCTGCGCGTGGTCGTTGTGTATTTGCCTGCTTGCTCTGTGACGGGTGTGCCCGGCGGGGCTAATTACTGGTCTCGGCAGGAGCTGGCGGCCATCCAAAAGAAGATCGGCAAATTCGAGATCATCGGCGAGCTGGGCCGCGGCGCCATGGGCGTGGTCTATCGGGGAAAAGACCCCTTCATCGGCCGCACCGTCGCGATCAAAACCATCACCGGAAACTTCACCGACAACCCTGATCTTCTGGAACGGTTCTACCGCGAGGCGCGCGCCGCCGGCGGCCTGCAGCACCCCAACATCGTCACCATCTACGACATGGGAGAGGATAACGGCACTCCCTACATCGCCATGGAATTGCTCGAGGGCGATGACCTGTCGCACATGGTCGAGAGAGAGAAGGAAGACGGCGGCCAGAACCCGCTTCCCGCCTCCATCAAGCTGAACTATATCGTCCAGGTCTGCCGCGCGCTCGAGTTCGCCCACAAACGCAACATCGTCCACCGCGACATCAAACCCGGAAACATCGTGGTCACCAACGATGGAACCGTGAAAGTGGTGGACTTCGGCATCGCACGGCTCACCGACACCTCCTCGACCTCCTCCGGCATGCTCATCGGCACCATTGACTACATGTCCCCGGAGCAGATCCGCGGCGAGAAGGTGGACGGGCGCTCTGACATCTGGGCCGTCGGCGTCATGATGTACGAAATCCTGACCTACACGAAGCCCTTCCAGGGCGGAAACATCACCGCCGTAATGTTCGCCATCGTGAGCCAGGATCCCAAGTCTCTCCTCGATCTCCGCCCCGACCTGCCTCCCGAATTGGACGAAGTCATGCGCCGGATCTTCAAGAAGGAACCGGCTGAGCGCTACCAGAACATGGACGAGCTTCTCAGCCAGCTCGAGCCCATCGTCCGCCGCATGCAGCAGGAGAGCGTCGGGGAACTGGTGACGCAAAGCGAAAATCTGCTCAAGAAGGGCGAGCTGCAACGCGCCAAGGAACTGCTCAAGCAGGCCCTGGTCCTCGACACCTCCCATCTCCACGCCAAGACGCTGCTCGATCGTGTGAATTCGGAAATCCGCCGCAGCGAGGTGCTGCCCAAGCTGGGGGAAATCGTCGCCAAAGCGGAGCAGCATCTCCAGGCCGGCAACCTGGAAGACGCCCGCCGGGAGGCCGATGCGGCCCTCCATCTCGACTCCAACTTCATGCCCGCGCGCGAACTGCTCGGCAAAGTGCAGGAAGCCGCGATGCAGGCCCAGATTGTCCAGTCGGGCATGCGCGAAGCCCGCCAGCGCCTGGCCGAAGGCAGCCTCACCGAGGCGGACCAGAGCCTGGAAAAGGTGCTCAAGGCGGCGCCCGACAATCAGGATGCCCAGTCGCTCCGGAAACAGATTGCCGAGGAAAAGGATCGCCGCGAAAAGCGCCGGCACTTGACCGATGGCGTGCAGCGCGTCCGCCAGTTGTGGACGGGGCAGCAGTTCGACGAAGCCTTGAAACTGCTCGGCGAACTGGACCGCTCCTTCCCGGGCGAAGCCGAAGTCGCCAAGCTGCTCGAGGCCGTCCGGGCCGACCAGTCGCAGGACGAGATCCAGAAGGCCTTGGGCGAGGCGCGCAAACTACTCGGCGCGCAGTCCTTCAATGAGGCCCTCGGCACTCTCGATCGACTGCTCCAGCGTCACCCCAACGAATCCGCCACTGCCAAGCTGCGTGAGCTCGTCCTGGAGGAACGCAGCGAGCACGCGCGCCAGCTTCGCCTCCAGAAGGAACTCGAGAGCCTGAAGCGCCTGGTCAACGAGGAAAAATTCCAGGACGCCATCTCCAACGGCGAAGCACTCCTCAAAGAGTATCCCGAAGATTTCGAGCTGGGCCGCCTAGTCGACTTCGCCAAAACGCAGCGGGCTCAACAGGACGTCTTGCGCCGCCGCCAGACCCGCCACCAGGAGATCAACAACCTCGTCCAGGCCGGCAATTTCGACGGTGCCGTCACTGCCTGCCAGGAAGCCTTGAAGGAATTTCAGGGCGACGCGGAGTTCAAGCAACGCCTAGATCAAGTCACCACCCAGCAGAAGGAGTCCAAGAACCGCGAGAGGCAGAAACTGCTCGACGAGCGCCTGCGCACCATGCGCCAGGCCATCGAGCGCGGCGACCTGACCGGCGCGATTGATATGGGCAATCGCACCGTGGTGCAGACCGGCAAGGACACCGACCTCACCAAGCTGATTGAGATGGCCAAGCAGGAGCGTTCACTCCGCGATCTGCGCCGCAACCACGACGAGCAGACCCTCAAGGCCATTGACCTGCTCGAGGACAAGAAGTTCGACGAAGCCGCGAAAATCCTGCGCGTCCTGGACCGCGACGAATTGATGGACCAGCGCGTGCCCGCCCTGTTGCGTGCGGCGGAGGATCGCCGGGTACCCACCAAGGAAGAGCTCACGCTGATGCGCAGCAAGCCCGTGCAGCGCTCCGAGGAAGAGGGAGATCTGGGCAAGACGCGCGTCGCGGGAATTGGCGGAATCGGCGGGAAGCCGTTTGCTACTCCCGCTCCCGCGGGCGATGCCGGCGGCGCGACCCGAGTGTTCCGGCCCGAAATCGGTGAAGAGACCGTAAAGTTCAAGTCGCCTCCCGCGACCGCCCCGGCTCCTCCGGCGCCGGTTTCCTTGGGCATGAACGCGGCCGCCGTGGCGCCTCCGCCGCCCGCGGAAGAGAAGACCACGATTGTCCCTCCGGCCATTGGCGAAGCCACGGCGATCGCGCCGCCGAAGCCGAAAGAAGAGAAGAAGGAAGACAAGAAGAAAAAGGAGAAAGAGAAGGGCAGGAAGGTCGAGGAGCCGATTGCCGCCGCTCCGCCTGCGGTGGCCACGCCTCCCGCGCCTCCTGCTGTGAAGCCGGAGCCGAAGCCGAAGCCGGAGATCAAGCCCGTTCCCGCGCCTCCGGCTCCACGGCCCGCTCCGCCCGTCGCTGCTCCCGTGGCCGCTGCAGCGCCGCAGGTTACCGAGCGCCCGCCCAAGCCTCCGGTCGATGAGCGCAAGGAGGCCCCGGTCAAGCCGGCGCCTTTCGAGGCCATCTCCGCGCCGCCCGCCAAGCGCGGCGGGATGGGGATGATCATCGGCGGCGTGGTTGTCGTCGCGGTGATCGGTGTAGGCGTTTACATGTTCATGGGCCATGGCAGCAATCCGCCCAACGGTGGAACGGGCACAACCACGACCACGACCACGACGACCACTCCCCCCGGTGGCGAAACGACCCCGGGTGGAAAAACTACCGTGACCCCGGTTCCGCCCCAACCCGTGGTCCAGACCGGCCCTTCTCCTGATGAGAAGAAGGCCACGGAGATGATTCAGCAGGCCATGAAAGTGACCGCCAAGGGCGACTACGACGGAGGCCGCAAGCGGCTCACCGACGCCGAGAATTTCGTGAAGTCGAAGAATCTGGGCGGAAATTTCATCACCACGATTGAGAGCGACCGGGCGCAGATCGAAAAGGTCCAGAACAACAAGGAGCTCGCGGCTTCTCTGCAGAAGTCCAACGATCTTTTCGACACCGCCAACGCCGCGATCTCCGCAGGCCAGTGGGACCGGGCCAGCCAGTCACTCGACCAGCTCCAGGGCCTGGGCGAAGGCGCCGCCCATAAGGACGAAATCCCGAATCTCCGCAATCAAATCGAGGGCGGCAAGAAGCTCGACGGGCAGTTCGCCCAGGCGCAGTCCCAGGCCAACAGCAACGATGAGGGGAGCCTCATCAACGCGAAGACCACCATGGACGCCATCGCCAATACCAACGGACGCCACTCGGGCGAGGCGCGCACCATCGCGAAGCAACTGGAAACCAAGATCAACACTCTCAAGGCCGAGGCGCTGAAGGCAGAGGCAGCGGCCCGGGGCAAGGAGAAGGCGGACAAGATCAACTCGATCACCTCGGAAATCCACCGGCTGGAAAGCGCAAGCGATTTTGCCGGCGCTCGCTCCAAGCTTTCCGAACTCCAGGGCCTGGGCGAAAACACCAGCGGGTTGAGCGCGGAAATTGAGAAGGCGGAAAAAACCTTTGCCGCCTCTCAGCGGAGCGCGAGCTGCACGGTTGGCCAGGTGGCCCGCCAGAAGTGGTCCAACCCACTCAAGGCCGGCCAGGAAATGGGGCAGAGTTTCCTCGATGCGAATCTCGAGCTGAGTGCCGGTACAAATTGCGGGCTGGCCGCCGCTGCGCTGCAGGCCGCGCCCAAGGGCGAAGTGAAGCTCCTGGTCAACATCGATACGGACGGGAAAGTCGTTGACGGCCGGGTGCTCATCGGCGATCCGTCGGCCGGTTCGAGCGCCCTCGCCGCCGCCAAGCGCAGTTGGCACTTTAGCGCACCCAAGGCCAACGGCACCCCGGTGAAGACGAGTGCCTCCGTTGTCGTGCGGTTCAACTGAGGCCGCCTTTCCTCCCTCCCGCTCCTCCTTCGCTCCTGGTGTTTCCCAGCTTCGAGAATGAATTCCTCCTCCGCGCCGGGCATTCCTTGTCAGTCTCGAGGGCTGCTGGTCGGCCACTCGAACAGTCCTCCACCCCAGGTCGCCGGCCGATCTGCCCTGCTGGAGCGGATTCGAACTTCGCCTAGGTTTGTGCAGGAAATGAAAAGCGCCCATCAAATGGGCCCGCGTGTGGCCTGGAGAGAGGGCCCAGGGATTTGCGTCGGTGGAAGTTCACGTCAGCGGGCCGGAGATCGGGCGCTTCGGCACCCGGGCAGAAAATGAGAAGGCCCGGAATCCGCTCGCGGCGGCCTCCGGGCCAGGCTGAGAATCGCTGAGCAGGCCTTAGAAAATCAACCGCAGGCCGAACTGCATGCGCCGGTTGCCGGTGTTCATCGTCGAAGTGCTCAGGAAAGTGTTATTCGTATTTCTCCCTGTGGACGGACAGACCATGGTGGTCGGCGGTGCCGCACAGACTGTGTTGAAGGCATCAATCGCATTCTCCGGGATCCCGCCGGTGATGGCCGCGGCGGTACGCTGGTTCGAATAGGCGAACGCAGAAGCGCCGGCCGCACTAGCGATGTACGGACTGCCGTTGAAGTAACCCAGGTTCGGGTGATTCAAGACGTCGTACACCTCCCACCGCCCTTGCAAGGTGAAGCGCTCACTGAGCTTGATATTGCGGATGAGGGCGAGGTCCAGGTTGGTGACCTTGGGGCCGACCAGGATGTTCCTTCCGGCCGGTGTGAAAGTCTCCATTCCGTTCGACGTGTCCATCGTTACAGGCCCCAGTTTTCCCCCGGTGTTCGGTGCCAGCACCGGAAGGGTGCCAAGCGGCACCTGCACAAAGTGCGCCGTCTTCGGATCAATGGGACTGCCGTTCAAGTCCACATAGGTCAAGGGATCTTGTGGCGTTGAAACGAGAGTCGATGGGTTGAGGACGGCGGTACCGGGGAGCACGCACAGTGGGTCATTGGAGATCAACGCCACGGAATTTAGGGGCGCCTTCGGGTTCCCGATCACTGGCCGCGTGTTTCCGACAAAGCCGTTGCCCGTGGCATCGGCGCACGCACTTTGCGGCGAAGCATTAAGCGGCGAGAATGGCTGCCCACTCTGAAAAGTGAAAAGGCCATTCAGTTGCCAGCCCCGGAGGAATTTGTTTTTGGTGGGGAATGGCTCCCAAATAAAGCTGGCCGCAAACCGCTGCCGCCGGTCAAAGGACGAACTGCCGCGCTCGTTGCTCGTGGTCTGGTTCGCGACTTCCGAGAGGGGTGTGATGGATTCGACCGGTGAATTGGCCAAAGGGTCGAACAGCAGGGCCAGTCCGGGGTAATAGTTCTGATTCGCACAAGTCGTGCCGGTCGTGGAGCACCCACTGAAGTCGCGCGGTTGCAATGTGCGGAATCCGGGCCCGAAGATTTCACTCGTATTATCAATCAAGTGGCTCCAGGTGTAGGCGGCCGTGAACGTCAGGTCGCCCAGGTATTTCGATCGGCTGTATCGCTTTGTCAGCGTGGCTTGCAGCGCGTTATAACTTGAGCTCCCGCCGTTGGTGATTTCCAGGATGTCGCCGTGGGTATTGTCCACCCGGGACTGGCGGCACTGACCCGGAATAGAGAGGTCGCCGAGCCCGGCCTGCTGGAAAATCGCTGAAATGCTCCCCAAACAAGCTTGGTTCCAACCCTGATACGGGTTCTCATCCACGCGCTGGAAGAGCCTTGTCCCTTTGCCGCCCACGTAATTCAACTCGAACATGTAATTGGACCCCAGTTCCCGCTGCACGCCCAGCGACCAGCTCTGGTAGTAGGGGTTTTTGAGGTTCTTGGCCACGGTGTTCTGGTCCGAGCAATCGGCAATCGGGACATTCCCTGGGAACCAGCGGCTCGGGATGAGATTGAGGTTTGCTGTGGTGAGCTCGTCGTAGAGATCGTAGTAGAAGCTGCATCCGCTGACGGACCCGCTGGGCACCCCACCAAAGGAGGCATTCGTCCCCTGGAGGTCCGACAGGTTCAGAGGTTTTCCTGGGAACGAGCCAGTGGGCTGGGTCACTGCGATGCCTATATTATCCGTGCTGACCAGGGGTGAGACGGGCCCGCTCTGCCAGATAAGCAGGGGAATATCCAGGATCGGCGGGTTGTAGCTGATGGTGTAGCCCCCGCGAACCACCATGTGCGTCGAGGGCGACCAGGCAAAACCCAGTCGCGGCGCGAAATCTTTGTTGTCCGTATTCACAAACGGCGCGCTCTTGTTGATGTCATGCACGCTGTTGATGGGCTGCCCGAAGTTCTCGTACCGCAGGCCATAGCTGATGGTCAGATTATTTCGCACGCGCCAGTCGTCTTGCGCAAAGTAGAACTGGTCGAATTCCTTGATCTTGATTTCGTTCGGCCCTTGGCCCGTGATCTGGCCTTGTGCGTTCATGTGCACGTTTACGAACCTCTGGCTCACCACTGAGGCAAAGCTATTACAAGGACCGACAGTATCAGTAACGGGGAGGAAGCAGTTGTAGCTCCCCGGGTTGGTTGCAAAGTCCTGGAAGCCATTTCCGGTGTAAATGCCGGTATACAGGTAGAAGCCCAGGTTGTCCGGCGCGTTCAGGTTGTTGCTGTCAATCTTCACGAAGTTGGCGCCGAACTTGAAGCTGTGCCGCTTGTATGTATACGAGTAGTTGTCCTGGATCTGATAGGTATTGCTGGAAACCTGTGTGGCGCTGCTGTCATTCCCCAGAGTTAGCAGGTCGCCGGCGGACGTGAAAAGCCCGCCAAACCCTCCCAGTCCGCCGAGATTGCCCGGGGCGGCAAACGTGTCGCTCATGATGGCCGAAGACTGGTTTTGCTGGGCTGTGGTCGCTCGAAAGGCCCCCTGGCCTTGAGAAACCCGGCTGTAAGACACGCGGAATTCGTTCAGGGAATTCACCCGAGAGTACCGGTGGTCAAACAGCAGGCTCTGCGTGCGAGCGCGATTATTCGTCTTCCAGTCTGGCAGCAGGCCGACGTCGGAGAACGCCGCCACGCTCGCGTCGTTCAGCGGGTAGAGAGGCGAGGCAACGTCATCAAACAAATAGCGCGTGAAAAAGTCATTCGAATTGTTGATGCGCTGGTCGTAACGCCCGGAAACTTGGTGATCCCGCAAGTTGAAGGTGTTGGCGTTGGGGACGTTCCAGACGTTGAAGTTAACCGTCTGGCCGGTGGCGAAGTCCGCCGGGACTGCCGTATTGGCCAGGAGGCATGGATTGGTCCGGCTGTACAAGGGAGTCGCCGGAGGCGCAGGCTGCGGGGCTGGGCCGCTGAAGCACGGGGTACCCGCGGAATTCGGAACGCGGTTTACGGATGCCGTGGCCAGATAGGCTTGCAGCCCGGGGCTCGTGGGCAGCCCTTGCAGTGCGCTCAAGTCGGCTGGGCTGGCCGGATAGTTCGATAACACTGGAAAAACGTCGCTCAGGTTGTCGGACAGGCGATCCCATTGGTAGGAAATGAAAAAGAACGACTTCTCCTTCCGGATCGGACCGCCGAGCGTCAAGCCCAGCGTCGTGTCCCAGTAGGGCTCCGGTGAGGTAAGCAGCGCCTGCTTTTCCACCTGGTTCATGGCGTCAAACGGGTTGGCCTGGCCGAACCCGAAGGCCGTGCCGTGCCAATTGTTCGATCCGCTCTTGGTGATGGCATTGATGGTGCCGCCGGTGTTCCGCCCGAATTCTGCCTTGAGCTGGTCGGTGGCGATTTCATACTCGGAGAAAATGTCGCTGTTCGTGAATTGCGAGGCCGCGCCGCCGAACAGCGGCTCGTTGTTGTCCACGCTGTCGATGGTGAAGTTATTGTCCCGGCCGCGTGAGCCGTTGACGGAAAAGGGCACCAGGGTGCTCGCAAAGCTGAACGTGCGCACGCTCTCTACTCCGGGGGCCAGCAGCGCCAGATTGTTCACGTCGCGGGTGACAATGGGCAGGTCCACGGTCTGCCTTTCCGTGAAAGCGGAGGTCAGCGTGGGGCTGTCCATCACCGCCATCGGCGAGGTGGATTCCACGGTGATGGATTCTTCCTTGGTCTGGATCTTCATCGGAAAGTCTTCCACCGTCGTGCGGTTCACGTCCACGCGGACGTTTACGTGATGCTGCGTCTCGAACCCGCCCAGCAGCGCGGTCACTTCATACAGCCCCGGGGGAACTTCCAGGATGCGGTAGTAGCCCTGCCCGTCTGTGCTGGCCTGAAAATCCCGACCCGTGCCTGGGTTGTGCGCGATGATGGCCACGCTCGGAAGGGCCTTCTGCTGTGGGTCCGTGACCTTTCCCGCGATAATCCCGCTGATCGTTTGGGCGGAAAGTTCCCCGGCGAAAAGCAGCACGACACTTGCCAGCGTCAGACCGAGTCTCGACAGGCGCCCTATCATGGTTGCGACTCCTCGCGTAAATGATCTCGGATAATAATGGAAATGATGGACTGCCCCGCTTGCGCAGAGCGGCTCCAAGACGTTCCCAAAGTCCACCTGGGGAATCGTTTCCCCCTCCGCGCCGGTCCCCACGGCGGGACGCAGCGAATATGGAGACTCTACTCACAACGCGCAAGGGCCGTCAAGGACTTCTTGGGAAAAAGGGGGTAGAGCATCCGACAACCGCAAAGGCTGGTCTTTCGTTTTGCCTTGACGATAGCAGAGCCGCGTAGTAGTTTCCCAAATCATCTGTCGCAAAGGGGCAGCCATGGAAGCGGGGGTGGACCACCTTGCTGCAAATTCTCAACTTGTGAGAGGTTGCGTATGTTGAATTCCAGGTCTTGTTCGGAGTTGGAGAAGTCCGTGCAGGTCGCTGCCGTCGCCGGCCGTGGAAGACGTGGCGCCTGCTGCTCGCTCACTCTCGCGCTCCTGGTGCCTATGCTTCTCGCGTTGGGCGGTTGCGCGTCAGGATACAACGGATTGCCTCCCAATATCGGTTTTCCGACCGCCGCGGGTTTTCGCGTCGTCTCCACGACACTCTCTCCCGCTGTGGCAGGACGCACGTACTCCTTCTATGTCCTCCTTAACGGCGGCACCGCTCCAATCAATTGCTCGTCAGGAGTATCCGGCCTGCCGGCCAATCTGAGCGCTACTTACGTCACGGTTCCGACTGGTCCCGTGGCCGGCACGGGCGCCTGCCTCATCAGTGGAACGGTGGCCGCCACTGCCGTCGCTGGCAGCCCGTATGCGTTAACCTTCAACCTCCAAGACACCAGCGCGCCGCCCCTCACTACCTCGGCTGCGCTGTCCTTGACCGTTCGCCCGGAATTCGATTTCAATGCTGCCGTGTTCCCCGTCGGCGTGCAGGGCCGGACGTATGGCGCCAACGGGCCCACCGGTGCGGCGCCGAATATGGCGCCCGTGGCGACAACTACTCTGGCGACCGGGGCGGGCAACGCCCCGCTGACCTCCTGCGTGCTCTCAGGCGCGGCGGTTACCGCCAATCCGGGCATCGCGACGACCCCGGCGCTCGGAGCGAACGTCACCGCTTGCCCGCTCATGACCAGCGCGGCGATGACTTTGGCAGCTCCCGGAGTCAACGTCCCGGTAATCTTCACCGCAACGGACACTCCAATCGTCGATCCCACAACCGGTCTTACTGCGGTACCTGCGGGTATGGTTTCAAATACCACCCAGGCCGCACCACCCAGCCAGGCCGGGCCGGTGGCGCTATCGCTCACCGTGAACCCGCCGCTGGCGCTGGCCCTTGATGCGGCTTCTGCCCCCGTCAATCCCGCACCGGACGGTGTCGTTGGCCGGAGCTACGGCAATACGGGGGTGGGCTTGAAGGATTTGGCCTTTGATGCCACGGGGGGACTGCCGGCGTACATTTTCGGGCTGCCTTCCTCGGTAGCTTTGCCCGCAGCCAACGGCGTGCCAGCCGCGGTGGCGTGCACTCCTAACGGTGCCGACACCATCGCCGCGTGCACCAGCGGCGCCTCAACGATTACGGCCGCGGCGGGAGCGTATCCTTTCTCAATTTCGCTGAATGACACGGCCAACACCGCCGTGCCCAGCGCCTCGGCCTCCGGGACACAACCTATGGCCATTCCCGGCATGGTCACGGTGCAGTCGCCCTTGGTCACTGTGGTCAATTTGACTCCGCAGCCCACCGCCGTGATCGGACGCACCTATGGCTCCCCTGGACTCAGCACCTGCGGAGCGAACGGCACAACTGCTTGCCAGAACCTGGTCTTCACGGCCACGGGAGGAATTGGCAACATGCCGATGCTGGCCATCACGGGGAATCCGAATACTCCGGCGTCGGTGGGGATCACTTGCACCGCTTCCGCGCCGGTGGCCAACACGCCGACCACGGACACCTGCAACAGCGGTGCGGTTACCATGCCAGCGGGGAACGTCATTTTTATAGTGACCGCGAGCGACGTGGCCGATGCCACCACGCCCGCCGGAACCAATGCTTCCGACACGAACCGCTTCGTGAACGCCACGATTATCGTCAATGCCGCTCTGGCGCTCACGCTGGATACAGGTCCGAACTCTCTTGCCGCCGTTAATCCCGCACCGGACGCCGTCCAAGGCAGGAGCTACGGAAACACGGCGGCGGGCCTCAAGGATCCGGCTTTCGATGCTACGCAGGGGCTGCCTCCTTACGTATTCGGCCTGCCTGCACCGGCAGCTATGCCGGGAGGTAACGTTGTGCCCAACCCGGTGATGTGCACGGCCAACGTGGCTGACACAATCGCTTCGTGCACCAGCGGCGCCTCGGTGATTCCAAACACGACCGCAACCGGAGCCTATATGTTCTCGATCACGCTAAATGACACGGGCAACGTCGCCACGCCCAGCGCTTCGGCCTCGGCGACGCAGCCTGCCGCCATTCCCGGCTCGATCACCGTGGACCCGGCGCTCACCATCACTGCCGCGCTACCCTCACCCATGGCGCCGTGGACAGTAAATCCGGCCAATCCGTATCCCACCGTGACGGTAACGGCCATGACCGGCCTGCCGGCGACTCAGACGAACTACAGTTGCTTGCAGACTACGGCGTTGGTCACCACGTTCGGGTTGACAGTTACGTTTAGCCTGCCGATGCCGAACATGCCGAGTTGTTCCGTTTCGGGCAAGCCCAACTTCGCGGGCACCGCTGCGGTCACGGTTACGATCCAGGACACGGGCGATCTCGCCGTGCCTGCGGGCTCGATAACATCTCCCTCCCCGGCCTCGAGTTTGACGATTCATCCGCAGCCGGCGTTTGCGACCACGACACTGCCGGATGGAGTCACAGACAATGACGGAGCCCCGGCGGATCCTCGACCGTATGGGCCCACTGCTGGGTCTACCGTGACTATCTCCGGCGTCAACACCGGAACGCCTCCTTTCGCGCTGGCGAGCACCACTGGCCTCAACGCGGGTAACTGCGCCGGCCTGATGCCGGGCGCATTTACAATGGCATCGGGCTCCCTGGTGATTTCCGGCACGCCGAGCTTTGTGACGACACCGGGCGTGGCGGTGCAGTGCATGTTTACGATCAATGAGGCGGATTCCAGCGGCACGGCTGTGGCGCCCAGCACGATCACCATCACGATTCAGCCGCCGCTGCGCATTAATCCCAATCTCAATCTCACCACGCAAGCTGTGGCCGTTGACGGCCGCACCTATGGAGTCGCCCCGCAAATGCCGCTCATCTTCACGGCTACCGGCGGCATCGCTCCACAGACGGTTACGTTCAACAACGCACTGACTCCTGCCCCCACGGGCATCACCTGTACTGCTTCGGCAAATATGCTGACATGTGCCACGGCTGGGGCCACGACAGTATCCGGTATGACAAGCGTGCTGACTGTGAATGCCACCGACAGTACCAATACCGCCACCACTGCGACGGATAGTATCAGCCCTTCGGAAACCATCACGGTGAACCCGGCGATCACGGTCACTTCACCCGCGCGGATTCCCAATGCCCTGGAGGGCTTCGTCTATCCGACTCCTCCGTCCACGGCGCCCACCTTCACGGCCACGGGCGGCCTTATGCCGCCCACCTTCACGGCCCTCGTCTGGTCGGTTGGCGCGACCAACGGGAGCGGAGTTTGCGCTGCCGTCGCAGGCCAGACCCTGACCGGCTCCGGCCTGACGCTGGATCCTGCTGCGGCCACGGTCACCAGCGGTGGGGCTGCGATTACGCAGGGCGACATTGGCGTTTACACTTTCCAGGCTTGCGCGCAGGACGCTGGGGACATGACCACACCCTCAGGTTCCGGTACGAGCGCTTCGCCGTTCACGGTGGATGTGCTGCCCGCGCTGGCGGTGGCGAGCGGCACAGGTAGCTCCACCGTTGAGGCCGTCGACTACGTGACGAATCTGTATTACGGGCACTCGAATATTGCGGGTGCTACCCCCTCCGGCATCGCTGTGACCTCGGACGGCAGTGTGATCTTTGTGGCGGACAACGCCAACAACAAGATCATCGCCATCGACACGATTACCGGCACAACGCTAGCGGGGTCGCCCTTTGGAACGGTTCCGAACTGTGGCCTTCCCACGGAGTTGGCCACGACTCCCGATCCGGTGGCAGCCGGTCATGACCGCCTCTACGTCGTGTGTACAGATACGTCGGGGACCAACGTCGAGGAGGTTGGCGTGCTGGATACCTCGAATGTGAGGGGCGGCACGCTCGGCGTGTTCGCCGCCCTCCCCACGGGCCCCGGCAGTGCGCCGACGGCTGTGGCCATCCAGAGCGACAACTCGCACGCCTTTGTGACTTTGAATGGCTTCAACACGCTCTTCGTCGTTGACAATACTCTCGCCTTTCCGAAGCCGGTGACGAGTTCGCCCTTCACCTTGGACGCCAACACCAGCCAGCCGACGGGCATTGCCGTGACTGCTAACGGTGGGGGCGTTTACGCCTACATGGGCAAACAGGGCTTTGGCAATCAGCCGACTACTCCCTCGGCGATTGCCACAGCGACTGCGGCAGGAACCACCGTGACCACCACCACTACGGGCGCGAATGGATTTGTCAGCGGCGAAACGGTGGTGATCGCCGGTTCGGGTGACGCGACATTCGATGGCACGTTCGTAATCACGGTCACCAGCCCAACGACGTTTACCTACACGGATCCCACCGTCGATGCCGGGCCTTCCGCGGGTGGCACGGCCACTTTGGAGAATCAACAGGGCATCGAGGTCGTGGATGTAACCAACGTGGGTACGTTCGGGACTGCTGGAACAACGACACTGGTCACCGACATCCTGCTCACCCCCGGCGCATTGCCCAACCCCGATGACGTGGCCGTCGATCCGACGAATGCCTTCGTCTACGTCACCTTCCCGGGCACCGATCAATTCACCGTGGTGGCCAACACCAATCCCGCCACGCCGGCGCAGGTCGCTGGGAATCCCTTCGGCTTGCCCGATCCTTCGATGGCGGGAACAGACATGCCCGGCGGGGTCACGGTTCCTCCTGTCCCCCTGGGCTCAGTGCTGGCCTACTTTACGGCTCACAACATGGCCCAGGTGGACGTCGTCACCCAGGGAACGCCGCCAACGAAGGATCTTTCCATCACCGGCCTTACGGCGGGATCCGCGCCCGGTCGCATCAAGCACATCCCGATCCCGCAGTAATCCGCGGGCGATCGAAACTCAAAAGGCCCGACGCCACTCCAATCGGCGCCGGGCCTTTCCATTTTGCAGGCCCTGCTCGGCCCCTCTCCAGCTCTCGCCTACTGTACGGTCAGGGTGAAGGTCACAGTCTGCGGCGTTGCGCTTCCTGAACTCGCCGTCACAGTGATGGGATAGGTGCCCGCGGGCGTCCCTGCACTACCCCTGCCACCTCCGCCGCTGCCACCCCCGCAGGCCTCCAGCAGTCCCACCATCGCCAGCACCATCGCCAGAGCGCAGCCCACTGCGAAGCGCGGCATCCGCGGCGTTCGACGCCCAGCGAACATTCCGGCCGCCACCAGCACGACTCCCGTCCACGCCAGCGCCACGAGCACGCGCCGTGAAATCCCCGGCGTGGGGTCAGGCGCCCGCGGCAGAAGGAGCGACGGAGCCGCCGTTTGAATCGTCAGTGTGCTCGTGTTGCCGGGCGCCGTCGTCGCCGCAGCCGCAATGCTCGGCGCAGAGCACGTCGTGAGTGCTGGTTGGCCGGAGCAGGTGATCGTCACTGCGGCCGGGAACGAAAGGGCCCCGGCCGTCGTCGGCGTCACCGTAAGCATGGCCATGGCCGCTCCGCCCGGCATGACCGAACCCGCCAAAGAACTCGCCATCAGCGTGAAATTGGAGCCCGCCGTAAACGTTGCCGTGCCCGATGTGCCGCCCGGGGTCGTCACCATAATCGTCTGGGCCCCGGCGGTGGCGGCGCTCGCGGCGATGGCAAACGTTGCGGTGATCGTCGTGCTGCTCGCCACCGTGACGTTTGACGCCGT
>Ga0074044_10001431_pt1 | contig 21537 bp, 25 predicted proteins | sample BogForMeECP23OM1_FD_94443 | JGI IMG/M metagenome (GOLD analysis project Ga0074044, IMG submission 94443) | Bog forest soil microbial communities from Calvert Island, British Columbia, Canada - Bog Forest MetaG ECP23OM1 | ecosystem: Environmental > Terrestrial > Soil > Wetlands ...
ACCTGCGCCGCTTCCGCTAACTGCTCGCGCGGGATCCGGCTCCCCTTGTTGGCGTTGGCCTCCACGAAACTGCCATCGACCGACAGGTTGTCCCCTTGCACCAGTCCCGCCTCCAGGCAGCGCGCCACGATCTCCTCAAACAACTGCTCGAACAACTTCGACTCTTGGAAACGGCCGTGCCGATTCTTCGAGAACGTGGAGTGATGCGGAATCTCCTGATCGAACCCCAGCCCCGTAAACCAGCGCCACGCCAGATGCATGCGCAGTTCCTCCACCAGCTTGCGTTCACTGGTGATGCCATACAAGTAGCCGATCAGCAGAATGCGCAGCAGAAGCTCGGGATCAATCGACGGACGGCCCGTCTCGCTGTAGCTGTCCTTCAGCTTTTCGCGCACAAAGGCAAAGCTGATGTGTTTTTCGATGAGCCGCAGCAGGTGGGTCTCAGGAACTTGATCTTCCAGGCGGAAGTAGTAGAACAACGCTTCCGAACGATCGTGTTGCCCCATCATGATGAGCACCCCTCCGAGAATGGTGATCCAGCAGAACATGAAAAGGATTTCTTCCTTGTACCACGCTTCTGCCACCACTCCGCATGCTAATCACAGTGACTTTTTCAACACCCACAGGCGTTTACACTCAGAACCCCGTCAATGAGCTTTCGCCGCCAGCATCCACGGTTTGCCGCAGAAATGCGCGGGCAGCGCGAGGCCAAACAGCTTCAGAATCGTAGGCGCCACATCCTCAATCGCAGGCTTCTCTTCGATGAACTTGTGACTTGAAAACAGAACCCCCGGGACCAGCCGTGGGTCGATGCAGTGGTCGCCGCTCCAGGCTTTGATATTGTCCTCGAAAACCTGCTCGGTAACTTTTCCCATCACCGAATCCCAGGAGGCGCGATAGCCAGCTCCGTAGCCGGGCCGCGAAACGAGCATACCCTGCTAGAATCTGGGTCGAGTGAAACCCAGTTCAACGCTACCACGAGGAGCAACGCCCCAGGCCGTTCCCCTTCTTGACTTGCGCCGCCAATACGATGGCATCCGCGAAGAGGTGCTGGGCGCGATCGCGCGCGTGTGCGATTCGCAAAGCTTCATTCTCGGTCCCGAGGTCGAGGCGCTCGAGCGTGAGATTGCCGCGCTGACGGGAGCGGCCGGCGCCGTCGGTTGCGCGTCGGGAACGGAGGCTCTCTGGCTGGCGCTCGTCGCCGCCGGCGTTAAGCCTGGGGACTCAGTCATTACCACGGCATTCAGCTTCTTCGCCTCGGCCAGCGCAATTGTGCGGACGGGCGCGACGCCGGTCTTCGTGGACGTAGATCCCGGGACGCTGAATCTCGATGCGGCGCTGGTCGCTCAGTTGCTCCGCGATCGGCAATTCCGCCGCCAGCGAATCGAGAATCTGCGCGCCATTCTTCCCGTGCATCTTTACGGACAGTGCGCCGATATGGACGCGTTCAACCGCACGGTTAAGGAAGACGCCAGGGAATATGCGCAGGAATTCGGAGTTGCCATTGTCGAGGATGCCGCCCAAGCAATCGGCGCCGAGTGGAGCGGGCGTGGCGCGGGCTCGCTCGGCGTCACCGCTGCCTTCAGTTTTTATCCCACCAAGAACCTCAGCGCCTACGGAGACGCCGGAATCGTCACCACGACTCGTCCGGAAATGGCCGAGCACATGCGGCGACTCCGCAACCATGGCAGCCCGCGTCGCTATTACCACGACGAATTTGGCTGGAACGGACGCATGGACGCCATTCAGGCAGCGGTGCTGCGCGTGAAGCTAACCCACATTGCCGACTGGAACCGCAGCCGCCAGCAGCACGCCGCGACCTACGACCGGCTGTTTGCCGGCGCCGGATTGACGTCCAGCCAGACCTCGAATCAAAGCGGTGCGCCGGTGCGCTTGCTCTCGCGGAGTCCGCAAGCCAAGCATGTGTTTCATCAGTATGTGATTCGCGTCCAGCGCCGGGACGACCTGCGCAAATTCCTCGCGGACCGGAAAATTGGGTCGGAAATCTACTACCCGCTGCCGCTGCACTTGCAGCCCGTCTTTTCCTACCTCGGACTGAAGGCGGGAGACCTGCCCGTCGCCGAACAGGCGGCGCAGGAAGTGTTGGCGTTACCGATGTTCCCGGAGCTGACTGAAGCGGAAATCAAGTTGGTGGTCGAGAGCATTGCGGACTTCTATTCGTAGGAGTTTCACCGCCGAGACGCCGAGTTCGCCGAGAAAAAACAGGTCCTTCGCTTCGCTCAGGATCACAATCTTATTTAAGGTTTTCCCGGCGACCTCGGTGTCTCGGCGCTGATAAAGTCATCGCTTCCGCCGCACCGGCTCTTCTCCCGGCGCGAGCACGCGGCGCACCATCGGCGTGTTGAGCTTATATTTGCGCTCGGTAACGCTGCCGTTGTTATCCTGCACACGAACGATGAACACGGGCAACAGGCCTTCCTTGTCGAACGTGTCTTGTGAAACGGTCACGGGCAGGACGCCTTGCATGCGCTCGCGATAGGCCGTCTCATAACGATGGCGCTTCACGTTCCAAGTGAAGACGCGAATCTGGTTGAAGTCGAAGGGCAGGCCATCCTTGGGTTCGGTGAGGACGGTCAGGTACTGCGCGACTTTCTTATCTCCATCCTTGACCTGATTCAGCACGAAGAAGGCGACGATGCGCTGGCCTTCCGCATATTGCGCCACCTCGAGCGGGACGTCGAGATCCACCATGCGGGCCAGCACCCAGCCGACACGGTTGTTGGAGTCGCGCACCAGCCACCAATCCTCGATTACCGGCACGGGCTGTTTTTCGTTGTTCTGCGGATTGCTGCCCGGCGCGGTCGAGCGCGATGGCGGCGCAACCGCGCCCGGCTTCTCAGCCGTGCCTCGCTTCAGCAGCGATAGCCTCTCGCCGGAAGAAATCTGATAGAGATGTTCGGTATCCCGTCCCGGTTCGACGTGCAGATTCGTGTCGTTGCGGGTCACGCCCTGGGCCTGCACAGAATCGTTCAGGTTGTCCGCGGTCAGCTTCTGGATCTGGTCGAAGACATCTTGACCAACAAGGTAACGCTGCTCCATCCATCCCGTCGCCCCGGTTGCGGTGCGCACCTTGACGAAGTGGCGGTCATGGTCGAGCACTTCCACGCGCTCGCCGTTCTTCACCACTCCGGCTTTTTCATACACCGCCGCCACGTGGTCGCGCAGGTTGGCTTGGACACCGGAAACGTAGGCGATCTCAAGGACGCGACCACGGCCACGATTGCAGCCTGCAAGAAACATCGCGCTGGCCAGGCAAAGGGCGATCGCCGCCGATCGCGTCAGAAATGTGGGGAGGAACTTCACTGGATCAGACTTTTACTATAGCGCGGCGTGGCGGCGCTGGAAAGAGAAGGGAGCGTTAACGAACCTTCTCAGGCGCTCTCTACCTCTTGCCTGTTTACTCTTGAGGTACTGACCCAGTGTTTACTACCCCCCAACCACCGGTCTATTGGAATCATGGGGATAGGAGGAGATTCCAGCCAGGTCTTTGATTTTAAAGGACTTGTGGATAAAGTATTTATAACTCAATAACGTGGGTCGCCAAAGAGCGCTGAAGATGGGTTTGGGGTGGTTTCGAGGGTGGAGAGATCCTTCGCTCCTCCACCCCATCGCGCCAAAGGCGGGCGCGCTGGGGACCCCGGTTCGCTCAGGATTTCGGGAGCGGGCTCCCGCTCCTCCAGCGAAAATCGCACGTGCCGGGGACCCCGGCTTCGCTCACGCCCGCTAAACGCCTCAACCTCGAAAGCGCCCCAATCAGATCTCTTCGTCCCGCGTGACGGGTCTTATGTCAATGGACTTCGATCAGGGGAGGTGGGTCAGTTTCACGATGCAACCGGTAAAACCCCTGAACTAACAGGCTGCGAGGAAAGGCGACATTCGCCTCGCTGCCTTGAAGTGTGTGCGTGAGAACGACTCTTTCGCGCCTCTGGGGCTTGTCGGTCTTGCACCTTTCCCACGGCTTGCGCCGTGGGCTCCATTCTTACGCCGCTTTGCGGCTGAAGGAGCAGCGCACACCCACTCATTCGCAAAGAACGCGAGTGAGTGGGGCGCACGCCACCCGGCCTTAAGGCGATTCGACTACGGTAATTGAGGCCGAGGAACTTGTGCCATACGTCACGGTAATAGCATTGGTATATGTCGTAGTCTGCGTCAGCGTTGTGTTTTGGGCCACGGTGCAGGTCGGCGGGGTGGCGGTGTTATCGCACGTAATCGATGATGCGAGTGACGACGCAACTGTCCAGGTCGACGCACTCGTAAGGTCGATTTCCGCGGGTGGAGGCGATGGGTTAGTGGCCTGTGCGAAGAGGTCCTGGATCACGCTACCCGCACTGACGCCGCTTGCGGCCCAAGTGAGAGGGGTGGAACCATTGGAACAGGTAGTTGAGCTGCCGCCGAATGTACCTTCGCACACTTCAAAACCGGTGATGTTGCCAAGATAGGCAGTTGCTGTCGCCGTCGCACTGAGACCTTGTGCAGCGGCCGTAATCGTGGCTGTGCCGCTGCCAACCCCCTGTACGGTAGCGCTCCCACAGGACTGCGCATTCGCGCAAGGGCCTACGATTTCCACGGTCGTCGAGGGGCTACTCGTCCAGGAGACACCGCTAGTGATCAGCGATCTCGGTTTGGTATCGTATGTTCCCCATGCTTGTATAGTCTGAGTCGTCGTTGAACCAATTTCGATCTGGGGGCTCGGAGGCTGGATCGCAATCGACTGCAGAACGGGATCCGTGAAGAACCCGTTGCAACTCATCCCAAAGGCCACGACAACCAACACCGTGAAAGCAAGCGTCAACACCAGTTTGCGCCCAGTCAACATAAGTGATTGCCTCAGATAGCGTGATTTTAGCAGAACGCCCGGCCCTTGCTCGATCCCCGACAGTGCATGGCGCGAATCGTACCCTCGGCTGCGCTGCTCGCTGCGAGCTCTCCGCGTTCTCGAATATAAAGAACGGGGCGCGGGGCGGAACTTGCGCGGTGTTTTCTTACAGCGCGACCGCGTGATGAATCGTAGGGCGGGGCGGGGCGCGCATCCAGCCGGGCGGGGACGCCCGGCTCTCCACTTCGGAAAAATTGATTTCCGACGCCCAGTCCCTAAAGGGGCGTGCAATCTCGGAGAACGTGCGGTATCGCTAAAGCGATACGCTGATACGAAACAACTTCGATGCGAAACAGGTTCTAATGAAAGCTGACAACTGAGAGGCGACGGCTGAGAGCTTTTCTACTTCGTCCGCTTCTTGCCTGCCTTGGCGATCCTATCGTCAATCGGCTTGCGTCCGGCGAAGCCTTCATTGGTTCCGTGCCAATGCGCGATCGTGGGCTCGCCTAATTTCCAGCACAGCAGGAGGATCTCTCCCTCCACCTTGCAGGGAAAATCCAGCAACCCGATGTCGAGATCTTTCACCTGCACGCCGGCGGCGTCAATTTCGGCGAGGGCATCCTTGATGCGGCGGATCGCCTTCTCGCGCTCGGCCTTGCGCCGCGCCAGATGCACCACATTCAGCAGCGTGCCGCCGTTGAGAAAAACACGGTGCGCTGTCTCTTGCAACTCGCCGTCCACGTCTTCAATCAGCTTCTTGCCGTTGATCGCCTGCCGCAGCAACGATTCCAGAATCGGCAGGAGCATCTGCGCTTCATCGAGAGTGAAGGTGCGGTCGGACATACATCTCTATTCTACCGGAAGCAGCAGGGCCGGTGCCGATTGCTCTACAATAATGATCAACCAAGAACTGCGGGGAGAATCGACATGGCACTGGCGCGCCCATTGTGCACGATTCTGGTTGCCCTCACCTGGGCCTGCACTCTTGACGCTCAGGAAGTTTCCCTTCCTCAACTCACCCTTGGTTCCGAAAGAGGTTCCGCGCGCAAGTCTCCAGCCGACCCCAACAACCCAGCCCAACCCTCTCCGCAAACGATTGGTCTAACCGTCGCGAAAGGCTCGCCCTTGCAAGTCGCTCTGGATCGGGAGGTCCGGGTAACGAAGGTGGGACAACCGGTCCACGCGCGCATCGTGGAACCGGTCTATGCGTTGGACCGCATTGTTGTGCCCACCGGTTCCGAGGTCATCGGCGAAGTCACGAAGATTGAGGCGGTCTCAGGCGGTAAGCGAACTTTAGCCGCGCTGAATGTTGATTTCACGCCCCTCCGAAGGGTCGAAGTCGCCTTCCAGGAATTGCTGCTGGCCGACGGCAGACGTTTCCCGCTGCATACCCGAGTCACTCCCGGCACGGGCCAGGTGATCGAGTTGGTCACGGCGGCGAACGCGAAAGAAAAGAAGAGTGGCGTAAAGGACGTGGCGTCCGCAAGAACCAGGCAAGCCAAGCAGCAAGCCCGGCAGGAATGGGACAACGCCATGAAGCAACTGAAGACGCCCGGGAAAATCCGACGCCTGGAACGCTACGGGGAGGCGCAAATGCCGGTGCACCGGCAATACATCGCGGCGGGAACGGTGTACTTCGCCGAATTGGAGGACCCGCTGAATTTGGGGAGCTTGGATTTCGGGAGCGAGGCGACGGCCGCCCCGATAGCCGCCCCAATGACCGTCCCAACGGCTTCCTCGATCGGCAGCGCGATTCCCGAGGGCAGCGTCGTTCACGCCCGCCTAGTCACACCATTGTCGTCCGCAACCGCCCACAAGGGTCAGGATGTGGAAGCAGTGCTCTCGCAACCGCTGATGGATGGCGACCGCCTGATCCTTCCCCAAGGCAGCCGGCTGAAGGGCACAGTTCGTCAGGCACAGCCGGCGCGCCGCATGAAAAGGAATGGACAGCTGCGCATCGCATTCTCCGAACTCGTGCCGCCCGATGGCATGGAACAGAAGGTCGTGGCTACGCTCGAAGGCGTGCAAGCCGGCAAAGATGCCAACGTGAAACTGGATTCCGAAGGCGGCGCGGAAGCGACCACCTCGAAATCGCGTTATCTGGCGACGACGGTGTCGGTCGGGCTGGCGGGCGCAGCGGAGTTGGGCGATAGTCCCTGGTCTGCCGACCGCTCCGGGGGTCGGGCCGCGGATGGCGCCGACGGATTCAAGATAGTCGGAATCGTAATGGGTGTGCTCGTGCGCTCCCGCGTGTTCGGCACCACCATGGGAGCCTACGGAGCGGCGGCGTCAGTTTACTCGCGCTTCATCGCCCGCGGACGCGAAGTAGAGTTCCCCAAGAATACCGCCATGGAGATTGGAATCGGAACGCGCCCGGCTACAACAACTCCACCGGTACACGGAGGGGCGACGCCCGCAGCCCCTTCCGAGTCCGCAGCTCTGGTTGACTCGGGCGCCGACTTGCAATAACACAGAACAGACGGGCCAGTATAGTGGGTTCACGCCTCCTGCTCGACTAACACCTCGCATGGTTCTTCGGCGGGTGCTCGCGATGGTACGGCCAGCGGTTGAAGTTCGAAACGGGACTGCTCAAGCGACCAGGCTCCCATGGCGAAGATGGCAAGCAAGACCACGAGTTCCACCGGAAACCAGGATGGCCCGGCTACAGTTATGACATTGGGGATCAGGAAACATCCAGATCCAACAAGAATCAGCGTACGATCGGAAGGGCTCTGCCCGGTGCCGTGGGAATTGCCTCCCTGCCTTTCACCTGCCAATCGCCCCAAAGCAAAGCGCAGCGCTCGCCAGCCGATCAGCAGCATCGGAATGGTGATGGCGGCGAGATCGTATTTCATGATGCGCGGGTTCAACAGGACCGTGCCGACCAGTGCGACGGGGACCCATGTCTCCCGCGGAAGATTCCATTCGCGGACGCGACGGGCAAGAAACAGAAGGACAATCCCGAGCACGCAGGCAAAAATCAGATACAGGATAGTGGTCGCGGGCGCAAAAGGCAGTCCGCGCCTCCACAGAGCTTTGCCCAAAGTTCCCACTGGGCCGTATCCAAAATCGTGGCCTCCGTCAAGAATAAGCCGGAGGGTCAACAGGTACTCGCGGAACATATCCGGCCAGAGCCGCATCTGCGCGGCAAAGATGAGCACTCCCGTAATTGCGGTGATGCCGGATCGAACCCATTGCCGCCTGTCACGACCCACCAGAACCGGGAACGCAAGCAGGGTGAGAAACGGCGTCTTGAAAACCGAAGCGGCGAGAACGGCGATGTAATACCAAAACCAATTGCCACGCTTCCAGCCGGGGACAGCTGCGGCGAGGATCGCCCCATAAAGTAGGTAGGCCACGTTGCCGCTCAGAAACACATCGTCGGTGACCAGTCCGGGAAAGAAGGTAATGGCCGGCAGCATCAGCGCCAGCCAGCAGCGTTCGCGTTGATCTGCCATCTGGAATCCGGCCCAGAGTTCCAGCAGGGATCCCGTTGCGACCGCAGCCCAATAAAGCAGGCCAAGGAGCCAGCCCGGAAACACTGCCAGCAACCGTAGCAAAGGCAGCGTCATCGGAGAGTAGAAATAGACAAGGGGCGGGCGCTCCGCCGGGTTGGATGCTAACCGGTCGTGAAACGCCCGCAGCGCCACAATACGCTCGGCATAGGGATCGGAATCGTGGTGAGTTTGAATGGCCTTCCAATAGCCCTGAGCGTCCCATCCAACCGGGCCGGCACTGGCCATCACAACCAGCGTAAGGACCGCTCCTATCCAAAACAAAACGATAAGCCGCTGGCGGGAAAACCAACGTATCTGCTGGATAGGAGAGGCAAGGGCCACTGCCGAGGTCTGATTAGGCAAGAACACTTCCCCTTGCGCCGTAAGAGGCGTGCATATTTATACCGTCTAGATGGTTATGAAGCATACCAAAGCAGTGGACGGGATACAACAACGCGTCTGCCTCCGTGCCCATGCTATTTTCTATGGACATACATGAACACCCCGTCCCCACCGCCTTCCCAATCTACCCCCCGAAATGTGTACGTTTTCGGCCTGACTTCGTTCCTCAACGACACGGCCAGCGAAATGGCGTACTGGGTTCTGCCCGCCTTTCTCGCTTCGCTCGGCGCCGGACCCGCGCAACTTGGGATTATCGAAGGCATCGCCGAAAGTGTCGCTTCCTTTGCCAAGCTTTTCTCGGGCTATGTTTCCGACAAGGTTGCGCACCGAAAACCCATCGTGGTTGGCGGGTACTTCGTCGCCAACGCGGTAAAGCCTTTGCTGGCGCTGGTTTCCTCGTGGTGGCAGATTCTGGGAATTCGTTTCGCCGATCGCTTTTCGAAAGGCGTCCGTGGGACCGCCCGCGACGTGATGGTGGCCGAGTCGGTCGACAAGTCGGCGATCGGCTCAGCCTACGGTTTGATTCAAGCCATGGATTCCGCCGGCGCCATCGCCGGCCCGCTGCTGGCGCTGGCAATTATCGGGCGCTTCGGAATGCGCGGTGTGTTCGCGTCGGCTGCGATCCCGGGGACGCTGTGCGTCATCGTCGCTTGGGTTGGAATCCGCGAGGTTCACCGCCGCCGCGGCGAACCGCTTACCGAAGCCGGAGCGAGTTCGGAGTTGCCGCGGCCGCAGACGGCTGCCGAGTTGCGCTCGGCTGGAGAGCCGAGGGCGGCTGTCACTACGAGTGCGGGCGAGGACGCCCGTCTCTCCACCAGCAAATCTCAGTGGCTCCCAAGATTGCCGCTCGGCTTTTACTACGTGCTGGCAGTGGTCACGCTGTTTTCGCTGGGAAATTCCAGTGACATGTTCCTCGTCCTGCGTGCCGGAACGATCGGCATTCCAGCGTTTCGCGCGCCGCTGCTAGGACTGGTCTTCAACATCATGTTTACGTTGTTTTCATGGCCCGCCGGTAAGTTCAGCGACCGTTTCCCACGCTCGGCCATCGCTGCCGCTGGATATTTCGTTTTCGCCATCGTCTACTTCGTTTTCGCGCTCGCGCCATCGCAGTTGGCGATCTGGCTGACCATGGCCTTCTACGGACTCTTTTATGCGCTGACCAATCCCGTGCTCAAGGCGCTGGTGGTGGAAACGGTTCCGGCCGACGTGCGCGGACGCGCGCTGGGAATTTACTTTTTCCTGACCAGCTTGACTACGCTGCTGGCCAGCGTGATTACCGGCGCACTGTGGAAGGCTTATGGAGCGCCGACGCCGTTTTATCTATCGGCGGGAATCGCGGCGTTCTCGGCGTTCGCCTTGCTCGCCCACCGTTCGCCCGCGCGGGCCGTGAAAGCATAAGCGGCTTCAAGCCTTCTGTTTTGCCTCGTCCGATAGGCTCAACCAGAAATACGCGGCTATCAGGAACACCAAACCCGCCACGCTGTCGAGCACAACATCCCGCCAACTGCCGGCACGCGACGGAATATAACTCTGGTGCCATTCATCCATCGAGGCAACGAGAACGGTACCCAGCCAGGACAGCAGCGCGGTGCGCCACAATAGCGCACGCGCTTGTCCGAACGTCGCCCGCCAACCGCGCAGCAGCAGAAGGCTCAACATACCGTACCCGACGACGTGTCCAGTCTTGCGTAAATAGTGATGGAAGACGAGAAACTTGTAGAAATCGACTTGGCCGAACAGTCGCGTCAGCAGCGAATACAGCACTCTGCCGGTATTCTGGGCGGAGAAGAAACCGGTGGACTCAAATGCGATGAGGCCGGTCCAGACGGCAGCTGGCCACCAGGCGCGCAGAAGATTGGGACGGGACGCAGTCAAATCGGCCTCGTCCCTCACTCTGCCGCGTAGTTCGGAGCTTCGCGCGTGATCATGACGTCGTGCACGTGGCTTTCGCGCAGGCCGGCGGCGCTAATGCGCACGAATCGCGCCTTCTGCTGCAGTTCGGCCACCGTCTGGCATCCACAATATCCCATGCCCGACTTCAGCCCACCCACCATCTGGTGCACGATCATCGCCACCGAGCCGCGATAGGGCACGCGTCCTTCAATTCCTTCCGGCACCAGCTTAGCGAGCCGGTTCGACTCTTCGCCGATTACTGGCATCGCCGTCGATGCATCTCCATCCGAGTTCTGGAAATAGCGTTCGCTCGAACCCGCCGCCATCGCTCCGAGCGACCCCATGCCGCGATAGGACTTGAAGGTGCGGCCCTGATACAGAATCAATTCGCCCGGGCTTTCATCGGTTCCCGCGAACATCGACCCGATCATCACCGCGGAAGCGCCCGCCGCCAGCGCCTTGACGATGTCGCCGGAATACTTGACCCCGCCGTCGGCAATCACCGGAACGCCCGAGTCGCGCGTGGCCCGCGCCGCCTCCGCAATCGCCGTGATCTGCGGAACCCCCACGCCGGTTACGATGCGCGTGGTGCAGATCGAGCCCGGTCCAATGCCGACCTTTACCCCGTCCACTCCAGCGCGCACCAGGTCGCAGGCGCCATCGAACGTCGCGACGTTGCCCGCGATCAGTTCCACCTCCGGCAACATCGCTTTCACCTTCTTGACCGCTTCCAGCACCAAGGTGGAATGCCCATGCGCGCTGTCGATGGCCAGCACATCGACTTTCGCCTCCGCCAGTTCCTGCGCGCGCTCCAGGAAATCGCCGGTCGCGCCGATCGCCGCGCTCACCCGCAACCGGCCCTGTTGGTCCTTGGCGGCGCCCGGATACTTCAATTTTTTCTGGATGTCCTTGACCGTGATCAAGCCCTTCAGGTTGTACTTGTCGTCCACCACCAGCAGCTTTTCCACGCGGTGCTCGTGCAGAATTTCTTCCGCCTGCTCCAGCGTGGTTCCGACCGGCACTGTGATCAGGTTCTTCTTGGTCATCACCTTATCGATCGGAATATCGAACCGCGTCTCGAAGCGCAGGTCGCGATTGGTCAGAATGCCGACCAGTCTTCCATTCTGGAGCGTGATCGGCACGCCGGAAATCTTGTATTTCTTCATGACTTCGAGCGCATCGGAAACCTTGGCATCGGGCGACATGGTGACGGGATCGACGATCATGCCGCTCTCCGACCGTTTCACCTTGTCCACTTCATTGGCCTGCTGCTCGATGGTGAGGTTGCGATGAATGATCCCGAGGCCTCCCTGTTGCGCCATGGCAATGGCCATGTGCGATTCGGTCACCGTGTCCATGGCGGCGCTGATGATGGGAACGTTCAGCCGGATGTTGCGCGAGATCTGGGTCTGCGTGTTGGTGTTGGCGGGCACGACTTCAGAGCGCGCCGGAAGGAGCAACACGTCGTCGAATGTGAGGGCTTCGGGAACGGGAAAATGGATCATAGGATTTTGGATGAAACTCTATTGTAGGGAGGGCTTACACGATCAGGCAAATGCAGTGAGCTTCGGGTAGTGGGCCATTTTGGATTCAGCGCTTGGTTTGAGTCGACTTGCCTAGAATCTCCGGTTTGAAAAGCGCTCCCCAAACAATCACTAATCCGAAAATGATTGCGAAAGGCGCAAACACCCATTCTCCAAACCAGTTCTTGTAAAACAAGTCTCCGTGAGACAGAATCGGGCCGAGACCCAACCCCAAGAGAACTAGGCCAGCAAGAGCAGCGATGCCCCGATACAGCGGCTTCTTTGGTTCAAGATCAAACATGGTTAAGCAGCGAGGACTTTCACCTGCTTGTCCAACAATCCCACCAATTAGTAGTGGGCCGTTTCGAGGTTCAGACCAGCTTCCAGCCCATTTGATCTTTCAGCTCGTTGAAGCAGTCAGGGCAAATCCAGTAATCGTTGTCCGGCGTCGTGTAGCCTTCGCGAAGCGCTTCTGGGGCAGTTTCGGAAAACTCTTCGCTGCATACTTCACAATGAACGCGCTCCCATTTCTCGCCGGTATGCACGTACTTCTTCAGGGTAAGGGTTGCACCCTTGGTATGCTTGGCAAGGTCAAGGCGCCAATCGGTCACGCCGCCGCTCCTTCCGCCGATGGCCCCAATGATCCCACCAATTCTTCCAAATTCCAAATGTGATTCGAGAGGCCAGACTCCATTGTGGGCGTCGGCGCTCGCACAAAGGGCGTCCGAGATGGACGCCCTTACTTGTGTTCCAAAATGTTAGGCACGCTGTGACTGAGACGCGGCAAGCCGCGTCTCTACACTGGAATTACTCTTTCTTGTCTCCGCCCTCGGCTGGCTCAGTGGCACCCTCGGCCTTGGCCTGGGCGTCGGCTTCTTCCATCGCCTTGCGATTTTCCTCGACGCGCTTGGCGCGGATTTCGGCACGCTTCTGGCGCTTTTCATCGAGCACCTGCTCGCTGCCCAGCAGTTCGATGAACGCCTTTTCGGCGCCGTCGCCCTTCCGCCAAGCGGTGCGAACGATCCGCGTATAGCCGCCCTTGCGGTCGCCAAAGCGCGGAGCTACGGTATCGAAAAGCTTGGTGACCGCTTCTCCGGTCATCAAATACGACGCTGCCTGACGGCGCGCCGCCAGATCGCCCTTCTTGCCGAGCGTAATCATCTTCTCGACCTGCGGACGCACCGCCTTCGCCTTGATCACGGTCGTCTCAATGCGCTCTTCCATGATGATCGACGTGACCATGTTGCGCAGCATGGCGCGCCGATGCGAAGTGGTCCGTCCTAGTTTGTATCCCGCAACTTTGTGACGCATGGATTACCCCATTGAATCATTGAATCATTGAGGCATTGAGACATTGAGTCAATACCTCAATGACTCAATGCCCCGATGACTCAATGGAACTACAGATCGTTATCGCCGTACGCCGAAGCGGGCAAGACCTGGTTCGATGTCGGACCTGGCACGGCGTTTCCGTGCTCGTCGATCTTCATTCCCAAGCTCAGGCCCATCGAGGAGAGGATCTCCTTGATTTCGTTCAGCGACTTCCGGCCAAAATTTTTCGTCTTCAGCATCTCGGCTTCGGTCTTCTGCACCAGCTCGCCGATCGACTGAATGTTGGCGTTCTTCAGGCAGTTATAGCTGCGCACCGAGAGTTCGAGTTCCTCAACCGAACGGTTCAGGTTCTCGTTCTTGATCTCCGGCCGGCGCTCTTCGCTCCCCGACGAGGTTTCGATTTCCTCTTCGAAGTTGATGAAGATATTCATGTGATCCTTCACCAGCTTCGCCGACAGCCCCAGCGCATCGCCCGGAGTGATCGAACCGTTGGTCCAGACTTCCACCGTCAGCTTGTCGTAATCGGTGATCTGTCCCAAACGCGCGGCTTCGACGGTGTAGTTGCACTTGCGCACCGGCGTGTGCACGGAATCGATGGGAATGAATCCGATACCCAGATCGTCCTCGAAATTCTTGTCGGCGGAAACGTAACCGCGGCCGCGCTTGAGGCGCATTTCCATGTCGAGCTTGCCGCCCTCGCTGACCGTCGCGATGTAAATTTCCTTATCGAGCACTTCCACATCGCCATCGGCTTCGATCATGCCGCTGGTAACCACTCCCGGCTGATCGGCGCGCAGGTAAATCGCCTTCGGGCCGTCTCCCGCGAGTTTGAACGGAACCTGCTTCATGTTGAGGATGATGTCGGTCGCATCCTCGACCACGCCCGGGATCGACTGGAACTCATGCAGCACGCCTTCAATCTTCACCGCAGTAACAGCCGCGCCTTCGATCGAACTCAGCATCACGCGCCGCAGCGCGTTGCCGATGGTGGTGCCAAATCCGCGCTCAAACGGCTGCGCCCAGAACATCCCGTATTTGTCGGTAAGCGAACCGGCGTCACTCGCCAGGCGTTTCGGTTTTTGAAAACCTCTCCAAAGCATTGTGTTTCTCCTCTCGGCCATGTGGCTCGATCCTGCTCGCTGAGCGGCCCAGCTCAGGTCACAGCAGGAAAGGCTGATCTGGCACGAAAAAGCAAGGTTTCAAAGTTGCAAAGTCCAAGGTTTCAAGGTTTTTGAAACCTTGAAACTCTGAAACCTTGAAACCTGGGCCAAAAATTCTACTTCGAATAAAGTTCGACAATCAGCTGCTCGTTCACCGGCAACTGGATATCTTCGCGTTTTGGCAGCGCAATCACGCGCCCCTTATAGTTCTCGCGATCGATCTCCAACCACACCGGCGCAGGCTGATGACTGGCAAAATCCTTCGCGACTTCAAGAATCGAAACCTTGCGGCTGCTCTCGCGAATCTGAATCTCTTCTCCGACGCTGACCTCGTACGAAGGAATGTTCACCTTCTTGCCATTCACTTGCACGTGCCCATGACGCACGAGCTGGCGCGCCTGGCGGCGGGAAATGCCGAAGCCCAGCCGGAAGACCACGTTGTCCAACCGGCGCTCGAGTTGCTCCAGCAGTTTCGCACCCGTCACACCCTTGAACCGGACCGCCTTCTCGAAGTAATTCCGGAACTGGCCTTCCTGGGTGAAGTAGATGCGTTTGGCTTTCTGTTTTTCGCGCAACTGCAGACCGTAGCCTACAACCTTGGTCTTCCTGTCTTTCCCATGCTGTCCGGGAGCAAAGTTGCGCTTCTCAATGGGACATTTGTCGCTGAAGCATTTGGTGCCTTTGAGGAAGAGCTTGATCCCTTCCCGGCGACAGAGACGACACACTGCATCGGTATAACGTGCCATTTTTCTCCTTTTTGAAATCGGTTTACGGGGTGGCGACCCTTTCTTCCCGATTGAAAATCATTTGTAGAGACGAGGCTTGCCTCGTCTCAGCGTGCCAATGAGACGCGGCAAGCCGCGTCTCTACGAATTACACTCTGCGCCGTTTCGGCGGCCGGCACCCGTTATGCGGAATCGGAGTCGTATCCTTAATGGACCGCACTTCGATTCCCGCCGAGGCCAGCGCGCGCACCGCCGACTCCCGCCCCGATCCCGGACCGCTCACGCGCACATCCACGCTGCGCACGCCGTGATCGCGCGCCATGCTGGCGGCATTCGCGGCGGCCTGCTGTGCGGCGAACGGGGTCCCTTTACGGGAGCCGCGAAATCCCAGCGAACCCGAACTCTTCCACGCCAGCACATTGCCGGTCATGTCAGAGATGGTCACGATGGTGTTGTTGAAAGAAGCCTGCACATGCACCAGTCCATGCGGAACGTGCTTGCGCTCCTTCTTCTTGAACGTTTTCTTTTTGCCTTTTTTCTCGGGTGCCGCCGGGGCGCCGCCTGCTGCCACTGGTTTTGCCATGTTTTCGAGTTCTCAGTTCTCAGTTCTCAGTTCTCAGTAAAACCGTTCTCCGTTGTAACTGAGAACTGATAGCTGAGAGCTGATAGCTGGTTTACGCTTTTGCCGTCTTCTTCTTCTGCGCTACCGTGCCCTTGCGCGGACCTTTGCGGGTTCGAGCGTTGGTGTGCGTGCGCTGCCCGCGAACCGGCAGGTTCCGGCGATGGCGGAATCCGCGATACGATCCGATTTCGATGAGCCGCTTGATGTTCATCGAAACGTCCTTGCGCAGATCGCCTTCCACCGAGCCTTCCGCCTCGATGACCTGGCGGATACGGTTGACCTCGTCTTCCGCGAGGTCGGAGACTTTTTTCATCGGATCCACTTTCGCCGCGTCCAAAATGCGCGCCGCGCGCGAATTGCCGATGCCGTAGATGTAAGTGAGCGCGATATTCGCGTGTTTGTTGCGCGGAAGATCGACGCCTGCAATACGAGCCATGATCCCTCTCTTAACCTTGACGCTGCTTGTGTTTCGAGTTCTCGCAGATCACCCGCACCACGCCCTTGCGGTGGATGACCTTGCACTTATCGCAAATTTTCTTGACCGATGCCCTAACTTTCATAAACCAGTTCTCAGTTCTCAGTTGTCAGTTCTCAGTAACTGCAACTGCAAATTTCCGCTTCGTTAACTGAGCCGAGGGAGACGAGGCAAAGCCTCGTCTCTACCAAAACCTTATTTATAGCGGTACACAATCCGCCCGCGATTCAGATCGTACGGTGAAAGTTCGACCGCGACCCTGTCTCCCGGCAGAATCCGTATGAAATTCTTCCGCATCTTGCCGGAAACGTGCGCCAGTACCTGGTGCTTGTTTTCGAGCTCCACCTTGAACATGGCGTTGGGCAGCGGTTCGATCACCACTGCCATCACTTCAATCGCGTCTTCTTTGCTCATCGACTCCTTAAAGCTGTCAGCTTTCAGCTATCAGCTTTCAGTTACAACCCTCGACCCTCAGCGGTTCAACTGAAAGCTGAGAGCTGATAGCTGAAAGCTCTTACTGGGTCAAAATCACGGGCCCTTTTCTGGTTACCGCCACGCAGTGCTCAAAGTGCGCGCTGTAACTGCCGTCGAGCGTTACGGCCGTCCACTTATCGCTCAAAACCTTGGTCTCCGGACGCCCCGAGTTCACCATCGGCTCAATCGCCAGGACCATGCCTTCGGTCAACTCCGCGCCCTGACCCTTCTTGCCGAAGTTCGGAATCTGCGGCGCTTCGTGCAGCTTCGTCCCGATGCCGTGCCCTACAAACTCTCTCACCACGCTGAACCCGTTCGCTTCCACCAGCCTCTGGATCGCCGACCCAACGTGTCCGACCGTGTTACCGATCTTTACCTGCTCGATGCCCTTGTACAGCGAAGCCTCGGTCACTTCGAGCAGCTTCTTCAATTCCGCGGTCAGCGACTCGCCGACCGGCACCGTGATAGCCGCGTCCCCGTAATATCCATCGCAGACCACGCCGCAGTCGATGGAAACTATGTCTCCCGCTTTCAGCGCCCGCTTTTCCGACGGGATGCCGTGCACGATCTCTTCATTGATCGAAGTACACAACACACAGGGATAGCCGTAATAACCCTTGAACGCCGGTGCGGCCCCGAGTTCCGCGATCAGTTTCTCGGCGGCCTTCTCCAGGTCCATCGTCGTAACGCCCGCCGCCACTATACCTTTCAGGTGGTCCAGAACCTGGCGGACCATCTTCCCGCTCCGCCTCATCTTTTCGATCTCTTCCGGCGACTTGCGGATGATCCGGTCTTCTCCAAAACTCATAACTAACTCTGCTTCGACGTTCCGCTACCGGCATCCACCCTGACTGTCGTTGCAATGACCGTCAATCACGCCGAAAATCTGCGCCGTAACCTCTTCCATCCCTCGATCCGCGTTGACCGCCACCAGCCGCCGCTGCGCGCGGTAGTAGTCCGCCACCTGCCGGGTCTGCGTCTCATAAGCAGCCAATCGCTCGGAAATAACTTCTTCGCGATCGTCGTTGCGAACCACGAGCTTGGATCCGTCCACATCGCACAACTCGTCGACGAGAGGTGGCTGAAAGTGGATGTTATAGAGCCGTCCACAGGTGGGACACGAGCGCCGCCCGGTAAGCCGCAGTAGTAATTGAGTATAATCCACGAGCAACTGGATCACAACCGGCGGACATTTCTCCGATTCCAATCTCTTTTCCGATCCCTTATCAAAGACCTCTTCTTCCAGGAAGGCATCCAGCCATCCTGCCTGGGCGGCTGTCCGTGGAAAGCCGTCCAGCACAAATCCGCGTTGACAATCGGCTTCCCGCAGCCGCGCGGCGACGATGCCGTACATCAACTCGTCAGAAACCAGTTCGCCTCGCGCCATGATCGCCTGGGCCGCAAGGCCGAGCTCGGTGCCGCGCGCCACGTGATCCCGCAAAAGATCACCCGTCGATATCTGCGGCACACCGTAACGGTCGACAATCCGTTTGGACTGTGTGCCCTTCCCGGCCCCGGGAGGCCCCAGAAGAATCACCGGTCCAATCCTGCGCGCAGTGTCGTTAGCCGACTCGTTGGCCATTACCCGTGATCTCGATTACCAGGTTCGGCGTCCGCGAATCCGCCCGCTCTTCGGCGTGAATCCATCGTAGTGCCGCATGATCAGCTGCGCCTCAATCTGTGTGACCGTGTCCATGGCGACGCCCACCACGATCAGCAGCGACGTTCCGCCAAAATAAAAATTCACTCCCAGGCCGTTCGTGATCCAGGTCGGCAGGTTTTCGAAGACTCGTCCCAGCAGCGGAAGATGGTTCAGCTTGATGCCCGCAATCATCCACTCCGGAATCAGCGAAATCGAAATCAGGTAGAGCGCGCCCACCAGCGTGATCCGGGTCAGAACATCGTTGATGAAGTCCGAAGTCCGCTTCCCGGGCCGGATACCAGGAATAAAACCTCCCCACTTCCGCATGTTGTCCGCGACCTCGTTCGGATTGAACACGATCGAGATATAGAAGTAGGCAAAGAAAACGATGCCTGTGCAATAGAGCAGCGTGTACAGCGGCTCGCCCCAGCGCATCGCGTCCAGAAGTGGGCCGACCACCTTGTTATTATGGAACGCCGCGCCCAGCATCTGCGGCAAAGCCAGAATCGACGACGCGAAAATCACGGGCATGACGCCGCCGGCATTCACGCGCAGCGGCAGGTGCGTGGATTGCCCGCCCATCACCTTGCGTCCGACCACGCGCTTGGCATACTGCACCGGAATCCGGCGCTCGCTGCGTTCGACGAATACGATGAACGCCACCACCGCGACCATCAGCACCAGCAACATCAGGAGAGCCGGGGCCGTGAACACTCCCCAGGCGGAGGTCTGCGCCTTCTGGTACAGATCGATCACGCCACGGGGCAGGCCGACTACGATGCCGGCAAAAATCAAGAGCGACATGCCGTTGCCGATGCCGCGCTCGGTAATCTGCTCCCCCAGCCACATGATGAACGCGCTACCCGTGGTCAGCGTGAGCATGGTCATCAGGATGAAGCCCGGCCCGGGAGTGTTGACGAAATCGCCCGCCTTCTGCAGGCTGATGGCGATGCCGAACGACTGCACCGCGCTCAAAATCACGGTGAGATAGCGCGTCCACTGCGTAATTTTCTTCCGGCCCAGTTCGCCTTCTTTTTGCAGCTTGGCCAGCGGCTCATACACCACCGTCAGTAACTGCAGAATGATCGACGCCGTAATGTACGGCATGATGCCGAGCGCGAAAATCGTGAGCCGCCGCAGGTTGCCGCCGCTGAACAGATCGACGAAGCCGAGCACCGAGCCCCGGTTTTGCTCGAAAAACTGCGCCAGGCGGTCGCCGTTGATCCCGGGCGTCGGGATGTGGCCGCCGATGCGATACACCGCCAGCAGGCCGAGCGTGAACAGCACGCGCTTGCGAAGGTCGGGAACCCGGAAGATGTTCGCCAGCTTTTCCAGCATTACTGCAAGACCTCGAACTTGCCGCCCGCCTTGGTGATTTTTTCCTGCGCCGACTTGGAGAACTTGTGGGCATGAACCGTAATCGCCACCGTCAGTTCGCCGGTGCCCAGGATCTTGACCGGCGACTTGCCATTCACCACGCCCGCCTTCTTCAGCGACTCAGGCGTGATTTCAGTCTCGCCAAGCGCCGCCAGCCGGTCGATGTTCACGACGTCGTATTCCTCGCGGAAAATGTTGGTGAAGCCGCGCTTCGGCACGCGCCGGTGCAACGGCATCTGCCCGCCTTCAAACCCGCGGATCAGCCGCGCACCCGATCGTGACCACTGCCCCTTGTGACCGCGCGTGGAAGTCTTGCCCATGCCGGACCCCATGCCGCGTCCGACCCGCTTCTTCTTTTCCGTTGCCTTCTGCGGTGCCCTGATTGTCGATAAATTCATGACTTTCTCTCTGTAGAGACGAGGCTTGCCTCGTCTCAGACGCGGCAAGCCGCGTCTCTACAACTTACTTTACAATCTCCACCAGATGCGGGATCTTCTTGACCATGCCGCGGATCGCATCCGTGTCCGGCCGCTCAATTACCTGATTCAGCCGTGTGAACCCCAGCCCCTTCACAACCTTCCTATGTTTCACCGGAGTGCAAATCATCGACCGCACCCACTTCAACTGGATCATGCCGCTCGCCACTGTTTTCGATGTCTTGGTCGTCATTACAGCTCCTCCACCGACTTGCCCCGCAGCGCCGCGACCGCTTCCCGGTTCTTGAGTTTCTTGAGCGCCTCGAACGTAGCCTTGATCACGTTATGCGGATTGTTCGTGCCAATCGATTTCGTCAGCACATTCTGCACGCCCGCCGACGTCATCACCGCGCGCACGGCTCCGCCCGCGATCACGCCCGTGCCTTCCGGAGCCGGCTTCAGCAGCACTCTCCCCGAACCGAAGCGGCCGACCACTGTATGCGGCACAGTCGTCTGCGTCAGGTTGATCCGCATCAGATTCTTCTTCGCCGCCTCGATCCCTTTGCGGATGGCCTGTGGAACTTCTTTCGCCTTGCCGGAGCCGAAACCCACCACCGCTGCCGAAGGATCGCCCACCACCACCAGCGCCGCGAACGACATGTTCTTGCCGCCCTTGACCACCTTCGTCACCCGGTTAATCGAGACCACCTGGTCCTTTAACTGGAACGAACCCGCATCGAGTTTCTTGGTAACTCTTGGCATTCTGAAATCTCATTTCTTGTGTCGTCGTTGGTCGATGATCGTTAGTCGTTCGCGGATTGCCAGCGACTAACGACCAACGACTATCGACTAAAATTGCAGTCCCGCTTCGCGCGCCGCATCGGCAACCGCTTTAACCCGGCCATGGTAGATATAGCCGCCACGGTCGAACACAACCTTGGTGAAGCCTTTCTGCTTGGCCAGTTCGGCAATCTTTTTCCCAACCATCTTGGCCGACGCGACGTTGCCGCCGGTCACGCGCGCGTCCTTGCGGTCATCGGCCGTCGAAGCCGCCGCCAGCGTCACGCCCTTCAGGTCGTCGATCAGCTGCACGTAGATATGGTTCAGCGAGCGGTACACATTCAGCCGCGGACGCTCCGGCGTACCCATCACTTTCTTCCGG
>Ga0074044_10001432_pt1 | contig 21534 bp, 18 predicted proteins | sample BogForMeECP23OM1_FD_94443 | JGI IMG/M metagenome (GOLD analysis project Ga0074044, IMG submission 94443) | Bog forest soil microbial communities from Calvert Island, British Columbia, Canada - Bog Forest MetaG ECP23OM1 | ecosystem: Environmental > Terrestrial > Soil > Wetlands ...
CCTCATCGGCGGCGCATGCCCGATCAACGAGCTGAACGCCGTGCAGATGTTTCAGAGTATGGGTGCGATACCCGCGGACGAGAAGATGCTGCGAGCGCGCACGCGGCGCGAAGCCGCGCAGGCGCTGGGCGTGCCGCCCGATTCCTTTTCCGCGTTTCCGTTCTGCTCGCGCGGCATTTGCCGTGACGTCATCTTGCGCGGCCATCGACTCGGAGGTGATGCGCTCCGCGCGGGACGCGGCAAGTTTCCGGTCGGGATGTCGGTGACGATGGGCGAAGCGCATGCCGAGCCGGGCGGTGAGGCGCTGCGCGATCGGGTGATGGCGGAAAGCGACACGATCTTTCTGGAGGCCGCGCGCAAAGACGACTTCGTAGGCGTGCAGACCTATACTCGCCAGCGCTTTGGCCCGGACCGCCCGTTGGGACCCGAAAAAGGCGTCGAGCTGACGACGATGGGCTACGAATTTCGGCCGCAGGCGCTGGAGGCCACCATCCGGCGCGCATCCAAAGTGGCCGGCGTGCCGATATACGTCACCGAAAGCGGAATCGCAGCCGAGGACGATTCACGCCGCGTCGAATTCATCAAGGGCGCGCTCGCCTCGGTGAGGCATTGCCTCACCGACGGCATCGACGTGCGCGGCTACTTCTACTGGTCGATGCTGGACAACTACGAATGGCTGCTCGGCTACAAGCAGCGCTTCGGCATCATCGCGGTCGATCGCACGACGCAGCAGCGGACGGCGAAACCGAGCGCGAAATTCCTGGGCGCGATCGCCCGCTCCCACGGCGCTGACCTGCAGGCTTGAGTCAGGCCCGGCGCCTTAGACTCGCGGCGGCCGAACGGTGATAGCGCCCTCTATCGCTGGCGGATTACGATTGAGGCGTGCCGCCCTTGTCTTTGCATTCCTTCGCGCTGGCGGTGAGCGTGAAGCCCTTTCCCGCGCAGGAATTCTGGCCCGGACCCGGACTGGTGGCGCTTTTGCACGCGCTGGAACCGTTACAGCTATTTAAGCCGACGCATTTCACCTTACCCTGTTGATCAGGCGGCGGCGCTGAGTTCGATGAATTCTGCGCGAGCGCGGTGCCGCTGAGAAACAAGGCTCCAACGGCGGTGGCCAGCAGCGATCCTCTTGCTATCGATTTCTTCACGCTTGTCTCCTTTGACGCGTCGCACGCCGAAGCGGCGACGCCGTCTGGTTATTTCTCAGATCTTTTCCTCTGCTATCAGCGTGCCGTTACGAAGCACCCTCTCTTTCATCATCGCGAAGAACACCGGCACCAGAATGAGCACGTGGATGGTCGACGTGACCATCCCGCCGACGATCGGCGCCGCGATCGGCTTCATGACGTCCGATCCGATTCCGCTGGACCAGAGGATTGACGCAAGACTCATCATTACGACCGCCACCGTCATCAACTTCGGCCTGAGGCGCTGTACCGCGCCTTCGATCGCCGCATCTTCGATATCCTGATTGCTGATCTCTCCGGCGGCAAGCTTCTTATTCAGCGCTTCGTGCAAATAGATCACCATCACGACGCCGGTCTCCACCGCGATTCCGAACAGCGCGATATAGCCGACCCACACTGCGACGCTGAAATTGAAGCCCATCAGATATTGCAGCAGCAATCCGCCGGTCATGGCGTATAGGCAAGGGAAAATGAGCACCGCGGCTTCTGTCGCAGAATGAAAGAGCATGTACAGCAAAACGAAAATCACGACGAAGACGATCGGCATGATGTAGGTGAGGCGCTTTCGTGCACGTAGCTGGAATTCGTACTCGCCCGACCACTTGAGCGTATACCCGGCTGGCAAATGCAACTTCTCATCGAGCACGCGCTGCGCGCGCGCAACGTAGTTGCCGTAGTCGCTGGTCGCGAGATCGATATAGACATAGCCGGTCAAGCGCGCATCCTCGTCCCGAATCATCGAAGGACCCGGGCTCAGATCGACTTTCGCCACCTCGCCCAGCGGAATCTGCGCGCCGCCTGGCGTCATGATCAGAACCGCTCTCAGCTTGTCGAGGTCGTCGCGATAGTCCTGCAGGTAACGGACGTTGATTGGATACCGCTCGCGCCCTTGTACCGTCGTTGCGATATCCTCGCCGCCGATTCCTGACGTGATCGCAAGCTGAACGTCATCGACGGTAAGACCGTAACGCGCGGCCGCATCGCGATCGACCGCGATATTCACATAAAACCCTTGCGACACCCGTTCCGCGAAGACCGCGCGCGTGCCCTCGACCGGGGTGAGAATTTCCTCGATTTCCGAGCCGATGCGCTGGATCTCGTTCACGTCCGGCCCCTGCACCTTGATCCCAACGGGCGTCTTGATTCCGGTCAGCTCCATGTCGAGCCGGTTCTCGACCGGCATCGTCCAACTGTTCGAGAGCCCCGGAAAACGCAATTGGCCATCCATGTCCGCGACCAGGCTGTCGTAGGTGACTCCCTTGGGCCATTGCTCGCGCGGCTTGAGCATGATGGTCGTGTCGTACATGTCGAGCGGAGCGTTGTCGGTAGCGCTGTTGGACCTGCCGACGGTGCCGAACACGCTTTCGACCTCGGGAAACTTGCGGATGATCTGATCCTGCTTTTGCAGAAGGTCGCTCGCGGACGTGATCGAAATTCCCGGCAACGCCGTCGGCATGAAGAGCGCCGAGCCTTCGAACAGCGGCGGCATGAACTGGCTGCCCAATTTCAGCGCCAACGGCAACGTCACGACGAGAAAGATCAGATTGGCGGTGATCGTTAACCATCGATGCCGGAGGCACCATCTGATCACCGGCAGATACAACGCCTGGAAGAATCGCGAGACCGGATTCGCTTCTTCCGGGCGGAGCCGGCGGCCGCGGATCAGCAGAACCATCAGAACCGGCACGACCGTAATCGCGAGAATGGAGGAAAAAGTGATCGCGAGAGTCTTGGTGTCCGCCAGCGGGCGAAACATCCGTCCTTCCTGCGCTTCGAGCAGGAACACCGGCAGAAACGACACGACGATGATGATCAGGGAAAAGAAAAGGGGCCGCCCGACCTGCTTGGCGGCATACAGGAGCAGACGCTGGCGCTCCGGTTCGTCCACGGTCTCGCCCGCAAGCTGCGCTTCGTGCTGCCGCTCGGACAGATGCCGATAGCCATTTTCGACCATCACGATCGATGCGTCGACCAGCACGCCGATCGCTAGCGCCAAGCCGCCCAACGACATGATGTTGGAGCTGACCTGGAAGTAATACATGGGAATGAAGGTAGCGAGCACCGCCAGCGGCAACGTGAGAATCGGAATTAAGGCCGAACGGAGGTGGAACAAGAAGATGACGATCACCAGGCTCACGATGATCGCCTCTTCGAGCAGATCGCGCTTGAGTGTGTCGATCGACGCTTCGATAAGACCGGCCCGGTCGTAGCCCGCTACGATCTCGACGCCCGGCGGAAGGCTCGTCCTGATTTCCGCAATCCGTTCCTTGACTCCGTTGATTACGTTGAGTGCGTTCTGCCCATAGCGCATCACCACGATGCCGCCGACCGCCTCACCCTCTCCGTTCCAGTCTGCAACTCCCTCGCGCAGATCGGGTCCGTATGAGACGACGCCCAGGTCGCGCACCAGCACCGGCGTGCCGTTGCTGGTCCCGACGGAAATCTTCTCGACGTCGCTGAGCGTTCGGATGTAGCCGACACCGCGCACGAGATAGTCGGCGCCGGTCATTTCGAGCACGCGGCCGCCGACTTCATTGTTGTTAGCCCTTATTTTGTCGATCACGGTTTGCAACGGGACGTGCAACGCGAGCAGGCGAGCCGGATCGAGTTTGACCTGATATTGCCGGACGAAGCCGCCGATGGTGGCTACTTCCGCAACACCGGGCACGGTCTCGAGTGCATAGCGCACCTGCCAATCCTGCAAGCTCCTCAAATCGGCGAGGTTGAGATTGTGGCTGTGATCGATCAGCAGGTATTCGTAAACCCATCCGGCGCCGGTCGCGTCCGGGCCGATCACGGGATGGACTCCGCTGGGCAGCCCGCCTTCAAGTTGCTGCATGTATTCGAGCACGCGGCTGCGCGCCCAGTAGATGTCAGTCCCGTCCTCGAAGACCACGAACACATACGAATCGTTGAACATGGTCTGCGCGCGCACGGCCTTCACGTGCGGCGCAGCGAGCATGGCGGTGACAATCGGATAGGTGACCTGGTCTTCGATGATATTCGGCGGCTGGCCCATCCATTCCGTATGGACGATGACCTGCACGTCGGAAATGTCGGGAAGCGCATCCAGCGGAATCAGATTCAACGACCAGATTCCGCCGAACACCAACGCCGCGATCGCAATGAAAACCAGGAAGCGGTTACTGTTACACCAGTCGATAATTTTCTCGATCATCGCGCTTCCTCACATCGCCATCGAACCGGAGACAGAAACGTTGAACTGTCTGCCGGAGATTGGCTGGCCATCCCTGGTCGCGGCGATTGTCACCTGCCAGGTACCGCCGCTTTGCAGATCGATGTTCCCGGCGTACGTGCCGTCGCTCCGATCGGTCAGAGCGGCCTGCGCACGCATCGCCGCCATGCCCATCGCGGGCATCGCCGCCATGTAGAACGTCACGGAGACCTGAGCGCCCGCGATCGGTTTGCCCGCCGCGTCCTTCAGGGTCACTGTCAGTTTGTTCTTTCCGCGCGCCGCCGGATTCGGATCCGTCATTAACTCGGTGCTGATGGTCGGTGTAGACGCTTGCGGTTGTCCGGCCGCGGCGCTGACGCCGGGTGGGGGCGGCACGAACGTACCGGAAGCTGCCTGCAATTGGCTCTCGGAATCGATCAGAAAGTTCGCGGAGCTGACGATCCGATCGCCCGCGCGAAGCCCCTTGAGGACTTCAAAGCTGTGCTCCAAATGAGGCCCCAGCTCCACTTCGGTTGGCGTCAGATAACCGTCGCCACGGTCGATGAACACGACGTTGTGCGCGCCTGTGCGAAATACCCCCGTGTCCGGAATCACAAGCCCGTGTCCAAGACGCGGCGTGATCGCCACGTTGACGTACATCCCGAGCTTGAGGAGGCGGTCCGGGTTCGCGAAGCTGCATCGGACCCGCGCCGTGCGCGTGTTCGGGTCCATCGCCTCCCAGATGAAATCGACGCGCCCCGGAAATGAGCGCCCCGGATACGCATCGACGGTGACCGCTACAGGATCGCCGACCCTCACTTGTCCGATCTGGTCCTGGAACACCGCGGCGTAAATCCAGATATTGGAAAGGGTCGTGATGCCGTAGAGCTTCGTGTCCGGTTGCGCGTACATGTTGGGCAGCGCGTTGCGCTCCACGACATAGCCGGTCATCGGCGAGTCGATTTCGATCGCGTCGCGGGTGGCGCCTTCGCGCTGCAAGCGCGCAATTTCGCTTGGGGGAACGCCGAAGAGCTTCAGGCGATCGAGCGCCGCCGCGATCAGCGACTGCGCACCGTCCGCGACACCTTCCACCGAACTTCCGCCGAGCTGGCGGCCGGCCCTCATCGCAATCAGATATTCATTCTCGGTGCTGACCAGATCGGGGCTGTAGATCGTGAACAGAGGCTGGCCCGCATGAACCGGCTGGTAGGTTTGATTGACGAAGACTTGCCGAATCCATCCTGCAAAGCGTGTCTGAACGGAACCTTCGAGCTGTTCGTCAGGTTCGACCATCCCGGTGGCGTCGATTCGGCTCACGAGATCTTTTTCCTCAACCGTGGCCGTCTGCAGGCCGATAAGCTGGCGGCGCTCCCGCGTAATCTCGACCGGCGCCAGCTTCGTTTGCGCTCCAGCCAGATCGACGCCCGTTACGAGCCAGATAGCCAGCACGGTCGCGAATGCTTTGACCGAGTACCTCATGACTGCTCACCAATGATTTGTTTGACGCGAGCGACCGCGATTTCATGGTCGGCGATCGCGCGGTAGTAGCCTTCGCGCAGGTTCAACAAGTCGATCACGGCCGACAGCAGCGTCTGGAAATCAACCTTGCCGGTCCGATATGCGGCATCGGCGGATCTGAACGTGGCTTCTCCCTGCGGAATGAGGCCGTCGCTATAGAGCGTGATAATGCGATCCTGGGTTCGAATTGCGACCGCGTTGCTGCGCAAATCGGAAAGCGTTTCGAGCCGAGTCGCGTGAAGCTGGCTCTCGGCTGATGCCTTCTCGGCCGCGGCTTGTTCGACGGCGGGAGTCTGCTTGCGCCAGAAATAGAGCGGAATCTTCGCGCCCAGCGTCAGCATGTAGTAGTCACGGAAGCCCGGCCCCGTCTTGTCGTACTGGTAGCCGACGGTGAAATCGGGCCAGTAGTCATGCCGCGCAATATCGAGCGCGTCTTTGCTCCCAGCGGCCATCGCCCGCGCCATCTCGAGGTCCGCCGATCCCGCCTCGGCCGCGTCACCGAGTTGCGTCTCTTCCAGCTTAAACGGCGTAGGCGTTACGTCCGCAATCGCGATATCGCCCGTATCCGGCTCGCGCCCGATCAGCGCCTTGAGGCTGGCCTCGGCCGCCGCGATGTCGTCGCGGTTCATCTCGCTGTCCTTCAGGATCGAAGTCGCCGCAAGCTGCGCCTTCAGTACATCCTGCTGCTGGCCCATTCCCGTGCGGTATTGCTGCTCGGCGGTATGCGCGATGACTTGAAGATCGCCACGAGTCCGTTCGAGCAACTCGCGAACTCGATCCAGAAAAAAGAGATTGAACCCCGTCTCGCGAACCTTCTCGGCTACTCGCCGCTCCGCTGACTCGAAGACCGCGCGCGCGTAGTCGGCGTCCTTCTCGGCGCGCCTGGCCCTAAGCCTCAGCTTCCCCGGGCCTGGGACGTCCTGCGACACGCCGAAGCCGGTGTAATAGAAGTCGCTGGTTTCGTATCCGGAGGCGGGCGCCGGACTGCCGACCGTAAATTCCTGAAGCGAGACCTCAGGGTCATCGAGCGTCGAGACCTGGCGAGGGACTTTGCTCGACCCCTGCCAGTGACTGCGGGCCGCGGCGATCTCGGGATTGGAATGCATCGCCTCAGTAACCAACGCATCCACCGGGACTGGAGTTTCGCCGGAAGCCTCGACGAGCGGTGCATCCAACAGTGTCGCGACGACAAAGGCCGCGGCTATGAGCGTCAACATCGATTGCGATATCGAACGCCGAAAATCTGAATACGGCGCCATCTTCCATTCACCCATCGTTTCGGTGCCGCCGGCGTATCGGACACACCAGCGGGACTTGCGCGACGCGCCAAAGCGCCTCGCAGATGCGCGCCAGGCTTCGCAGCGTCCGCAGAGCGGGCCGCGCGAGTTACTGGGCGCGTGCTAACGAACCCGATGGAGCTGAATCAGATTTGGAGCGAACAGAGATGCTTGCGCGTGGGAGCGAGGCCGGGCGGAACGTGGACGTTGCTGAAAGGCAGCACCGCCGATCCAGAGCTTGCCGGCGCCATCACGGCTGACACACTTAGAGTCGCGATCGCCGCCATGTCGGAAGTGCCGTGAACCGCCGATGCCACTTCCGATTCCGTGCTTACCACCCGGATGTGACAGCATCGCGCGGGATTTTTTTCCGGCGCGGCTGGGCAAGAGGTCTTGCAGCACTCTGCCGCACCGAGCAACTGGACTTCGGCAGAAGCGAGTCCCCCGGCGGAAAGCGCCAGGATGATTGCGAGAGCGACTATTCGGAGGCGATGCGCCACGCCTGCGAGCGTACGTAATGCCTCCCATGCTTGCAAGATTGGAAATCCTCCAGGCGCTGAGCAATTCGATGTGGGGCGATCGGATACAGCCTTAAGCTATTTCTCCCATCGCAAGCAGAACGGTTGGGCTTCTATTTATTTTTGAAGTGGGTTATGACTTGGCAGATAAATCATTCGATTTGAGGGGATCCCGTATGGATTTTTCGCTGAGCCCGAAAAGTGAAGAGTTGCGCAAACGCGTCGGCGCGTTCATGGACCAGTACGTCATGCCCGCCGAAAAAGCGGTACTGGCGCACGAGCGCGCCGATTCAAACGAAGAACATCCGGTCATGAAAGACATCCGGAAAAAGGCCAAAGCCGAAGGGCTCTGGAACCTGTTTCTTCCGGACGAGAGGTACGGCGCCGGGCTCACCAATCACGAATACGCTCCGCTGTGCGAGTTGATGGGCAGAAGCCCGCTGGGAGCCCGCGCGTTCAATTGCATGGCGCCCGACACCGGCAACATGGAGATTCTCGCCGAGTTCGGCGGCGAAGACCTGAAGAAGCGATGGCTCAAGCCGTGCCTCGAGGGCGAGATTCGCACCTGCTTTTCCATGACCGAGCCCGATACCGCGGGTTCCGATCCGACGCAGCTCAAGACTCGCGCCGTTCGCGAGGGCGACTACTACGTTATCAACGGACACAAGTGGTTCACTTCGGGCGCGATCGGCGCAGCGTTTGCAATCACGATGGTGGTGACTGACCCCGATGCGGAGCCGCATCGCCGCGCCAGCCAGATCGTCGTGCCGACTGATACTCCGGGTTTCAATCTGATTCGGCCCGTGCCGGTAATGGGCCATACCGGGGGCGGCGGACACTGCGAGATTATCTACAAGGACTGCAAGGTTCCGGTGACCAACATCCTGGGCCGCGAAGGCGACGGCTTTGCGATCTCCCAGGCGCGCCTCGGCCCCGGCCGAATCCATCACTGCATGCGCACGATCGGTATCGCAGAGCGCGCGATCGAACTGATGTGCAAGCGCGCCAACACGCGATGGACCCATGGCAGCCTGCTCGCGGACAAGTCGAACATCCAGGAATGGATCGCCGATTCGCGAATCGAGGTCGACTCGACGCGCCTGATGGTGATGAACGCGGCGTGGAAGATGGACGCCGCCGGCAAGAAAGAAGCGCGCAATGAGATCTCGATGATCAAGGTGATGGCGGCCAACATGGTCATGCGCGTGCTCGACCGCGCGATTCAGCTTCACGGCGCGGCGGGAGTCAGCGACGATTTCCCGATCGCACGCGCATGGCGCGAAAGCCGCGCATTGCGCATCGCCGACGGCCCCGACGAAGTGCATCGCCAGACCATCGCACGCCGCGAACTGCGCAAATGGAAATGACCGCGGCTTTAAGTGTACCTCGCCCGTTCTTTGGCGGGAGAGGTCGCGCGGCGCGGCCCTTGTTCTTTCTTACAAGGACCGTGACGCGCGGGTGAGGGTGCCGCGTCGCTCGCACTCGCCTCAAAGCAATGGCCCAAGCAGTCGAAATCACGCCGGAGTTCGGCGACGTCCGCGATGAAGAGCAGCTCGATTGGGCGAAGCTGGCCGCCTACCTGCGCGACAAGCTGCCCGATGCCAACCAGCCGTTGTCCGTCCTGCAGTTCCGCGGCGGACATTCGAACCTCACTTACCTGCTCCGCTTCGGCGCGCGGGAATGGGTGATGCGCCGGCCGCCGTTCGGACCCCTTCCCGTCGGCGGACACGATATGGGGCGCGAATATCGCGTCCTCTCGCGCGCCTGGCAGGCATTCAAGCCGGCGCCGCGCGGGATGGTCTATTGCGAGGATACGTCGATAGTCGGCGCGCCGTTTTTCGTGATGGAGCGCCGCAAGGGCATTCTGATCAGAATGCGCCAGGCACTGCCGCCCGAGTTGCCGACCGATCCGGAATCGCTGCGCCGTCTCTCGGAAGGCTTTGTCGACACGCTGGCCGATCTTCATGCCGTCGACTACAAGGCCATCGGCCTGGACGAGTTCGGCAAACCGGAAGGATTCCTCAAGCGGCAGATCACGGGATGGATGTCGCGATGGGAAAAGGCCAAGACGCGTGAAGTGCCGCTGATGGAAAAGCTCGGCGCGTGGTTCCTCGACAACATGCCCGCCTCGCCGCCGCCCGCGCTCATTCACAACGATTTCTACCTGCACAACCTCATGATCGACTTCGCCAACCCCGGGCACGTGGTCGGAGTGTTCGACTGGGAGATGTCGACGATCGGCGATCCGCTCGTCGATTTCGGAGTCTCGCTTGGCTATTGGCGCGAGAAAAGCGACCCGGACTATCTGCTCGCCACGGGCGAAGGCGAAGTGCACACCATCCGGCCCGGCTTCATGACCCGCGACGAGCTGATGCATCGCTACGCGACACGCACCGGCCGCGACTTGAGCAACATGTCCTTCTACTGGGCATGGGCGCATTGGAAGAATGCGACCGTCGTCGAGCAGATTTACGTTCGTTACGTGCGCGGACAAACCACCGATCCGCGTTTCGCCGGAATGGGCACGCACGCCCCCGCCCTGGCATCCGCCGCCGCCCGCATCGCCCGCAGACTCGGCTTCAAGGACTAGTCTGGAGGCTCAGCGACCAAGCTGAGTGCGCCCTTCCGTCATCCCGAGCGGAGTCTGCGGAGTCGAGGGATCTCGGCATCAGCGAACAGACGCGACCGCGCCGGCTGAGAGACTGACAGAGAAGCAAGAGTGGTATGCCTTTCGCCGCTTCGTCCCGTCCTCCTCGACGAATGCGACGGACAGTGGATTCCGGGATCCCTCGACTCCGCATACTCCGCTCGGGATGACGGAATTCGGGATGATGAAATAAGATGATGGAATAGGAACGTTCGTGGACAAACGACCGATTGGCGTTTCGCCGCCTACTACAGCGTGAGGACAGGAAGTTCCTTCGTCTACATTCTCGCAAGCCCTTCGCGGGTGCTTTATGTCGGCATCACTAGTGGTCTCAGTCGCCGGATTTTCAAACACAAACAAAAGCTGATACCCGGCTTCACCGTGAAGTATAACGTGATGCGACTCGTTTACTTCGAGGAATTTGCAACCGCACCGGTGGCAATTGGGCGAGAGAAGCAGCTCAAGCGATGGAGCCGCACGAAGAAGATTTGGCTGATCGAGCCCGTCAATCCGAAGTGGGACGATCTGAGCGACGACTAGTCCAGCCGACAATTGAATCGCCCATATTCTTTACATCGTGCCCCCTTTCCGTCATCCCGAGCGGAGTCTGCGGAGTCGAGGGATCCCGGTATCAACGAACAGACGCGATTGCACTTTCATCGGGAATGAAAACCCAAGGCAGGACAGTGACGCCCTCTTTTGTTTCGTCCCGGCTCCGCGGTGCTTGGCGGGTGGCATTTGACTCCGGGATCCCTCGACTCCGCAGACTCCGCTCGGGATGACGGAATTTGGGATGATGAATAAGATGATGGAACAGGAACGTTCGCTGACGAACGACTGATCCGCGTTTCGACTGAATCGACGCGTACACAGGCTCGTTGCCGCCCGCATTGCCGCGTATCATCGAGGCTGGCTAAGCACAAATTGAGGGCGGTTCGCCGATAGTTGCAATTCGCGACTTTCGCGGTCTTTTCGGGACGGGGGAAACTGCGCTATCTAAAGAGATTGTAAGGGCCATCCGCGCCCGACTCGGAGGAACTTCTCGCTTGCACGCATTCAGCTACGAATCTCCTTCCACGCTCGACGACGCCCTCAAGCTCATGAAGGCGCACGGGGAGAAGGCGCGACCCATCTGCGGCGGCACCGACCTGCTGATCCAGATGCGCGCCGGAGTCCGGCTGCCCGAGTTCGTCGTCGATATCAAGAAAATCAAGGAACTGCGCGAACTCAAGTTCAGCGCAAAGGGCGGACTGCGCCTCGGCGGCGCCGTGTCGTGCATCGATGTCGCCGAGAACGCCGACATGCGGCGGCATTACCCTGGGCTCACCGAGGCCGCCCACCTGATCGGTTCGCTGCAGATTCAGAACCGCGCGTCGGTCGGCGGCAATCTGTGCAATGGATCACCCGCCGCAGATACCACCCCGGCGCTTATCGCGCTCAAGGCGCGCGCACGAATAGTGGGGCCGCGCAGCGAACACGAGGTGCCAGTCGAGGAATTCGTGGTTTCTCCCGGGCGAACGGTGTTGAAGCCCGGCGAATTGCTCGTCCAGTTTCTGATTCCCGCGCCGGCGCCTCATTCAAGCGATGCCTACCTGCGCTTTATACCGCGCAACGAGATGGATATCGCCGTGGTGGGAGTGGGAGCCTCTGTCACGCTCGAGGGCGACAAGGTGAAAGCCGCGCGCATCAGTCTCGGCGCGGTGGCAGCGACGCCGCTGTTTGCCGCCAAGGCCTCCGAATCGCTGATTGGCAAGAAGCTCGACGAGACCGCGCTGGCGACCGCCGCGCGTCTCGCCAGCGAGGCGGCATCGCCGATAGACGACATGCGCGGGACGGCCGAGTTCCGCCGACATATAACCGGTGTGCTGACACGGCGCGCTTTGACTATCGCCGCCGAACGCGCCCGCAAACACTGAGCCCGGAAGGGACGGAAGAATGTCCAAGAAGACGCTTGTAGAAACCACGATTAACGGCGAAACCGTCGAGTTCCTCTGCGAACCGCGCCAGAGCCTGCTTGAGTGCCTGCGCGACGTGCTGGAAATGACCGGCAGCAAAGAGGGATGCCTGACGGGAGACTGCGGCGCTTGCAGCGTGCTGCTGGATGGGCGCGCGGTATGCTCCTGCCTGGTGCTCGGCGTCGAGGCCGAAGGCAAAACCATCCGCACCATCGAAGGCCTCGCCGGCAGCACCGCACTGCATCCGTTGCAGCAGAAATTCCTGGAGCACGCGAGCCTGCAATGTGGCATCTGCACGCCGGGATTCCTGATGTCGGCGGCGGCGCTGCTGGAGCGCAACCCGAATCCGACCGAGCCCGAGGTGCGTTATGCGCTCGCCGGCAATCTCTGTCGATGCACCGGTTACGACAAGATCGTTCGCGCCGTCCTCGATGCGGCCAAGGTAATGAAGGGCAGCACCAGCCGCGCCGCGTGAGGCGACTGGTACACTCGCGAAGAGCAAAAGAGGTCACAAATGGAAGCGACGACTTCTAACGGCAAGTTCAAGGTAATCGGAACCCGTCCAATCCGTCACGACGGAGTCGACAAGGTAATCGGCCGCGCCAAGTATGGCGCCGACTATTCCTTCCCCGGGATGTTGCATGGCAAGGTGCTGCGGAGCCCTCATGCGCACGCGAAGATCAAGTCGATCAAAATCGACAAGGCACTGAAGATGCCCGGCGTAAAAGCGATCGTGACCTCTGCCGATCTTCCCGAAGCCGCCAACAAGCTCGAACAAGCGGGCGAGATGGCGATTAATCCGCACTATCTTTCAATGAATATCCTGGCGCGCGACAAGGTGCTGTACGACGGCCACGCGATCGCCGCTGTCGCCGCCACCAGCCCGCATATCGCGGAAGAGGCGCTCAAGCTCATCCAGGTGGAGTACGAAGTGCTGCCGCCCGTGATGACCGTGGACGTGGCGATGAAACCGGGCACGCCCATCCTGCTCCCCGACCTGCGCAACCGCGAGGAAGGCGCTGACAAGCAGACCAACGTCGCACAGCACTATCAGTTCAAGCGCGGCGATTTCGCGGCGGGCTTCAAGGCGGCCGATCTCATCGTCGAGCGCGAATTCACCACCGCAATGGTCCATCAGGGGTACATCGAGCCACACAACGCGGTCGGCATCTACAACGCCGACGGCCAGGCGACGATTTATTGCTCGACGCAGGGCGCATTCGATGTGCGATCGCTCAGCGCCCAGGTGCTGGGCGTCCCGGTCGGCAAGATAAAGGTCGTCCCTGCCGAGATCGGCGGTGGCTTCGGCGGCAAGACCACCGTCTATCTCGAACCGCTATCCGTCCTGCTTTCCAAAAGGACCGGCCATCCCGTGAAGCTGGTGATGAGTCGCAGCGAAGTGCTGCGCGCATCGGGTCCCACCTCGGGATCGAAAATGAAAATCAAGATGGGCGCGACGCGGGACGGCAAGATCGTCGCGGCAGAAGTCTGGATGGCATATGAGGCCGGCGCGTTTCCCGGCTCGCCGGTCGGCGCCGGTGCAATGACGATTCTTGCGCCGTACACGATCGAAAACTTGCAGATCGACGCCTACGACGTGGTCGTTAACCGCCCCAAGACCGCGGCCTACCGCGCACCGGGCGCGAGCAATGCCGCGCTGGCCAGCGAAACCGTAATCGACGAGTTGGCGGAAAAGTGCGGCCTCGACCCGCTGGAGATCAGAATCAAGAACGGGGTGCGGGAAGGCTCGCCGCAAGTCGTCGGACCTCCATTCAAGCGCATCGGATACATCGAGACCTGCGAAGCGATCAAGAACAGCGACCATTACAAGTCGAAACTGACAGGGCCCTATCGGGGACGCGGCGTTGCCACGGGTTTCTGGTTCAACGCCGGCATGCAGTCGTCAGCGTCGGTGAACATCCACACCGACGGCACGGCGAGCGTGGTGACCGGATCGCCCGACATCGGTGGCTCGCGCGCCTCGATGGCGATGATCACGGCGGAAGTGCTAGGGCTCGCGGTGAATGACGTGCGCCCTTCCGTCGCGGATACCGATTCTATAGGCCATACCGACGTGACCGGCGGAAGCCGCGTGACGTTCGCGACGGGCATGGCGGTGTACGAAGCCGCACAGGATGCCGCCCGCCAGCTTCGCGAACGCGCCGCGAAGCTATGGGAGGTCAAGCCCGAGGACGTCGAGATGCGCGACGGCATGCTCAGCCTTAAAGACTCTTCGAGTTTCGAAAAAGGCGAAGGCAAACCGCCGATGTCGGTCAAGGAGATCGCGACCAAGCTCGCACGGACGGGTGGCCCAATCAGTGGGCGCGCCAGTGTCAATGCGCGCGGGGTGGGACCTGCCTTCGCGGCCACCTGCGTCGACGTCGAGGTCGATCCCGATACCGGCAAGGTCCAGATTCTGCGCTGCACCATCGCGCAGGATGTCGGCAAGGCAATTCATCCCAGCTATGTCGAGGGCCAGATGCAGGGCGGCACGGCACAGGGACTCGGCTGGGGCCTCAACGAAGAATACTTCTACGACGACAAGGGCACTTTGCGTAACACGGGATTGCTCGACTACCGGATGCCGACCTGCCTGGACCTGCCGCTGATCGAGACGATCATCGTCGAAGTGCCGAACCCCGGCCACCCGCTCGGCGTTCGCGGGGTCGGCGAAGTATCGATCGTGCCGCCGCCGGCAGCCCTGGCAAACGCTATTTATCGCGCGACCGGCGTGCGAATGACCGAGACTCCAATGTCGCCGCCGCGGCTCCTGAAGGAGATCCTTAAAAAGCGCGCCGCCGAAGAAACGCAATCGGCCGCTGCCGACTGATTAATCAGTGAAAGGTAGAAGAGCCGGGCCACCATGGCCCGGCTCTTCCATTTCAACATGGCTATCGCCGTAATTCCCGCGCTCCTTCGCAAATTTACCAACGGGCGTGAGCGCGTGACGGTCCGCGGGCGCAACGTCCGCGAGCTGATCGCCGACCTGAATCGCCAATTCCCGGGAATCGAGGACCATCTGCTCGAAGGCGATGATCTGAGACCTTCCATCGCGGTTTCAATAGACGGCGAGATTGGACCGGGGGGAATAATCGAGCCGATCAGCGAGACCAGCGAGGTTCATTTTCTGCCCGCGCTTGGGGGCGGCAGCTGAAAAATGGCCCAAGGGCGGTAGTTTCGGCGCCCAATTGAACGGATGGAATGTGGGCTGGCGCTTTTAACCGTTGCAAGCCGCCCCCAGTTGGGTACAATCAGAACGCTGGCCGGGGTTTGCCCCCCTTTTCCCGGTTGGCAATGGGCCGGGCGGAGCAATTCGCTTGGCCCCTTTTAATTTCCCCAATTGATGCTTTTCCGATCTGAACGAGGCTTCGAACTCGCGCCTGGCGTGGTGCGCGCGATCCTAGGCTCGGCCGTCGCAAGGCGCTTGCCCCGCCAGCGCTACTCGTGACTCTGGGGTGGATTGCCCTTGAGATGGTAGATGATTCCAGTCTTGGTCGTTCCCAGCGAGATCCAATCACCCGCGCTCTCCTGGAGCGCAAGGAAGAATCGTTTGACGCGCTCGAGCGCCTTCTCGTGAAGATCGCTGCGGCGTTTGAACTTGCACTCGAAGGAGAATTCTCCGACCAGCAGATGATGATCGCCGCGTTCCCGCCATAGCGCGGCGTTGCACTTGCCGGTCACTCCCTTCCCGAAGTCCAGCGCGCCGAGATCCTGGAGTACCTCTTCGACGATGGTGTGATTCACGAGGCTGATTTTCTTCGCGGACTTCTTGAGCTTCGCCAGGGCCGGAAAATATTCCGCAAGCGTCGCGATCGAAACGCTCTGCATGGTCTTTTGCAGGCTGAATTCGACGTTGTGAGAAAACAACAGCCGATACCCGCCGACCTTTTCCTTCAGCGGCAAGGCCTCGGCCTTGAACTTGATTCGGTATTCACCGGGAATGTTCGGCCGCACGTCCATCTCGGCGGCCGTCTGGAGGTCAGGGTAGCGAAATTTGAAGACGACCTCTGGATCGCCCACCGGAAATCCGTCTTCGTAGGCGATCCGCCGTCGCAGAATGAAGGCGTTGTTGTAGAGGCTGAAATCCTTGGTGTCGAGAAAAACTACCTCGCGAATACGCGGCCTCAGATCCTTGACACCCTTGTCTGAGAAGCCGACGTCCTCTTCATCGGCGACGCGACCTACGAGCTTGCCGAATTCACGGAAAGTCGGCGGCGAAACGAAGCGGTCCGGCTTCAGGATCAGCTTGCATTCAAGATAGTGGACCGTGTCGAGCGGATGACCGTCACTATAGATGCCGGGCTTGACGCTCGGGACACGATCTTGCTGAACCTGTTCGGCTGCCATCGGTGTTCCGGATCGGCTTCAGCGCGGGCTCCCGCAGCTTCTACCAGAAGACAAGTAGACCACGCGACGAGCTGCACCATCAGCCGCGGATAGCAGACCAACATCGCCGATCTCGACCACCGATCCGCTTGGCGCGAGAACAACGTTCAACTGAAGAACACCTCGCGCACATGGTTCACGTCGTTGTACTCGCGGACCTGCCCGATGCGATCGCCGTCGAACCGGAAATAGAAATGATAGCGATTCGCGTACTTCTTGCCATTTGCGGCAGTCGTGTCCGATTCCGCCTGGATCGCGACGTGGGGTCCCTCGGCGATGACCGTGTGAAATTTCAGGTTCAGGCCGTTGGGGAACATCATCTTCAGCGTCGCCGGCATCGCCTTGAGAAACGCCTCTTTGCCCCTCATCGGGGAAATGCCAGGCAGCCGGCCCATCATCTCGAATTCGAAATCGTCGGCGATAAGATTCTCGTACGCCTTGGCGTCGGGCTTCTCGAAATTCTTCAGGAACGTGAGTGCACGCTCCTTTTGCTCCTGGACGTTCATCTCGATTCTCTCCTTCGACGGAAAGCAGCGGGCCGCTCGCGGCGTCCCAATCGGCGATCTGTTGTCACGCGCGGCGCAACACCAGCACCGAGCAAGGGGCTTGTCGCACCAGCTTTTCGGTTACGCCGCCGATCAATACGAACTCCGAACCCGTATGGCCATGCGATGGCAGCACGATCAGGTCGATGTTGTTCTCCTTGGCGTACTCGACCAGCTTCGGAGCGGGAGGCCCGACCAGGACGGCTGTGGTAACCTTTCCCGAGTCTTCGGTCACCTCTTTCTTGAACCGAGTGAGTTCCTCTTCGGCCTGCTCTTGCATTGCGTTTTCCCGCGCCAGCTCGCGGCTCTGCTCGACGATGGTAAAGATGGGCGCCACGACATGAACAACGTGCAATTCGCCGTTCACGTCCTTGGTCAGCTCCCATGCGTTGCGGAGCGCCTCGGCCGAATGCTGTGAGAAATCGAGCGGCGCAAGAACCTTTTTTACATTTTGAATCATCGAACCCTCCGGAAGTCCTGCAATTATCACGGGATTCCCGGCGGCTGCAATCCCGAACCGTTCTGTGCAATTATGCCGCCGCTAAGGATGCGCGGCCGGGCTGATCGCCGCGCTCGAGAGGCTCGCCCGATGAAAGCAACCGTTTTCCATGGCCCCCACGACGTTCGCGTCGAGAAAGTGCCCGATCCGGTCATCAAATCGCCCACCGACGCGATCGTCCGGATAACCCGCGCCGCGATCTGCGGGTCCGATCTTCATTCGTACCACGGGAATCAACAGGTCGTGCCGGGTTTCGTGCTCGGGCATGAGGGCGTCGGCGTAATCGAGGAGATCGGCCCGGGCGTCTCCCATCTGAAAAAGGGCCAGCGCGTGGTGGTCGCCGGCGCGGTCGCCTGCGGGGAATGCTTCTTCTGCCGCCGCGGCCAGGTCGCGCAATGCTCGGTCAGCGGCGCGGCAGTATTTGGCTACGGAAAAAACTTTGCTGGAACCTTCGGCGACATCGGCGGCGAGCAGGCCGAGGCGGTTACCGTGCCGCTCGCCGACTACACCTGCTACGCGCTCCCGGATTCGGTTACCGACGATGCGGCGGTATTTCTGGCCGACATCCTTCCCACCGGCTATTTCGGCGCGATCAACGGCGATATTCGGCCGGGCGATACCGTGGCGATTTTCGGATGCGGTCCGGTCGGTCTGTGCGCGATTATTGCCGCGCAGCTTTTCGGCCCCGCCGAGGTTATCGCGGTGGATGATTTTCCCTATCGCCTCGAAGTCGCGCGCAAGCTCGGCGCGACTCCCGTCACAATCGCCGAAGCGCAGAAGACGATCCTCGACCGCACCGATGGACGCGGTGCCGACGTGACGATCGAAGCGGTCGGTCATGTCTCCGCGCTCGAAGCCGCGTTCACCGCCGTCCGCGGCGGCGGGACGCTGTCGATGGTTGGCGTGATCAGCGACCCATCAATCAGCTTCCCGATGATGATGGCATTCATGAAGGACCTGACCTTCCGCACCGGCTTGGCCAACATCCGCAGCAACATCCCGCATCTCGCGAAGCTCATCGAGCGCGGCAAAATCGACCCGCGGCCGATAATCAGCCATACGCTGTCACTCGATGAGACGCCGTATGGCTACAAGATCTTCGATGCGCGCACCGAGGGCGCGCTGAAAGTCCTGCTGAAACCCTGACCGATCAAATGGGCATGAATTTTCAATTTCAGAAGACGAGGAGCCGTAAATGGCGGAAGAAATAATCAAATCCAGAATCGAAGGCGAACTCGCGTACATCGGGCTCAATCGGCCTGACAAACGCAACGCCGTGAGCGGAGCGATGCTCGAAGAACTGCCGCGGGTGTTGATGGAACTGAACCGGCCCGAAGTCCGCGCGATCATCCTGTACGGCGAAGGCCAGGTGTTTTCGGCCGGCATTGACTTCACCTCGCTCTCGAACGACACCGGCGCCTCGAGCGGACCCGGCGGCGGGCCGGACCTTGCCCGCTTTCGCCATTTTGTCGGCGAATCGCAGGCCGCGCTCAATCGCCTCGAGGCGATCGAGAAGCCGGTCATCGGCGCGATTCATGGCTACGCCGGCGGCCTTGGCCTGGAAATCGCTCTTGCCTGCGATGCGCGTATCGTGGCGAAGGGAACTCGCCTCGGCATGCCTGAAGTACGCATCGGCCTGGTCCCCGATGTGGGCGGAACCACCCGCCTGACCCGCACCGTCGGCTATGCGCGCGCCAAGGAACTAATCATGACCGCGCGACTAATCGATGCGGACGAAGCTGAACGAATCGGCCTGGTCAATCGCGTCGTCGCGCCCGGCGCCCACATTGCCGCAGCGGAAGAACTGGCGCGCGAAATGGCGCGCAACGCGCCGGTCGCGGTCGGACTGGCCAAGCGCATCATCGATCGGGGTCATAGCCTCGACAAGATGACCTTCATGGAGCTGGAGATGCTCGCGCAGAGCTCCCTCCTGATGACCGAAGATTTCCGCGAAGGCGCCCGCGCGCTGGCCGAGCGCCGCGACCCCAGGTTCAAGGGGCGCTGAGTCGTATCTCGAATCCGGTCTCGAACGACTCACCCGGCTTGAGCACGCGAACTCCCGACGCGATGCCGCGCGCGGCAAGATTGAAGGCGTCCGGCGCACACGTGTACGGCTCCATCGCGACCACGGCTCGATCGGGCGGCGCGTAAACGACAAACTCGCCGAAGTCGGCCTCGGTACGCACCTCGATCGCGATTTTTGCCGCTGCGTTCACCAACCGCCCGCACGGATCCGTGAGATTGCGCGCGGCATCGAGATGAAACGCGTCGTCGTAGCTCTCGGCTCCCAGCTTGCGCGGCGCGCGAAGGTCACATTTGCCTGCCAGCGCAACGGGCGATCCCGTCGGTATCATCTTTTCGTCCAGCGGCCATTGCGACACCGCCGCCGGGACCTGCAGCGTCAGGTCTTCACGCTTTCCAACGCCACCAATTGGAGCGTGAAAATACGGATGCGCTCCCAACCCGAAGGGCATTGGCTCGCTCCCGGTGTTTCTGACCTCGGCGCGGACCCGGAGCCCGTTGCCAACTTCGTAGTCAATCTGAAGCACAAACGGATATGGCCACAGCCGTTGAAGTTCCTCATTGGACGATGAATCGAGCGCCGTGTGGACATAGTAGGGTCCGCGGCGCGTGACCGAAAACGCGCAATTCCACGAGAGTCCGTGGATCGCGTGACCGTGTGCCGGCTCGTTGAGCGGCAACCGAATTTCGCGCCCGCCGAAATGGAAAACCCCATTGGCCACGCGGCCCGGCCAGGGGAACAGCAGCGGAATACCACTGCGGAACGGATGCTCGCGCCATACGTCCAAGTTGGCCGGACCAGCTATGACATCGAGCGATCCGACCCGGTACTCGAAGCATTGGCATCCTGCTTCTGGAACGATGGTCGCCCGCTCGCTCTGCGCCCCAATCGCAATGAATTCCACGCCCCTAACCTAACCAATTGGGCCCAGATGCTCTACCGGACACGATTGATTCGCCTAACATGCCCACTGGTGAGACAGTCATTCTTCCAGGAATTATTAAGCAAGCGTGTCTGGAACTTAGCGTGCGGTTTCCTGTAGTGATTTCGGCGGTCTGGGGCCGGGAAGACGATTCGAAGAGATCCCGCAGTGCTGCGTCGGGGCGGATTCTCGCGATCAATCCGTTCCCGACCAACACCGCGAGATAGGGTCAGTTACCGATCGCGCGGTCCGGAGGCGCGCCTGTCGTTGCTGCGAGCCTGCGCCTCGTTGACGCGGATCGGACGACCCTTGATGTCTCTGCCGTTGAGGCTCTTGATGGCCACCTCCGCTGCTTCATCGGAAGCCATCTCCACGAAGCCGAACCCTCTCGAGCGATTAGTCGCTCGGTCGATTATGACTTGCGAGCTGTCGACTTTCCCCGCTTCCGAAAATACGTCCTGCAGGTCCTGATCAGTCACAGTCCAAGCCAGATTCCCAACGTACAATCTGCGACCCATTAACTTCTCCCCGGTGCCCCCAAACTCTTCGCCCCCACTTCCGTGGTCGGCACGTTCCCGTATCGCGAATCTGGAAATGTGTCGGCAATCAGTCAGTCGCTGAGGCAAGATCCACGGCGCGCACCTTTCGAAAGTTGGCCCTTTTATACCACTGTGACTCTTACAAACATAGGTGGAATTGCTCGTCATTTGCGATTGGTTGTGTGACTACCAGTTGCTAATCGTAAGGGAACATCCGCGCCTTCGCCGATCTCGATCCGAACTGAGATTCGAACGTTCCGAAAATTGCGTCTAAGTCGCTATTTAAGTCTTATAGACGAATACGCTCCATCGAACGAACGGTGTTTTATAGAAACAAAACCCG
>Ga0074044_10001433_pt1 | contig 21521 bp, 20 predicted proteins | sample BogForMeECP23OM1_FD_94443 | JGI IMG/M metagenome (GOLD analysis project Ga0074044, IMG submission 94443) | Bog forest soil microbial communities from Calvert Island, British Columbia, Canada - Bog Forest MetaG ECP23OM1 | ecosystem: Environmental > Terrestrial > Soil > Wetlands ...
CGAATGAGGGAACGGGACCCGGTCGAACCGGACGGCTCCCTTCGGCACCATCCAGGTGAGGAGCCGGACCGATAGCTGACCTGCACGAACCGCCGGGTCGACGGCGAGCAGGGCGCGCGTTTCCTCGAGCGGAAGACGGAGGAGGCAGAGTCCGCGGAGCTTCGGGTCGTACGGGTCCAGGAAGGGGCCGGCGGCGAGGATCGAGCCGGCCTCCTGGAGCGTGGCGAGGTGGGCCATGTGGGCATCCTGAAGTTGGTTGGTGGCCGCCTCGTCGAGTGGCGGCGCATCGGGCCGACGTTCGAGAAGCACCAGCGTGAAGGAGTCAAACTCCATCGACGGGGGGAGTCGTCCCGGAAGAATAAGACCCGCCTGTGCGGAGCGCCCGTTCCCGGCACCATTCCGGGACAGACCCCGGCCTCGGACCGACCGTTAAATCGGCGCATGCGTCCGGCCCCTCCGTGGGCGAACCCGCTCCCAAAGACCGCACGGAACCGAGCCTCACGGGCATCCCCCCGGGCATGGTCACGGCGGTGGTGGCGATCCTTCACTCCGTGCCCGGCCCGATCCGCCGACGTAAGCTTCTGGAGGAACTCGACCACCGGGGGCGTCGCATCTCGCTCGCCGGGCTGAACCGGGTCCTCCAGCACTGCTCCCAAAACGGGATCACGCTCGAGGGACCGGACGGGGTCCGTCTCAAGGACCCGCGTCGATGAACGCTTCCCCCCGAACGCACGGCCGGAATGAGGACGGGATCCAGGGGGTAGCGATGGACGTCGCCCTGGTCACGCACGCAGGCCTTCCCGACCTCGCCGCGGACGAGCGCCCTGTGATCCCGGCCCTGGCCCGACTCGGTATCCACGCTCGGGCCGCCGTCTGGACCGACCCGAACGTCGCGTGGGGCGAGTTCGACGTCGCCATCGTCCGTTCGACATGGGACTATCACCTCCGGCGGGGCGAGTTTCTGGAGTGGGTCGACCGCACCGCAGGGTCGACGCGGCTCTGGAACCCCGCGCCGGTCCTCCGATGGAACAGCCACAAGTCCTACCTCCGGGACCTGGAGCAGCGTGGGGTCCCCATCATCCCGACGGTCTGGAGCGATGGCTCCCGGACCTTGGAAGAGGTGCTTTCGAATCGCGGCTGGGAGGACGCCGTCTTCAAGCCCGTGGTCTCGGCCGCGGCGCACCGAACGCACCGGGTGCGCCGTACGTCCCTCGCGGCGGCGGAGCCCCTCTATCGCGCCCTCTGCCAGGAGCAGGTCGTCCTCGTCCAGCCGTACCTCGAGAGTGTCGAACGCCACGGAGAGCATTCCCTCATTTTCCTGGATGGCGTGTTTTCCCATGCCGTGGACCGACCCGCGGTCCTTGCGCCGACCCGCGAGTTCCCGGGTGAAGAACCCATCGTGGCGACTGACTCGGAACGTGCCCTGGGGGTCCGTGCGCTCTCCGCGGTCGGGGCTCCGACCCTCTACGCGAGGGTCGACGTGGCGACGGATTCCTCGGGCTCCCTCTGCCTGATGGAACTCGAACTGGTCGAGCCCACGTTATTCCTGGCCAGCGCGCCGGCCGCCGTCGCGAAGTTCGCCCACGCGATCCGCTCCCACCTGACCTAGCGGTCGACCGCTCGGAGGCGCACGACCGCCCCGGCGCTGCGTCCTCCGGCTAGAACCCCGGTGGAGCACGGGACGACGAGGGGGCCTTTCTCGCCGGGGGCCGACCCGGCCGTCGCGAGAGCACGAGGAGAGCGACCAGGCCGGCGACCACCGCAACGACCACGAGGATCAGTTCGAGGAACGTGAGACCGAGTACCGAGATCGCCGCCAGCCCCGTGGGGGGTGGATTGGAGGCAACGTGGGTGAAATTGGCGTCGAGGGTTCCCGCGCCCTCCACGAGGAGCGAGCCGGTCCATTCGGTGAGGTTCTGGGCGGCGGCGTCGAGGTGCAGGGCTGGGCCCGCGGTCACGTTGCCGAGGAGGTCGCCGGGGCACGCCGTGATCTGGAGGGGATAGGTGCCGTTCTCGAGCGACACGTTCCCCGGCGACCCCAACGTCGTCCCCCCGATGATGAAGTTCCCGCAAGCGACCCCGTGGGCCACCACTCCGACGGCGTTCTGCGGTCCGAATCCCCAGAGCGCAGCCACGGGACAGGTCACGGGGAGACAGCCGCTCAACGGCAGGAGGAGGTCGGCCGTCGTCGGGTCCCAGACGAAAGCGGACGACGACCAGTGGTACGATTGGACGCTGGGGTTACCGGACCACGAGGTCCAGTTCCCATACTGGAACTCCCAGGTCCCGGTGTCGTTCGCGGAGAGGTTTCCCCCGTAGAGCACCACGGCGTACAGGTCGGGGTCCCAGGCCATGTCGCCTCCGTAGAGCCTCGGCTCGGCGGACGTCACGTTCTCCTCCTTCCAGGTGTCGTGGGAGAAAAGCCAGGTATCGAACAGCGACCCTCCCGTTGCGTTGAGGCCCCCGTAGAGGAGCGCCCCATCGTCCGAGAGGTCCTCCGCCAACCCTTCCTGGAACCGGTACGCGGGGTGGGGAGAGAGCTCGAGGGCCGTCCACGTACCTCCGGAGTAGGTCCACGTTGCGCACGCAGCGGTACACCCGATCCCCCCGTAGAGGACCATCGCGTGGTCACTAGGATCGTAGGCCAAGGCGCCGGATTGGGCCGGCGGTGGGGACGGACCGCTCGGGAGGACCGGGTTCCAGGACTCGTTCTTGTACGCCCAGGTGTCGTTGAGCGCGACGCCCCCGTGGACCCCGCCGAAGAGCAGGACGTATCCGTCCGCGGGATCCCAGGCCATCAACGCTCCGAACCGGGGGGATGGGGCGGCGCTCGGACGGAGCTCGGTCCACGATCCGTTCGCCTCCACCCAGGTTTCGTTCGATACGAGCGAGCAGTTCTCCCCGAAACAACCACCGAACATGACGACGGAATGATCGACCGGATCGGAGGCCAATCCCTCCGACGACACGGTGGGAAATCCGGCCGGAACGGGGAGCGGCTGCCAGACGTCCGACGCGAACGTGGAGATCGCGGGCGTAAGGGAAGAGACCACCGGCCCCGGTACCGCCGGCGAGAGGCCCCCCCCGTCCGGGGGAGGGGCGACCGAACGGGTCGGCGAACCTACCATGCCGGCGACGGAACCGAGGATGAGCAGCGTGACCAGGGCGAGGGCCGGAAGCCGGAGACGAGCGAGCACACGCACCCAAGCGTCCATCCATCCACTCCCCTTAGAGTTCATCGAACGACGCGGAGGCCGGAGGCGGCGCTCTGCGCTCCACGACGACCATAAGAGGGCCGCCGGCTCCCCCGGCCCGCTTTACCGATGTCAGAACCGGTGACGGTCGTGACCGCCCATCTCGGCGAGTTCCCTTGGTCGCTCTCGGCCGCCGACCTGCGCGCCCGGGCCACCCGGCTGGTGGCCGAGACCGAGCTCGAGGTCGCAGAGCTGCTCCGGACCCCGGCCGAGCCCACCGTCGAGCACTTCCTGACCCCCCTCGACCGGCTCCTGCTCCGGGTCCGCGACCTGGGGAGCCACGGGAGCTTCCTGTTCGCAGTCCATCCGGACGAGGTGGTCCGCGCAGCGGCCCGGGAAGCGTCCGAGGCGGCCGATCGGTTCTTCAACCATTTCCGGGTCAACGGGGACATCTATCGGGCCCTCCAACGCCTCGACCTCACCGACGTGGATGGTCCGACCCGGTATGCCGTCGAGAAGATGCTGCGCGACCTCCGGCGGGGCGGAGCCGAGAAGGACGCGACCGTGCGCGCCCACCTGGTCGAGCTCAACAACGAGATCGACCAAGTGAGCAACCAGTACAACGGCAACGTCGCCCAACTCGAACGAGGCATCGAGGTCGACGGACCGGGCGAGCTCGCCGGCCTGCCGACCGACTACCTCTCGAGCCATCCGTCCGGACCAGACGGAAAGATCCGGATCACCACCCGGTATCCCGACTTCAACCCCGTGATGGCCTACGCCGACCGGGCCGAGCTGCGACGCCGCCTTCTCTCCGAGTTCATGAACCGCGCCTTCCCGGAGAACCTCCCGGTCCTCGACCGCTTGCTCGCCCGCCGGCACGAACTCGCCACGACGCTCGGATACTCGGACTACGCCGAGTACGCGATCGAGGACAAGATGATGGCCCGACCCGAGGCCGTCCGCGCGTTCCTCGAACGGGTGGCCAGCGGGCTGCGACAACCCGCGCACGCCGACATCGAGCGCGTGTTCGCCCGAAAGCGACGGGACGAGCCGTCGGCCGCCCGCCTCGAGCTGTGGGATTCGAGCTTCTTCAGCGAGGGATACTACGACGGCAAGCTCCGCACCGAGGAGTATGGCGTCGACACGAAGAAGTTGCGCGCCTATCTGCCCTACCGCGCGGTCCGGGACGGTCTGTTCTCCCTGTGCGAGGAGTTGTTCGGGATCCGCTTCCACCGCGTCGCGCCGGACGGCCTCTGGCATCCCACGGTCGAGGCGTACGATGTCAGTCTCGGCGACGAACGGCTCGGCCGGTTCTTCCTCGACCTGGTCCCGCGGCCGGGGAAGTACGGGCATGCGGCCTGTTTTGGGATCCGCGACGGGATCGAGGGTGTCCAACTCCCCCAGAGCGCGCTCGTATGCAATTTCCTCGACCCCGCGACCCCGGCCGACACCGCGCGGATGCAGTACACGGACGTGATCACGTTCTTCCACGAGTTCGGCCACCTCCTCCACGCGCTGTTCTCCGGCCACGGCCCCTGGCTCTACACCACGATGTCGTTCGTGGAGTGGGACTTCGTGGAAGCTCCCTCCCAGCTGTTCGAGGAATGGGCCCGGGACCCCGCGACCCTCGCCCGGTTCGCCCGCGACCCCGACACGGGGGAGGGGATCCCATCGGATGTGCTCGAGCGGTTGCGTGCTTCCTCGGCCATGGGCCGGTCCGTCCGCTGGCTGCGCCAGGTCGCGCTCGCCGCGATCTCGCTCGAACTCTACGACCGTTCGCCCGCCGGCCTCGACACCACCGCCACGTTCCGTGAGGTCTACGACCGGTACTTCCTGACCCCGCTCGAGCCCGAGTACCACCCCACGACCGCGTGGGGGCACCTCACCGGGTACTCCGCGTTCTACTACACCTACGTCTGGTCGCTCGTGATCGCCCGGGACCTCCTCAGCCCGTTCCTCGAGCGGGGGACGCTCACCGACCCCGAGATCGCCGCTCGCTACGTCCGAGAGATCCTGGTGCCCGGAAGCACCCGGCCGGCGGCGGAGCTCGTTCGGGCCTACCTCGGGCGGGAGTTCGACTTCCGCGCGTTCGAAGCGTGGAGTCGCGAGGGCCTCGCCCCCGCCCCTTCCCGCAGCGGCCCGACCCCCGCTTCACCGTAATCGGGCGCCGCTCGAGAGGAATGCGCGGGGGACCCCGAAGCGCCGCTAGGACTATGATGCCAAATATAGTCTAAATTGAAATTCTATATATTTCAACCGGGACGTCGCCTACCCGATGACGAAGAGAGAAACTGCCCGGCCCGCAGCGCCGGGGCCGGCTCCGCGACGCGGAGGAACGGCACGAGCGACCGCACCATCCCTGAAGTCGACGACCGAACCGCCCGTCCGCGCCCCACCGTCCGACGACCCCGTGGTCGCCGGCACCGCCGTGCTGTCCGTCGGACCGCACGAACCCGCGGAACATCTGTTCCGCCGCCTGCTCGGGGTCTACCTCGGAGGTGCCCCGGAGTTCGTGGTCCGCGAATACCCCGCGATCTCCTCTGCGACGCGCGAAGTCGTTCGGACGTTCTGCCGGCGGACGCGGCAACCGGAGATCGTGTCCGAAGAACCCGACTCCATCCGACTCCACGACCTCTCGTTCGAGAGCCCGGTGTCCCTCGACCAACGGGTGCAACGCATGGGACGGCTCGTACTCAGCTTCCACCGCGAAGCTGTCGACGGCTGGGGCCACCTCCCCTTCGGCGACGACGGGTACTGGGCCCGCCGGGACGACGAAGTGGACCGGGAAGCGTGGTACATCCAGCGGATCGCCACGCTCCGGCTGACGGTCCCGGACCGTCCGTCGGAACTGCTGGGCGCCTGGACGGTGGCCCGGAGCCTCGAACGGATCGCGGACCATGCGATCATCCTGGGTGTGACCGGACCCCGGCTCGTCGCCCTGCCCCAGGGGCAGGGACCCATGACGCCGCTTCGACAGTTCCACGCGCAGGCGATGGAGCACCTCGAAGGGGCCCTCGCGGCGAAGGACGGTGAGCGCGCGAACGAGCTCCTCGACACCGGCACCGCCCTCGCGGCTTCGGGCGAGGCGCTGGCCGACCGCCTACTGCCGGGCGTGGGGGGCGGGGTGATGCCTCCGGCGACCGCGGCGGCCGTGGCCCGTATCCTGGAATCCATCGGTCGAACGATCGCGTACGCCCAGGACATCGTCCAGGTCACCCTCGACCGCTCGATCCCGGTCCTGCCTCGGGAGGCGCCGCGCCTTCGGGGGACCCTCGGTCCGGTAGCGGGCCGAGAGCGTTTTCTCTCCGCGCCGGCTCGCTAGGAACGGAACCGTCGCGCATGGCCCCTCCGGCCCGAGCCTTCCGCGTGGTCGTGGTGCGGCATGGGCCCGCGACGTTACGGGACCCCGCCCGTTGGCCGGACGATGCCACCCGCCCGCTCACCCCGAAGGGAGCGACCCAGACCCGCACGGCGGTGGAAGGACTCACGCGCTACCTCGACCGGAAGGTCCGACTCGCCTCGAGCCCGGCGGTGCGCTGTCGCGTGACGGCCGAGCTCCTCCGTCGAGCGCTCGACCCCGGCCCGCGGATCGAATTCTGGGAGGAGCTCGCACCCGGCGCCCTCGCCGCACCGATCTTCGGTCGCCTCCTCAGTTCCCGCCAATCCCGTCAGGAACTCGTGATCGTGGGCCACGAACCGACCCTGGCCGAGTTCGTGGGCTTGGCCCTCACGGGGGAGGGGACACCGTTCTCCCGGCTCGGCAAACCCTCCGCCGTCTGCCTCGAATTCCCCGCGGCGGTCCGGCCGGGCGCCGCGTGCCTCCGCTGGATGCTCACGCGGAAGCAGATGGCGCGCGGGGCGTGACCTTCCGCCGGGCGCGAGCGGCCGGTGGGCCGCCGTACAGGCTCGCGACCAGATCCCGGACGACCTCATGGACCTGCTCCGGCCGACGGTTCGCGTCGACCATGTGGAACCCGTACTCCCGGGACATCCATTCGAACTCCCGGGCCAGCCGGTCCTGGTAGAGGAAGAAGCTCTCGAACAGGTCGCGGGAGAGGCAGAGGTCCATCCCGGACTCCCAGTAGTCGAGGCTTCCGTACCGACCGATCGAGCGGTGGAGCAGGATCTCCGGGCGCGCGTCGAGGAAGATGACGAGGTCGGGTCGGAAGGCGAACCCGTACAACTGTCGGGCGTAATCGCGGGAGGCCCCGCGGACGATCGCCCGCGCCATGAGCGTGTAGATGTAGCGGTCGGCGAGCACCGTGCTCCCGGCTGAGAGCGCGGGGACGATCTTGTTCTCGAGCTGGTCCCCGAAGTCCGCGGCGTAGAGGAGCGCCATCGTGGTCGCGCCGAGGGTGTGTCCCTGCTTCGCGCGGTCGATCTCCTCGCTCACGAGGGTGGACCGGCGGAGCCCGGTGTCGACCACGGCATGCCCCTCCACCTCGAGCCACTCCTTCAGGAGGTCGACCTCCGTGGTCCGGCCCGAACCGTCCGAACCTTCGATGACGACCAGCTTCCCGCTGAGCTCCCCGGGCGGGAGGCCGGGGAGGCGGGTCCCGTACGTCTTAGCCGTCATGCAACAACGACTCTCCCTTCGGGAACCCCTGGAGGATCGGACGGACGGCGCTCCGCAGCTCGGCCTGGATCGGTTCGACCGCTCGCGTCGAATCGACCACGGTCATCTTGTCGGTGATCGCGATGCGGTCGTACTCCTTCTTGATCCGCCCCTGGAACCGCTCGTAACTGTCGTGGAGGTCCTCGGACAGCCCGAGGTCCATCCCGGCTTCGTAGTAGTTGATCTTGAGGCGGGAGGCGATCTTGCGCTGCAGCGTGATCTTCACGGGCACCCGGAAGTAGAACGCGATGTCCGGCGTTGGCGCGAACGAGTAGATCATCCGGACCCAGTCCGGGTCGCATCCGCGGGCCGCGTCCCGCACGAACGCGGTGTAGGAGTAGCGGTCGCAGACGACGACGTAGCCGGCGCGCAGCGGTGGTAGGATCGTTCGCTCGAATCGGTCGGCGAAATCGGTCGCGTGCATGAGCGAGAAGGTGGTCGGAGTGAGGAGGCCCTTCTTCTTGCCGCGGCGGATGGTGCTTGAGACGAGCTCCGAGGAGTTCCACTCGGTGCGGAAGACGCGGTAGCCGGAGGCGGCGAGCCATTTCCCGAGCAGGGCGGCCTGCGTCGACTTTCCGCTCCCGTCGAGTCCCTCGAAGACGAACAGCCGACCGGGATAGCCGTGCTTCGGGGAAGGGTTCTCACGCATCACGGACCTTCACCTCCACATCGAACGCTCGCTCGATCGTCTTCGCCACTTTCTCTCCGAGACGTCCCGGAAGGCCGCTACCGGTCGAGGGGGAAAAGACTAGCGTGACGGTCCGGCCGTCCCCCGAGCGGGAGAATCTCGGACGGAACGGCTCGGTGAGCTCGGCGACCTCCAGGATCGCACCGAGCCGTCGTGCGGTATCGAAGTCGGGCGCGCTCAAGATCGGCTGGAACCCCTTCTTCCACTCGGAGGGGAGCGGACCCCCCTCGTGCACGTACGCGGCCATCGACGCGAGTAGGGTCTCGCGCTGGTCGAGGCCCATGAGGGGGTAGTTTCGGATGAGGTAGGAGGAATGGTGGGCGTGGCGCCAGAGGTCGATCGAACTGCCGGAGTCGTGCATCCAGCCCGCGACGCGGAGGGCCAGTTCCTCGCTGCGGCCCCATTTGAACGGGGCGGCGAGGACCTCGTAGAGGTCGAGGGCGGTGGCCGCTACGGCCCGGCCGTGGTCGAGGCGGAAGGAGAACGATTGCGACGCGGCCACGACCGAACGCTCCGCGAGCGTCGCCGCCGGTGCGGGGAGTTTCGCCCCGACCGCCTCGAGCGCGATCCCCTCCCGGATCCCGGTGCCGGAGACCACGATGTGGTCCGCCTTCGCCGCCCGCAGGACCTCTTGGAAGACGACGACGCCCGCGAGCACGACATCGGCCCGGTCGGATCCGATGCCGGGGACCGCCCGACGTTTGTCGGCCTCCATCTCCCCCAGTAGTTCGCCGAGCGCTTCGATGTCGTAATCCCAGAGGGGGTACCCGTGCACTCGGCCGATCGGCCAACTGCGGAACTCGATCGCGGCTCGGGCGAGGGCGCGCACCGTCCGACCGATCCCGAAGAGCCGATGCGGGCGGTCCCCGAACGTCTCGAAGACCGAACTGAGCGCGTCCCGGACGTGTTCGCGCACCTCGTCCATTTCGCGCTTCTTGGGGGGATCGTGCTCGAAGAATCGCTGCGAGAGCCGCAGGGCCCCGAGCGGGAGGCTGACCGTGCTGCGCAACTCTCCGCGACGCACCTCGGCCAGTTGCAGCGACCCGCCCCCCAGGTCGAGGACGATGTCGTTCTCGAGCTCCCAGGCGCTCGCGACGCCCAGGTAACCGTAGCGGGCTTCCTCCGCCCCCGAAAGGATCCGGAGGAGGAGACCCGTGCTCCGCTCGACTGCGCGAACGAACTCGCTTCCGTTCGGCGCGTCCCGGACCGCGCTGGTGGTCACCGCGAGGGTGCGGGGGACGTCGAGGGTGCGGATCAACTTCGCAAACCGGCGTACGGCCGTGGTCCCACGACGGATCGCCTCGTCCGAAAGCTGCCCGTCGGGGCCGGTGCCGCCACCCAGTCGGGGGACCTCCTTGTCCTCGTAGTTGGCCCGGACGGCCCCGGAAGGGAACGTCTCGAAGATCACGAACCGGGCCGTGTTCGAGCCGATGTCGATGACGCCCAGTTGTTGCGAAGCGCGTGGGAGCACGCGATCCTCCCTGCCACCGGTCACCGCTGACCGGGACCGCTCCACAGGGGCTCATGGGCCGGGATACTAAAACTGTGTGTTCGGAACTGCGTTCGGGCGGTTGGGAAACGGTTTTCCCCCTTCCCGGGCTGCGGAACTTTCCAGAGTTTCCATGGCGCGCGCACGCACCACTTCACCTGCCGTCGGAGAGTTCGTTCAGGGACTCGAGCAGCGCCTCGATGCCACGCTCCACGAGCTCGACCGGTTGGTGGTCAACCCCCGCCCCGCCGCCTCGGCTCTCCACCGTCTGCACCGCGACCTGAGACGGCTTCGGACGGGGGTCGGGATCTGGGCGCGATTGCTTCCGAAGACGCCCCGGGCCGAAGTCGAAGGGTACGACCGACGGTTGAAGCGGCTCGCCCGCCTCGTGGGAGGGGTCCGGGACCGGGATGTCACGCTCGGCCTGCTCGCCGATCGGACCCTGCCGGGCAGCGCTCAGGAACGGATCCGATTGCATCAGGTCCGCGCCCGACTCGTCGACGATGCCCGCGTCGGCCGCGAACTATTGAGGGTCTTCCTTCGCTCCGAGCGCGACGCGGGATTGTTCGAGGGGGTCCGGACCTCCCTCCACCTGAAACCCCGGGGGAACCGGGTCCAGCATCTCGAAGGGTACCTCGCCGAGATTCGCGACGAGAGCCGCCGGGAGGTCCAAGCGGCGCACCGCCGCGCCCGTCGTAAGCCCTCCACGCGCCGCCTGCACCGCCTTCGCATCCGGATGCGGAACTGGCGGCACCTCGCCGACCTGTCCTTGACACTCGTTCCGACCCAACCTCCGCTCCCCGCACCGCCTCCGCTTCGGGCGCTCCAAAGACGGCTGGGGCGATTGCACGACCTGGAGGTCGCGGAGAACCTGGCCCGGCCCGCGCGGGGCACCCGATGGGCCCGCTCGCTCGAGGAGGAACAGCGCCGGCAGCGTCGTCGCATCGTCCAGCAACTCAAGACCCACCGATCCCGCGAAGTCGTGCCGCCCCCGGAATCGGTGGTGTGAGCGGCCGGTCGCCGGCCCCCGAGGTCGGACCGGCCGCATCCCCGCACCGTCCGGATCTGGCTCTGGCCCTCGAGCACGCGCTCGGGGAAACAGGGGCGCTCGGAGCTACCGTCAAGCAGCTGGCCAACCGCGTCCAGCGCGACGCCATCGATGTGGCGAGCGAACTCGGGTACCTTTCGGCGTCGGGGTCGGTGAGCCGGATGGGGCGTGGACTCTGGGTTTGGCACGACTTTGCCGAGCTCACGGGTCGTGCGGACTTCGAGAACCCCGAGTCCTACGTTGCGCGTTTCCGGCGCGAGAACGGGTTGGCCCTCGGGGAATATTCCGGGCCCATCACCTTCCGGTCGAACGAGGCCCGTCCGGTCCATCGATGGTGGCCCTACGTCCAGGGGTACTCCGCGGAGTTCGTCGTCGGGGTGCTCGCCGCCGCGGACCTCCGGCCGGGGTCCACCGTCCTCGACCCGTTCGCCGGAAGCGGGACCACCCTCGTGGAAGCTCGACGGGCCGGCTTCCGTGCATGGGGCACCGAGCTCCTCGCTCCTGCCGTCCTCGCCGCCCGGGTCAAGACTCACTTCGAACTGGACGGAAAGCACCTCGTGGCCGCCGGCCGGCGAGTGCTGAACCGGGCTCGACGGCGAAGAGCGGGAACTCTTCCCTTCCTGCGGGAGACCGAGCGACAATTCTCCCCCCGTGCGCTGGGAGAACTCACCCGACTCCGCGACGCCCTCCCCCCCGAGGGGACGCCCGAGGGGGACGCCCTCCGGGTCGCCTTCGGACGGATCCTGATCCCCTCCAGCCGGTTGCACCGGTCGCCGTGCCTGGGCTATCGCCGAGGAAGGGTCGAGGAGGGCGCGTCCCCCTACGTTCGGTTCGAGGGGGCGGTCGTCGAGATGCGGGAGGACCTCGACGAGATGACCGACTCCCGATCAGAATGGGGCCCGCCCGCGACGGTCGTCCGAGGGGACGCCCGCACGGGGAAGTGGCCCGCCGGGTCCGTCGACCTCGCGATCACGAGCCCGCCGTATGTCAACGGGATGGACTATGTGATGAACTACAAGGTCGACCTGGCCTGGCTCGGGTATGCGACTTCCTATGCGGACCTTTCCGCTCTCCGGGCCGCGGAGGTCTCGTGCGACAATCTCCCCCGCTCCGAGACGAATGCCTACCTGAATGTCGACCGGCCTCCCGACCCGTGGCTGGACGAGGTGCTCCCCCGGATCCGGGACAACGTCGCCCGAAAGGGATCGTACCGCCGGAACGACATGCACGCGGTGGTGCACCGGTACTTTGCCGACCTACAGCCGGTGCTGGCGGGCGTCTTCCGCGCCTTGCGTCCGGGGGGACGCTTCGTCGTGGTCGTGGGCGATTCCCTGCTCGCGGGAGCGTACGTTCCGGGGGATCTCATCCTCGCCCGCATGGGGGAGCGGGTCGGGTTCCGCCTGCGCGACGTCGAGGTCGCCCGGACCCGTCGAAGCGGCCAACGTCGCACGTTCGTCCTCCGAGAATCGGTCGTGACGCTCGAGCGACCCGGCCGGGCCCGATAGGGAGCAGCTCCGGACGCGGGGTCCGAGCGGGCCCCACGCGCCGCTGGAAGCAAACCCTTAACGGCAGGCGCGCCCGATGGCGGTCGGCGCGGGGAGCGATATGCCACCTCGGGAGCCGGATCCGAAGTACCTCGAACCCCTCTTGGGTGTCGCCTTTGACCTGGACGGGACCCTGGTGCTCTCCCACCACGATTTCGGGAAGATGCGCGCGACCGCCGTGCGGATCGCCGAGAGATCCGGCGTCATCCCGGGCCACCTGACGGTCGAGGAACCGATCCACCGCATCCTCGAGAAGGCGCGCGAGGAACTCCGCACGAACGGAGCTTCCGACGGCATCCTCTACCGGTTCGAGGCCGAATTCCACCAGGCGATCGATGCGATCGAGATGGAGGCGCTTCCCAAGACCACGGTCCGGCCCGGCGCCGCTCCGCTCCTCCGAAGTCTCTCGGAACGCGGGTTTCGACTCGGGATCCTGACGCGCAGCTCCGAGGCGTTCGCCCGCGGGGCGCTCCACCAGACCGACCTCGCGAACTATTTTCCGTACCTCCGGAGCCGGAGCTCGTCGGGGCCCTCGAAACCCTCCCCGGAAGCGTTGCTCGGTCTCCTCCACGAGATGGGGGTGCCCGTCGACCGCGCCGTGTACATCGGAGACCACCTCCTCGACGCGGAATGTGCCGTCGCGGCCCGGGTTCGCTTCTACGCCCTCCTTTCCGACCCTTCGGAGGCGGCGAGTTCGGGGCAGAGCGAGGCCCGATTCCTGGCCGGTGGCGCGGCCGCAGTGGCGGCCGACCTTCCGCATCTCGCTCGCCAACTCGGCGTCTCGGTCGCGACCCCGGCCACCTAGGGCGTCCGGCTACAGGTACTCGGCATACGCGTGGATGACCGCGCGTTCGGCGGTCGCCCAGGCCTCGGGAATCTGGTTCCACCCGTTCCGCTGGTCTCCCGCGCAGTAGAGGCCGGGGATCGGTTTCCCGGTCGCGTCCGAGATCGCCCGAGAGTCCTCGTCGGTGACGACGTACCCGTCCACATCGAAGCGGCACCCAAGCGACCAGGGGATCTCCTGGTGCATGCCGTACCAACCGAGCGCGCTGAACCCCTTGTCGTAGCTTCGGTGGCTCCCGTCGGCGAAGGTGACGCCGAACCGCTTCTCCCGGAGGTCGGTGAACCCGGTCAGTTCCGATTCGAAATGGGTGATCCCCCGTTCGGCGACGGCGGCCCGAAGTCCTTCCGCCTCGTCGGGCCGGACCCCCTCCAGGAGGGGTTTGCCGAGGGTGAGGATCTCGATCGAGGAGGGATGGAAGTGCAGCAGGTCGAGCGCGCTCCGGACCGCGAACGCATCGTGTCCCAGGACGGCCACCGAACGGCCGGTGAGGGTGTGGCCGTCACAGAGGATGCAAAAATCGACGAGCGCCTGGTTGGCCCACGGGAAGATCGGCTTGATCTGGCCTCCTACCTCGGGGATGCGGTCGACCACCCCCATCGCCAGAACGACGGCCCGACCCTTCGCCGTCAGGTCCTGCTTCAGCCAGTCGAAGGCGACCGAGAACCCGGCCTCGGTCCGCTCGACCTTCCGGGCGGTCGCGGGGCTGAAGTAGCTCACCCACTCGTCGACCTTTCGCACCGCCGCGACCTGGTGGTCCAGCAGGACGTGGCCCGAGATCCCTTCGGGGAATCCCGGGATGTTGTCCATGACCGGAGCGTAGAACGACCGGCCGTACTTGGGCCCGTGGTCGACGAGGGCACCCGTATGACCGAGGAGCGCGGTCTTGAGCGCCGCCTGCAGCCCGGCGTGGCCCCCACCGACTACCACGATGTCGTACGACTCCTTCAGGCGCGGGAAGCCGGTCATGGGGTTTTCCCGTGGCCCGCAGAGTCCGATAGGTAAGGACCGGAATTGCGGACCGTAGTCACCACCTCACTCCTTCGAGGTACATAGTCTATGGATAATTTCCTTAAGCGCATTCAGGCCTCGATAACGCCGAAGTGCTTCGGATGGAGGGACGGAAACTCCAACTCGCCGGAAAGTCGACGTACCTCGTCTCCCTCCCCAAGCGTTGGGTCATCCACGCGGGACTAAAAGCAGGGGACACTCTGTTCGTGGAGACGGAGTCGGACGGATCCGTCTCGGTGCGACCCCGTGCCGGAGAGAAGCTGGCCAACCGGCGCATGGTCTTCCAGGAGCGGGGCGAAGAGGCCCGCGACCACCTGCTGCGAAAACTGATCGGCGCCTACACGTCCGGCTTCGGACTCATCGAGATCCGGTTCAATCCGGACCGGGCCCCGTTCGTGCGACGGGTCGCACGAGAGTTCTGCCGCCTCGTGATCGGCCCCGAGGTAATTGAGGAGGGCCGGAACCTCCTCCTGATCCAGGACCTCTCCGACCCTTCGGAGCTCAGTTCGGAAAAGTGTCTTCGACGGATGCACCTGACCGTGCGGGCCATGCTCGAGGATGCGGTCACCGCCATCGAGACCGACAACGAGACCCTCGCTAACGACGTCGCGCTACGAAGCCAGGACGTGAGCCGGCTGTTTTGGATGATCTCGAAACAGTACCACCTCGCGCATTCCCTGCCCCAGCCCCCCGGGGACCGGGCCAACTCCGCGGCGATCCATGCCCATCGCCTCATCGCTAAATTGATCGAGCGGATCGGGGACCACGCTCGGCGCATCGCGGCCACCTTCGCGGCCCTGAACGCTACCGGGAAGACGCTCGACCCCAAGATCGCCAAGGACATCGAGGAAGCCCGCGTCTCCGCGGTCGCGCTCCTGGACCAGGCGTTCACCGCGCTCGTCACGAGGGACATCGACGCCGCCAATCGGGCGATCGATGGGCGCGTCGAGCACCAGAAGTTGATCGATTCCCTCTCACACCGGGTGGCGACCCGACGGGGCGAGGAGCTCCTCGCGCTCGGGACGATCGTCGATAGCCTCGGCCGGACGGCCGGGTACGCGGTCGAGATCGCCGAACAGGCGATCGACCTTTCCGTACTGCTGAGTCCCGAACCGGCCTGAGCCGCTAGCTCTCGGCCCACGTAGGCTTCCCCTCGGTCTTTCCTACGGGTTTGGGCGGCAGCACGGCCGGACCGGGGTTCGGAGGGGTCTCGGGCGCCCGCTTGGGCGGTTCGGGCCGGGCCGGGACCAGGGGTGTCGGGGCGTTGGCGGCGTGTTGCAAGAGGACCGCATGCACCACCTCCGCATCCACCCGATAGGAGCGGTGGGATGCGCCATACTCGACCGCGAGGTCGGCGAGCTCGAGCAGCCGGCGCGGGTTCTGGGTCGCCGCCTGATTCAAGAGGTGGATGGCCTCCCGGTCGAACGGATAGATCGGATCCAGATCCTCCACCAACCGCTTCACCAAGAGCTTCTTCGCGAGCAGCAGCGCGGCCTCTTCGTCGGAGAATCCCGTGAGCGTGAGGGTGCGGTTGATTCGCGAGGCGAGGGCCGGGTGGTTCGTGGCGAGCCACGTGAGGTAACTCCCAAAGCACGAGAACATGACGAGCACACCGGGTTTGATGGTGTCCGTCACCTCCTGAACGACCTTGGCGAACGCATCCACTTCGTGCGATTCGACGAGGTTGTTGAGGTCGTTGAGCAGGAGGAAGGAGGGGGCGGTGTGGTTGAGCGCCTGGCCGATGATCTTGCCCGCTTCCTTCGGGTCGTACTTCGCGTCGTTCAGTTTCGTGAGCCCCCCCATCGCGCGCGACCAGGGGGGCTGGCTGAACAGCCTCGCGCGGCCTTTCGAGGCCGCCACGGTCTGGAACTGCGTGGCGACGCCCCGCAACACCCGGGCTGTCTTGCCCGGAACGTCGTAGTAGACCGCGAACGCCCCGCGCTCCTTGGCGTCGGCCGCCGTGACCAGGAGGCGCTCGGTCTTTCCGGAACCGTGGGGTCCCACGATCGCGACGACCGCTCGGTTCTCCTTGTCGAAGACTTCGTCCTTGATGGTGCGGAGCGTCTCGTCGACCTCTTGATTGACGTGGTACAGGCCCACCTCGTCGAGGTTCTCGCTGGCCAGGTCCCGGAACGGGTTGCTGGTCAGACCGTACCGCTCGTAAGACCCGCCGGGCACGTCCTACTCCCCCTACAGGACCCGCCGACGCAAGTCGATCGCGATGCGCTTTCCATCGAATTCGTAATAGATGTTCCGGTCCACGAACTTACCGTCCATCCATTTTGGGATCCGCAGGAAGCGTAGTACTCCCTCAGGTCCTTCGCGGGCGTGGAACTGTAGATACCCATCGGACAGATGGGTGACCACGGCCTCGGACCGGCTGTCGAGCATGCCTCGGTCCGTCGCTAAGATGGCCGTCATCTTCTGCGTGCGGCAGGCGGACCGAAGGCGCCGGAGGGAAGAGGCCAACTCGGCCGGAGGGAGATTCAACGTGAGGTACGAGAAGGAGTCGACGGTCAACAACCCCCCCGTGGGTTCAAACTCCTCGAAGCTGTCGATCCCGTCGCGTTCGAAGATGTGGACCCAGCCGTCGGGCAGCCCACCGGGTTCCCCCTCGGCCCCGAGCAGCGCCCGGACCTCCGTCGCGTCCCGGGAGGTAACAAAGGTGACCGGCACTCCTACCCGGCCGGCGCTGAGACTCAGGCGGCGCACAAAGAAGCTCTTCGCGGAATCGGCGCCGCTCTCGACGACGAGCAGCCGCCCTTCTTCCAGGTCCGGGATGATGGTATCGAGACCCGGAATCTCGATGGGGATGTTCACGCGGCCGGCAGGGGCCTGTGGGGTTTAACGAGGCGCCGGGTAGTGTCCGGAAACCTACGTACTAGCCTATGAACTACGGAATCTCCGAAGGGCACGCCTAAGGCGCGAGGGCCGCCTCGCTTCTCGATGCGCGAGCGGAGGCTCTTCCGGCAGGAACGCCGGGGCCTCGCGGAGATCGTCGGAACGTTGATGCTCGTCCTGATCGTGGTGGCGGCCGCCGTCACCTTCTCATTCTACATCGCGTCGACGGAACAGACCGAGCTGGCGGAGCGCAACGCCCTCCACCTGAAGAACCTCGAGAACGTCACCATCCAGAGCATCGACGTCCTTCCCGGCCACAACGTGAGTCTCGTCCTGTCGAGCTCGGACATTTACAACACCTCGATCACCGACATCGCGGTCAATGGAAATCCGGCCCAGTCCTACTGCGTGGAGCCGGGCAATGCCACCATCCACTGCAACACGCCGTCGACGTACCCCCTCTTTCCGGTGGCGGGGGGCTCGGGCTATCTGACCCTCGTCCCGTTCTCGGTGACCGCCGTGACGCTCGCCGACGCAGGGTTCTACTTGCAACCGTTCACGCTCGGAACCGCAAGCCTCACCATCGATTTTGGGACCACGCGCGGCAACGAGTTCGTCTACAGCCTCCTCCCGCCCGTAGGTAGGATCGGGACCGAATACTCCGATGGATACCCCATCCTCGACGGGAGCGCCTCCTTCCAGCCCCACGGCGGATCCTTCCCGAACGCCACCATCAACTCGTGGAACTGGACCCTCACACCGACCAACACCGCCGCGACGCTCTCCGCCGAAGGTGCGAGTTACACCGGCCAACAGGTGGAGCTGCCCAACCAGTTCCTGGCCGGGGCGACCTTCACCTTCACGCTGAACGTGACGAACACGCTCGGCCTGTCTTCCACGACGACCCAGTTCTTCACCGCCCCTGGGTGAAGGGAACCGACCTCGCCACCCGGGCGCTGACCGCCTCCGGCCTGGGGGGCCTCAGGGCCAGCCCTGATCCCTCCACCAACCCACCAGCCGGGACCGCAGCTCGGCGGCACGACTGGGACGCACATGGTGGCGGTCCCGGCGCGCGCGCCCTTTCAATCAGGGGAACAGGATCGCGAACGCGACTGCCGTCGCAGCCACCAACGCGAGCGAGTGGAGGATCCCGTACCGTGCGCGACCCTCGGTGAACGCTCCGATGATGGCTCCCGTGCCGAGGGCGTTGATGATCATGAGCTCGAAGAACCGTTCCTTGAGGACACTGAACGCGAGGTGGGGAACGACCGAGGACGAACTGGATTTGGAAGGGAGCGTGCTGAACCCGAGGAATCCGATATTGAGGCTTCCAAGCTCAGGCGCGATGAAAAGGAGCGCCAGGAGCACCGCCATCAACACGCCGAAGGCGATGTAGATGACCGCGACCGGAAGGAGCAACTGATTCTCCCGCTCCTCCTCGATCTTGACGAAGTCGTCCATGTCCTTCGCCGCGCGGTAAACGACCGTCGCCGTCTCCCCTCCAACCGAGGTCGCGTCCGCAATCAAGCCCGCATAACGGGTGATGAGCTTACTCTCCATCGGAAGCACCATGTCCCGGAGCACTGAATCGAACGGACGGCCGAGACGCACGCCGTCGGCCGCGACGCGGAGATGCTTGCGCAGGATGTTGGTATGTGTTTTCGAGAGTTCCACGATCGCCTTGGCGGGGTCGATGCCCCCGCGCATCGCGTCCGCCATCTCGAACAGAAGCTGGGCGAACGCCCGCTCATACACCCGGATCCGCAGCATTGCGCGGCGGCTGTCGATGCCCCAGAGCGTCAGCGCGATGAAGATCGCGATGATGAACACGTAGTCCGGCGAGTTGGACGGGGTTCCCGGCGTTGAGTAGACATAGAAGAGCCCGAAGATCACGAACCCGAACGCGACCGCGACCGGGATGTACAGCACGATGTACTTCCGCTCGACATGATGGGTCGCGAAGTACTTTCGAAACGTGAAGCGGGTGGTCTGTTTGAGGAAGAGGATGTACCCTCCCACCGAGCCGAGAGCGACGGCCGCCCCGACGGCCACGTAGAGGAGCAAGGTCGTGACCTTGAGCCCGCCGAACGGATTGGACGGGGCGACCAGGTTCGTGTTGACGGTGAAATTCCAGGTCAGCGAGCCCGCGTTGTCGAGATTATCGACCACTCTCACGGTCACGGTATGATTGCCGTTTGCGAGCGCGAGGATCGAGGGAGGGGTGTAGCTGACCTGGCTGGTACTGACGTTGAATCCGTTCACGCCGGTAACGTTCGCACCGTCGACGAACAGGTAGACCGTGGCCGGGTTGACCGTCCCCGCGCTGGTGTCGCTGTAAGACGCCACAATCGTGGGGGTGGTGGACGCGGTGGTTCCGTTCGGCGCGGGGGAAATAGCCGCGATCAGGATGGGACCGGTCGCCGCGGGCGTCACCCCCCGAACCGTCCCGAGGGGCCCGACCAGGGCTAGCCCCGCGACGAGCACCACGACCAAGAGGCTGAAGGCTCGGGTCGAGACCCTCATTCGGCCCTCGCGTAGGCGATGGAGATCAGGATGATCGTCACCACCACGGACACGGGGACCAGTCCGAAGGTGAGGAGCAGCAGCAGCTCGTTCGCGTTCAGGCCGGCGGCCGTGCTGCCGAGGGCGTTGATCAGGAAGGCGGCAACGGCGATCATCAGCACGCCTACGAGCACGAGACTGACGTACATGTCGAGGAACGTCGTAAGTCGGTCGATGAACTCCTTCTGGATCAGCCGGCGGAGCTTCATCACGTCGTCCGACTTGTTCCGGAGGTACTCGTCGAGGTTGCCGCCCTGGTGGATCATGTTGGCCAGATCCCAGAACGCTTCCCGCACCGAGGTCGAGGGCGACTCCTTGGCGGTCTCGGCCAGCGCCGTGATCAGGTCCTTGCCCTGGACGTCCGTCTTGTAAACGACCCGCTTGAACTCGCCCGTCATCGCGGGGTCGTGGTCGCGAATCGCCATCCGCCGGACCAGACGGATGGGAGAGGAACCGGTACTGGCCAGGACCGACAGTTCACTCAGGGTGAAGGGAAGTTCCCGGTCGAGCGCTTCTCTCCGGTTGGATATCTTGGACGAAAGGAGGAACGAAAACCCCCCCACGGTGGCCCCGACCGAAATACCGGAGATGAGGAGGACGTACAGGTACCACACGGGGCTGTGAAGCGCGACGAAGAACAGGAGCATCCCAATAGCGGCCCCTGCGGCCGCCGCGATGGCAGCGGTCACCGTCATCACCGAATAGTGCATCCCGGGGGTGATGTTCATTCCCGCGCGCTGAAGTCGTTCGACGATCGCCTCCGAGGATTCTCCGTGGTCGAATCGTTCCCCGAGCAGCCGATAACAGAAGGTTCGGTACTTCGAGACGAACGGGTCGACGGGCGGAGCCGCGGGCTGGAGGGCGATGTCCGCCGGGGACACGGCGGCGGCCTGTGCGCTCGCTGGCATGCCCCCTCACTCAACCCGCCGCGCGCTGCTCCAGTGTGGCCACGGCGTCCACCGGGTCGATGTAGTAGGCAGCGATGGCGCGGCTCACATCGCGATAGTAAGTCATGTTCAAGCGGTCCATGAGGCGGAGATAGACCTCCTTCCGCGCCATCTCGTGGGTCAGGGCATCGAGGTCCTTGCCCGTCCGCTCGGCGATGTGTTCGAGCACGAAACTGCGTCCCAGGTAGGTGAACGAATCACTCGAAGGTTCCCAGTGGAAGACGTCGTTGGTCAGCAGCTCGTTCGTCACGCTGTCGACCTCGAGGATCTCGGTGACGCCCGTGACACGGCGCACCCGGCTCTCGTTGACGACCACCTGGGCCGGGAACGCGACCGCATCCAGGGCCTGGAACAGCACACGAGGGATGTTCATCGGCTCGTTCTCGACGCGGTGCAGGAGTTCGGCGATAGAGCCGGCGTGGATGGTGGACATGGAGGCATGCCCGACCGAGATGGCCTGGAACAGGGTGAACGACTCGGTCCCTCGTACTTCACCGACGATCACGTACTCGGGGCGTTGACGGAGGGCCGCTACGAGGAGATCGAACAGGGTCACCGTGCCGGCCGATCGACCGGCGCCGCCTCGTCCGGCGGCGGCTGCAGGTCGGCCTTGGCCGGGACGGCCGCAGGCCGGAAAACCGCCGGCTTGAAGCTGCCGCTGCTCAGGCTCGCCGGGCTGAGGCTTGCACGGCTCACCGCCGGTGCCGCCGGCCTGCGGCCGAACAGCCCGGTTTGGTC
>Ga0074044_10001434_pt1 | contig 21516 bp, 20 predicted proteins | sample BogForMeECP23OM1_FD_94443 | JGI IMG/M metagenome (GOLD analysis project Ga0074044, IMG submission 94443) | Bog forest soil microbial communities from Calvert Island, British Columbia, Canada - Bog Forest MetaG ECP23OM1 | ecosystem: Environmental > Terrestrial > Soil > Wetlands ...
ACCCACGTTCTCTTGCTTGTGTTCGAGGACCCGGCGGTCAAGCTGGTTGGTGACCCCGATGTAGAGGGTTCGCGAAAGACTGCTCATGAGGTAGACGCAGTAGACTCGGCTGCGCATGACGATTGCTCAAGGATAAGGGATTCCTCGCGCGGCGAGAAGATTTCTCTTCAGGTGCCGTCGCAAAGTCGTGTCATTCCGAGGTTCTTTTCCGAGGAATCCCGTGGGTGGAAGAACCTTTGAACTCGATCGCCGAGACAGCGTCTCTGGCTTGCGGGCGCAAGCCCGCGCTGCGAAGCTATCCAAGATGAATATTCACGAATTTCAAGCCAAACAGATTCTCGCGCGCTTCGGCGCACCTGTCCCCAAAGGACAGCCCGCATCGACCCCGGACGAAGCTGCCGCCGCCTTCAAGGCGCTCGGCCAGAGCAAAGCCGTCATCAAGGCGCAGATTCATGCCGGCGGGCGCGGCAAGGCCGGCGGCGTCAAGCTGGTCTCCTCTGCCGATGAGGCGCGCGAGTTCGCCGCCAGTCTCCTCGGCAAGACGCTGGTGACGCATCAGACTGGCCCGCAAGGCCGGGTCGTCCGACGCGTATATGTCGAGGAAGCGAGCCAGGTCGCGCGCGAGCTGTATCTCGGGATGCTCGTCGATCGCAAAGCCGGCGTGGTGTCGATAGTCGCGAGCACCGAAGGCGGCATCGATATCGAAGAAGTCGCAGCCAAAACGCCGGAGAAGATCCTCACCGAGCCGATCAACCCGACGCTCGGCATGTCGGCATTTCTGGGGCGAAAAATCGCCTTCGCCCTGGGACTCAAAGACAAGCAGGTCAACCAGTTCGCGGCGCTGCTTGCGGCGATATACAAGGCGTTTATCGAAACCGATGCATCGATGGTCGAGATCAATCCGCTGGTCGTGACCCAGGATGGGCGCGTGGTGTGTCTGGACGCGAAGATGTCCTTCGATGACAACGGCCTGTTCCGCCATCCCGATATCCGCGAACTGCGCGATCCCAACGAGGAAGATCCCGCCGAGACCGAAGCGGCGAAGTACGACCTGAGCTACGTGCACCTCGATGGAAACATCGGCTGCATGGTCAATGGCGCCGGACTGGCGATGGCCACCATGGATATCGTCAAGTTCTACGGCGCCGAGCCCGCCAATTTTCTCGACGTGGGCGGCGGCGCCACCACGGAGAAAGTGGCTGCGGCCTTCCGCATCCTGCTTTCGGACCAACGCGTCAAAGGCGTGCTGATCAACATCTTCGGCGGAATCATGCGCTGCGATGTACTTGCGCAAGGCGTCGTCGAAGCCGCCAGGCAGGTCAATCTCAAGGTGCCGCTGGTGGTCCGGATGGAAGGCACCAACGTCGACCTTGGCAAGAAGATCCTTGCCGAGTCGGGAATCAAGGTGATCGCCGCGGCGGACATGGCCGATGCCGCGCGTCGCGTTACCGAAGCGATCAGGGCTTAGGAAATTCGCAATGAGCATTCTCGTTAACAAAAATACTCGCGTTCTCACTCAAGGCATCACCGGCGCGACCGGCCAGCTGCATACGCGCGCGTGCAGGGAATACGGCACCCAGATGGTCGGTGGCGTGGTTCCCGGAAAGGGCGGCACCGACTTCGAGGGAATTCCGATTTTCGACACCGTCGAACAGGCCCGTAAAGCGACGGGCGCGAACGCGACGGTCATCTACGTTCCACCGCCATTCGCGGCCGATGCGATCGTCGAAGCCGCATCCGCCGGCATCGAGCTGATCATCTGCATCACCGAAGGCGTGCCGGTCCTGGACATGGTCAAGGCCAAGGCCTACCTGGCGCAAACCAATTCACGGCTTATCGGCCCCAACTGCCCGGGCATCATCACGCCCGGCGAGTGCAAGATCGGCATCATGCCGGGCTACATCCACAAGCCGGGCGATATCGGCGTGGTCTCGCGATCCGGCACGCTGACTTACGAGGCTGTCTATCAACTAACGCAGCTCGGCCTCGGCCAATCGAGTTGCATCGGAATCGGCGGCGATCCGATTGTCGGCACCACGCACATCGATGCGCTCAAGCTGTTCAACGAAGACCCGAAGACGCGCGCTGTCATCATGATCGGCGAGATCGGCGGCACCGCCGAAGAAGAAGCCGCCGAATACATAAAGCAAAACTTTAAGAAGCCCGTGGTCGCATTCATCGCCGGCCAGACGGCGCCGAAAGGCCGCCGGATGGGTCATGCGGGCGCGATCATCTCGGGTGGACGCGGCACCGCGGCCGACAAAATCGCCGCGCTCAAGGCCGCGGGAATCGCGGTCGCGATGAGCCCCGCCGACCTTGGCTCGACGATGAAACAAACGCTAGAGGGCAGGGCGACCCACTGACGACGGATCTGTTGAGCCTGTATAAAATAGTTACCTCGACTCGACCGTCCTCGTTTGTCATTCCCGCGCGTGTGGCTGCCGCGCGCGAGGAATCCCGAATTCTCTTGCAGCAGGAGGACCTGAAAACATGGAATTCAGTGGCACAGGTTTTAACCTGTGATTCCTGGCGATTCCGAGAAAAAATAGCAGCCCCGCGCGGGAATGACGGCGATTCGCTGGAGCGAGCTGTCGCTATAATCTGCAAGACTCGCTAGAGGAAGCAATCCAGATGGAACGCACATTGGCAATCGTAAAGCCCGACGCCGTCGAACGCGGCCTGGCGGGCGATATTTTGAAACGCATCGAGGCAAGCGGCCTCTCCATCCGCGCGCTCAAGAAGGTTCATCTAACGCAGGCCCAGGCCGGACTGTTCTATGAGGTCCACAAGCAACGCCCTTTCTACAAGGCGCTCTGCGACTACATGACTTCCGGGCCCGTGGTGATTGCGGTGCTGGCGGGAGACAAGGCCATCACCCGATGGCGTGAGCTGATGGGCGCGACCGATCCGGCAAAGGCCGCGGCGGGAACGATTCGCAAAGACCTCGGAATCGACGTAGAGAAAAACTCGGTCCACGGCTCGGATGCGCCCGAGACCGCCGCCCAGGAAATATCCTTCTTCTTCAGCGGCACCGAAATCCTGCCCTGACCATCGCCGCTCGGTCACTCTTACGGACCGTCGATCTCCCCGAAGCGCCGGCGTGCCTGCCGACGTGGTCGCGCCTCTGACCTTCTCCCCGAGCCAGCGGAGGCGAGGTTGTCCTGAGCTACTACTGAGTTTCGTCGCGCCGCGCGACGATTTTGTCTCCAGGCGTGGTTCGTCAGTGGCACATCTCAATTTGCTGCAAATAGCACATTCTGTCATCCCGACCGGAGCGGAGGGATCGCAGCGCGTCCTCGCGCTGCAACCACCGCGCTCTCAACCAGCACCGGCGCTCCCGTCTCCCCGCGTACGGCGCGATACACCTCCCGCTGTCGACTCGTTTGTCATTCCCGCGCGCGTGGCCGCCGCGCTGTCCTCTAGGCGCCGCCCTGAGGAGCAGCCGCGACGAATGGGAATCCCGAATTCTCTTGCAGCAGGAGGACCTGAAAACCTGGAGTTCAGTGGCACAGGTTAAAACCTGTGATTCTTGCCCGTGGAATCGATGCGCGGATCCTTTCCGCGCCACCATCCTCCGCGATGCGGAGCCGCAGGCGACATGACGCGCGGGTGAGGGTGCTGATGCGATCCCACCGATTGGGTTTTCCGAATCCCGTAATCCGCGGATTCTCTCTTCCCTCTTTGCGCGCTCTTTCGTGTCATCCCAGAATTCAGATAATGGATCCCAAAAAAAAGGTGTTCAGTGGCACAGGTTTTAACCTGTGATTCTTGGCCGATTCCAAAAAAAATAGGAGCCGAACGGGTGCTCGTGAATCGATGCGCGGATTCTTTTCCGCGCCACCATCCGCCGCGCTCACCGGCCCGCACTGAAAACTCCGCGCCTCCCGCTCTCGCCCACCAGGCCGCTGATGGCACAAAGTGCCGTCGGAGGTATCGATTAATGGGGAGATTGGGATCGACGACGACTGCGCGGGCGTGCCAGATGCGCCGTATGTTGCCACGCTGGCGGTGTAGCGGGTTGACACTGCGAGAGTTTGGGCAGCAGCGCGGGATTTCATGTTTGCGCGAATCGACCACGAGGCGCAAAGCTTTGCAAAGGGGGCGAGTTTAGGACGTGTCCCAATTATCTTGAGTTAGGGGCGTACGCATGAATGGGCAGACGAATCGGGCTCCCGAGTTCTTGAACATCAGTCCGTGGGTCGCGCCGCCGACGGATCTGCAGCTGGCGTTGGCATCGGACCGGTCCGTCGATGTGGCGATCGTCGGCGGTGGCTTCACGGGGTTGTCGACGGCGCTGGCGCTCAAACGCGCCGGCGTCGATGCGGTCGTGCTCGAGCGGGACTTCGCAGGCTTCGGGGCCAGCGGCCGGAACGCGGGCCATCTCACACCGACCATCGGCAAGGATCTGCCGACGTTGCTGATGCTCTTCGGCAAACGGCGCGCCGCGCAGCTCGTGCGCTTCGCCGATGATGCCGTGCGCTACGTCGAGGACGTGATCCGCGCGCAACGCATCGATTGCGACTACCTGCCCTCGGGCAACATCATGGCCGCCGTGCATCCAAAGCAGGAGGGTCGTTTACGAAAGGCCGCGGCAGTGGCGGCGGCTATCGGGGCGCGCGTCCGGTTTCTGGACCGCGACGAGCTGCGCGTCCGCGGCGTACCGCCGGCGTTTCTCTCTGGCGCGATGGAAGAAGCGGGCGGCACGCTCGACCCCGGCAAGTACGTGATGGGATTGCGTCGCGCCGTGCTCGACGCCGGCGTTACGCTCTACGAGCAGACGGCGGTCCAGGAGATCGTCGACGGTCCCCGACTGGGCGTACGCACCAACGCCGGCACGGTGACGGCCGACCGCGTGGTACTAGCGACGAACGCGTACACACCGGCACTCGGCCATCGGCGCCACAGTTTGTATCCGCTCTACGACACGCTCTTCGAAACCGCGCCGTTGACCAACGCGCAGTTGGCCGCCGTCGGTTGGCCGGGCCGCGAAGGGATCTATACGGCGCACGAGAGCTTGGAGAGCTACCGGCTGACGGCGCGCGGAACGATCCTCGGCGGCTCGAAGGGGGTGCGCTACATGTACGGCGGTGCGCTGCGCGGCGGGCCGAACGGGTGGACTCAGGGGCTCATCGAGCGCGGCTTTCGCGACCGCTTTCCGGAACTGTGCGAGGTGCCGATCGCGCATTTCTGGGGCGGATGGATCGGCATGACGACGCACTTCCTGCCGGCGTTGGGACGCACCGGGACGAATCGCAACATCTACTATGCGGTCGGCTACAACGGACACGGGGTGGCCGCGGCAAGCGTCATGGGCACCATCCTTGCCGACTTTATGTTCGGCCGCACGAATGAGCACGCCGAGACGCTCGCCCGCTTCGCACCGCCGCTACCGCCGGAGCCGCTGCGCTGGCTGCTCATTCGCGGCATCATGGGCATTCTCAACGGCGTCGATGCGCGCATCGACGCACAGGTGCGCGCCGGCCGTGGAGTCGCCAGATGAGGCTCGCGACGCCACACGTCCACCGTGGTCTGATGACCAACGTGCTGGAGCCGATGCTGGCGTTCTGGCAGCAGGCGGTGGGCTTGGTGTTCGCAGGCGCTGCCGCTCGGCCGCGCTGATGTCGTCGATCTCGAAAGAAGAGTGACCCCGGTGTAGAGGGTTCGCGAAAGACTGCCCCCCACAGTCTGCGGAGTGAAGGATCTCGCGCGGCATTCCGTCGCCGCGTGATTTCCTCCCAAGCAACAGCACTCAACTACCAAGACCCCAAGTTTACGAAAATCCGCGTCTCCCGCTCTCGCCCGGACAGGGAGAGAACGGCGTCCATTCGTCGGGCGCAAAGAGCGGGTCCCCAGGAATTAGTTGCGAAGCGACCTTTAGCCCTCGCCCGTTCTTTTGCGGGAGAGGTCACGGTGAGGGTCCTTGCTCAGCGGTCACGAAGTGACCGCGATTAGACGATGCTTTGGCCTGGGTGTCATCCTGAACGCAGTCTGCGGAGTGAAGAGCTTGCACTGAGGAGCAGACGCGACGAACGTGATCGCGCGCGGCATTTAGTCGCCGCGTGATTTCCTCCCAAGCATCGGCCTCCCACAGACACTAAATGCACTCCGCCCCTCGCCCGCGTACGCGAAGCGTCCGCCTGAAAAAGCGGGAGAGGGTAGGGGTGAGGGTTCTGCGCCCTGAACTTGGTGCCCGCGCTGAGTTAATGATTCTGAATTCCGTCACATGGCGAGACCATTTTGTCTCCAGGTGTCGTTCGCCAGCGGCATATCCCGATTTGCAGGAGACCGCCCATTCTGTCATCCCGACCGGAGGCTGCCCTGAGCCGCCGCTTCGGCGCCCTGAGCGGAGCGAGAGGGGCCCTCGCAGGCAGCGAGTCGAACGGGGATTCTCTTCTTCGTCTTTGCGCTCTCCTTCGTGTCATCCTGAGCGCAGTCTGCGGAGTCGAAGGATCTCGCGCGGCATTCCTTCGCCGCGTGATTTCCACCCACGCAACCGCAAATTTCACCACGACGACACCAAAGTCAGAAATCCCGATCCACGAAACTCCGAGCCTTCCCGCTCTCGCCCGGACAGGGGCGGCGCCCATTCGTCGGGCGCAAAGAGAGAGAGGGCTTCCATTCAGCGGTCACGAAGTGACCGCGACTAAATGACGCGAGTGAAGACGTATTGACAATCGAAATAAAGAAGAGTTAAATAATTACAAGATTAAGACCTAGAAAAGGAAGCACCGCCATGGAAGACGACTTGGGAAAATTGCAACGCGAGATTTGGAGCGCCGTTCAAAAGGCGGCGACAGCGGGTGATGGGAACGTGCTCAGCGTGCTTGGCCCCATAACCGGAGAAATGAAAAGGAAATATCAGGAGTGGAACGCTCGCTTTCAGCAACTTACCGGGTCGAGCAGCCAGATCAATAGCAATAGCTCCCTTCCGCCAAGCAGGATCGCTAGTGACGGAGCGCCAGAGGAAGACTTCACCGGCAAGGTTATACGAGGATTCGCGTTCGGTGGAGAAAAGGTCATTGTTGGAACCTACAAAGAAATGTTGGTGTCCCTTGCAGGGCAACTGCTTCGCAAACACTCCGACAAATTCGATGCGGTCGTGGCGCATGTTCGAGGACAAAAGCCCTATTTCTCGATTCTTAAGGCTGAGCTCAGAGACCCACGCGAACTAAAGCCGGGACTATACGTGGAAACGAATTTCCCAGCGAATCAAGTGGTTAAAGTCTGCCGAGAGTTGGTAAAGGCGTTTGGCTACTCAGTCACGAGTCTTCGTCTGGACGTCGTGCCGTTCAGAACTCGCGCCGTGAAGCGTACGGCGCACTTTCACGAACGGAGAAAAAGCAAGGTAAGGCAAAACGCAAACGACCTTTCTTCGATCGGTTAAGAATACAGCATTGAAACTCGCAGGATCGTAAACGGAGAGCGGCAGCAAGAGATGGCAGACGATACTTCACTAAAAGTCGGTAGCGACGCTGGGGTCTCCGACAACGTTGGCGGCGTCAACGGTTCGGGGACGCAGCCAGCGCCTGACAAATCTCTGGAATCGTGGATTTGGGATGCCGCCTGCTCGATCCGCGGCGCGAAGGATGCCGCGAAGTACAAGAATTCATTCTTCCGCTGATCTTCGCGAAGCGCTTGTGTGATGTGTTCGACGACGAGCTGAACCGCATCGCTAAGGAAGTGGGCTCGCGCGCGAAAGCGTTCAAGCTAGTGAAGAACGACAAGAAGCTCGTCCGGTTTTATCTTCCATTGGAACCCAAGAATCCCGATGACTTGGTATGGTCGGTCATCCGCACACTGTCCGACAAAATCGGCGAGCAGCTGACTACGCATCTGCGCGCCATCGCTGACGCAAACCCTTTGCTCAAAGGAATCATCGACCGCATCGACTTCAACGCTACCACCCACGGACAGAGAGACATCAGCGACGACCGCCTATCGAATCTAATCGAAGAGATAAGTGCCAAGCGGTTGGGGCTCGCCGATGTAGAGCCGGACATCATCGGACGTAGCTACGAATATCTGATCCGCAAGTTTGCCGAGGGTAGCGGGCAAAGCGCCGGAGAATTCTACACGCCGCGAGAGGTCGGTCTTGTGATGGCCCGCATCATGGATACCGAATGGGGTAAGGCCAGGGTGTCCAGGCGCGCTCCCTAGCGGTGCGACCGATGCGGAACAAATGGGCTTCCTGCTCCACGGCCGGAAGTCTGAACTTCAGCCGCGATCTACTTTCGTTGCATCGCGATCTGGCGGATTACTTGATCGTGCACGAGCTGTTGCACTTCTCTGTGCCCAACCATGGCCGTCTCTGGAAGAGCCTTATGCGGGTCCACTTAGGAGACTATGAACGTCTTGAACTCCAGCTGCGAAAGTGCGCGATGCGCTCGTCTCCTTCCCAGCGTTCCCGTGCTGATCGGACGACACGTGAGACTAGCTGACGGCGCCGGGCTGGGCTGACTTCTTTTTCGCTTCGGCCACTGACAAGCGAGCGAACCGGAAATCTGATGGCAAACAGGCGACTCTCAGAAAGTGAATTGAAGCGAGCGAACCAGTTGCTCGGTTTCATTCGAGAGCGTCTAAAGAACCTGAGTTCCGGCGATCGCGAATTGCTCTTTGCTTTTCGGCGGAAGGTTGCGAAAGAACTCAGTTACGACGAGCGCGGCAAACCGATGATGCGCCGCAAACTCAAAAAACTGAAATGGAAACGTCAGAATGGAATTTGTCCAGATTGCAAAGAAGCCCTGCCCGAAACCGAAGCCGAACTGGATCGAAAAAACGCCATTGATGGATACACAGAGGCTAACACCGAATTGATCCATCATGAGTGCCATCGAAAACGGCAGGCCCACAAAGCTTTCGCCTGACCTTCAAGCTCACCCGACGACCTAACGCGACCCCAAAAGACCGGGATTTCTCACTCCAGCAACCGGACCCTTCGGGCTGCGGTTCGAAATGACACGAAGGGGCGGCCGGAAATAAATCTGTGGAATCGACGGAATCGGAGCTTGCCCTGAGCCCTGTCGAACCGGGATTCTGTTTTTCTGGCCTTGGTGTCTTGGTGCCTTAGTGGTGAAGTCCGTCTGAGCAGAAAGACCTTCCTAATCGCGTTCACTTCGTGACCGCTGAATAAGGACCCTCTCTATGCGCCCGAACAAGGGCGCCCTTCTCTCCCTGTCCGGGCGAGAGCACGAGGCGCGGATTTCGCGGATCGGGTTTTCTGACCTCGGTGCCTTGGTGGTAAAGACTCCCGATCCCCGCTACGCACCCGCTAAACATTATTAGACTTTGATGTGAATTGCGGCGGCGCGTACGCTCCCGAAAATGAGCACTGACCAACAGATCGCAGCCAACCGGCTCAATGCCCAAAAGAGTACCGGCCCGCGAATGCCTGAGGGTAAAGCGCGCCTCTGCCAACGCCTGCAAACACCGGTTGACCGGTCGCGACCTCGCCATGCCGCTCGAAAACCCGGATGCTTGCCGACCGAATCGTGGCGGACGCCTGGCGTCTGCCACGAGCGGGGCACACCCAACCCGGGTTCCGTCGCATAAAATGCAAACAAAGTGAGTCCTAACGAACCTTCTCCGAATCGGCTTTTCTGACCCTTGGTGCCGGAGCCTGCCCTGAGGAGCATTCTTGCCGGAGCCCTGAGCGAAGCCGAAGGGGACGAACGGGTGGTGACGACTTCTGCCCCCCCCTGCGCACCCGCTAAACATTATTAGACTTTGATGCGAAATGCGGCGTCGCGTACGCTCTCGCCCATGAGCGGTCACCGACAAATCGCCGCCAACCGGCTTAACCGACGATCCGCGCCTCAAGGGAAACCAATGAAGTGGCGGCACCTCTGGTCTGTTCCGGTAGGCATCGCGTTCGGTTACGTGTGCGCGCTGCTCGTTGCGCCGTGGTTCGGCGTGCTTTGCACGGTCTGTTCGTTCTTTCTGAGGTGGAGATTTACCGGCGTGGCCCGGACCGGCGGTCCCCGGATATCCCGCTTCATCCCGGTATATCCCGCTTCATCCCGGATAGCGTCGGATCAAACCGTTATCTTGGGAAACACTTCTCAAATTGGGACAAGTCCAAGCGGCCTTCTCTCCCTGTCCGGGCGAGAGCACGAGACCCGCTTCGCGGATCGGGCTTTCTTAAACTTCGTGTCTTGGTGCTTTGGTGGTTAAGTCCGTCTGTGTTTGATGCTTTCAGTGCCCAGGCGGACCCTAAGAGTTGACCCAAACAGCGGAGGCTCTAAATGTTTTTTACAAAACGAACCCAATTTATCCTTTATTTCCCTGCGCTTTTTTGGGTTCGCCCAAAATTTAATCATGAGCGCCTGCCCTGGCAGGGTGTTGAGCGACTTGGAGGATTCAGGCGATGTTTGTTCTCAACAGCCTGCGAAGAAGATGGCTGCTTTCCTTTAGTTCTCCCCCTCTGGGGGAGATTACAGAGAGGGAAAGCGGGCTGTGAAATCCTTTTTCAACAGCCTGCTGAGGAGCCTCGCCACGAACGGGCGACTTCTAAACCCCCGCTGTGAACGCGCTAAACCCCAAAAGATCCGAAATCCGCGGAACTTCATTTCAAATGACCGCAGGATGCGCCGCCGAAAATGCATCACACCTCGGATTGCACCGGTTCACACGGGCTTACACCACTATGTGGAATCGCCGAAATCTCCCGCGCTGGAGTTACCTCGTCAGGTCGAGTACCTCGCCGATCGCATCAAGTTCAGTGCGTCCTGCATTCGCGCCCGTTTTTCGGTTACAATCGATGTTTGTGATCGAAGCGGTTGAACATCCCGCCAATGAGCCTGTTGGGACCCCCGCGCTCCTTGACCTTCGCGACCTCGGACTCGACGAAATCGAGCAGGTCGTCGAGGAAGCGGGCGAGCCTCCCTATCGCGCGCGGCAGATAGCTCATTGGCTCCATCAAAAGGGCGTCGATTCAATCGATGCGATGCGGGACCTGCCGGCTCCCCTGCGGGAGTTCCTGAAGAGTCGCTTCACGATTTGCCCCGCGACCACGGCGGTGGTCCGCCGCTCGATCGATGGGACCCGAAAGCTGCTGTTACAACTCGCTGACCGCGAGCAAATCGAAACGGTAATCATCCCCGCCGGCGACCGGGTGACGCTGTGCATGTCATCGCAGGCAGGCTGCGCGATGGCGTGTGAATTCTGCGCCACCGCCAGGATGGGACTCCATCGCAACCTCACCAGCGCCGAAATTCTCGAACAGATTGTCGCTGCGCGCCGTGAACTGAACCCCGGCGAGCAGTTGACCAACTACGTCTTCATGGGCATGGGCGAGCCGCTGGCGAATTATCCCCGGCTCATCCATACGCTGCGCATCATGACCGCGCCGTGGGGGATGGCCATCTCGCCGCGGCGAATTACCGTTTCGACGGTGGGTTTGCTCCCGATGATGGAGCGGTTGCTCGCCGACACCCCGGTCAATCTGGCGGTCTCGCTGCACGCCACCACCGACGAAGTTCGCGATCGCATCGCGCCGATAAATCGCCGCTACCCCCTGGCGGAGTTGTTGGATACTTGTGCGCGCCTGCCCCTCAAACGCCGCAGCCGTATCACGTTCGAATACGTCATGCTGGCCGGCGTGAACGATTCGCTCGCCGATGCGCGCCGGCTGACGAAGCTGCTCGCGCCGCTGCGCGCGAAAGTGAACCTGATCTTCTTCAATCCGTTCGACGGCTCGGGGCTGGCGGGTAGCTCACGCGCGGCCGTAGAGGCCTTTCAAGCGATCCTCCATCGCGGTAACTTGACCGCAACTGTGCGCGAGAGCAGGGGACTCGATATCGCGGCGGCGTGCGGGCAACTCTACGCCGAGCATCGCTCGGCATCCCGGGAGCAATAGCGCAAATTCGCAGGAACAGGCGTTCGGGTCCCATGCGGCCTCGGCCGCGGACTGGAGCATAGATGGCGGGAAAGACACTCGGCGTGATCGGAGGAAGCGGATTTTACCAGATGCACGGACTGGAAAACGTGCAACCGGTCGAAATCAACACGCCCTTCGGCAAGCCCTCGGACCCGTTCTTTCGCGGACGGATGGGCGACCTCGAGGTGGTTTTTCTTTCGCGCCACGGACGGGGCCACCGACTCCTCCCCAGCGAGATAAACTTCCGCGCGAACATCTTCGGCATGAAGGAACTCGGCGTCGAGTACCTGGTCTCGGTGAGCAGCGCAGGCAGCATGAAGGATCATATCAAGCCGGGCGAGATGGTGGTGCCCAATCAGTTCGTCGATCGCACCTTCAAGCGGCCGGCTACCTTCTTCGGCAACGGGATCGTCGTACACGTTTCACTCGCCGATCCGGTCTGCCCTCATCTGTCCGCGGACCTCGCCGCCGCCGGCCGTGCCGAGAGCGCAACCATTCACGAGGGCGGCGCGTACTTGTGCATCGAGGGGCCGCAATTCTCGTCGCGCGCCGAGTCTCATTTGTATCGAAGCTGGGGCGTTGATGTGATCAGCATGACTGCGATGCAGGAAGCGCGGCTCGCGCGCGAAGCCGAGCTCTGCTACGCCGTGCTGGCGCTGGTGACCGACTATGATTGCTGGCACCAGAGCGTGGCGGCAGTGGATATTGGCGAGATTCTGCGCGTGATGGCGACGAACGTGGAGATGGCGCAAAAGACCGTGGCACGCCTGGCGCACTCGTTGGCGAACCGCGATCGAACCTGCGGTTGCGGACAGGCGCTCAAGGGCACCATCATCACCGACCGCTCGGTAATGCCGCCGAAACTCGTCGAGGAGCTTCGTCCGCTAATCGGAAAGTACGTGCACTAGCAGGGTGTTGAGAGACTTGGAGGATTCAGACGATGTTTGTTCTAAACACCCTGCGAAAAAGATGGCTGCTTTCGTTTAGTTCTCCCCCTCTGGGGGAGATTACAGAGAGGGAAGCAGGCGGTGAGATCCTTTTTCAACAGCCTGCCAGGTTGTCAATGACCGTGCGCAGGAGCAGTAGATGAGCATCGTGGTGGTTGGTTCGGTCGCCTACGACAGCGTGGAGACGACCACTGGCAGCGTAACCGAGGCCTTGGGCGGATCGGCGGTCTATTTTTCGGTCGCAGCGCGTTTCTTCGCTCCCGTCAGCGTGGTTGGCATTGTCGGCTCCGACTTCAGAGCCGAATCGCGGCACGTCCTGTCCGATCGCGGTATCGACATTCGCGGATTGGAACAACGCCCGGGCAAGACGTTCCGATGGCAGGGGCGCTATCACGAAGACATGAATCAGCGCGACACCTTGCATCTCGCGCTCAACGTGTTTGAGAACTTTTCTCCCGACCTGCTGCCCGATCAGCGGCGCTGCGACTATCTGTTCCTTGGAAATATCTCTCCGGAGCTCCAGGAGCGCGTGCTGTCGCAAGTGGAGAGCCCCAGGTTGGTGGTCGGCGATACGATGAACCATTGGATTCAGCAGAGCGGGCCGGAGTTGCGCAAGCTTCTCTCGCGTATCGACATCCTCACGCTCAACGACGAGGAAGCGCGCCTGCTCTCCGGCGAGCACAACCTGGTCAAGGCCGGCCGCGCGATCCTGAAGATGGGGCCCAAGACCGCCCTGGTGAAGCGCGGCGAATACGGAGTGATCCAGTTCAGCGCCGACGGCATGTTCTCAGTGCCCGCTTATCCGCTCGAAGAAGTGGTCGATCCGACCGGAGCTGGTGATACTTTCGCCGGTGCATTCATGGGCTATATCGCCCGCAACGGCCGCGTGACCGAATCCACCCTGCGCACGGCGGCGGTTTACGGCACCGTGCTGGCCTCCTTTGTGGTGGAGCGCTTCTCGCTCGACCGGCTGCTCGACCTGACGTGGGAGGAAATCGAAAATCGCTATCGTGCCTTCATCGAACTCACCGACTCGCAGCATCCCCGATGGACCTCTCAATAGTCGTCCCGCTCTACAATGAGCGCGACAGCCTCGCTCCTCTGCACGCGGAACTGACGCGCGTTCTGGAGCCGCTGGGACGATCCTACGAGGTGCTGTTTGTCGACGATGGCTCCACCGACGGGAGCGTGGATGCCTTGCGCACGATTCGCGAAAACGATTCGCACGTGCGCGTGATCAGGCTCGCCCGCAATTCCGGCCAGACCGCGGCGCTTGCGTGCGGATTCGCCAGCACCCATGGAGACATCGTCGTGGCTATCGATGGTGATGGTGAAAACGACCCCGCCGATATTCCGAAGCTGCTCAACCTTCTCGCCGGCGGTTACGACCTGGTCAGCGGATGGCGCACGCAGCGCTGGCAAGGGTCGGCGTTTTCGCGCCGCCTGCCTTCGGTCGCGGCCAATTCGCTGATCTCGCGCATTACCGGCGTGCGCCTTCACGACTATGGATGCACCCTCAAGGCCTATCGGGGAGATCTCGCGCGGGAGCTCCGCCTGTATGGTGAAATGCACCGCTTCGTTCCCGCTATTGCGGCGGAGCAGGGCGCCAGGATCGGCGAGGTCGAAGTGAACTTCCGGCCGCGAACCTCGGGCGCGTCAAAGTACGGGCCCGGCCGTATTCTGCGCACGCTGCTCGATCTGGTGACGGTCAAGTTTCTGTCCGGATACTCGACGCGGCCCATCCAGGTCTTTGGTACGATAGGGTTTGTGCTCGGCGTGCTTGGATCGCTATGGACCGCCATGCTGGTGTTCGAGAAAATCGTACTCGGCTATTCGCTGGCCGACCGCCCCGCACTGTTGCTCGCGGTCCTGCTGGTCGTGGTCGGCGTGCAATTCGTCAGTATCGGGCTGTTGGGGGAAATGCTCGCGCGGACCTATCACGAGTCGCAGGGCAAGCAGATTTACGTGATCAAAGAGGAATTCTAGACGCATGAATATCGCCGTCGTGGGCACCGGCTATGTCGGCCTGGTGAGTGGTACGTGCTACGCCGAGAGCGGCAACGAAGTCGTCTGCATCGATATCGATACGCAACGAATCGCCACGCTCAACGCAGGCAGGATTCCCATCTACGAACCGGGTCTCCAGGAGCTGGTCCTGCGCAACATGAAGGAAGGACGGCTTAAGTTCTCGGTCAAAGACGCCGAGGCCGTCGCACAATCGATGGTGTCCTTCATAGCGGTCGGCACCCCGATGAGCCCCAACGGCGCGGCCGACCTCTCAGCGGTCTTCAGCGCCGTGGAGAATATCGCAAAGAGCGCGACCGGCTATCACATCATCGCCGTCAAGAGCACGGTGCCGGTCGGAACCAACGACCAGCTGCGGGAGATCGTGGCTCGGCTTGGCAAACATGAAATCGACGTCTGCTCGGTCCCTGAGTTTTTGAAGGAAGGATACGCGATCGAGGACTTCATGAGGCCCGACCGCGTGATCATCGGGAGCCGCTCCGATCGCGCCACCGCAATCCTGCGTGACGTCCACGCGTCGTTCGTGCGCACCGACAATCCGATCCTCGTGATGGACCCGCGGTCGGCGGAGTTGTCCAAGTACGCCTCCAACTCGATGCTCGCGCTCAGGGTTTCCTTCGTCAATCAGATCGCAAATCTGTGCGAAGTAGTCGGCGCGGATATCAGCGCCGTGCGCCGCGGCATGGGATCGGATCGCAGGATCGGATCGCAGTACCTTTTTCCCGGCATCGGCTACGGCGGATCGTGCTTTCCCAAAGACGTTCAGGCGCTGATTCACACCGCCGGAGAAAACCGGCTCGACTTCTCGCTGCTCAAGGCCGCGGAGACCGTTAACACCGAACAGAAGCGGCTGTTGCCCCGCCGCGTCAAGCAACATTTCGGCGCCGATCTGACCGGTCGCACCTTCGCGATCTGGGGGCTCGCCTTCAAGCCGCGCACCGACGACATGCGCGAGGCGCCCTCGCTGGTAATAGTCGAGGAATTGCTGCACGCGGGCGCAAAAGTACGGGTGCATGATCCTGAAGCGCTGGACAACGCCCGCAAGCTGCTCGGCTCGCGCGTCTCCTACCATGAGACCAATTACGAGGCGCTCGCGGGCGCCGATGCGCTGCTGATTTGCACCGAATGGAACGAGTTCCGGCATCCGAATTTCCAGAGAATTAAGACCGAACTAAAGCAACCTGTCATATTCGACGGACGTAACCTGTATGATCCTGATCTGATGAAGACGCTCGAGTTCAAATACTACTCGGTTGGACGCCCTCCGGTCTGAGCCGGAAACCACAATGCGAATTCTGGTAACCGGCGGCGCGGGCTTTATCGGCTCACACACGGTGGATGCGCTCGCAGACGTCGATGCCGGCCCCATTGCAGTGCTCGACAACCTTTCCGCCGGCAGGGCCGCTCAGCTGAATCCGAAGGCGCACTTCTACCAGGTCGATCTGCGCGATCAGTCCGCGGTCGCCGGCGTGGTCGCACGCGAGAAGCCGGAAGTCATTTATCACTTCGCGGCACAGATGGATGTGCGCCGCTCGGTTGCCGACCCTGCGTTTGACGCACAAGTGAACTTGGTCGGCTTTCTCAACCTGATGGAAGCGGGCCGGCAAAACGGCCTCAAGCGAGTCGTGTTCGCGTCGACCGGCGGAGCCATTTACGGAGAACAGGAACAGTTCCCCTGCGACGAAGATCATCCGTGCCGCCCGCTAAGCCCATACGGCATCGCCAAGCTGGCGACCGAATCGTATTTGTTTTTCTATTCGGCGCAGTACGGGATCGATTATCTCGCGCTGCGCTATGCGAACGTCTACGGACCGCGGCAGGACCCGCACGGTGAGGCTGGCGTGGTCGCAATCTTCTGCGGACGCATCCTGGACGGCAACCGCTGCACGATTTTCGGCGAGGGCAAGCAGACCCGCGACTACACTTACGTCGGGGACATCGTGCGCGCCAATCTCTTCGCGCTCACTTCCAAGGTGTCCGGCATGGCGCTCAATATCGGCACCGCCCGCGAGACCAGCGTGAACTCGCTTTACGCGTCGCTCGCCGCTGTGGCGGGCGAGGCCCATCCGCCCGATTACGAACCGCAGCGGCCGGGTGAGCAGCTTCGGTCGGTCATCTCCGCGGCGCGCGCGGAAAAACTTCTCGGCTGGAAACCCGAGAGCAGCCTCGCCGACGGGCTCGAGCGCACCTTCAAATTTTTCCGGGATCGGCGCGGATCCGTGCGATGAAATGACGGACCCGGCTTCGATTCGCAATTTCTCGATCATCGCTCACATCGATCACGGCAAGTCGACGCTGGCCGATCGGCTCCTGGAGCGAACCGGAGCGCTCACCAAGCGCGAGTTGAAGGAACAGTTCCTCGACTCGATGGATTTGGAACGCGAACGTGGCATCACTATTAAGGCTCGGTCCGTTCGCCTCAACTATACTGCGCAAGATGGACGAAACTTCGTCCTCAACCTGATCGATACTCCCGGTCATGTCGATTTCGCCTATGAAGTTTCGCGCAGCCTGACCGCGTGCGAGGGTGCGCTGCTGGTCGTCGACGCCAGCCAGGGCGTGGAAGCGCAGACGCTCGCCAATGTCTACCTCGCGATTGACCACGGCCTCGATATCATCCCGGTCATCAACAAAATCGACCTGCCGGGCGCGGACATCGAGCGCACCCAGGAGCAGATCGAGCAGATCATCGGCCTCCCCGCTTCGGAGGCGATCTTGACCAGCGCGAAAGAGGGGATCGGCATCGATGCCGTGCTCGAAGCAATCATCACCCAAATTTCGCCTCCCAAGGTCGTGCCTGGCGAGCCTCTGCGCGCTCTGATCTTCGACAGCTGGTACGACAGCTATGAAGGCGTGATCGGCCTGGTGCGGGTGTTCGATGGCGAGCTGCGGCGCGGCATGGGCGTTCGCCTGATGGCGACCGGCAAGAGCGGCGAGGTGATGCGCCTGGGGCACTTCACGCCCCACGAGCGGGAAGCCGAATCGCTCGGGCCCGGCGAGGTAGGTTTCATCGTCGCCGGCATCAAGGATGTCGCCGACATGCGCGTCGGCGATACCGTGACCGAGGCGGCCAATCCCGCCGTAGAGCCGCTGCCAGGCTTCAAAGAGTTGAAGCCGATGGTGTTTGCGGGCTTGTATCCGACGGAGGCGAATCAATACGGCGCGCTCCGCGATGCGATCGAGAAGCTGCGGCTCAACGACGCCAGCTTGATCTGCGAGCCCGAATCGTCGCAGGCGCTTGGGTTCGGCTTCCGCGCCGGGTTCCTGGGGCTGCTCCACATGGAGATTGCCCAGGAGCGTCTGGAACGCGAATTCGGAATCAACCTTATCGTGACGGCGCCGACCGTTGCCTATCAGGTGCGGACCACCTCGGGCGAAACCGCGATGGTGGATAATCCCGCCTTGCTGCCGCCGGAAAATAGCATCGATGCGATCGAAGAACCTTTCATCCTGTCGTCAATCCATATGCCCGAGGAATTTCTCGGTGTGGTGATGAAAATCTGCGAAGAGCGGCGGGGCGTCCAGCGCGACATGCGTTTTCTGGGCGACAAGCGCGTGATTCTGCATTACGAGCTGCCCCTGGCCGAGATCGTGTTCGACTTCTATGACCGGCTCAAGTCGGTCAGTCGGGGCTATGCTTCGCTCGATTATGAGTTTCTGGACTTCCGGGCCGGGCCTCTGGTTAAATTGGACGTTCGGATTAACGGCGACGTGGTGGACGCGCTCTCAATAATCGTGCATCGCGACAAGGCCTACGATCGAGGCCGGGCGCTGTGCGAGAAGATGCGCGAATTGATCCCGCGCCAGATGTTCGAAGTGGCTATTCAGGCCGCGATCGGCGCGAAGATAATCGCGCGCGAGTCGGTCAAGGCCCTGCGGAAGAACGTCACCGCGAAATGCTACGGCGGCGATGTCACCCGTAAGCGCAAGCTGCTGGAAAAACAGAAAGAAGGAAAGAAGCGGATGAAGCAGGTCGGCAAGGTCGAGATTCCCCAGGAAGCCTTTCTGGCGCTGTTGAAGGTTGGAGAGTGACCCCGCCCTTGGAACCGCCGGCGAGGACTCTCGAGTCGCCTGAGCCGCCTCCCTCGGAAGGCAGCATCAGCACCGCCTCCGAACTCCGAAAGTCGAGCACGCGCGAGTATGCCGAGGCTCTCGTCATCGCGGTCGCGCTGGCGCTCCTGGTCCGCACCTTTTTCATTCAAGCCTACATGATTCCGTCGGGCTCGATGGAGCCGACCCTGTTGGTCGGCGACCACATCGTGGTCAGCAAAATGGCGTACGGCCTCAGAATGCCCGATTCGATCTTCGGCTTCCAAATTGCCGGGCTGCCGCTGAGCCGTTATCTCGTCCACTTTGGCCAGATACGGCGCGGCGACGTCGTTGTGTTTGTGCCGCCTCAGGATCGCGACAAGGACTTTATCAAGCGCGTCGTCGGACTCCCCGGCGACAAAGTGCAGGTCAAGAACGGCCACGTATGGCTCAATGGCAGGCCGATGGATGATCCTCACGCGCATCTGGATGTTCCTGACGCCGAGCGGCTGCCGGATTTGCCTCGCGACAACTACGGCTTCTTCGATTCCAGCGGCGTAATCGTCGGCCCGATTGAAGTGCCACCCGGACGACTATTCGTGATGGGCGACAATCGCGACCATAGCGATGACAGCCGTTATTGGGGTTTCGCCGACGAAAAGGATGTCGAAGGCCGTGCGTTGGCCATATACTGGTCATGGGACAGCGACAACGATGGCTTGCTGCCAATCCGATGGTCGCGGTTCGGCAAGATTATCCATCGCTGAGGCCAGGGAACGGACCGGTGGGAGAACCATTGAGAAGCCTGAAGCCTGCTCCGCCACTGGCGGGCGTTGGCTCTCGTCTTGGGAACGGACCGCAAAAGTCCATCGCGCGGGAATACGCGGAAGCGCTGATTATCGCGCTGGTCCTGGCGATCTTCATCCGCACGTTTCTCATCCAGGCCTACAAGATTCCTTCCGGTTCCATGGAGCCGACCCTCCTCATCGGCGATCACATCCTGGTCAACAAGCTCATCTACGGTTTGCGGATGCCCGATTCGATTTTCGGGCTCGAAATAGCCGGACTGCCGTTTGGCCGCTACGTCCTCCATTTCGAGCCGATCCATCGTGGCGATGTGGTCGTCTTTGTGTTTCCGCCCGATCGCTCCAAAGACTTCATCAAGCGCGTCATCGGGCTGGCCGGCGACACCATCCAGGTCAAGAATGGCCACGTCTGGCTCAATGGCGCGGCAATGGACGACCCGCACGCGCACTTCGAAGTGGCCGATCAGGACCGTTCTCCCATTTCACCGCGCGACAATTTCGGGCCTGTGCAGATACCGCCCGGGAAGATCTTCGCGATGGGCGACAATCGCGATAAAAGTTACGACAGCCGCTTTTGGGGCTTCGTCGATGAGAACGATGTCGAGGGCAAGGCGCTCGTGATCTATTGGTCGTGGGACTCCGATCACGACGGGTGGATGCCGGTGAGATGGTCGCGCTTCGGCATGATCATCCATTGATAAAAGGAGAGTCGAGTGGCGGACGACGCGGTTAACCGAATAGGCACCATACTCGAAGAACTGGGGGCGCGCTTCGAGCTCGTCATCGAAGCGGTCTCCGGCTTTGGAAGCCGGCACGATACACTTCGCCAGGAGCTGTTCGGCCAATTCGCCGAGGTTGGCAGCCAGATCCGGTTCCTGTCGGATCAAATTGCCGAAAATCGGCGGGGCATCACGGCGCTGCGGTCCGACCTGGGCGCCGAGATGATTCGCCTGGGCGAAACCCTCGGACGCACGCGAGTCGAATTCCGCGAGCAACTGGGCTCCGAAGCAACCCGCGCTATCGATACGACTGCGACGCGGCTCACCGCCGGTACCACCGCCGCGCAGGCGGAAATCCAGCGCGGAGTCGTCGCCTCGCAAGACGAGTTGGTGCGCGAGATGACCGCGACGGCCAACGCGCTCAAGCGGGAACTTGCCACCTCGGCGGAAAGCACGGCCAGGAAGCTGAGCGTCGAGCTCAGCAAGACCAACAAGTCGCTTCAGAACCTCGCGCACAAGTTCGATCGCTTTGACGATCGCATAACCGTGCAGACCAAGGATCAAGACCAGCGGCTCAAGAAGCTGGAGCGCAAGAAGAGCGCCTGAGGAAGCATGCTCGCGCATCCGCTTGACGCGGGAATCGCGCGCCGATAAAAATAGATCACCTTTAATTCGCTACTGCGATAGCGGGAAGGTAACAATATGACTCACTTTAGCATTCAGCCTGGCTGTGTCCGCAGTCGGGTTTTTTTTCGCGTGCGGCCATGAGTACCAAGCCCGAGGTCGCGCTCGATGCCGCCGCAGTGTCGCGGTCGGTCAGACGCCTCGCGCACGAAATTGCGGAGCGCAACGGCGGCGCCGACAACCTCGTGCTCATCGGCGTGATTCGCCGCGGCGCCAGCCTCGCGGAACGTCTTGCCGCGGAGCTTCACGGCAGCGGCGCCGGCGCGATTCCTGTCGGTACCCTCGATATCTCTTCCTATCGCGATGATGGCAAGGGTGCGCCTGGCGACCCGCGACTCCTCGGACGCGACATTCCATTTTCGCTCGACGGCAAACGCGTCGTGCTGGTCGACGATGTCCTCTACACCGGGCGTACCGTGCGCGCCGCCCTC
>Ga0074044_10001435_pt1 | contig 21501 bp, 17 predicted proteins | sample BogForMeECP23OM1_FD_94443 | JGI IMG/M metagenome (GOLD analysis project Ga0074044, IMG submission 94443) | Bog forest soil microbial communities from Calvert Island, British Columbia, Canada - Bog Forest MetaG ECP23OM1 | ecosystem: Environmental > Terrestrial > Soil > Wetlands ...
CTGAAGACGCCGGCGGGCCGGGCGCTTTACGCGCTGCGCAAGCAGATGCCGGAGCCGGTGTTCGGGATCATCAAATCGGCGCTGGGATTCCGTCAATTTTCGCTGCGCGGCCTCGCGGGCGCGAATGGAGCCTCGTCACCATGGCCTGGAACATCAAGCGGATATTCGCCCTCGTCCCTGCCTGACAAGGCTGAGGTGCGCCGGCTTGGCAGACAGGCCCCAGGAAATGCCGATCTCTGGCCCCTTCAACCGCTTTTTGCACTCAACCCAACGCCCGGCGCCGCCGCAACCCGCCAAAATCATTCGCGGCGATCAACCACAATCCCCAGTCCGACAGGCTGCTAGCCCTTGCCGCCGTCGGGGCGCTGGCCTTCGACTATTCGGGCCTGAAGCCAAGCTATCGGATCGCCGAGGAGGTTCCGAGCAACACGCAGGCGACGAAGGCGACCCGCCAGCTCGACGCGGAACTGACCGGCTCCAACCCGGTCGACGTGCTGATCACGTTTCCACCCGGCGCCACCCTCTACGAGCCGCAGACGCTGGCGACGATCGCCGCCGTCCAGGAGACGCTCCAGACCGAGCCCCACGTCGGCAACGTCTGGTCGCTCGAGACCCTACGACGCTGGCTCGCCGAGAAAATGGGCCTCACGAGCGTCGCCGAGCTGAAGGAATATGTCAGCTATCTCCCGCGCTATCTGGTGCGCTGGTTCATATCGAAGGACCAGAAAGCGGTGATCGTGTCCGGCGTCGTGCCCGACAAGAACCTGCCGACGCTGGTTCCGATCGTCGATCGACTGGACGCGCGCCTCAATGCGGTTCGCGCGGCGCACCCCGGCTATCGGATCTCGGTGACGGGACTTTCGGTCATCGCCGCGCGCAACAGCGCCGATATGATCAACGACCTCAATTACGCGCTGACGGTCGAATTCGTGTTCATCGCCACTTTCATCGGGCTCGCGTTCGGATCCTTGGCCATCGGCGCAGCGTGCCTGTTCCCGGGCCTCTTTCCCATAGTCGCGGCAGGCTCGCTCTTGAGGCTGCTCGGTTACGGGATGCAATTCGCGGCGATCGTCGCGCTGTTTGTGTCGTTCGGTCTCGGCCTCAGCGCGACGATCCATTTCCTCAACCGGATGGTGCGCGAGCGGCGGCCGCGCGACGATCCGGCGATCGCGGTCGAGCGCGCGACGGTGCTCATCGGACCGCCGCTCATCCTCACCACGCTTGTCCTCTCCTGCGGCCTCGCCGCGCTCGTCTTCTCCAATCTCCCGGCGCTACGCCTGTTCGGCTGGCTCAGCTGCGTCGCCATGCTGGTTGCGCTCACCGGCGATCTCTTGATCCTGAGGCCGCTCATCACCGTTCTTTTGCGGCTCGCCCAAAGAGGACCGCCCTTCATCGCCCGCCTGCGTCGCGGCGCGTTTTAGTCCACAAGAGAAGGAACCGCACATGTCGCTCAAACTCCCTTTGCCACTCTGCGGCTCGCTTTCGGCAGGCCTTGTCCTCGCTGTCGTCGTCGGCGGCGCTGCTGCTCTATTGCCCAGTCGAAGCGCCGTGGCGGCCGGTCCGTTCCAACCTTTCGTCGGCAACTGGACCGGCGGCGGCCAGATCATCGGCTCGAACGGAGTCCCCGAGCGCATCCGATGCCGAGCGAGAGGCGAACCGAGGCGAGGCTTTGTCCCAGACGATCGTCTGCGCCAGCGCCAGCTACCGCCTCGACATCCAGATCTATGTCGAGGCTTCGGGACAGACGGTCCAAGGCTACTGGCGGGAGACGACTCGCAACGTCTCGGGCCAGCTGACCGGAAGAATTCAGGGCGGCCTGTTCGAGGGCGCCGTCATGGGTCAAGGCTTTACGGCCGGGATTTCGCTTCGGTCGAACGGTCGCCGCCAGACGGTCAACATCGCGCCGAGCGGCGGCGACATCGCGAACGTGCGCATCGAACTCGAGCGGCGGGGGTAAGGCTGGGAGACCGGGCCGACGGCCCGACCCCCTCGTCGTCTTCGCCCTCCTGCCGTCCGCCCGGAGTCGGACGTCCGAGCCGGGGCGACCGCCTTGCCGGCCGACTGCAGGAACATTGTGAGCTTGATTAAGTTTTCTCTCATCACGCGCTGGGCCGGACTATGCCGATGCACGAAGCCAAGCGGTCCAACTCCCGCCGGCTCGGGGAAGCGAGCGGAAAACCGGGGACGGCGAGAGCGGGGACCGATGGATTGCCGGACCGGTCGGCGCGCGCTGCGCCCGCCGTCTTCCGGCAAACGTCGTCATCTCCGCGAGCCGCTCTCAACCCAACGCTTGAGCGCGAAAGAGCGAGCGTCGCCCTGCACAACTTGCGCGGGCTCGCGATCGCTTTCGTGTTGATGACGCATGCGAGCCTCGGATACGTCGCCTCTGCTCAGGCGCAGCCCTTTCCGTTCGACCGCCCTCCGTACTAATGGATCATCTTTCCGATTGTCGACGCGCGCCGCTGGCTCGGCTTCGACGTGTTCTGCGCCTGGCAGGACGTCTATTTGATGTCGTTGTGGTTCTTTCTGTCCGGCGTTTTCACCTGGCCGAGCATCGAGCGCGACGGCGGCCTGGTTTTCCTGGCGAAGCGAGTCCAGCGGCTAGGCGCGTCGCTTCTTTTCGGCGTGGCCGTTTTGATGCCGGTTGCGCTTTATCCCGTCTACCGCGTGACCGCCGCCGATCCGACCCTCGCGGGCTACGCGCGCGAGTATCTCGCCCTGCCCTTCACGCCGTGCGGCCCGCTATGGTTCCTGTGGCTGCTGGCTGGCGTTCACTCTGGCCGCCGCGGCGTTGCGTCGCTTTGCGCGACGAGCGGTTCTTCGCATCGGAGACCTCTCCCGACAGTTCGAAGAGCGGCCCGCTCGAACCTTCGCGGCCTGGGCCTTGATCTGCGCCGCCGCCTATGTGCCGCTCGCGCTCCTGTTCACGCCCTGGAGCTGGATCAACCAGGGCCCATTCGCCCTCCAACTCTGCCGTCCTCTCCTCTACGCCGTCTACTATTGCGCTGGCCTGAGCGTCGGAACCGTCGGGCTCGGCAAGGGAATGCTCCGCACGGACGGAGTCGTGGCGAGGAAATGGGCGATCTGGATGGCGGCCGCCGTCGCGTCGCTCGCGCTCTGGCTGGGACTGACGGCGCTCGCCCTCCGTCCCGGCTCGTCGCCGCCTCCGCTTCTGTGCGCCGCCGGCGACGCGAGCTATGCGGTCGCCGATGCCTGCAGCGTGGTCTTCGTTCTCGCGGTTTGCCTGCGCTTCGGGGCGGCCGGCCGATGGCCGCTGCTGGCGAGGCTTTCCGATAATGCCCTCGGTATCTACGTCCTCCACTACGCGCCGGTCGTCTGGCTGCAGTACGCGCTCCTCGGCCTTGCGTGGCCGGCGCCCCTGAAGGCCGCCCTCGTCCTTTGCGGCTCGGCCGCCTCATGCATGGCGGCGATCGCCGCGGCGCGCTCGCTGCGCCGTTCGGTCGGAGCGCGGCTATCCTGGCATTGGGTCTGGGGGTCGTAGCCGGACGCGACCGCGCAGACTCTCAATTGGTCGAATTGGTCGCCGAAACGGACTCCTTGGGAATGTCGGCGGGCTTCATTGCATTGTCGGGCAGCTTGTTCCAGACCTGCGTCTGCCCGAGCAGCGGAATGCCGAGATAGCCTCGCACCGACAGCTTCTGACCGTCGGGACTCAACTCCATCTGGGCATGATAGACGGTCCCATCGCGCGGATCGAGGATGGATCCGTTCTCGTATTTGAGCCCGTCGCGCTTCATTCCCTTGACGATGACGAGCCCGAGCATCGGCGCGTTCTTTTGGTTCCCGGTGCATTTGGCGCAGACGTCGAAAGTCGGATCGCCCGGCTTCTTGAACATTTTGACGAGCCGGCCTTCGTAGCTTCCGTTCACCTCGGTGAAATAGAACCAGGCGCCGACATGGCCGTCGTTATCGACCTGCTGCCAGAACCCTGCGGGGGTTCGGTCGGCGCCGGCGAGAGCGGGCCCCGACGCAAGGCCCAAAGCGATGACTGTAAGTGCGAGTACGGCTCTCATGCGTTCCATCTCGAGACTCGTTGGAAGCCGCGCTTCTTTCCGGCGAATTCGTCGCTTTGATGATCGGAATTTGGCGCCGAAGGGTTGGACGGCTGCTCACACTCCGTGACTCTCGAGAACGGCCCGGCAACGGGCGCTCAATCTGGCGCGGTGCTCCTGCAGGCACTGGAGGAACGCGTCAGACCCCTCGCCCTCCTTGATCTTATAGCAGAAGCGCCGGACGTCGGGCCGGCAGGCGGCCTGCTCTTGCGGGGTGCTCGACTGGGCCATCGCGCTCGACGACACGACAAGCAGCGCGGCGGCGAGAGAAATCTGGCGGACGGACATCGGCGTCTCCTCTTTGCGCGCTAGTCGTTCCGATCGTCGGGGGCTCGCGGCTTACCCATCAAAATAGGTTGGAAAATGACGGCCGCGGCCAGCGTGCAAGCCAGGGACAGGGCGAGCAGCTTGCCCATGCTCGACGCTCCCGGATTGCTCGAAAACATTAGGCTGCCAAACGCCGTCGCCGTCGTCAGAGCGCTGTAGAAGACCGCGCGGGTGAGCGGCGTCTGGAGAAGATGGGTCGTCCCTTCCCGCCAGGCGATGATGTAATAAATCTTGAACGCCACGCCGACGCCGAGCAGCAAGGGCAGCGCGATAATGTTGGCGAAATTGAAGGGCATGCCGAGGAACGTCATCGCCTCCATGGTGACGAGGCCGGCCAGCGCCAGTGGGACCAGGGTCAGCATGACGTCGCCGAGGCGCCGAAGGAACAGAAAGAGCAGCAGGGCGATGGACGCCAAAGCCCACGCGCCGGCCTCGACGAAGGCCCGGAGGATCATGTCGCCCGCCTCGAGGGTCACGATCGGCCCCTCCGTCGCGTCCGGCTCGACGGCCAGGACCGCCCGGGCGAAGGTCCGCATGGCCCGAAGGTCGTTCGGATCCGCTTTCGGCATGATCGACAGACGGGCCTTGCCGCCTGGCGCAATCCAGTCGTTCACGATCGCGGGCGGCAGTTCGGCCTGCGTCACGGGCTTTGCTTCCAGCGAGGCCTGAAGGTCTGCAAGGTCGGCGTTCAGCGGCCAGATGAGCGTTTCGGAGGCCTTGTCGCGCGTCTCCGGACTCGCCTGAGCGAGTTTCGAGAGCAGCGCCGCGAGCCTTCTCATCGCCGTCGCGCCGGGACCTTGTTGCTCCCCGGCCGCTTCCGTCAGGCGCTCAGCGCTCTCTTTCAGCGCATCGACATTCTCCGCGTCGGTCGGCGGCGGCGCGGTCTCCGTCGCGTCGAACGCTCCCGCCAGCCTCGCCGCGACGCTCCGGATGATTGGGATCTTCTGGTCCTGATTGGAGGGGATGAACGTCGAGAGCGTCCTGACGCTCGCGACCTGAGGCAGCTTCACGAGCCTCTCCGCGACGGCGTTCGCCTGCTGAAGCGAGGGGGCGAGCGCCTGTGTGGCGTTGGCGCCGGTCGAGCGATCCTTCTGCAGCTCGAGATAGGTGGAGATCGCTTCGCTCTTCGGGTTCTGCAGATCGAGTGGATTGAAGTCGAACTTGAGCCAGTAGAGCGCCGGGGACGCGCAGGCGACGACGAGCAACGTGCCGACGATGATCGGGATCCTGTGCTTCGCGAGATACTCGTCGACCGGCGCCAGCAGAGTGTAGCCGAGGGCGTCCGGCTCGCCCGGCGGATTCGCCAGCCTGATCAGCGCGGGAAGCAGCGTCACGCTCGTCACAAAGGCGATCAGCATCCCTGCGCCGGCGATCAGGCCGAGTTCGGACACGCCCTTATAGTTGGTCGGAAGAAAAGAGAAGAATCCCGCCGCCGTCGCAAGCGAGGCGAGGGCGAGCGGCATGGCGACTCGCGATCCAGCGCTCCGGATGGCCGTCTGCAGGTCGCCCAGACGATGCCGTTCGTCGCGATAGCGGACGCTGAACTGAATGGCGAAGTCGACGCCGATGCCGACGAACAACACCGCGAAGTAGATCGAAATGATGTTGAACGCGCCGACCATGAACAATCCCAGCGCCGCCGTCGCCGCCAGGCCGACCACCAAATTGATGGCAAGCGCCAGGATGAGGCGCCCCGACCGCAACGCGAGCCAGAGGATGAAGAGGACGATCGCGATCGTGACGGCGCCGTTGCGGACCGCATGCTCCTTGACGCTTCCGAATTGCACGTCGTCGATGGCGATCGGGCCCGTCAGCCGCACGCTCGCCTGATATTTCGCCGCGATCGGCGCGGCGAGCCGGTGGATCGCCGCCTCGGCTTCCTGCCCGGGCTCCACGGAGTTGAAATCGAGGACCGGATTGATCTCGACGAAGCCGAGCCGTTCGGTCGGCGAGGGGGCGGCTTCGCCCTCTGTCAACACGCGCCACGAGAAGCTCGACGGCCTGCCCGCCAGCACCTTCTCCAGACTGTCCGAAACCATGTTCAAGGGACGTGCGAAATCGTCCAGCTTCAGCCGATTGGACTGGAGCCCGAGCAGCGCGTCCTCGAGCCCCGCCACAAGTCCGCGCAGGCTCCGGTCCGTTGCCATGTCGTGAATGATCGGCTCGCCTTCGATGAGGCCGGCTGCGGTGCGCTTCAACTCCTCCACCGACAGGAAGAGAAGCCCGTGACGCTGGAAAAAGCGCGATTCGCCGAGGTTGGCGACCGACTCGAACCGGGCCTTGTCCGCCTCGAGAGTACGGGCGAACTCCGACGTCGCCGCGGCGGAGAGCTCCGGAGTCGGAGCTTCGACCACCGCCTCGAGGAGGTTGAACCGGCGGAACGCGCTTTCGAACGCAAGTTCGTGCCTCCGCCATTCGACGTTCGTCGGCAAGAGGGCATTGATGTCGGAATTCAACCGGAAATGGCCGACCGCGTAAATCGCGCACGCCGCGGTGAGAACGAGCGCGGCCGCGACCACGAGCCGCGCGTGAGCAAGGCAGAACCCGTCGACTGCGGCGACCGCGCGAGCTATGGGGGACCGAGGGCGGTCCTCGCCCTGCGCCCGACCAGGTCCGGGCGGCGCGTTTCGACGCTCATCGCGCAACGGAAGGAGAAGACTCTTGCGCCGCGGACGGGCTCTTGCGGCCAATCCGCGCCAGCATCTGCTCGACGTGGAGCGAGAAGACGTATTCGGCGGGCCTCTGACCGTCGAGCGGGATCTCGGGACCCATCGGTCCCTTCGTCCTGACGCCGCGAAGGGCGGTCCAGACCGCCGACCAGGGTCGGGTCATGGCGACATGCGCCGCCGTCGGCTCATAGCCGCAATGCGCCATGCAGTTGGCGCACTTCTCATATCGGCCGGTCCCGTAGCTGTCCCAGTCCGTCGTCTCCATGAGCTCCTTGAACGACGCGGCATATCCCTCGCCGAGGAGATAGCATGGCTTCTGCCAGCCGAAGACGTTGCGGGTCGGCATGCCCCAAGGCGTGCATCGGAAGTCGCGGTTGCCGGCGAGGAAATCGAGGAAAAGGCCCGAGTGCATGAAGCGCCACCGCCTGCCCTTGCCCATGGCGAAAACGTCTCGGAACAGCTGCTTCGTCTTCCGGCGGGCGAGGAAGTGCTCCTGATCCGGCGCCCGCTCGTAGGCGTAGCCCGGCGATATTGACACGCCGACACCGAGTTTCGCGGCAAAATCGAGGAAGGTGGCGATGTCCTCCGCCGAATGGCCGTCGAACACCGTCATGTTGACGTTGACCTGGAACCCCCGATCCTTCGCCTTCCTGATCGCCGCGACCGCGACGTCGAAGACGCCGGCTTGGCACACCGACTTGTCGTGAACGTCCTTCAGTCCGTCGAGATGAACGGAGAAGAAGAGATAGGGCGAGGGATTGAACAGATGCAGCTTCTTCTCGAGCAGGAGCGCGTTCGTGCACAGGGAGACGAACTTCTTGCGCTTGACGATGCCCTCGACGATCGCTCCGATCTCGCGATGGATCAGCGGTTCGCCTCCGGGAATGGCGACAAGCGGAGCGCCGCATTCGTCCACGGCGTCGATACACTCCTGCACCGACAGCCGCTGATTGAGGATCGGGTCGGGGTAGTCGATCTTGCCGCATCCCGCGCAAGCGAGGTTGCAGCGAAACAGCGGCTCCAGCATCAGGACGAGCGGATACCGGTCGCGGCCGGCAAGCCTCTGTCTGATGAGATAAGCGGCAATCTTGGCTTCCCTAAAGAAGGGGATCATGATGAATCGCTTCCGTCGTCTTCGGCCGTTGTGGGGCAGGGGGAAGGGCGCCCGCGAGCTCCAGGGGAAGTTTAAACTCGATCACTTCATCTGGACCATTGAGCGTCGAAATCTCGACGGGACGGAGACTCGCGAGATAGCGGATCACGTCCGAGACCAGCTCTTCCGGCGCCGACGCTCCGGCCGTGACGCCGACCGAGCGCACGCCGTCGACCCAATCGCGGCGGATTTCGCTGCTGTCCGCGATCAGGTGCGTCGGCACCCCCATCTGGGTCGCGATTTCGCAGAGCCGGTTCGAGTTCGAACTGTTCTTGGCGCCGACGACCAGGACCACGTCGACCTCCTTGCAGAGCTCGCGCACCGCCCACTGGCGGTTCTGCGTGGCGTAGCAGATGTCTTTCGTGTCGGGCCCCACGATGTCGCTGAACCGCCTCTCGAGCGCGGAGATGATCGCCTTGGTGTCGTCGACGCTCAGAGTGGTCTGCGTGATGTACCCGACCGGCGTATCCCGCGGAATCTGCAGAGCCTCGACGTCGCTCTCCGTCTGGACCAGCGTGAGGGGAGCGGCGACCTGCCCCAGCGTTCCCTCGACCTCCGGGTGGCCAGCGTGCCCGATGAGGATCACCGTCCGGCCCTGCATAACGTACCGCTTGGCCTGGTTGTGCACCTTCGTCACCAGCGGGCAGGTCGCGTTGTGGACCGTCAGGTCTCGGGCGGCGGCCTCCTCCTCGACCCTCTTCGGCACGCCGTGAGCGCTAAAGATCGCCACGGCCCCGTCGGGAACCTCCGACAGCTCTTCAACGAACCGCGCGCCTTTCGCCTTGAGGAGGTCGACGACGCGCTTGTTGTGGACGATTTCATGCCGTACGTAGACCGGAGCGTCGTACTTCTCCAGCGAACGCTCGACGATATCGATCGCCCGCACGACGCCGGCGCAAAAGCCCCTCGGTTTCGCGAGGAGGACGCGCAGCGGGGCCCGGTTGCCGGACGGCCGCCGGGAGAACGGAAATCGGGCCGTGCCGTACCGCCCGACCCGCGGCTCGCGATTGAGCGCCTCGAACACTTTGGCGACGATGCCGCTCGCGTCGAGCTTGGCCTTGGCGTACATCGCCGTCGGATCGTCCTGCTCCAGGAACAGGTCGGGCAGGACCATCGAACGCGCCCGCAGCGCGCCGTCGAGCCGTCCGTGCTCCAAGAGCAGGTGCATGACGTGCGAGCCGAAGCCGCCGATCGACCCCTCCTCGATGGTGATCAACGCGTCGTGCTCGTCGGCGAGCCTCAAGATCAGGTCGACGTCGAGGGGCTTGGCGAATCTGGCGTCGGCGACTGTGGTCGAGAGGCCGAACTTGTCGAGTTCGTCGGCGGCCTTGAGGCATTCGGCGAGACGGGCGCCGAGGCTCAGGAGCGCCACGTCGCTTCCTTCGCGAACCACCCGTCCCTTGCCAATCTTGAGCGGACGGGCGAACAGCGGAAGGGGCGCTCCGACGCCCTCGCCGCGCGGATAGCGAAAGGCCGAAGGCCGATCGTCGATCGCGGCGGCCGTCGCCACCATATGCGCGAGTTCGGCCTCGTCCGCGGCCGCCATCACGACGAAGCCGGGCAGGCAGGCGAGATAGGCGACGTCGAACGAGCCGGCGTGAGTCGGACCGTCGGCGCCGACCAGACCGGCGCGATCGACCGCGAAGCGCACAGGGAGCGATTGCAGCGCGACGTCATGAACGACCTGGTCGTAGCCGCGTTGCAGGAAGGTCGAGTAGATCGCGCAGAAGGGCTTGTATCCTTCCGCCGCCATGCCGGCGGCGAAGGTCACGGCGTGCTGTTCGGCGATGCCGACGTCGAAGGTTCTGTCGGGAAAAGCCTTGCCGAAGATATCGAGGCCCGTTCCGCTCGGCATCGCCGCAGTGACCGCGACTATGCGCTCGTCCTTGACCGCCTCTTTCACCAGGGTCTCGCCGAACACCTTGGTGTAGGAGGGCGCCGCGGCCTTGGCCTTGACCTGGACTCCTGTCGCAATGTCGAACCTCGCGACGCTGTGGCACCTGTCGCTGGACGATTCCGCCGGGCCGTAGCCCTTTCCCTTCTGGGTGACGGCGTGGATCAGAACGGGGCCGACGCCACAGTCGCGAGCCCATTCCAGGGCCGGCAGAAGCTGGTCGAAGTCGTGCCCGTCGATGGGCCCCATGTAATGGAACCCCATCTCGTCGAAGACGGTGGCCGCGGCGCCGGTTCGCGCGGCGCCGTATTCGGACGGAGGCGCGCCGTCGAGCTTCTCCTCGTCTTGCGGACGCGTTCCGCCCGAGCGCCGGCCGTCCCGCGTCCTGGTCAAGCGGCTGAGGTAAACCGACATCGCGCCGACAGGCGGGGCAATCGACATCTCGTTGTCGTTCAGAATGACGATGAGCCTGCTCTTTGCGGCGCCAGCGTTGTTCAGCGCCTCGTAAGCCATGCCGGCGGACAGTGAGCCGTCGCCGATCACGGCGATGATCCGGTTGCTACGGCCGGCCAGGTCCCTGACCACGGCCATTCCAAGAGCCGCCGATATGGATGTCGCGGCATGCGCGGCGCCAAAGGGGTCGAACTCGCTCTCGCTGCGCTTGGTGAAGCCGGAAAGCCCGCCGGCCCTCCGCAAGGTGTGGATGCGGTGACGGCGGAGGGTTAGGATCTTGTGGGGGTAAGCCTGATGTCCCACGTCCCATATGAGTCGGTCGCGCGGCGTGTCGAAGACGTAGTGTAGCGCCACCGTCAGCTCGACGACGCCGAGACCTGCGCCCAGGTGGCCGCCCGTCCCGGCGACCGCGCGAACGGTTTCCGCCCGTAGTTCATCAGCAATAGTCCTCAGATCCGCCGGGCTGCGCAGTCTCAGCTGCTGGGGACTATTGATGGTGTCGAGAAACATTGCCCGTTCCGTTTTCCGTTGAAATCGCTGAACGCACAGCGCTCACTAATGTTCCCCCTCCGGCGCGTGGATCGAAGCAACGCCAAGTCTTGTTCGAGCTCCCCGGGCAAAAGCTCACATGCCGAGCCTGGAAAGGCGGCTCGCGCCGCGTACCAAGTTGCGAAAGCGCGCGATCGCCCACAGCGGGAATATCTTCGAGTAACCGTGATAACGGAGGTAAAAGACCCGCGGAAAGCCTGTGGCCGTGTGGAACGGCTCCTCCCAAAACCCGTCTGGTCCCTGTCTCGTCGCCAAATATGCGACGCCCCGCGTCACTGCAGGGTGATCCGCCTCGCCGGCCGCCATCAGCGCCAGCAACGCCCAGGCCGTCTGGGAGGCCGTGCTCGCCGCACGCTCGAAATCCTCGTAGTCGAGCCTGTAACTGTCGGAATTCTCGCCCCATCCGCCGTCGGGGTTCTGGGCGCCGACCAGCCAGCCGACGGCTCTTCGCACCGGCTCCGATCGCGGATCCTGGCCGGCCGCGAGGAGCGCGCAGAGCGCCGACCAGGAGCCGTAGATGTAATTCATGCCCCAGCGCCCGAACCAGCTGCCGTCCTTCTCCTGAAAGCGGAGGAGCGCTTCGATCCCCCGCTTCAACGCCAGACTCTCGTCGGGCCGCTCCCCCAGTTGCGCCAGCATCGAAACGCAGCGTGCGGTGACGTCGGCCGTCGGCGGATCGAGCAAGGCGCCATGGTCGGCGAACGGGATGTTGTTGAGATAGTGATAGGAATTGTCGACGTCGAACGCCGCCCATCCCCCGCCCGAGCTCTGCAGGCCAACCACCCATTCGCGCGCGCGAGCGATTGATTCTGCGTAGCCCTGCTGATCCGTCCCGGGGGTCTCGCGGTCGGCGCGGTCCATCGCCATCGCGATGACGGCCGTGTCGTCGAGGTCGGGATAATGCGGATTGGTGTACTGGAAGGCCCAGCCTCCCGGCCGAACGTTCGGCCGCTGTACGGCCCAGTCGCCGACGACGTCGACAATCTGCAGCGGCTTCAGCCACTCGAGTCCTCGGCGCGCCCGGCTCCGGCTCTCGTCGTCGCCGGCTTCGAGCAACGCATGCGCGGCGAGCGCCGTGTCCCACACCGGCGACAGGCACGGCTGGCAATAGGCCTCGTCGTCTCGGACGACGAGCAGCTTGTCGAGAGACCCCCGCGCCTCAACCAAGGACGGATGGTCTCTCGGATAGCCGAGGGCGTCGAACATGAGGACGGCGTTCGCCATTGCCGGGTAGATGGCGCCGAGGCCGTCGTCTCCGTTGAGGCGCTCCTTGACGAACGAGACCGCCGCTGCGATCGCGCGGCCGCGAACGGGAGCGGGAAAGCGAGGCTCGGCGAGTTTCAGCCCCCGGTCGATCGCGCCAAACAGTCTGACCCACGCCCAATGCTGATGCGCCCCGGACGGCCACTTTCGCACGGTCTCGGGCGGCTTGATGAAGAGTTCCGCAATGCGAACGGCGCCGGGATTGGCGGCGCGGGGCTTGAGCGCCTGCAGCACAAGGAGCGGCACGAGCACCGTCCGCGCCCAATAGGAAACCTTGCCGAGATGAAAGGGAAACCAGCGCGGCAGCAGCATGATCTCGACCGGCATGATCGGCACGCCGCTCCACGGGATCTCCTCGAACAGCGCCAGCAGGAAGCGGGTGAAGACATTGCTTTTCGCCGCGCCGCCGTGATTGAGGATCTCCGCACGTGCGCCGGTCATATGCGGGGCTAACGGATCGTCGCCGATCGTCTTCAGCGCGAAATAGGCCTTGACGCTCGCGCTCACATCGAAAGCGCCGCCGTGGACAAGGGGCCAGCCGCCGTGCTCGCCCTGGATGCGACGAAGGTACGCGGCGATGCGGCGCTCGAGTTCGACATCCCTCTCCTCGCCGCGGAAATGGCGCAGAAGCACATATTCCGCCGGGATCGTCGCGTCGGCCTCGAGCTCAAATCGCCAATGGCCGTCTTCGCCTTGCCGCGCATGTAACGCCTTCGCGGCTCGCGCGATGCTGCGCTCCACTCCGTCAAGGAGGGCCTCTTCTTGCGGAAGTCTGGCGACAAGGGTCATGCGACGGCGGCTCCGGCGAAGACCTTTGGCTTTGCGGCGGTCGCAAGCGCGAGAGACGCGGCCTCGCGGCCGGACCGCACGGCCCCTTCGATCGTGGCGGGCAGGCCGGTCTGGACCCAGTCGCCGGCGAGGAATACGTTGCTCCACTGCGTTCGCGAAGGCGGGCGCCTGGCGTCCTGCGCCGGCGTCGCGGCGAAGGTCGCCCGCTTCTCCTTGACGATCCGGCATGGCGGGAGGGCCGGGGCCAATCCGGTCAGCTCGGCGACCTCGCGCCAAATACTCTCGGCAAGCGCTTCGCGCGACCATTCGATGAGGTCGCCGGCGGCGCTGATCGTGACCGAAAGCCGGTCGCGGTAGGCGAACAGCCACTGCGTCAGGCCGCCGATCACGCCGAGGATCGGCGGGTGGCGCTTCGGCGCCGGAACGAGGAAATGCGCATTGACGATCCCTCTGAATTCCTCCGGCGCCTCGACGCCGGGCAGAAGGACGCGGGCGCCCCACGGGGGAATCGCGACGACGACCGCGTCGTCGCGCCCGAGAAGGATGGGTTCCGACTCGAATACGAGCGCGACCGCGCGGTCGGCTTCGAAGCGGATGTCGCGCAGACGGTCGCCAAGGCGCACCGTTCCGCCCTTGCCGGCGATGAAGAGGGTCGCCGGATCGACGAACGTCGGCGACAGTCCCTCCGATGCGATCAAAGGCCGGCAGGCTTTCCCGCCGCCTCCGAGAGTCTCGCGCAGGAGCGCGCCCGCCAGAAGGGCCGAGCTTTCTTTCGGATCGGTGTTAAGGCCGGCGAGCAGGAGCGGTCGCCATAAGCGCTCGTAGAGCGGGCCCTCGCATCGCATCGCGCGCTCGACCGTCGCGTTGGGCCGCGACCAGAAGATGGGGAGCGGCGCGAAATATTCCTGCAAAGACGTCCCGGGCGCCCGCCTCTTCCGGTCGAAAAGCCACCAGGGCGCGCGTCCCTCGTTGGGTCGGAACTGCCAGCGTTCGCCCGTCTGAAGATCGGCGAAGTCGAAAAGCGCGGCGCCAGGCCCGGACAAAAGGTCGGACGAGCCGATCCGCGTGAGATAATCGAGCGCGGCCTGGTTGCCGGACAGGATGAGGTGGTTGCCGTTGTCGATCTCCGCCCCGAGCGCCGGATCGAAAAAGGACTTGCACCGCCCCCCCGCGGCGGCGGCGGCCTCGTGCACCACCGTCTTGACCCCGGTCCCGGTCAGGCGAACCGCTGCGCTGAGGCCGGCCAATCCGGCGCCGATGACATGGACGGTTCCTTCCCTCATAGGACACCGTAGGCGATGAGCGCGCCGAGAATGCGCAGCCGGCTCGGCTTCGCCCGCTCCCTCGGGGGCTCGAACCCTCGCGCCTCCATGTTGTCGAGAAGCGACCGATACGCCGTCGCCATCAGCCTTGGCGCTCTCGCCGCGGCGCGCGGCGCGGACGCGAGGATCGGCTCGGCTTGCTCGAAATGTCGGCGCGCGCGGCGAACAACCTCGTCGCATGCGATCGCGAGCTTCGGATCTTTCACGGCTCGCATCGGATCGACGGACACACGCGCGGCGGCGAGCGTCTCGTAGGGCAGATAGAGCCGTCCCACGGCGGCGTCCTCGTCGATGTCGCGCAGAATGTTGGTCAGCTGCAGCGCGCGCCCGAGGTGGAAAGCAAGCGCCTCGCCCGACTGCGCCCCGACGCCGAAGATGCGCACGGAGAGCCGCCCCACCGCGCTCGCGACCCTGTCGCAATAGAGATCCAGGGTCGCCCAATCGGGGGCGCGAATATTGCGCTCCGCGTCCATCTCGACGCCGTCGATGACGGCCTCGAAATCGTCCCGCCGCAATCCGTACCGGCGCGCCGCGCAGTCGAGATCGGCGAGACCGGGCAGGGCCTCTCCCGCGAACATCGCCGCGATGTCGCCGCGCCAGCGCTCAAGCTCATTCAGGCGCTGTTCGGGCGAGCCGTACTCCGGCTCGTCCGCGACGTCGTCGACGGCGCGACAGAAGCGATAGACCGAGAACATCGCCTCACGCTGGTCCTTCGGCAGGACACGCATCGCCAGGTAGAAGGAACTGCGGGCGGCCGTCGCCTGCTGGTTCATGCCCTGGCCCTCCGACTCCGCCTCGAGCGCGGCGCGAGAACGCTTGCAAGCGTCCGGACGACGGCGAGCCCGCCGATCGTCGCGAATTCGAATTTGCTGAGGTGAACCGACTGGCTCAGCGGATCGCGACGCTGCAGCCAGTCGGCCAGTCGGCGCGCAAGGCCGTGGATCGCCGCAATCTCAAGCGACAGGCGGACGTCGGCGATCCGCGGAACGAGTTCGCCGCCCTGCTCGACCAGGGCCGCGGCGTGTCGGGCGATGTCCGCGACAGCGCCCAGCAACTGAGGCGTGGCCCGGCTCCCGCCAAGCATCTCGACCGTCGCGCCATGCGCGTCGAGCGCGGATTGCGGCAGATAGACCCGATCGAGCCTGCGATAATCCTCCCCGCAATCCTGGAGGTGATTGATCACCTGCAGCGCGGCGCAGAGCGCGTCCGACGCCGGCCACAGCGATCGACTTTCGCCATGCACGTCGAGAACGAACCGCCCGACCGGCATCGCCGACAGGCGGCAATAGTCCATCAATTCGTCGAGGTTCGCGTAGCGGGTCTTCACCGCGTCGAGCCGAAAGGCGTCGAGCAGGTCGAGCGCATGCTTCGGCGCGATCCCTTGCGCGCCCAGGGCGAGACGCAGCGGCTCGGCGTCCGGATCCTGGGCGCAGCCGCACAACGCGTCGGCCAGGTGGTCGAGCAGCGCGAGCTTTTCGTCGGCCGAGAGGTTCGGGTTGTCGGCGACGTCGTCCGCCGCGCGAACGAAGCGATAGAAGACGAGGATGATCGGCCGTCGCCGTTTGGCGATCAGGCGCGACGCGACGGGAAAGTTCTCGCCGCGCGTCGTCTTGCCCGAAAGCGACTCGCTAACCGTCGTCATGCGCGCTCCGCCTTCGGCAACGGCGCCTGAACCCGACCTTTCCACAGACCTCCCCGTCCTGTCCAGTACGTTAACGCGGATTGAATGGTGAAGAGAATGTAGGCGGCTCCGATTGCCGGGAGAGCGAGGCCGATGAGGACCGGCCGCCTGTAGAGCCGTAAGGTCGGGGCGAAGACGAACCCCATGATCGCCCACGCGGCCGCGCCGAGCGCCTGCGGGGCGCCGCGCGAAAAGACGACGAGCAACGGAGGCGCGAGGAACACCAACCCCATTGCGGCCAAGGCGACGATCAGGCGCAGCGAGGAGAAGCGCAGCTCGGCGAACGCCGATCGCGCGACCATCCGGCCGAAGTCCACGAAAGCCGGATAGGCGCGCAGACTGAACGCGTTCTGCGTCAGGGACAGCCAGATGGGGCCGCGCCGCTTCATCAGGGCAGCAAGGGCGCAATCGTCGATCAGCGCTCCGCGCAATCCCGCGAGCCCGCCTGCCTCCGCCAGCGCTTGTCGATGGACCAGCATGCAGCCGCCCGCGGCTGCAGCCGTCCTCCGGCGAGGATCGTTGACCCAGGAAAACGGGTAGAGCATCTGGAAAAAGAAAATGAAGGCGGGAACGAGCAGCCGCTCGGCCGGGCTCTCACAGCGCAGCTTCACCATCAGCGAGGTCAAGGCCGCCCGCTTCGCCTGCGCGAGCGCGACCAACCGGCGAAGAACCCCATCCTTAAGGACGATGTCGGCATCGACGAACAGCAGATAATCCGGCGGTTCGCGCGCAGCGTTCGCCGCCACGACCCCTTGCCGCATGGCCCAGACCTTCCCCGACCATCCCGCTGGCAGACTTTCGCCTTGCAGAACGGTCAAAGGTCGGTCTGCGACCTCGGCTCGCCTCGCGACGCTCGCGGTCCCGTCCGAGCTCTGATCGTCGACGACCACGACCGCAAACGGACCGGGATAATCCTGGCGGGCCAGCGAAGCGACGGTTTGGCCGATGACGTCGGCCTCGTCGCGCGCCGGCACGATCGCCGTGACGCGGGGCCAATCGCCGTCGAAGCGCCGTTCATTGTCCGGACGGACAGTCTCGAAAAGCTCTTCGCCGCGCCAAAACCGCCCTCGCCCGGCGAGCAGATAGAGCCAGACCGCCAGGGAAGCGAAGCCCAGCGCCAAGTTGATCATGTTCACTGCTCCCCGCATGCGCCCATAAACAGCGGTCGGCCCGCTTTGTTCCGGCAGGCGGTCGGCCGCGATCCGAACGGCTCGCGCGTCTCTCCCTGCGACTAACGTAGGGCTATTGTATTCGTGATGCGGCTGTTGAATAGTCCTCGCCCGCCGAGAAGAGCGGCCGATGCGTCTCTGGGCGAAACGCCGCCTGCGCAAGGGAATGCGAGCGGCGCGATCGAGGGAGGAACGGTTTGGGGTCGGCGGCCGTGCGAGGTGACGCGAACGACACGTTCGCCAAGCTGCTGCGGGCGCACGCCGCCGTCCGAGGTGCCCGTCCCGCTTTCCGTCACAAGGACTTCGGCCTCTGGCGGACGTGGACCTGGGCGCAGGTCTACGACGAGACGCGCGCCATCGCGGTCGGCCTCATTGCCCTCGGCCTCGATCGCGGCGACACGATCGCCATCGTCGGCGCGAACCGCCCGAAGCTCTACTGGTCGATCACGGCGGCGCAGATGATCGGCGCCGTTCCCGTCCCCGTCTACGCCGATTCAGTGGCGGACGAGATCGCCGCGGTGCTCGATCATTCCGAGGCCGGCGTCATCATCGCCCAGGACCAGGAGCAGGTCGACAAGATCCTCTCGGTCCGAGGCCGGCTGCCGCGGCTTCGTCACCTGCTGTACGACGAGCCGCGCGGCCTTACCGACTACGACGAGCCCGGCCTGCACGCGCTCGAGGCAATCATGGCGAAGGGACGCGCCGCGCTCGGCGATCCGGCCGCGGCGGCCGACATCGACCGGCGCATCGACGCCGGCAAGGGCGCCGACCCCTCCGTCATCCTCTACACCTCCGGGACGACCGGCCGTTCGAAGGGCGTCGTCTTGAGCGGCGAGCGCTCGATCGCCGCGGCGCGCGACACCGTCGCTTTCGACTCCCTGACCGATCGCGACGAGGTGCTCGCCTATCTGCCCCTCGCCTGGGTCGGCGATCATTACCTCAACTACGCGCAGGGCTACGTGGCCGGCTTCTGCATGGCCTGCCCGGAAAGCGCCGACACCGCCGCCAACGACCTGCGCGAAATCGGCCCGACCTATCACTTCGCGCCGCCGCGCGTGTTCGAGGCGCTCCTCACCCGTGTGCAGATTCGGATGGAGGACGCGGGCGCGTTCAAGCGCTGGCTCTACCGGCGATTCATGGACGCAGCGAAACGCTGGGGAGAAAAGATCGCCAACGGCGACAAGGTCCCTTTAAGCGCGCGGCTCGCCTACCGGCTCGGCGATCTCCTGATCTACGCCCCGCTCAAGAACGCGCTCGGCTTCTCCCGCGTCCGCGTGGCCTATACCGCGGGCGAGGCCATCGGCGCCGACCTCTTCGCCTTCTATCGCTCGATCGGCCTGAATCTGAAGCAGCTCTACGGGCAGACGGAAGCCTTTCTGTTTGTCACCGCCCAGGCCGACCGCGCCGTGCGCTCGGACGCCGTCGGCCCCCCCGCGCCCAACGTCGAACTGCGCATCGCCCCCGACGGCGAGGTGCAGTTCAGGTCGCCCGGCATGTTCGTCGGCTATTTCCGCGAGGACGACAAGACGCGCGAGGCGATGACAGAGGACGGCTACGTCAAGACCGGCGACGCCGGCTTTTTCGAGCCCGACGGGCAGCTCAAGATCGTCGACCGCGCCAAGGACGTCGGCCGGCTCGAGAACGGTGAGATGTTCGCGCCGAAGTACATCGAGAACAAACTGAAGTTCTTCCCCAACATCCGCGAGGCGGTGGCGTTCGGCGACGGGCGCGCGTTCGTGACCGCGATGATCAACATCGAGCTCGCCTCGGTCGGCGACTGGGCGGAGCGACACAGCGTCTCCTACGCCTCCTACCAGGATCTCGCCGCCAATCCACGCGTCACCGCGATGATCGAAGAGCACGTCGACGCGGTCAATCGCGCTCTGAGCCTCGAGCCGGCGATGGCCGGGGCGCAGATTCGGCGCTTCCTCATCCTGCCGAAGGAGCTCGACGCCGACGACGGCGAGCTCACCCGCACGCAGAAGGTGCGCCGCCGCTTCATCGCCGAGCGCTACGCGCCGCTGATCGAAGGGCTGTACGGCGGGGCGCGCGAGGCTTCGATCTCCGCCGAGATCACCTACGAGGACGGCCGCAAGGGCAAGCTCGTCGGAACCGCGCACATCGTCGACATGCCGCCACACCCGAAAGCGAAAGAGGCGCGCGCGGCATGAGCGGCGCAGGCGGCGACATTCTCCTTTCCGTCGACAACGTCTCGCTGTCCTTCGGCGGCGTGCGGGCGATCTCGGACGTGTCCTTCGACATCCGAAAAGGCGAGATCCGCGCCATCATCGGGCCGAACGGCGCCGGCAAGACCTCGATGCTGAACGTAGTCAACGGCTTCTATCATCCGCAGAACGGGCAGATCACCTATCGCGGCCGGACGCGGACGCGGATGAAGCCGCACGAGGCGGCCGAGCGCGGCATCGCCCGCACCTTCCAGAACGTCGCCCTGTTCAGGGGCATGACGACGCTCGACAACATCATGACCGGACGCAACCTCAAGATGAAGCGCGGGCTCGTCTGGCAGGCGCTCCGCTTCGGGCCGGCGCTCAACGAGGAGATCGAGCATCGTCAGGCGTGCGAGGAGATCATCGACTTCCTCGAGATCGAGCACATCCGCAAGACGCCGGTCGGCGCCCTGCCCTATGGCTTGCAGAAGCGGGTCGAGCTCGGCCGGGCGCTTGCGATGGAGCCCGAGCTCTTGTTGCTGGACGAGCCGATGGCGGGCATGAACCTCGAGGAGAAGGAGGACATGAGCCGCTTCATCGTCGAGGCCAACCGGCTGAGGGGCGCGACGATCGCTTTGATCGAGCACGACATGGGGGTCGTGATGGACCTTTCCGACCGCGTCGTCGTCCTGCAGTACGGCCGCAAGATCGCCGACGACGTCCCCGCCGTCGTCAAGGCCGACCAGGCGGTGATCGACGCCTATCTCGGCGTGGGGCGCTGATCGATGGACCTCCTGCACGCCATTTTCGTCGACCCGTTCGCGCAGATGATCGCCTCGCCCGATCTTCTGGCGCAGACGATCTGGGAGGGCTTCGTCGGCGGGATCCTCTACGCGCTGATCGCGCTCGGCTTCGTGCTGATCTACAAGGCCTCGGGCGTGTTCAATTTCGCGCAGGGCATCATGATGGTGTTCGCCGCGCTGACACTGGTCGGGCTGCACGAGAAGGGGGTCCCCGCCTGGCTGGCCCTCGTCCTCACGATCGCCGTCATGTACGGGCTTGCGGTCGGCGTCGAGCGGCTGGTGCTGCGCCCGCTGGTCAACCAGCCCGACATCATCCTTCTGATGGCGACGTTCGGCGTCACCTATTTCCTCATCGGCTTCGGCGAGCTCGTGTTCGGCGGCAATCCGAAGTCGATGATCACGAGGGAGCTCTACCTGCCGGACGGCTCGATCGACCTGCATGTCCTCGGCGGCAGGGTGCAGTTGCAGAAGCTCGACATCGCCGCGGCGGCCATCGCGCTCGCCATGGTCGCGGCGCTCGCCCTCTTCTTCCAGAGGACGCGCATCGGGCGGGCGCTGAGGGCGGTCGCGGACGACCATCAGGCGGCGCTGTCGGTCGGCATATCGCTGAACCAGATCTGGGTCATCGTCTGGTTCACCGCCGGCGTCGTGGCGCTCGCGACAGGCATCTTCTGGGGCGCGCGGTCGGACGTGTCGTTCGCGCTGCAGGTGATCTCCCTGAAAGCGCTGCCGGTGCTCATCCTCGGCGGCCTGACGTCGGTTCCCGGCGCGATCGTCGGGGGCCTCATCATCGGCATCGGCGAGAAGCTCGGCGAGTTCTACTGGGGGCCGCTTCTCGGCGGCGGCATCGAAAGCTGGCTCGCCTATGTCATCGCCCTCGCCTTCCTGCTGTTCCGTCCGCAGGGCCTGTTCGGGGAGAAGATCATTGAGCGCATTTGACCGTTCAGCCACGCAGTCCGTCATTGCGAGCCAAAGGGCGTCGAAGACGCCCGTCATTCGACGGGCTATGGCGAAGCAATCCAGGGGCCGAAGGTCAGCGGCTGCCCCTGAATTGCTTCGTCTCTGCGCTCCTAAAAAGAAACTAGGCTCTATGACATTGATGGTCCATTGGTTTCGGTTGAGGCCGTCATGCGGCTTTGGTGGTTGGTTGGACGGTCACTTCGTAGCCGAGCTTGGTGATCTGGCGGA
>Ga0074044_10001437_pt1 | contig 21493 bp, 17 predicted proteins | sample BogForMeECP23OM1_FD_94443 | JGI IMG/M metagenome (GOLD analysis project Ga0074044, IMG submission 94443) | Bog forest soil microbial communities from Calvert Island, British Columbia, Canada - Bog Forest MetaG ECP23OM1 | ecosystem: Environmental > Terrestrial > Soil > Wetlands ...
CCCTCATAAGAGACCGAGCTTCATCCATTACTTGTCTCCAAATCGGCAAAATCGATGCAGTAGCCGACGTTCTTTGGAGCCAACTCTACAAAACAGAACGTGCGTTAACGAACCTACTCAAAATCAACGACTTTCAAGTAATACGATCAGGATCATGGACCGACGAAAAATCACTGACTCTTATCCTCTTCGAACTTGAAACAGAACGATTAGCGCGAACGCGACGCCACGGCGGCCCACCAGTGAGCAAAATGAACGAGAGTGCAAACTTCATCAAAAAACACAGACGTGAAAAGAGCACGATCTCAGGTCCTTGGATCGAAGGACAGAAATGGATTGTTCACAATCAACGACCGAAAACTTCGGCCATCCAGCTATTAGCATCAACGCTTAGATCAGGCGGAAGACAGGTGGGTGTCGCAAGCCTACTCGCCCAGTCACTGAAGAAACAATCACGCTTATGCGAAGGCAACCAGATCGCAGTTTTGATTTCTCGAAATATTCAATTCGCGAAATACATGCGCACCTACCTCTCAGGAAGACCGATCTGGTATGCTTGAAGAACAACAATTACAATTGGAAGACATAATCGGAACTCGAGCTTCACGACTTCTAACATATCCACAAACCGATCCCACGGAAGCTAAGAATAGGATAGACGAACTACGTGCTGCAGACATAACTGCAATACAGTTCCGAGGATCAACACATATCGACGGGATACCCTTACTTGGGAAGGGATGCGTCGGGGTGGTAGTGACGGCAATGCTCGACAGAACTAACATTGCACTCAAAATTCGGCGCACCGATGCAAACCGAACGGATATGATGGAAGAGGCCAGATTATTACGGACTGCAAATAGTGTAAATGTCGGCCCCCGTCTAATCACGGCAACACGAAATTTTCTTGCAATGCAACTGTTCGAAGGAGAACCATTATTCAAATGGGCTCAAACTCAAAGAGAAACAAAATCCCTGAGATTCGTTCTTAGACGCCTACTCTTCGAATGCTTCAGACTTGACGCGATAGGGTTAGACCACGGAGAATTAAGCCACGCACCCAAGAACGTACTAGTTGGAGCTCACGGCAGATCGTGTATTGTTGATTTCGAAACGGCCAGCACTTCCAGACGAGTGGCGAACGTAACTTCATTACTCCAATACTTCATCTTCGGGCAACTCTCCAAACAAATAGGTGCGCGGAGACTTTTTGGAAGCAGGAAATCATTATTGAGAACGTTGACTGTTTACAAGGAAGATAATTCAGTAACGAATTTCAACAAAATTCTCGACGAACTTTCACTTGAAGAGCATGAAAGCTTATTATGAGTGCCTAGGCTTCTGCGATTGCGAGGGGCCGTCGTCTAGAAGAGGTCAACTGCTGTTAATCTCTGGGCAACTTGGTCTGGGAACACGATTCCGCCAACAGGATACCAGAGCGCGAACGTGCGCGGTGAACCTGGGGCGTTGGTGACCTCAAGAAAAACCGGTCTTGAAGCCAGAAATCGTGGGTTCAAATCCCACCGGCCCCACCATATCATGGGTTCATGCATAAGGTACGGAAATGTTTGGGTAAACTGGATATCCAACACGATTCAGCATCAATGTGAACCGGCGATAAAGACCACGAAGTGGATCAATACTTGCCACAATTCTCAAGATCCTCAGCCTAAGAGAAACTGTGGGTCAAGTGTCACGACATCCGAAATTTCTTAAGGAATATCCATTTCATCCTTGCTCATGACAAAGGATCTTACGAGCATTCGAAAGGAACTTGAGAAGCTGATAGGAAGGGACAATGTCTCAAACAATTTCTATAAAATTTCTGATTATTGCATGAATCATATCGCCAAGAAAATCTTGGCAATTAGTAAATCTGAACCTTTCTTGGTTGCTCGACCGCGAACGGTGAAGCAGGCTGCGACAGTTGTCAAATATGCTCGCAGTATGTCTCTCCCAGTTTTCATCAGGGGAGGTGGAACAGGTTACTCGGGAGGCGAAATCCCAACGATGAGCGGTATTGTCTTGGAGACAACAGGGCTTGATCAGATTATTGAAGTCGACTCGAAGGGTAGGTATGTGACGTGCGGAGCAGGTGTTTCAGTCAAGGACCTCAACAGTTACCTTCAAACTGAACATGGGCTTTGGTGGCCACATGACCCCGGAAGCAGAGAGTGGGCAACGGTTGGTGGCGCAATCTCAACTTTAGGAGTCGGCGCCTACTCTACGAAGTTCGGATACGCTTCTGACGGTGTTACAGCGATGAAGATTGTAACGCCAGAAGGCGACATTGTACCCCTCGGGAGTAAAGTCGGTCACCAATGGTCAAGTTACGATTTGATAGCCACTTTGGCGTCAGGTGAAGGCACTCTCGGATTAATAGCCGAGACTACAATCAAACTCTTTCAGGTACCAAGCCGCAGAATTGTCGGCATAGCTCTCTTCAGCACATTTGAAGGAGCAGTACAAGCCTGTAATAGTCTATGTGATGCGGGCCTGAATCCCGAATCTCTCATGCTTGAAGATACATTGAGATTCACCTTAGAGAGCATCGGGCCATTCATCAGCCTAAGAGATCCCATAGTAAAGGAGCTTAAACTTGATTCCGTTGAGGCCGTTTTGATTTACAGTTACGGAGGGTTTGCGGAAGTAATCGAAAGCTGCGGACGACACACTAGGGAAATCATAACCGCCAATAGAGGTAAGTTGGTGGAGAATAAGCAGGTCGTTGACACGTATTGGAAAGCTAAGACCGAACTCCCATCATGGTCGAAGGACATAGGCAAATTAAAAGTTCACAGTTTCACGCCAGCGATACCTCTGGCTAAAGCGCCGGACTTCAACAGGAAATATGAGGAATTAACGAACGACCCGAAACTGGAAAGGATCGGAGCACGATACTACATAATATTACCATACCTAGAATGCACTATTAGCCCCACTCTAATGTTCAATGAGAACGACCCGGAAGCAGTGATGGCATATGACGAATTTACCTGCAAGTACGTGAAGGAGGTTCTCAAAATGGAAGGATCGCCCGTCTCAACTCTCGGTGTTGGCATGAGATTGGTGGACGTGATAGAATCGACAACTGACATGGCACAAGTGCAATTTATGAAACATGTCAAACGCGGCTTAGATCCCACTAACCTCTTCAACCCGGGCAAAAAGATCAGGATCTAGTGAATCTAGACATCGTAGACATGCTCACCTCAGTTTCGCAATTATTTCATCCTTGTAAGTTACGAGTAGTTCGTGGGTGCGATCTGGCGGTTGTGGAGAAAGTACCATGTGATTGACTCCAGCGTCGACAAGATTTGCTAATTCGACAGTACAGTCCTCGAAGCTTCCAATAATAATGTGAGTTCGTACGCCTTTCGGTAGGTCAGTAGCAGTGTGATTTCTCTGGATTCCTAATCGTCGACATATCTGATTTGCTTCTGGCATAGACTTACCTGCAACAACTCTTGTCGCGTGTCCTATGATAACATCGGATGCCTTTCTACCAGCTTTATCTATCGAGTTATGAAGATGTGCCGTTCGATTGACTATGCTGTCGCGGTGCATTTCGAATGGTATCCATCCGTCGGCGTATTTGCCCGCGTACTCTAGCAGTTTGTCGGAGCTGCCTCCAAGCCAGATCGGTGGTTTCTCGACGTTTGGTTGTAGTAATGCTTGAGATCCAGCATAGTGTTTGCCTCTAAAGTTGACAGGCTTCTTGGAATTCCAGAGAAGTTGCATGAAGCGAATAGTTTCTGCCAGCTTTTCCAGCCTGATGCGGTGGCTGTCGAACGATATCCCCGCAGCAGCGTACTCTTGTCTATGCCACCCCGCCCCGAGACCGAATTGCAATCTCCCCTGTGCGATCATCTGAACCGTCAATGCTCGCTTAGCGAGCAAGAACGGTGAATGTGCAGTTACAGGTGTGACGAGACTTCCAAGTTTGATTTTTTGCGTAGTGGCAGCCACAGCAGCCAGTAACGACCAGCAATCGAGAACAGCAACGTCGTTCGGAAGCAACCAATGGTCAGGAAGCCAGAATGAGTCGTAACTAAGCCCTTCCGCAATAGAAGCACCCTCTAAATAGAAAGTGGGTCCTTTTGACTGATTCACAGTCTCTGTGACATGATTATCCTGTTGCACGAAGAAACCGATCTCGAACATCAAACTCACCGGTCTAGTCGAAGCATGCGGCTAGCCTCGTAAGAAGTTTCCTTCAATCGGTGGAAATCAACTCGACTTAGAGAGAGTATTTTGAGTTTCAATCTGTCGTTCAGAATTGATCACAAATGGAAACAATATGTCAAGCGTTCTTAATGTCACATACTACGTGTCTTCAAAAAGACTTACCTGCTTGCTCCTGTTGAGTCTGGTGTTCAGCAGCGGATATTTGCCGAACACTACATGATAAAAGATCACTATGCGATGAACCCACAATAATGTGGATTAATGTAGATTGAAAATGGAGTTGGAAATGAGGCCAGTATCCTTCATTAACAATGCTGCCACACATATCCTGTGAAGAGTTTTCAATGAAGAATCGTGATGTCTCAAAGATTCCTGTAATCGCTGATGCTCAGCTCTCAAGCGTTCTGCGAATGGATGACGTAATTGAAGTCATCGAACGAGGATTCCGTGAGTACGGCAAGAACCATGTGGTAATGCCGCAAAGATCGGCGACCGTTGTGTCCAACGAAGATGTGCTCTTGACTATGCCTGCTTACGTTGGGGGAGAGGTGAAAGCACTCGGAGCCAAGTTAGCCACTGTATTTGCGAGCAATCCGGAGCGACATCAACTTCCCACTGTTCATGCGCTGATCGCAATGTTTGATCCCGAGACAGGGATACCGCGGGCAATTCTTGAAGGGTCGATGATCACGGCGTTTCGTACTGGCGCAGTAAGTGCCATCGCAACAAAATTTCTCGCCCGAACGAATGCATCTGTATTAGGTGTAATCGGCACTGGGAGTCAGGCGCAGAGTCAAGTGAATGGGATTTGTGCAGTTAGGAAAATTGACAAAATAAAGGTCTACTCGCGTAAAACTAGTAACGTTGATTCCTTCGTATCTAAAATGAGGACGACTATTCGGCAACCGATTGAAGCTGCAAAAACCGCGAAGGAGACGGTACAAGATTCAGACATAGTAATTACCGCAACAAACTCGGTAACTCCCGTTCTTCGTTACGAGTGGCTTGAGCCAGGAACTCACATAAATGCGGTTGGCGCGTACAGACCAACCATGAGAGAACTCGACGAAGATACAATAACGAACTCCAAACTTGTCGTAGACTCAAAAGAGGCATGTCTGGCGGAAGCAGGAGAAATCGCGATACCAATTAGTCAGAACAAAATTAGAGAATCGCACATATATGCTGAACTTGCGGAATTGGTAAACGGACCAAAGGTCGGTCGAAGTAACGATAGTGAGGTAACGGTATTCAAATCGGTGGGTCTCGCTTTCGAGGACATCGTCACTTCGAAGAGTGTTCTTGACAAATTGAAAATTTAAGAGCCCGGCTCATTGAACGCTAAAAATGAGATCTACGCCTTCTGGAATATGTGACAACCGCACTATCTTGTTTAAGATTTGAGTTTAGGAGATCATCGTCATAGGTAGCGAGTTCGCAATGTCGTGTTAATCGTAAGGCTGCTATCTCCTGTCAGTTCTATCAGCATGCTAGTAACTCTGTTTTCATAGGACTGCTTGATGAGATAACTTCCGTAGGTTACGAACTCCGATTGGGGAAGGATGATGAAACACGAACTAACGATGATTCGCACGCGTGAATCTTATATTATATGAATTTTAGAGCGATCATCTTATTAGGTCAAAATCCATAATTTATGTAGATGTTTTTTGCAGACGCTCCAACTTGGAAAGCAGACCGGTCCTAAACTAATTGAAATCAGCGGATCGCCTTACGAGCGTGGATGTGACTATGGTGAAGCATGCCGTGAAAAGATAGGGCGAATGATTGATACATTTTACTCATTGTACGCAAACGACTTCAAACTTTCCAAGGATGAAGTGTTGAGGGACTCACGAAGGTACTACCCATACATCGAAGATTATTCGCCTGAAATTGCGGAAGAGATTCGCGGTATTGCCTCCGGTTCGCAGCGAACACAGGATGAACTAGTAATGCTTACCGCAAACTACGAATTGTATGAAGGACGATTTTTCAATGCGGTTCCACACGGATGCACATCCTTTGCGGTCGCTGGAGACGCGACGTCTCAAGGACAGACACTGGTCGGTCAGAGTTGGGATGACTACATAGGGTGGTGGTGGGATGGTGAGAGTGGGCATGTTCTCAAAATTGGTCGAGACTCCGGACCCAACGTAATGGCGTGGACGCTTCCGGGATACACGGGATGCGCAGGCTTCAATTCAAACGGTCTTGCAACGGTCTGGAATTCTTTGCACTGTGAAGAAACGCAAATAGGAATACCTGCGTATACGATAGTGCGCGAGGTTATGCAACAGAAGACGATCGGGGACGCGGTAGGTGCAGTTGAACGTGCAAAGAAACGAGCAGAGTCCTTCAACTTAGTTGTTGGAGATAAAAACGGAGAACTTTATGACATTGAAGCTACCCCGAGCAAAATTGACTACCATTATAGCGAGAATATGCTGGCTCACGCAAATAACTTCTGCAACTTGAAGGTTGCCGACGATAAGATGATCCTCGCATTACCAGATACCGTTATCCGCTGTAACAGAATGGGAAAACTACTAAAATCGAAGATGGGTGCGCTGAACAGAGAGACTATTCAGGAATTCTACAAGGATCATGTAAATTACCCATTTTCTATTTGTCGACATCCACCTGAAGGATCTGCAGCGTATGTCGGGAAGACGCATGCTGCGATAATAGTGGAACCAGGCAGCAATGAATTCTGGGTCACAAACGGAAATCCATGCCAAGCTCCGTTCCACAGATATTCGTTGGAATAGGATAATTGGAAAGGCTGTGGGCCTGTCGAATGTGAGTTCGATATCGTACTGCGGTTAATTCGTCCGTATGAGAACGGAACCGAGGAATTGCGAGCTGTTCAGTACTCGGGTATTCTTGGTGTCCATTTCGGTCTTTGAACATCCGCTTCTCTGATCGGATTGTAGCCGGCGAAACCTTGTTCTCCACTTCGTAAGAAGTTTTCATGGTATATCCTGACTTTCTCTTCGTCAAGTTCCACTCCGAGACCGGGTCCGTCAGGTACTCTCACTGATCCTTCTCTGAATTTGTGCTTGCTTCCTATGATTATGTCGTCCGCTAAGTGCTCGTAGGTGCCCTGGCTTGGATGTATAATGTGAGGTGATGAGGCAGCGATATGTAGGTATGCAGCCATAGACACGCCTGCTTCTGCAGTGCTGTGAAGCCAGAAGCCCAGATTATGAATTTCTGCAGCCGCAATCAGTTTCTTGCTTATCAATATACCACCCGCCTCATGAGGATCACCGACGATAACGTCTGCGGCGTTCAATCTTGCAACTTCCGGTATTAGGGGTGAATGGGTTGATATGGGTACAGTAACGGATCTGCGAACGCGCGCGCTCGCCTCGAGCCCACGACAAGGTTCCTCAACGTTGCAGAGATCATATCTGTCCAGTTTTCCGATCATCTTGATGGCGGTTTCTGGTGACCAAAGGGAGTTAGGGTCAACACCTACCTCCACGTTTGAGCCTATTTTTTCTCTGATGGCTCTTATTGTTTCAATGTCCTTCTGCAGATCAAATACGCCTAACTTCACTTCGATCCTCTTGTAACCGTTCTCTTTGACAATTTTTGCACAATAGTTAGAAATTTCTTCTGGTGTAGTTTCTCCCCCCTCTGTTTGATTCTGGTAACGAGGATAGACGTAGCCTGAGAAGGCTACGGAGTCGCGGCATTTTCCTCCAAGAAGATCGTATAGAGGACGATTTGCCGCTTTCGACACGATGTCCCATAAGGCGATTTCAATGCCGGCTAGAGGTCGCATATTGATGGTGTAGAATGGATGGTAACGTGCGTATCCGCTACACTTCAATATGATTGATTCGATATCGTGCGGGTCAATTCCCACAATTGACGGCTTAAGGTTGTCAATGGTTCTTGCAGAATCAGAGCCTAAAGTTTCTCCAAGCCCCGTAATTCCCTCATCTGTCTCAATCCGGACAAGTGTACGGGTTGTACCTGCAAGAGAACCATGAGCGTATCTTATCGGCGCTCTGAACGGGATCGTAACGACATTACAGGTTACGTTTGTTATCTTCAATTCGTATCAAACTCTATTGAGGCGAAACATTTCGAAGCTACACTCTAGTAGTTGATCCAAAATTAATACTTGACTTGGTATCAGTCCGACTTAGCGCGAAGTCAAAATGCCTTGCCGGGATTCATTAGACCGTCGGGATCAAGGCTTTTCTTTACGGCGAGAGCAAGCTTTCTCGAGCTGCCCTGTTCTAGTTTAACGAGTTCATGTAGCATGGTTCCTAACCCTACGATAGCTGCAAGCGTGCCATCAAGGTCCTTGCTTAGTTTAGCCATTTTGCGTATGAATTGATTGAACTCCATCACGGCTTGTTGGTCTTCATCGTTCAATAGAAGACCAAAGATGGGCGCCGCATCTAGTTGTGGAAGAAATATGTACGATGTAACGCCGGCGTAGATCAGTTTCGACCAGTTCGGAATTGACTTAGTTACCTCTCTGATAAATTCGGGAAGAGTGCCGAGGGGAACGCCAGGTCTGCCGCTGTTATATTTTCGTCCTTCGAACTTTTGCGTCATCTGTTGCGTAACTACTGCGCCGATTTCCGTCAAATTGTACCAATATGAATCGGCAATACGCTCATCCGCAACAATGCTTCCTCCGGTTGTATCAACAATTGAGTTTGTCTTCTCAATTGAGAATCTTACAATGCTCTCTTCTCCAGCATAAATGATGAATAGGAAGTATTCTCGTCCATCTAACGCCTTCGCGTTAATGTCGGAAAGAGTGAGTATTGCTTCATTGTTGATCCTCTCCAGAGATGGTACCATGACAACTTCGGGGCAGAGGCCTGCTTCGGAAATGGTTTTCACAGTCTGGCATGCGTCTTCAATATTTGAAAATCCATACAGCTTCTTGATTCTAGTCGCGGGCATTTTCCTGACTTTGAGAGTCGCTTCGGCAATGATCCCCAATGCGCCTTCTGAACCAGAAAATAACTTTGTGAGCATGAAAGAGTTGTCGAATTGTGTCTTGTTCCCAATTTCGGAAATCGTTCCGTCAGCCGTAACAATCTTCAGTTTCACAAACTGCTCGCTCCCTCTACCGTACTTTGTAGCGAAAGGGCTGATTCCGTTGAGGCTTATGGCACCTCCAACAGTGGCTGACTCTATGCTCTCTGGATAATGTGAGTACCAAAGATTAGCAGTTGCAAGGTATTTCTTCAATTGCTTCAGGGTAACACCTGCCTCGACCGTAACTGTGCTACTTCTCTTATCGAGCTCGATAATTTTGTTCATCGCGCGTAAGTCAATCACGATAGATTCTTTGGACCTTGGGACGGGTCCGCCGCTGACGTAAAACGTGGTTGAGCCGCCGACTGGAACAACGGGCATCTTGTTTTTCGATGCTATTTTCACGATTTTGCAGATCTGATGGACATCTCTTGGGCTGACTACAAACTTCAGATTTTTCATTGCGACTCGATTGTAGGTTACATCGGCGTAAGTTTCTAAGTGAGTGGAAGGGATTGCGGTGAAGTCGTCCGAGAAATTCTCGGCGCCTACAACTCTGATGAGCGTCGATTTTATGCGTGCGTAACGGTTTCCTTGCCTAGCTCGTGGGCGTGATCGCGACATGGCAAGGAGAAAATGAGGGTTAGCGCTTAAGTTTTGCCGGTCATATGTGAGTAAATGAACATGATTGGCTGACGCGTGACAAGTCTTAAATTCTGATGGAAAGCTGTTTACCAATTTGCTGGCTAGAAGGTTTGGTTAAGAAAAGTCTTCTAATAATCGTCGCCGTAGTTATAATTGCAGTCGTCGTTGCAGGCGCGCTGTATTATCCTATGATCGTTGGACCGCAAATGGCTGCGACCACGATGCAATCTTCTGCGACTCAAGCGACACAGCCCATGCAAGGGAACCAGACACTTGTGATGGATGAAGCGGCTGAGGCAGATTCGGTTGATCCAGCAACGGTAATTACAAATCAAGGGTTCTATATTGACCAGCTGGTCTACGAACCACTAGTCTTCTACAACATGAGCACTGGGTACAAGACAATTGTCCCAGTTCTCGCAAGCAGCTGGAATTCAACTCCGGATGGGTTGCATTACACGTTCAACCTCTACCAAAACGCGCATTTTAGTAACGGAGATCCGATCAATGCTTACGTTGTTTGGTATTCTTTCTACAGGGTGTTCGTGATGAATTTGGCGCTTACCGGCACTCTCTCTTTTGATCTTAATCCAGCTGGCGTAACCGCTGGTGACCTCAATAGCTTCAACGTTGCGGGTAACGTTCCGTCGAATCAAACGCTCTTATCTATAATGACTAATGCGACTAACAGCGTTCAAGTTGTTAACCAATACACGATCAAGTTCAATTTATTTCTTCCATACCAAGCTTTCCTTGCCACGATTACAGCACCGCCAGCAGTTGTCGTTGACCCGCTTGTAGTGGCTGCGAACGGTGGTGTTGTGCCGGGGACTCCTAACTCTTTCATGACGTCTAATGCGCCGGTAGGGAGTGGACCGTATGTCCTGAAAGAATGGGTGAAAGGCGATCACCTGACCCTCATCGTCAATCCTTCTTACTGGGTGAACTCGTTGGATCAAAGTCAATGGAATGATTATACTCATCCGGCTAGATTATTTACAACTGTTGTAATTAACATCAAACCAGATTCTTTGACTCGTGAAGACGACCTATTCGCCGGCACGGCACAACTTATCGATGGAGTCGATCCAACCAGGGTGAGCGTAATTAACAGTAACGGATGTTGTTACATCCCGAACGTGGGGCTTAGCAATACGATCGAGATGATCGGTATTGATACCCAGAGACCGCCTACAGACAATTTGAATGTTCGTCTGGCAATAGTTCACGGAATCGACTACGATTCAATTCTGAAGAACATCTTCGACGGAATGGGTCAACCATATGTCGGACCAATACCAATCGGAATTTTCGGGCATGACGATAGTCAAATGCAATATACATATGACCCACAGCTAGCGAGTCAATATCTGACGATGGCAGGATATCCTAACGGAACAGGTCTTCCTCCAATAACGCTTGCGGTCTGGTCGGGATACCCGTACCAAAATCTAATTGCACAGGTTATTCAATCGGATCTGAAAGCGATCGGCATAAACCTGCAAATACAAGTAATCAGCGTGGCAACATTGACGAATGAGATTTCACTTCCTGGCAATAGCACCCAACGACCGAACCTTGCGTACTGGACGTGGACCTTCTACCCTGATGGCGACTCTTACGTGGGACTTGGTGGATATTTCCCCTACACCGCTGCTTTTAATAACGCAACAATCACGCAGCTCCAAACCGCAGAGGAGTCTCAAACCGATCCAAATCAGAGACTAGCTACTTTCCACACTTTGAGTGCCATGGTCAATCAGTTGGCAGGTAACATTTGGATTAGCCAGGATTCCAATGGCAACACTGGTGTCGGCATTGTTGCTTTCAGAAATAATCTTCAGGGTTGGATTTACAGTGGGGTCTTTTACGGAGTAGCATTCAATCAGCTCTACTACTCTCAGGGTCAAACGCAATCCGCGATTGAACCGCTTATTGGGAATGTGTACGTGGCGAAGGATGCATGTTCAGAGCGGGAAGTGGCAAGATACCCAACGTCCCTTTTCAACTTCTGTTAATTGTGGATCTTCGGTCTTACATTTGTCCTGTGCATAAGGACACCTAGGGTGGAATCTACACCCTGTAGGTATGTCGATTGGGCTCGGAGTTTCTCCAGCAACTTTCGGCTTGGACCTGTTTCTAGGAGATAATTTCGGTACGGAAGCTACTAACGCTTCCGTGTAGGGATGCAGAGGATGAGAAAATATTTCTCGGGCGTCGCCGATTTCAACAAATCTTCCCAAATACATTACAGCAATCCTATTACTCATGTAGCGAACGACGTCCACATTATGAGAGATAAACAGGTAGCCTAGTTGGAATTCTCTCTGCAGATCCTTGAGAAGATTAAGGATTTGCGATTGTACAGAAGCATCAAGAGCGCTCGTGGGCTCATCTAATATTATGAACGATGGTTTCGTAACGAATGCCCTCGCTATACCTATGCGCTGTCTTTGCCCTCCGCTGAACTCATGCGGGAACCGGTTCAAATGTTCAGGATTCAAGCCAACTTTTTCGAAAATCTCTGCGACGGCCTCATCTTTCTCAGCCTTTGTCTTATCGGGTACGATGCTCAGCGGCTCCATGACGATATTCCGGGCCCGCATTCGCGGATCGAGAGAAGAGATCGGATCTTGAAAGACAATCTGCATGTGCGCACGCATCGCACGGAGCTGTGCTGGGCTGAGATTAGTAAGCTCCTTCTCGTTGAGAAAGATTTTTCCTGCTGACGGAGGCGTAAGAAGGAGTGCGGTTCTCGCAAGAGTCGTCTTTCCACATCCACTTTCGCCAACAACGCCTAGAGTTTCTCCAGAGTGGATCTCAAATGAGACGTCATCAACAGCTCGGATATGTTGTTTGACCGACCTTGATAGTCTGGATGCAGAGACGAAGTATTTGGTTAGATTTTGAGCCGAAAAGGATGTTGAATGCACTAACGGTCACTTCCATAAAGAAAACAGGCGACTTTGCCATTTTCAACATTTCTCGATGCAGGCTCAACTTCTGAACATTCTTTCATCACGTACTTGCATCGAGGATGAAATGGACAACCAGATGGAATATGAATCAAGCTGGGAACACTTCCTGGTATTGTCTCCAATCGTTGTTCAGCTTTCTTCAGGTACGGGAGCGAATGGAGTAGTCCTTGGGTGTAAGGGTGTTTCGGGTCCTCAAAAATATCAGCCACCTGTCGCTCTTCGACTATTCTCCCCGCATACATCACGTCTACCCGGTCAGCTATCTCAGCAACCACGCCGAAGTCGTGCGTAATAATGAGAATTGATGCATTTACCTCTTCGACTAGATCTCGAATTAATTGGAGGACTTGGGCTTGAGTTGTCACATCTAACGCTGTTGTCGGCTCATCCGCTATGATTAGTGCAGGTTTTGCAGCAAGCGCCATCGCGATCATTACACGTTGTCTCATCCCTCCGCTTAGTTCATGAGGATATCTTTTTCCAACTCGTTCAGGATCAGCAATACGAACAAGTCTAAGCGCTTCAAGAACTTCACGTCTGACGGATTCCTTCGAGGCTGTCTTCTCTTCCGAGTTCCTCTGAATTCTAAGCTTGATAGATTCTTCAATTTGGTTTCCCACGGTGTAGACTGGGTTCAGAGAAGTCATGGGTTCTTGGAAAATCATAGAGATCCCAGTTCCGCGTAAGTTCTCCATTCCAGCCTGCCCGAGGCTTGTAATGTCTGTTCCCTGGAATAGGATTCGTCCAGAAACAATTCTCCCTGGAGGAGTTGGAATCAGGCCCATGATCGAAAGGCCCAGAACAGTTTTGCCGCTTCCAGACTCGCCTACGAGCCCTACTATTTCTTTTCGACCAATACTCAGTGACAAGTCATTTAGCGCTTTGACGGTTCCGTCCAAGGTGTCGAAACAGATCGAGAACGAATCCACGTGCAATAATTCGTCGGACATAGCTTACTTCCTGGACTTAGGATCCAAAACATCTCGGAGACCATCTCCGAGGAGACTGAAACCTAGGACAACAATCAGTATCATCACGCCGGGAAGGATGGGTACCCACCAAGCTGTAGATAAGTAGGGTTGGCCGTCGAAGACCATTCGCCCCCACTCTGATTGAGGAGGTTGTGCTCCGAGGCCCAGGTAGCTTAGGACTGATGTCGTGAGGATTACATACCCCAAATCGAGAGAGGCATAGACTAACACAGGCGTGATGAGGTTGGGAATTACATGTTTCGTAACTATTCGGAAAGTTGACAGACCGGCAGCACGCGCTCCTTCGATGTATTGATTTTCTCTTACCGAAAGGGTTTCACCTCTTGCCAATCTTACGTACCACGGCCACCAAACTATCAATAGTGCTTCAACGAGTGGAATGATTCCAGGGCCAAGGCCAACTGCAACAGCCAGAGCTAGGACCAACGCTGGAAAAGCCATGAACACGTCTGTGGTTCGCATTATGATTTCGTCTAGTTTGCTTCCAACATATCCTGCCATGGAGCCTAGCATAACTCCGACAACTAAAGAAACACCTACGATCACAACGGCGATGCTCGCGTCGATAGGCGTTGCCATCATCACTCTGCTGAAGATGTCTCTCCCAAGCGGGTCCGTTCCGAACCAATATGTCATCGAAGGTGGCGAAAGAGCGTTCGAGAGCATGATCGCGTCTGGATCGTGAGGCAGAAATCGTGATCCAGTGAGCGATATTGCTATTGCCGTTGAGAAAAACCAGACGGTGATAATGCCACCGGCTATTGAAAGCGGGTTTCGCGTTAGGAGGCGTAGTGTAATCCTTATTTCTTTCTTTTCTAGCATGCTCATTATTTCTCAACCCAGCTTGATTCTTGGATCGAGCAAGGCATACAACGTGTCAGCAACAAGATTACACAAAACTACGCCAAGAGCGAACACTAATGTTGTTCCCATAATCGCCGGAAAGTCCAGGTTTAGAACTGCCTGCGCCGCATATCTTCCGATGCCTGGCCAACTGAAAATTGTCTCGATAACAACTGTGCCTCCAAGTAAGAATGCAAATGCTGATGACATGATAGTTGTTGTCGAGATTAGAGCATTCCTGAGCGCATGTTTGTAGATTACAGTTCGATTGTTCAAACCCTTAGCACGCGCTGTACGCACATAATCCGTTCTAAGAACCTCAAGCATTGAAGCTCGAGTTAAGCGTGTGGCCAGTCCGAACGTCACAAGAGCCAAAGCGAGTGCTGGCATAAGGATATGCTGAAGAGAACTTACGAACGCAGGCAAGTTACCGGTTAAGAGACTGTCGACAAGAAAGAGGCCTGTTATGTGGGTTGGAGGACTGATTAGTGGTGATATTCTTCCTCCCGACTCAGGAAAAATCCGCAAATAGTAGAAAAGAATCAGTTGCATCAATAACGCAACTAGAAATGGCGGAGACGCAATCCCACTCAATGAAACAAGCCTCAGCAGATGGTCAACCGGTTGATCTCTATGAACCGCCGAAACCACGCCAAGGGGGATACCAACCGCTACGGATAGGAGGAAAGCTACAATCGTAAGCTCTATCGTGGCCGGGAAGAAAGCGAGTATATTCGCAAGTACAGGTTGCCCCGTAGAAGGCGAAACTCCCCAATCTCCCCTGAATAGATCCGATAGATAATAGTAAAATTGGATCGGCAGAGGATCATTTAGGTGATATCTATTCGCTATCGTCTGAACCGTTGATTCGCTCGCACGTGGTCCTGCCCATGCCCTAGCAGGATAGGGCGTCACAACATGCGAAACAACGAATGTCAGAAGAAGCACCCCAAAAAGGATTGGAATCATCAATAGCAGCCTCCGTAAAATGAATCTAGCAAATCCCATAGTCACACCTCCAAGTTGTAGTAGGGAGCGACAGCGCAATACGAACGGTATGTCTATCCATATGACACTTGCGATAAGATCCTGGGCAATTTTGCGACAGACAAAACCTATGTGAAGCCATTCGCATGCGAATTCATTTCGAAGGCCGGATACATCGAGATCAACACTTGTCTGGCAAGTCTTAAATACAGATTCACAAGCGCGCGAGCTTGCAGTTGAGTTAGTCATGGGCGTCTGGCATTCATCCTCGGATGGATACGTTCAGATCTTGGGAATACGAATATTTTACAGGTCTTTTGGGGAGCCAGGAAACAAAGGCACAGTTCTCTGCCTGCATGGAGGGCCAGGAGCAGCACACGACTATATGCTTCCTCTCACCGATCTTGCACAAGCTGGTTACAGAGTTGTATTGTATGATCAGATGGGATGTGGCAGATCAGAATTGCCGAAGAACAAGTCTCTACTTACGGTCGAGCGACATGTTGAGGAAGTTGAGGGAGTGCGCCGAGAACTGAAATTAGGTAAGATCCACTTAGTAGGATCAAGCTGTGGAGGAATGTTTGGGCTAGCCTACGCTTTGAAATACCAAGCGAACTTACGAAGCATGACTCAAATCGGCGGTTTCGCTAGTACCCCTTTCTACTTAGCGGAAGTAGAGAAACTGAAATCGAAGCTACCGTCCAAGGTATTGAAAGGGATCAAGAAACACGAGGCTAATAGCGACTACGAGAATCCCGCTTACCTGAACGCTGTGACGGAGTTCTACAAAAGGCATGTATGCAGACTTCCTGAGTGGCCACCAGAAGTGAAATACTCAATGGAACAAACGAATGGCACAGTGTACAAAACTATGTGGGGACCAAACGAGTTCACGTGTATTGGCGCTTTAAGGTACTGGGACGTTACAGATAAAATTCATCAAATAAAAATCCCTTGCCTAATAATTACTGCGAAATACGATGAAGTTACTCCAAATGTCGCGAAAAGCATGCACGCCGAGATTAAGAATTCTAAACTCGTATTGCTTGATAAGAGCGCTCATCTATGCATGTGGGATGAAAGGGAGAAGTTCATAGAAGTAATGCGTGACTTTCTGGGACGGTTACCTCAACACTCGTAGCATTTTCGTCGGGCCTAGCCTAGAATTCGACGGAGTTCTTCGGTAACGCTAGGGTGAGCGTCTAGAAAGATAGACCCGAATGATCTTCGCGAACGTTTTCCTTCTATCGCGAGATTTTATATGGTTTGACGCGTAACACGAATTAGATCGAACGAATGAAAGTTCAGACAGTGACAGGCGAGATAACCCCTGACGAGTTAGGGTTTACACTTCCTCATGAGCACCTTGTTTTTGACTTATCGTGTTATTTCACTATGCCCGAAGAATTGAAAAGGCAACATGCGCTAAGTCCGGTCTCGATGTCGAACCTAGGTGAAATACGTAGAGACCCATTTTTTTGCAAAGATTCTTTGATCAATAATGATGTGGAGCTTGCGATCAAGGAGCTGCTTCACTATACGAAAACAGGTGGTAAGTCTCTCGTTGACCTTACGAACATCGGAATTTGTATGGATCCTTCAGCGTTGAAGGCTATCTCACTACGAACAGGTATCAACATCATCTCTGGATGCGGATTCTATATCGCCGCGTCACATCCTCAAAGACTCCGTTCGATGAATGAAGATCAAATAGCTGACGAGATTGCGAAAGATGTCACAACCGGGATAGCTGGAACAGATGTGAAAGCTGGAATAATAGGAGAGATAGGGACAAGTTGGCCTATGGAGTCAAGCGAAGAAAAAGTTCTCAGAGGAGCGGCACGAGCACATCGCAAGACAAAAGCCGCAATAAACATACATACAACAATACATACATACTACAATAAACCGCCAACCTCCGGAACAGGTGAGGTTTCGTGGGCAAAATCCGTCCATAAAATTCTTGATATCATGGAGGAGGAAGGTGTTGAGCTCTCGAATGTCGTGCTCAGCCATATGGACGAGAGCATCGACCTGGACGCACACAGATCTCTTGCAAAACGTGGAGCATACATTGAATATGACACCTTCGGCTCCGAATTCTACTTCGATCACATTGACTCATACGAAACCCGTGATACGGAAAGGATACAAGCTGTGTTAGCGATGATTAAAAGTGGCTATCTGTCTCAAATGCTGCTCTCACATGAGGTATGTCAGAAGATATCCTTCAAGACGTATGGTGGATGGGGGTTCGATCATATTTCGACTCACATCCTGCCAATGCTACGGAATAGAGGAATTACCCAAGAACAAATAGATGAAATGACTATCGAGAACCCAAAAAGAATTCTAGCTTTTTAGAAATGAGACAATTATGTCGTGCGACGCGATCATGCAAACAACAAAAGTGTTCTTGACTGAGCAAAGAATGCGCATTCCCAATCTCGCGTATAGCCCGACTTTAACGCCACTCGAAAGAGTTCAGTTCGAATTACGATCTTACGTCAATCTCAGATAGATGGATGTTTTTTGGTCCACTCTGTGACTCTCTCGTAAGCCTCAGCAATTCTTAGCACTGAGATCTCATCAAACAGCTGACCGACTATTTGCAATCCTGCTGGGAGGCCAGAGGAGAACCCGCATGGGATACTCACAGCGGGAAGCCCGGTTAAATTGAATGGTGCAGCAAATCGAACCATGGCTATTAGCGGATCCTCAGCCACTCCATCGATGACCACGCTCGTCGCTCCTACTTTAGGCGCCACCATCGGTTGAGCTGGTGTAACGATCACGTTTACGTGATTGAACAGGTCGAGGATCTTTGCAAGAACCTGCCCGCGAATTCTTTGCGCATCGATGTACTGGGTTGCGGTAAGAAAGAATCCAGTTTCAATGTAAGCTCTCACTTCTGGTTGATAGTGTTCGGCGTTCTCGCGGAAGTGTCTGTTATGGAGAGCGGCAACTTCGGCTGAATCTATTATTGTATACGCCCCCATTATTTCGTCTATCAGCGGGAAGTTGAAATATTCAATTGTCGCACCAAGACCCTCGAACACTTTCAAAGCTGAAGATACACATCGCTTAACACCTTCTTCGACGCGGTCAAAGAAGTAATTCTCTGGGATTCCAATTTTCACGCCATCAATCTCACCGTTTAGAAGCGATGTGTAGTCGGGAACGCGCATTGTCGATGTTGTCGGATCTCTCATATCGCGCCCTGAAATCACATTCATCAACATTGCACAGTCTCGAACGGTCTTCGCGATCGGCCCGACGTGATCCAAGGACCATGCTTCCGGGAAGACTCCTGCTTTGCTCACTCTGCCGTAGGTTGGTTTGAGGCCGACGACTCCGCAGTAGGAGGCTGGGATTCTAATTGATCCCCCTGTATCAGATCCCAAGGAAATTAGAGCTGATCCGGTTGCTGTCGCCGCTGCGGAGCCTCCGCTTGATCCTCCTGGAATGTGTGCAGTATTCCACGGATTCAGAGTTGGAGGGGTGACACCTCCGAGAGCAAACTCGTGCGTGTTAGTCTTCCCCAAAATTATTGCGCCCGCTGATTTAAGACGCTTCACGACGGTCGCATCTTCTAGTGGGACATAATCGGAGAGAAGCTTGGAGCCTGCCGTAGTTGTGATTCCTTTCGTCTCTATCAGATCTTTAACGGATACGGGGATGCCATGAAGAGGTCCAAGGTCATACCCGGATTGTATCTGACGTTCCGCAATCGTCGCCATTTCCAGTGCGTCTTCGTTGCATACCTTGAGATATGCCTTGATGGTAGGATCCGTGTTCTCTATCCGATCGAGTAGGCTCTGGACAAGTTCCCGGGGGGTTAGTGTGCCGCTCCTGATTCTCTGAGCGGCAGATGCTACAGTGATTGTGAATAGCTCATCTCTTTCCATGTTCTTCCTCTAGCCTACTAAGAACGCACAAATAGATGCCTGGATCGTCCTCTTTGTTTAATTGAACAGTTCCTACATTTCGATAAAACTCCCAGTTCGATTTCACATTATTCAGAATGAAATCTAATCTATCTTCAGGGAGTTTGAGGTCCAATAGGGCGTTGACTGCTTTCAGGAAGTCCAGTGTTGGTGGGTTCTGTCCGATATTCGTTTGACTGACCATTCCGAATCATCACGATTGTTGTGTATCTAGTTGATCAAACGTTCAATTGAATCTGAATCGTAAGAGGCTTGACCGCGGCCACGCACCGGGAGAACAGAACAAGAACATCTCAATCAACGAGAAGTTACTTACTAATCCGATAGCTTTCCGGATGAACGTTGAAACAACCATGAACCGCATTTTTCAGCTTGACACGGATAAAATATTTTCCTTCAGTCGGAACGGTATGCCTTGTAAGCCCGATGAAATCTGTATTCACGTATTCTTTCGGAGTTGGTCTAAGCGACGATCTCTTATGGTCAACTTGAAGACTGTCGGGGTGGTTTTGCACGTCGAGATTTGGTGTTCTTAAACTCTCTATCAAAGCACGCCTATTCTCGCCAATCTGAAGAACGACGTGTCCAAACTAGTTTTACCGTCCAACGCGAGTTCGGAAGCTATCTCACCTATTACGCTGGAAAACTTGAAGCCGTGACCGGAACAAGGACTGATAAGAATCACATTCCTATGTTTTGGATGGAAATCCATGATAAAATGTTCATCAGGCGTGTTAGTATAGTGACAAGTCGCGGAAGAGAGTATCTGCCCGTCAGCTAAGGGAATATTTTCCTTCAGAAACGCTCGTACTGGGAGCTCATCCTGTTGGTCGATCTCTCTGACCCTGCTCGGAGTTGTGATTTCTCCGTAGTGGTGCCTTGCAACTTTGAACCCGTCTCCAATGTCCGGAAAGCTATAGTAGAACAGCTCTGCTCCCTTTTGCCAAACGAGAACGGGCATCCGTTTTGGCGAAAACAACTCATTACGTTCTATTGGTCGAAACCAGAACATGCACTGCCTTTCCGATTCTAGGGGCAGGTGAAGATCAGGAACAAGCTCTGTCAACCAACCTCCTGTTGTGAAGATCACGGAATTTGCCATATACTCATTCCTCTCTGTCTTCACAATTATCTTCCCGTTTGAAACGGCCCACATAGTCATGGGTTCGTTGAAATGAAGATCCGCCCCTGCCTTCTGAGCTAGAGTAGCATGTGCTTCAATGCACCGCTCTGGGAACAAAATGCCAGCGTATGGATCAAACACTCCCACGTAATCGTCGGATAGCTGTAGCACTCCATATCGTTTCGCGATTTCACTTTTAGATAACAGTTCGTAAGGGAGATTATATGCTTCAGCGTTATCAATAACATTTGAAACCAGTTTGCCGTCTCGCGGACCAATCATTAGCCCTCCTGTTTGTAAGAGCAGTTCGTTTCCTGATTCGTCTTGCAGTTCCCTCCATAAAGAATATGCTCGCTTGATCAAAGGCATGTAACTCAAATGCTCAAAATAGATCGACCTAATCATTCGCGTTCTACCGTGAGATGACCCGTTCAGGTGATTCAGTTGGAACTTTTCCAAAGCTATGATGTTTGCTCCACGTTTAGCTAGATGGTAAGCCGTTGCGCTTCCCATACCTCCAATTCCAATTACGATAACATCGAAATTTTTCATCAGTCTTCCGCCGAAGGGTGTTCGGAATAATCCGTGTTATTCGATGATCAGTACTGGTTCGCCTAGTATTTCCATTTTCGGTTTCACACCAAGACCGGATCGAGTGCTCGTGGCCATCCGTCCATTGACGCGTCGTGGCGCCCCATCGGCGGTACTCACGGTAACGTAGCTATTGAAATCGGTAGTGGCGAACAGAAACTCCGGTGGAGTACTGTGCGCTAG
>Ga0074044_10001438_pt1 | contig 21483 bp, 23 predicted proteins | sample BogForMeECP23OM1_FD_94443 | JGI IMG/M metagenome (GOLD analysis project Ga0074044, IMG submission 94443) | Bog forest soil microbial communities from Calvert Island, British Columbia, Canada - Bog Forest MetaG ECP23OM1 | ecosystem: Environmental > Terrestrial > Soil > Wetlands ...
CCCTGAACAAAACGAAATGCGGGAGATCTGCTGGGATAATTTTCCCATTCAAAATCACTTCACGTTCAACTCGCGCTGGATGCCGAATTTTTCGATGCGCTTGCGCAGCGTCGCCCGGGTGATGCCCAGCAGCTTCGCGGCATGCACCTGGTTGTTGCCCGTTTCCTTGAGAGCCTGGATGACCAGCTCGCGCTCGACGGCCGGGATGACCTTCAACTTCGGATCGCGTCTGGCCCACTGAAATAATTGCCGCGCCAGCGCGGTGGCATCCGTCGCAGCGGCATCTCCTGCCGTTGCGATGACCTGCGGAATGACTGTCCCCGCACCCTGTCCAGAAATTTCCGGCGGCAAATCGCTTTGCAAAATCGCGTCGCTTTTGGCCATGACGTGCGCGCGGCGGATGGCGTTCTCCAGTTCGCGCACATTGCCCGGCCAGTGATATTTTTCGAGCGTCTTGATGACGCTGGCGGCGATGGACTTCGGCGGGCGTTGCTGTTCGCGCGCGATTTTCTCCAGAAAATAATTCACCAGCAGCCGCACGTCCTCGCGCCGTTCGCGGAGCGGCGGAATGTGGATGCGCACCACGTTAAGCCGGTAAAACAAATCCTCCCGGAACTGCCGCGCCGCCACCGCCTGCTCCAGATGTTTGTTCGTCGCAGCGATGACGCGCACGTCCACCTGAATGGGCTGGTTGCCGCCGACCCGCTCAAACGTGCCGGATTGCAGCACACGGAGGATTTTCGTCTGGGTCGCAGGCGTCATGTCGCCGATTTCGTCGAGGAAAATCGTGCCCTGGTTGCATTGCTCGAACTTGCCAATGCGCTGCAGGGTGGCGCCGGTGAACGCCCCCTTTTCGTGGCCAAAGAGTTCGCTTTCGAGCAATTGCTCCGGAATGGCGGCGCAATTGACCGCCAGAAACGGCTGCCGGCTGCGGTCGCTGTGATGGTAAATCGCGCGGGCGACGAGTTCCTTGCCGGTGCCGCTTTCGCCGGTGATGAGCGCAGTGGCATCCGTCGCGGCGACCTGGCCGATGAGCTTGAAAACCTGCTGCATCGGTTCGCTGCGGCCGACGATGCCCAGTTCGTAGTCCTCGGATTCGAGCAACGGCTCGTAGGAGACGACCTGTTTCATGTCGCGCGCGGCTTTGAGCGCGTTGGCGACGATTTCCTTGAGCTTCGGCACGTCGAACGGCTTGAGCAGGTAATCGTAAGCCCCGAGCTTCATCGCCTCGATGGCCGTCTGCGTCGTGCCATAGGCGGTCATGAGAATGACAAGAAGCCTGGGATCGGCGGCGCGGATGCGGCGGAGCGTTTCGAGTCCGTTCATGCCGCCCATGCGCACGTCCATCAGCACGAGGTCGGGTTTGAATTTGGGAATGACCTTCAACCCTTCCTCGCCGGACGCAGCGGTGGCCAGTTCGATGTCCGGCGAGTTGAAGATCCGCTGGAACGAATACCGCACGTCCTCTTCGTCATCAATCAGCAACAGCTTGCTCATTTTGCCGAAGCCGAGCATAACCGATTTTTGCCGGGCGGACAGCGAATTTTGCATTGCAAAAAACGGATTTCACTGTTTGACCTTGCTCCATTCAACGCCTACACTCGCACCCCATTTTGATATGAAAATCATCGTATGCGATCCGGTTTCGCCCAAGGGCATTGCGCTCCTGCAGCAGCGGCCGGAATTCCAGGTTGTGGTGCTGCCGAAACGGCTGACGGAGGCGGAGCTGCTCCCGATGGTGGCCGACGCCACGGCGCTGGTGGTGCGTTCGGAAACGAAAGTCACACTCAAGGTCATCGAAGCCGCGAAACAATTGCGCGTCGTCGGGCGCGCGGGCGTCGGCGTGGACAACGTGGACGTGGAAGCGGCCACGCAGCACGGCATCGTGGTGATGAACACGCCGGGCGGCAACACGGTGACGACGGCGGAATTGAGTTTTGCCCTGCTGCTGTCGCTCGCGCGCAAGGTGCCGCAGGCCCACGCCTCGATGACCGTGGGCAAGTGGGACCGCAAACTGTTTCAAGGTTCGGAACTCGCCGGCAAGACCCTCGGCGTGCTCGGCATGGGCCGTATCGGCACGGAAGTCGCCAAACGCGCCGTCGCCTTCGGCATGCGCGTTATCGCCTACGATCCCTATCTCACCGAAGACCGCGCCAAGGCCATCGGCGCGGAATTTGCCGACAGCGTGGACGAACTTTATCGCGCGGCGGATTTCATCACCGTCCACATGCCGGTGACGCCGGAGACGAAGCAGATGTTGAACGCTGCCGCGTTCGCCAGGATGAAACCCGGTGTGCGCCTCGTGAATTGTGCCCGCGGCGAAATCATTGTTGAAAATGATCTCATCGCCGCACTCGAATCCGGCAAGGTGGCGGGCGCGGCTTTGGATGTTTTCGCCGCCGAACCGCTGCCGGCCGACCATCCGTATCGCAAGCAGCCGAATTTGATTCTCACGCCGCACCTCGGCGCAAGCACGGCGGAGGCACAGGAAAAATGCGGCGTCGAGGTGGCCGAGGTCATCGCCGGTTATCTGCTCACCGGCGAAGTCCGCAATGCCGTGAACCTGCCCTATCTCGACGCCAAGACCTACGAGCAGGTGAAGCCGTACCTGCCGCTGGGTGAAGCGCTCGGCAAATTGCTGGCGCAACTGGCGCCGGCGAGCGTGGACCGGCTCTACATCACCTACGGCGGCCATGCGCGCCAGTTGCCGAACATTGACCCGGTCACGCGGGCGGTTTTGCGCGGCTTTCTGTCGGGCAGTAATTTGAAGGATGTGAACAACGTCAACGTCCGCAGTGTTGCCCAAAGTCTCGGCCTCACGGTTGAGGAAAAGAAATCCGACGAACCGGTCACGTTCAATGAATGGGTGCACGTGCAGGCGTTCGGCAACGGAAACAAGCTGATTTCCGCCGGCGGAACCTTCTTCGGGTCGCCGAACAATCCGCGCATCGTGCGGCTGTACAGCACGCCGGTGGAAATTCCCGTCAGCGGCACGTTGCTGCTGTTGAACAACAAGGACCGGCCGGGCATCGTCGGCCACCTCGGCACGTTGCTGGGCAAACATAAAGTGAACATTGCCAACATGAGCCTGACGCGCGACACTGCGGGCGGGCTGGCGTTGACGGTGTTGAACCTCGACAGCGCACCGCCGCCGGCGGTGCTCGAAGAGCTTCAGAAAGACCCTGACATCAGCAATGTGAAAGTAGTAAAATTGTAGCCGCCGTCAAACAAACTGAAAAAATGAAGACTAAAATGAAAATGATTTTCCCCGTCACCCTGGCCGCGTTCGTTTTTGGGACGTCCTCCACGCCGGCCGTGGCTGGCACCACGCCCACGAATACTGCCCCGGCGGCGATGGGCACGAACTCCAATCCCGAAGCGGCGATGACCGCATTGTTCGGCGACCCGGTGATTGTCAAAGGCAAGGGCCTTGAGATCAAGCGCAGCCAGTTGGATTCCGTGACCACCAACTTGAAAGAAATATTTGCAGCCCGCGGATTGGCTGCGCCACCCAATGTGGAGGGACAGGCATTACAAGCGTTGATTTTTCAACAATTGATACTCAACAAAGCCACCGAGGCCGACAAAACCAGGGGCAAGGAGCAATTCAACGTTTCTTTGCAGAAGCTTAAAACCAATCAGCACCTTACGGATCAAGAGTTTAATCAAAGGCTGGACAAACAGTTGGTGCTGACGGGACAGACCCGCAGCCAGTGGGAGAAACAGCAAATTGAACAAGCTACCATCCCGATCGTGCTCGAACGTGAATTGAACATCACCGTGACGGACGCGGAAGCAAAAGGGTACTACACCAACCATCCGGCGGATTTCGAGCAACCGGAAAAAGTCCGAATGTGTGACATTCTGCTGTTAACGCTGAACCCCAATACCGGCACACCCCTGACGACGGATCAGCAGCAGGCCAAGCGCAAACTGGCCAATGATTTGCTCAAGCGCGCGCGCGGCGGCGAGAATTTCACGAATCTCGCGGCGCAGTATTCCGAAGACCCCACGTCGAAAGACAACAATGGTGAGTTGCCGCCCGCCTCACGAGACCAAATGAGTCCGGAGCTGGCGGCGGCGGCGTTTTCGCTGACCAACAACCAGGTCAGCGACGCCATCGAAATGCCTTACGGTTATTATATCGTCAAGCTGCTGGATAAAATTCCGGCCAAAAAACTGGATTACGCGACCGTGGCCGACGATCTGAAGGATGCGTTGAAGCGGCAGAAAATCACCCGGCTGGCGCCGGCCTATCTGGAGAAAGTGAAAAAGGCAGCCGGGGTGGAAATTCTGGACCCAAAGCTGGCGGCTATGGAAATGGCTGTGGAAGCGGCGGCGGCGGCAGCCGCTTCCAACTCGCCTGCGACGACGGAGAAATGACGCGGGCTTGCCAAAAGCACCGCGTCCAGCCATGTTCGAAGGCGTTATGAGAACAAAAATGGCCATTGTCATACTCGCGGTGGTTTGCGCGGGACTGGCAGTCGCTTTGATAGCCGCGAAAAAGACCACCAGCGACCAGCTGAAAAACAACGCGGTCACCATCCTCGACTTTTCCAACCAGTTGATGAACGCCAACGAAAACCTGGATGACCTGCGACAGGTCAATCTCCGGTTGACCAATGATCTCGCCACCGTGCAACAGCAGACGTCCCGGCTTTCCAACGGTTTGAACGAAGCCTCCAGCGCGCTGGCCTCCGCCAAAGCGACGCTCCAGGGCGCCGAGGACCAAATCGCCAACCTGAATGGCCGCATCACCGACCTGGAAGCGCAAAACCAAGTGCTGGATGATCGCGCCACCGCGCTGACCAACACCATCGCCGCGCTAAACGTGCAAATCGCCGACACCGAACGACAACTGGCCGATTCCCAAACCAACAATGTCTTCCTCGAAAAGGAATTGCAGCAGCAAATCGCGCAACGAGCCGAATTGGAACGCAAGTTCGATGATCTCAACGAGGTCCGCGCCCAGGTTAAAAAATTGCGCGACGAACTGTTCGTTGCCCGCCGGTTGCAGTGGATGCGCAATGGCTACACCGACCAGAAGGGCGCCGAATTGCTCGTGCAACCGCGCACCGTCACCGCCAGCACCGCCCCGGCCAAACTGCCGCCGCAGTACGATTTGAACGTGGAAGTCGGTTCCGACGGCTCCGTCCATGTCATTCCCCCGCCGGCCAATCCGATGACGAACACGCCGGCGCGTTAAACGACCGGCGCGGCGAAGATTTATTCGCAAATTGCCGATGCCGACTTACGAATATATTTGCGAGAAATGCGGGCACGAGTTTGAGGCCATTCAAAACATTTCCGCCAAGTCGCTGCGGATCTGCCCGGAAGCATCCTGCGCCCGGAAAAAGTGGGGACGCGGGCGCGTGAAACGCAAAATCAGCGCCGGCGGCGGTTTGCTGTTCAAAGGCAGCGGCTTTTACATCACGGACTACCGCAGCAAAAGCTACACGGAAGCGGCGAAAAAAGAATCCGCTCCGTCCAAATCCGAATCCAAGCCCGCCGAATCCAAAACTGCTCCGGCAAAATCCGCGCCCAAGGCGGACAAAAAATGATCGGCCCGTTAAACCGGTTAAGCGTTCAATCGTTGAAACGGTTCAACGGACCAACGCTTTTGGTCTGCGCGTTGTTTCTGTCCGTGTTTGCCAGCGGGCAACCCTCCCCGCCGGTTGTGAATTTCGTGCAGAGCGCTTCCGGCCAGTTCGTCGTGACCGGTCCGGCGCAAATTTCACCGTTTCTTCCCATGCGCGGCGCGGCAGCCGATACCAATCTTGTCCGGCTGGAACCGGCCTTGCTGTCGGTCTCCGCCGAGCGCATCAAAGATTCGCTCCGGCGCAAGCTCGGCATCAACCCCAACGCGCCCTGGCGGGGGAAAATTTTTCTGGTCCTGCATCCGGCGCAATCGCCCGATGAAGACATCACGATTATCTCCCAACCTTTCCTCAACGGCTGGAATTATCGGGTCCAATTGCCCGACGTTCTGTCGCAAACCCGTTTCCTGCGCGCGATGACCAGCGTGTTGCTGCTGGAACTGGCCAATCGCAACGCCCCGGGCGCGCGCGCCGCGGAAATCCCCGGCTGGCTGACCGATGGTTTGTCGCAACAATTGTCCGGCGCCGGGTCGCCGGAAATTATTCTGGCGGCGCCGGGCCGGCTCGTGGATGGGCTGCCGCAAAACCGCCTGGTGATAACGCAGCGCGGTGTGGACCCGCTCGCCGACGCGCGCCGCGTGTTGCGCGACCATGCCGCGCTGACGTTCGATCAATTGAGCTGGCCGACCGACGCCCAATTGACCGGCGGGGATGGCGGTGTGTATCGCGCCAGCGCGGAATTGTTCGTGAGCGAATTACTCGGCTTGAAAAACGGCCCGGCGTGCTTGCGCGCGATGCTGGCGGCTTTGCCGGGTTGTTATAACTGGCAGACCGCGTTTCAAAGCGCGTTCCGTGAATATTTTCCGCGACCGCTCGACGTGGAGAAGTGGTGGGCGCTGCAGGTCGTAAGTCTTGTAGCGCACGGTCCGGGTCCGCGGTGGACGCCCGCCGTCAGCCGCGAAAAGCTGGATGAAATTTTGAGCGTGCCGGTGGAAGTTTGGACCGCGTCAAACGCCCTGCCCGCACGCACGGAAGTTTCTTTGCAGGCCATCATCCGCAATATTGAGCCGTCGCGTCAAACGGCGATCCTTCAAATCAAATTGCGCGATCTCGAATTGGCGCAACTTCGCATGGCCGCGCCCCTGGCCGCCTTGACGGATGAATATCGCCGGACCGTTGCCAGTTACCTCGGCCAAAACAAGGAAATCCGCCAGCCGCCCTGGAGCAAACATCCCGTGCCGCAGAAAACGAGCGCGCGCGCCACGTTGAAAAAATTGGACGAACTCGACGCCCAACGATGGACCATCGAATCGTCCATCAAACCGGACGTTTTTACCCCGTAAAGCTTGAACGTGGCAGCGCCGGCAGCGGTCAACTTGACAGGGCGCAATTCAAACTTATAGTTTGCGTTTAAATGAAGGATGACAATTCGCAGGCGAATGGCGAGGAGCCGCCATCAGGCCGCCAACTCCAATTTTTGAAGGAATTTCACTCCGCCGGCCGCGGCTTCTGGCATGATGTTTCTGATGCCGATTGGAACGACTGGCGCTGGCAGCTCAAGCATCGCATCACCACGCCGGAGCAATTGCAGCGCCTGATGCCCACGCTCACCCCGGAGGAATTCGCCGGCGCAAAACTGGCCAACCACAAACTCGCGCTCGCCATCACCCCGTATTTTTTCAACCTGATTGATCCGGCGGACGAACATTGCCCGATTCGCCTCCAGGTCATTCCGCGCATCGAGGAAGCGCACACCTCGCCGTGGGAAATGAGCGATCCGTGCGGCGAGGATTCGCACTCGCCCGTGCCCGGCCTTGTGCACCGGTATCCGGACCGCGTGCTGTTTCTCGTCACCGACCGCTGCGCCGCGTATTGCCGTTACTGCACGCGCTCGCGGCTGGTCAGCAACGCCAGCGGCTACGATTTTCATCCCGAATTCGACAAACAAATCGCCTACATCGCGCAACACCCGGAAATCCGCGACGTGTTGTTGAGCGGCGGCGACCCGTTGTTGCTGAGCGATGACAAACTGGAAAATCTTCTGGGCCGCTTGCGCGCCATCCCGCACGTTGAATTTTTGCGCATCGGTTCGCGCATCCCGACCTTCCTGCCGCAACGCATCACGCCCGGACTCTGCGCGATGCTCAAGAAATTCCATCCGCTGTTCATGAGCATTCACTCGAACCATCCGCGCGAACTGACCACGGAAGTCCGCGACGCGCTGGGCCGCCTCGCTGATGCCGGCATTCCGCTTGGCAACCAGTCCGTCCTCCTCAAACACGTCAACGACGATGCCGGGGTGATGAAGGCGCACGTGCAAAAACTGCTCATGTGCCGCGTGAAGCCGTATTACCTTTACCAGTGCGACTTGATTTCCGGCTCGGCGCACCTGCGCGCCAGCGTCCGCAAGGGCATTGAAATCATGACGCAACTGCGCGGCCACACGACCGGCTATGCCGTGCCGCAATACGTCATTGACGCGCCCGGCGGCGGCGGCAAGGTGCCCATCAACCCGGACTACGTGTTGAGCCACAACCCCGATCGCGTGGTGTTGCGCAACTATGAAGGTAAAATCTTCGAGTATCCCGAAGCGCCCGACGGCACACCACTCGTCAAACCGCCGAAAGAAATTGAAGAGCCACAGTTGGTATAAAATACTTGCTCCGTGAAAGCGGTTAGCAAAATGACTGAAAGGGAAAAGCTCCAGCTTAAACGGCGTGTGGATTATTATCAGCGCAAGCTATCTCGATACAAAACCTGGCTTTCTAAAGCTGCCCAACTTTTAGAGGCATCAAAAATAATTGAAGCCAAAATCAAAAATGATTTCGACGCTCTAAAAAATTCAGGCACCGCAGAAAAAACCGGGCGTTTGCCCTTTGGACTTTTGGAAATCCATTCTTTGTTGGTTGGCTTTGCGATAGAAAATTCCCTGAAAGCCAAATGGGTTAAGATAAATTGTCGTGGATCGAAAAATGAAATGTTAACTCATTCAAAACTTCCAAAAGAAATTCACGGCCACAATTTGTTGCTTCTGGCCGGGAAAGTTGGCTTAAAACTCAGCGCGGACGAATGTGAATGGTTAAACCGTCTTTCGGAATATCTCAAATGGGCAGCGCGCTATCCTGTTCCTGTGGAAGCAAAAGATTTGAAGCCGCGATTGCTATCGGGTTCTGATTTGAGCAAATCGAACAACTTGGTTTTCGCGTTGAATCAGCGCCTTTGGAGAAAGCAGCTACTGTGAACGAAATTGAAGTGCGGAGTTGGTTTGCGGATCCCCAAGATTTACGGAGCGTTATTGGAATTTTTTAGTGTGAGCGTAGGAGTCTCAATAGAAATTTTCAAATTACGAAGTTCTTCAGTGGTGGCTGGAGTAACAATAATTTCCTCATCGTTCCAATGACCGGGCAAAAGTTCCGAAGGTAAATCCTCGGTTTTAGTTTTCTGTGCATTTTGCCATGCAGCCCAAGCGACTTGATTTGTCCGAATTACAGCAGTGGCTAACGGTCCCCACTTTAGAGTTACAGTCGCCCCATTGTAGGTAACACTTTGAGGATTGCCTATCTGGAAGTCCACTTTGTAACCATCCAAATAAGGCGCGGCCGATTTTGCCGAAATCAAAAGTTGGCCAATCGTCGTTTGCACGGGAGTGTAACCTTTATCATCCAAGCTCAAAGGCACGAACTTGTTCGTTCGCGACCATTCACCGATCATGTTGTCCCATTCTAGTGAACTAACACGCCGGTCAAGCGCATCGATTTTTTGTTGAAGCGAAGCATTGGAATCTGTCTGCCGATTACATCCGCAAACCAGAAACAATAAAATGCCACTCAACAATATACGTCCCGGTTTCATAATGCTGTTTTACAAGTGGGCCTTGGGGATGGCAAGGTAGAATTTTATTGAAGTCGCCTTAAAAACTTTTTCTTCGTGCCTTTGCGTCTTTGTGTTTAATTTCCAGCGCAAATGCCACGCGAAACAGCCCAAGCCAATGCCGCGCGCCTAAAAAAAATCATCGCCGCGCTGGACCGGACTTATCCCGAGGCGCATTGCGAGTTGAATCACGCCGACCCGCTGGAATTGCTCGTCGCCACGATTCTCTCCGCCCAATGCACCGACAAACGCGTCAATATTGTCACCAAGGAATTATTCAAGAAATACCGTTCGGCGGCGGATTACGCGAACGCTCCGCTCGCGGAACTCGAACAGGCCATCAAGACGACGGGCTTTTTTCGGAACAAGGCAAAGAACATTCAAACCTGTTGCCGCAAACTGGTCGAGCGTCACAACAGCCAGGTGCCGCGCACAATGGAGGAATTGACACAATTGGATGGCGTCGGACGCAAGACGGCCAACGTCGTTTTGGGCAATGCATTCGGCGTCAATGCCGGCGTGGTGGTGGACACCCACGTCGCGCGGTTGGCACATCGGCTCGGCCTGACGAAACAAAAGGACCCGGAGAAAATCGAGCAGGAATTGATGGCGCTTGTGCCGCAGAAGCAATGGACGCTGTTCAGCCACTGGCTCATCTGGCATGGACGCCGCCGATGCGACGCGCGCAAACCGGATTGCGACCATTGTGAAATCGGAAAGCTGTGCCCGCAAATCGGGGTGAAAGAAAAATGAAAGCACCAAATTCCAACATCCAAGCTCCAGTCCCGCATTGGCGGGATCAAGCTTCAAGATCCAAAAACAGCGCGCGCGATTGGTGTTTGAAGTTTGGAGCTTCTCTGGATGTTGGAGCTTGGTGCTTGGAGCTTCATAGCCGTGGTTAAAATGAATCCCTGGCTTTTACTGAACTCCGGCCCCGGCGCGCCGGCGTTCAACATGGCGCTGGACGAGGCGCTGCTGGAGGCCGCGTCGCGCCAGGGCAGACCGGTGCTGCGGTTTTACGGTTGGACGGAGCCGGCGGCCACATTCGGCTATTTTCAAAAATATGCGGACGTCGAACGGGCAACGCCGTTGCGACCGCTTATCCGCCGGCCCACCGGCGGCGGGATTGTGCCGCACGACGCGGACTGGACCTACAGCGTTGCCTTTCCGCCCGGCCACGAATGGCATTCGTTCAGGGCCGCAGAAAGTTACCGCCGCGTTCACGAGTGGATTCAGTCCGCGTTCGCAAAACTCAATGTGGCGACGGAACTCGCGCCAAGGTGCAAACAATCTGTTCCCAGTTCCCGTAGCAGCCGACGTGAGGAGGCTCCATCTTCAAGTGCGGAATGCGGAATGCGGAATGCGGAATCGAAACAGAGCCTCCTTACGTCGGCTGCTACATCCGTTTTGCCGGGCCAATGCTTCGCCGGTTACCAAAAATTCGATGTGCTCTGGCACGGACAAAAAATCGCCGGCGCGGCGCAACGGCGCAACAAGCTGGGCCTGCTCATTCAAGGGTCGGTGCAGCCGCCGCCGATTTGCCTGGATCGGACGGATTGGCAAAAGGCCATGTGCGCTGTGGGGCGCGGGGAATGGGGGATTGAATGGCTGGATTTTGCACCGGACGACGCGTTGCGGAGTCGGGCGGAAGATTTGGTCCGGCAAAAATATTCGCAAATGAAGTTCATAAGAAACCGTTGAGCATTTACAATTCCCAGCGATATGCAATTATTGGCTCGAACAGGCAGATTGGATGGGTGGTGCTGTCTGTTTCAGAATCTGTGTGAAAAAAGTTGTATTTTGCATCGCGGCATTTCTTCTTCCCGCCACGTTGGCAGGCGCGGCACTGCTGCTGAGTGATTCCTTCAGCTATCCTGACGGCCCGTTGGTGATCGTGAGCAGCAACGTGTGGGCGCATCACAGCGGTTCGGTCACCGGCGAAGTGGCGGTTGTGTCGGGCCGGGTGCTGCTGAACGAAGCCAACACCGAAGATGTCAACGCGCTCCTGGCCGGCCAGCCTTACCCGGCTTCCGGCTCAACCAATGTGTTCTACGCGAGTTTCACGGTTAAATTCACCGTGCCGCCCGGCAGTGGCGGCGCTTACTTTGCGCATTTCAAGAATGCGTCCACGGGTTTTCGGGCGCGCATCTGGGCGTTGAGCGGCGGCGCCGCGCCGAACAAGTTCCGGCTGGGGATTTCATCCACCAGCGGTTCGGTCATCAGCGCCACGAGCCCCATGGATCTGAGCCTCAACACGGATTACACCGTCGTGACCCGCCTGGTGAACAGCAACTCGAGCAGCACACTTTGGATCAATCCGGAATCGGAGAGCGATGCCAGCGTTTCGACGAGTGAAAGTGCTTCCACTTTCACCGTGGTCAGCTATGCGCTTCGGGAAAATACCGGCGAAGGAGCGTTGAGCATTCACAATCTGCGGGTCGGCACGTCCTTTGCCGATGTGGTCTCCAATGGGTCGGGACAGCCGCCGGCCATCACCTCCCAGCCGCAAAACCAGACCATGACGAACGGCGCGGACATCACTTTCAGCGTGAGCGCCAGTGGCACACCGCCGCTCAGTTATCAATGGCAATTTACCCCGACATCGGATGTCGGAGTTCAGGGCACGAACCTTCCCGGCGCGGTAAGCTCCAATCTAACGCTGACAGGCGTGACTTTCTCCCAGGCCGGCTTTTATGCCGCCGTGGTCACCAACGCCGCCGGTTCGACGATCAGTGACCCTGTCGCGTTGGGCGTCTGGTGCGCCTCGGCTCCGGCGTTTTCATATCTCACTTACAATGCGCACGGCAATGGCCTGACCAATTGGAGCAGGAATATGTGGCACGTGCAGGCCATTGGCCGGCAACTGCAATTCCTCGATCCCGACATCATCACCTTCAACGAAATCCCGGTCACCAACAGTTGCACGGCGCAGATGGTGGATTTTGTCACGGCCTTCCGTCCGGGCTATTACCTCGCCACCAACTCCGCGGACGACGGATTCATCCGGAGCGTCATTCTGAGCCGCTTTCCCATCGTCTCCTCGACCAGTTGGTTGCACGGGTCCGACCTCGCGCCTTACGGTTACACCGGGTCAGGTTTCACCCGCGATTTGTTTGAAGCGCAAATTTCGGTGCCCGGCCTTTCGCAGCCATTGCACGTGTTCACGGTGCATTTGAAATCGGGACAGGACACCGATTCGGCGGCTAAACGGTCGGCGGAAGCGGGCGCCGTTTCCAATTTCTTCGCCACGGTCTATCTGCCGGCCAATGGCGGGCAGCCTTACGTGGTGAGCGGCGACCTGAACGAGGACATCCTCCGGCCCCCGGCGAGCAATCCACAGTCCATCCAGCGGCTGGTCGGCGCGGCGACCGGGTTGCAACTGACCACCGCCGTCAATCCTTTCACCGGCAGCGAACTGACCTGGTCCGTTCAGGACGCCAACGGGCTGACCAGGCGCTATGATTACATCCTGCCATGCGCGATGCTGTCCTCGAACATTGTCAGCAGCCAGATTTTTCGCACCGATTTGCTGACTCCGGTGCCTCCCAACTTGTACAGCAACGACGACAGCACCGCGTCCGACCACCTGCCCGTGCTCATGGTTTTTGGCAATCCGTTCGTCGTGCCGTTTCGTCTGCTTGCCATCGGTGTGACGAACCGGATCGTTTCGTTGAAATGGGAATCCGCCAGCCAGCGGCAATACCGTGTGGACGCATCGTCAAATCTCACGACGTGGACGCCGCTGGCCACCAACCTCGTTGCGACCGGCGCCAATTTCACGTTCAGCACGAATGTGCCGGAGGACGTAAAATTCTTCCGCATCTACCGTGCGCCGTGAGCGAGGTTTCAGGGGCACCAGACCAGTTCCGGATTGTTGGTGATTCCCTTGCCGGTGGCGAAATTCCAATACTCCGTGTTCCGAAAGCGGGCGACATGGCCATCGAGAAAGAGGATCTGTGCGCCTTTGTTGTGCAGGTTGGTGTGAACGAAATTCGCCTCACCGACTGCGGGGAGATTCTTGCTGTCGAACAAATACACGGCGCAGGACGGTCTGCGGATTGAGGCAAGCCTCGTGGGAAAATCGTCTGCGCCGGAGCCATCAAGGAGTTCGTTCAGGCAATAGTGAAACAAATTGTTTGTTTTGCTGCTGGCATTACAACGGCGGGGATTGGAAGGACATATCCAAAGCGAGTTTCCCAGATCAGCCGAAGGGTTCGTGCGCCATGGCATTTCGGCGTATCGCGGCAAGTTCAATTGCGCGGGTAGCTGGATGTACCATGCTTGATATGTCGGATTAGCCAGATCGGTTTCCAGCGGGGTGGGCTTGCCCTCCGGTGGCAGGAAATCGTCGTGGTCCGCCGCAAAGAGGTGCAATGCCGTGCCCCATTGCCGGAGATTGTTCCGGCACTCGCCGGTCTGTGCCGTAGCTTTGGCACGGTGGAGCCCGGACAGCAGCAACGCGGCCAGCACCGCAATGACGGTCATGGCCACCAACAATTCAATCAGTGTGAATGCGCGCGCCGTTTTCATTCGACCCTGCCGATTCTGAAACCCGGACGAGTTAACACCCTGGCCGGGTGATTGACAAAGTTTTTCTTAATCCTGCAAAGAGTTGTTTTAGAGCGACTTGCACGCGGCCAGCCATTCTGCGGCGTCTGACGATCGGACGTTGATGCGACTTTTACTCGCCGGAATTCCTGCGTTCTGATATTTTTCCGCATGGTTCGTCTGGTTCTGTTCGATGTTGACGGCACGCTCGTTCACACGGGGCGCGCCGGAACCCAGGCCTTTGCCAAAACCTTTGCCACCGGGTTCAACGCGCCCGACGGCGTCGAAAAAATCAGTTTCGCCGGCCGCACCGACGTGAATCTCGTCCGCGAATTTTTCGGTCTCCACCGCATTCCAGCGACGCCGGAAAATTTCGAGCGGTTCTTCGAGCGTTATGTTTTCTGGCTCGACCACATCATCGCGCGCAGCCACGGCGGACCCTGCCGGGGCGTGCCGGGGTTTCTGGACGGTCTGCGGGGGTTGCCCCGTCCGCCGTCGCTCGGCCTGCTCACCGGCAACATCCGCCTGGGCGCGGAAATTAAATTGCGCCGCTACCAGCTCTGGGACGTTTTTGAGACCGGCGCGTTTGCCGACGACAGCGAGGACCGCAACCAAATCGCCGTTGCCGCGCTCAAACGCGGCCGGCGCGTGCTGGGAGAGGTTTTGCAGCCGGACGAAATCCTCGTGGTCGGCGACACCCCGCATGACATCCGCTGCGGAAAATTCATCGGTGCAAAAGTGCTGGCCGTGGCCACCGGCGGCGCGACGCTGGAAGAATTAAAACGGCATCAGCCGGATTGGGCGGTCGAAGATTTAACACGCGTGACCGCGCGGGAAGTGTGCGGGTAGCCGCGACCCTCGGGCGTGAAAGCGAACTGAAGTTTGCGGCTGCAATTCAATGTCCGTGGCAATGGCCGCCGCAGCAACCGCCACCGCCGCCGTTTCCCGATCCCGCGCTGGCGGGACCGGCGTTGGCCGGGGCGAAGACTGAAAACTTCTTGGCCAATTTCGCCGAGCCGCAATGCGGGCAGGCTGTGCCCTTCCAATCCGTAGAGCGAACCAGGATTTCGCTGTCGCGTCCGCACTTTTCGCAATGGAATTCGTAAATCGGCATTGAGAGATAATAACCGGTGCGACAAAAATCGCAAGCCTGTAGCCGCGACTTTCAAGTCGCGTCGGACGCAAACTGAAGGTTGCGACTGCAAACGGCTCGCGTCGGGCGCAACCTGAAGGTTGCGGCTACGAACGGCGCGGGAGGACGCTCGCCCCGCCAAAAAATTTCACGGCGACAATTTCTCACGGTGCGGCCGGTGGTCGCGGTTCCAGCGGACCAAAGCCGAGTCGTTGGTGTCTTCAAACAGAAATTTTAGCGTCGGCGATTCGACGTGGCCGTCGCAAAAAACCACATTGGCGCGGCTTTGATGACGCGCATACGCTCTTTGTGTGCTTCCGAGTGCGCTTCCAAGATAGTTGTTTACGTTATCATTTCGCCATAGAACACTTACTCCATCCCGGATGATACCGCTGCCACGTTCAAACCCATCGCCGATGGCCATCATCTCACTTGGAGCCACAACTTCTGTTTCCCTCACTGGTGGGGCGGTGTAGCGTGTATTCTTCGGGAAATCCCAAACATAATGTCCTCCCAGTCCGAGTGAATTTGTGTCCGTCTGGGCACTCATGCCGTAAGTGTTGTAGCCATAACTGTCGTACATTACATGTTGAGGCCAGCCGGATGGTTTCCTGGCGGCAGGGCAATTCCAAACACCCTGGCTCAAATACACGCCGGCGCTAACGTGATTTGTCATTTGTGAGAGTTCGGTGTGTTGCAGGCTGGAAAACCAACTTGTAATCTGACCCCCAAAGGTTGGACTTACAAATAACGGATAGACACTGTTATCAGTAACGAACGCTTGCATTGCGAATCCGAGCTGACGCACATTGTTCGCACATTGAATCCGTTGCGCTCGTGCTCTAGCTTGAGAAACCGCCGCCAACAAAAGCGCGGCGAGAATGGCAATTATTCCAATGACGACCAGAAGTTCCATCAGCGTGAGCGCAGAATTTTTGTTCTGCCGCTGGCTGTTCATGGTATGAGTTTTTCGCGGTGCGGCCGGTGATCGCGGTTCCAGCGGACCAAAGCGGCGTCGTTGGTCTCTTCAAAAAGAAATTTCAGTGTTGGCGATTCGACATGGCCGTCGCAAAACACCACGTTGGCTTCTCCTTGATGCCGGGAATAGGCAATTCCCGAGTTCGTCGCCTTGACCTCGCGCCAAAATACGGCCCCGCCATCAAATACGTCACCAATCGCCATCATATCGTTCGGAGCCGCCACTTCGGATTGATTGACCGGCGGGGCGAGCGTTTGCGCGAACATTCCCGCTTTATGTCCGCCAAGCCCAAGCGAGACGGGCTTTCCGATTACGTCCAGGCCATAGGCATTGTAGCCGTAAGACATATAAACCGCATTCGTGGGATAGTTGGATGGACGTCGAGCTGCCGGGCAACGCCACACGCCCGTTTCAAAAAAAGTTTTGCCGGGTTGGGAGGCAATTTTTTCGTGCTCCAGGGCGTCAACCCAGTTCCCATGATGTTCCGGATAGCCGCCTTTATGAAAATCCACATTTGCAAACAAAGGATAAACGTGATTGTCCGCGACGAATTCCTGCAAAGCGAGTCCCAGATGCCGCACGTTATTGGCGCACTGGATGCGTTGCGCCGGTCCTTTGCCACGGGTAATGGCCGCCAGCAAAAGCGCGGCCAAAATTCCAATAATGGCGGCGAGCGTCAGGAGTTCGATCAAGGTGAACGCTGAATCTTCGTTGCTGCGTCTCGAAGACATACCAAAGCAATACCCGATTTCGCCTTTTCTTTCAACGGCCAACAATTAACCTTCCGCGCATGACTTTCTTGCAACGGGCGATTGAAGATTCCGTCACGACGCTGCGCGCGCTGGCTGCCTTTGAAGAACCGTTGGACCGCGCGACGCAAATGGTCCTGCGCGGTCTGACTTCCGGCCACAAGCTGCTCGTCTGCGGCAACGGCGGCAGCGCATCGGACGCCACGCATCTGGCCACGGAATTTCTCTGCCGCTTTGTGGAAGACCGGCGGCCGTATCCGGCCATTTCACTGACCGCCAACGGCGAACTCATGACCGCCATCTGCAACGATTACGGGGCCGATGAGATTTTCGCCCGGCAGGTCCGGGGCCTGGGCGAAAAAGGCGACGTGCTTATCGCGTTCACGACCAGCGGCAAATCAAAAAATGTTCTGCGCGCCCTCGAAGAGGCCAAACGCAAAGGCATCGAAAGCATTTGCTTCCTCGGTCGCGATGGCGGATTCACCAAAGGCGCGGCGACGCTCGATTTGCTGGTGCCGGGCACTGTGACAACGCGCATCCAGGAAGGTCAAAAACTGCTCTTTCACGTCTTTTGCGAGATGGTCGAGGAAAAATTGCCGAAGGTCTGAAGAATTTATTCGTCGCTGTCGCCCTGATTTCCAGAACCGTTTCAATTGAGAGTCGAGTTGTAAATAATCAGCGATAGAATGGAAAACCAAAAAATCGTTCCGACCGCCGCACAGATCACGCCCCAAGTCCGATAAGGCCGCGCCGCATTCCATATTTGTTTTTCTTTGACACGCACACGGCCTGAAATCCACAGCGCGGAGAGCGCGAACGGAAGGCCGATCCCCGGCAAAAATCCAAGCAGCCCGAAGACAAAACATTGGAGCGAGTTTTTGAGCATCCGGATTTTGGCGCTGGGAATGTCGTCGTTCATTTCGTGCCATTGGATTCGGTAGGGACGCGCTCCTGCGCATCCACGCCGAGCGGCAGCTCGGCCCTCCCGGTACTGTTGGTTTGCGACGCATTCAGCCGTTCAATTTGCCGGTGCTCCAGCAGTTTCGTTTGCAGGTGCAAATCCAGAAGGGCCCTGCTGTTGGCCGCGACCAAAATCATCATGATCGCCAGCAGCGAGATGAACACGAAAACAACCGAACCGTTCTGCCGGCGGCGTCCGGTGAAATGGGCGGGAAAGATTTTCATGGTGTGGTTTTGGCCGCCGCCTCAAACGTGAACAGCAGCGGCATGTGGGTTTCCTTGCGGCGTGATTTCAATTCCAGCTCCCAGCGCCATGCCCTGACCGGCCCACGCTTGTCCATCACCATTTGCGACGACTCGACGGTTGGCAACAGCGATTCCGAAAAACTCGATGACGCCAGTTGACGGCGGATTTCGCCGGCGTTGAAACGGTAAAGGACTGCGTTGGTCCCGCAGGGAACCCGCAGAAGCTCGCCGGCGGCCGTGGTCTCGACGGTGACTTCCCCCGTGGCGCTGCGGACATCCGCGCGCCAGCGTTCGCCGGCGCGCAACGCGGCGGCAATGTCATCGGTGGCGTAGAGCAGCGCCTTCGAGTTGTCCCAGCACAGGAAGAAGGTTGCCAGGCCCAAGCCGACGATGATGGCGAACAAGCCGATATAAACGATACATTCTATCAAAAGAACGCCGGTTTGCGAACGGGTGTGGGAGATGGGCGTTGGCAGTTTCATTTGACGGTGATTTCACGGACGACCGAGCCGATGCCCTGCCGTTTGTCGGATTTCCATTCCAGGCGCAGATGTTTGCCGGCTTTGGTCAGTTCAAAATGGCCCGGCGGCAGATGAGCAGCCGCGTTGGCATGAACGGTGTAAGCCTGCTGGCCGTCCGGAAAGTTCTGCCCGGCGCCGGCAGCCAGAACCTCCATTTCGCCGTCCACGATTTCCACGGCGACGGCGCGAAAATATTCGGCGCGCAGCAGTTGCCGGTCGTGAATGAATGAATACGTGAGGGGCATGATGGCCAGCGTGAGAATTGCCATGCCGATGATCAGATCCGTCATCAAAAAGTAACCGCGCTCGCGGTGAGGCGAGTCACAGAGTGCTTGAAGTGTTTTAGTTTTCACATCGTTGCCAGCATTGCTTTTAAGATGCCCACAATCAGGCCAAACATGGCCGTGGTAATCAGCGCGACGACCAAACCATTCAAAACCACCAGCCCACTGGTGACGACATGCGCGGTGGCTTCCTCCTGCTGGAACGCCTTCGCATCGAGCGCCTCGTGCCAGCCGCGCAGCGCGTCCAAGAATCCGCGGCGGGCATGCGTGAGGTTCGTCAGTCGCCAGTGGAATTCGCCGCTGTCGTCAAACGCCCGGGCCGCGTCATCGAGTTTCACTCCCCGTTCCAACGCGGCGACCACGCGTTGGGCGCGATGGCGGCCGATTTCGTTGGCGGTGCAGTCGCCGGCCAGCCGGACGGCCTCGGCGTCCGGCACGCCGCTGTCGAGCAGCACGGCGAGCATGGCCGAAAACGTCCGTTGCAACCGTTTTTGTTTCCATGGAACGCACCACGCCATCCAGTCCACAAACGGAAAACCGCGAAATTGGAACCAGCGCGCGAATAGCGGGCCGCCGACGTAAAGCGCCGTCGTGGAAACCAGCAGCAGGGAGAGGACGATTTCAAAACCAATCAGCCAACCGATGTAGGCAAAAACAAATTGCGCCAACGGCCACACCGGAGCGTCCATGCCGGCGGCGACTTCCTTGAACCGGGGAACCACAAAAATCATCGTGGCCATGATTACCCCGACGGCGACGGGTGAAAAAAACAGGATGACGACGATCATGTAATGCACGGCGCTGCGGACGGCGGCGGGGCGGTCCCGCAGGATTTCGCGGCAGGCCGGCAGGACACGCCGGAGGTCGCCGAGTTTTTCTCCGGCGCGGAGCATGGCGGTGATTTGCGGCGGCAGAAAGCGCGGCACCTTTTCCAGCGCGGCGCCGAAACGCAGGCCGCCTTCGATGTAGGCCGCGAGCAGATGAAAACGCGCGCCTAACATCCGATCGCGGCTTTGCGCGAGGGAGAGAATCATTGCCTCGACGGACTGGCCCCGGTTCAGCGCGCCTGCCAGCAAATCGAGAAAGAGGCGGGCGCGTTCCGCCCGGCGCATCGGCAGGGTGAGCAAATAGTGAATCAAAAAAATCGTGCTGGCCGTGCTAACCACCCCGAAAAGAAAGAAGATGACGCCCGATAGCAGCCTGAACTGCTCATTGACCGGGAAAGTGGTGACAGGATTCGCGATTATCTGCCCCAGCAGCGGTAAATAAATTAAATCAGCATTCATCGCCATTGCCTTAATCCATATTGCCCAGCGCGTTGAGAAACGTCATCAAAGCCGCGAACACGGGTTGAATTTGGGACATGATCATGGCCGCCAGCGCTAGAATGGAGCACGGCAGCGCCGAATAAAGCAGCAAGTCGGAACGATACATGGCGCGGGCATGGAACAGCTCCGCCGCCCGCTGGAATCCGGCGGTCAAATCCTCGCCTGATTGCGCCACGGTCCAGATGAAGAGCGGCGGAAATGCCCGGCTGGGAACCACCATTTCAGAAAATTTTCCCCGGCCTGCCGCCAGCCGGTGGCGCCATTGCGCAATTTCCAGTTCTGCGCCCGTCCCGGTTTCCAGTTGCTCCACGAGCGCCAATGCGTCGTCGAGCGGCACGCCGTTCTTGAGCAGTAGCCACAGGGCAGATGCGACTTCCGCCAGGCTCGCCTCCCTGAAGGCCGGCAACCGCCAGCGCAATATCCGGCGGGCGGGCGAAGTGACCAGGGCGATCAGCGTCGCGACCAGGGCCAGGCCGATGAACACCGGCGACATCCACAAACCCGCGGAAACCACCGGAAGCGAAGGATTGCCAACGAGGGAAGTCAGATTGTTCCAAATGAATGTGCCCAGGATGAACGACAAGAAGCACGACAGCAAAAAGGCCGCGGACAAAACGATGAGCGGATAAACCATCAGTCCTTTCAATCGCGTCCCCAGCATGTGCCGCCGTTGGAAATAATCCGCGAGCATGGTCAGCGCCCCGGGCAGGTCGCCGCTTTTGACGCCGACCAAAATCATCCGCTTGTAAAGTTCGGGAAGCTGGCGCGCTTTCAACGCGTCGGCGAGCGGCGTGCCTTTGGCGAGGTCGGCTTCGAGCGCCTGCAATTCGTCGCGCAATTTTCCGCGGCGCATTTCATCGCACAGCCGCCGCAGCGCGCCTTCGAGCGGGATGCCGTCACGCAGCATCGCGGCGAGCTGTTGGTTGAAGAAGGCCAATTCGTCGTCTTTCATATTCTTAGTGGCACGGGCGTCTCGCCCGTGAGTTGCTGGCGTTGCAAATCGTTTTTTCAGAAACGCACGGGCGGGACGCCCGTGCCACTACGTTCGCCGCGTTCATAGGCCAAAAATTCGTTGGAATTCCGCCTCGTTGGTCACGCCCTTTTCCACGAGGGCGCGGGCCGAGGCCTCCAGGGTTTGCGCCGAAACGAGCGAGGTCAATTCGCGCCGGCGGATTTTTTCGCGGATGGCTTCGTTCACGCGCAACCATTCGACGAGCGGCACGCGACCGCAATAACCGGTGCGCAGGCAGGATTCGCAACCCTTGCCGC
>Ga0074044_10001439_pt1 | contig 21482 bp, 20 predicted proteins | sample BogForMeECP23OM1_FD_94443 | JGI IMG/M metagenome (GOLD analysis project Ga0074044, IMG submission 94443) | Bog forest soil microbial communities from Calvert Island, British Columbia, Canada - Bog Forest MetaG ECP23OM1 | ecosystem: Environmental > Terrestrial > Soil > Wetlands ...
GCCGCAGTGGGCCAACTTGTCCCCTTCCGGCACTGGAACTAATCTTTTTAAGTTACTGAAAATGATTGGGTTATGGACATGGCGGTTGGCAGGGCGATTGCCTATTTAAGTCCAGGCAGGGAGCGTGTCGATAAGGCGCGGCCCCCAAAAAATGCCGCCAAAACATTATGAACAACGACCATAACTCGCAAACACCAAAGGGACCGATTCAGCGTCCACTCGATTCTCCAAGCTTGGGTGCTGCTTGGGGCCGAGTTCTTGGGGTGGCTTTGCTGGTGCTTTCGGCAATGCCGTCTTACGCTGGCAAAACTGCTAAACATCCTAATTATTCGCCCGACCTTGCGGCATGGGTAGCGGCGTCAACCAACGGCATGGTGACGGTGAACGTTCAATACAAGACGTTTCCGACCAAGACCTACCTGAAGGGCCGGCAAACGGCTGGCGCGACCATACGGTGGCAACTGCCGACGATCATCGGAGTGAACATGACGGTGCCGGTCAGCATGATTCCGACACTGGAAGGCGAAGCCAACGTTGTGTACATTTCGCCGGATCGCCCGGTTGGGCAGTTTTCGAATCCGGCGAATCCAATGACCGAGGAATATGCAACCGCGGTGCAGGCGGACCTGGCGGCATCGCAATATGGCTTTACTGGCACTGGCGTTGGCGTGGCGGTGATTGACAGCGGGATCGCGAGCCATCCTGACTTGAACAATGCCAGCGGCACGAGCCGTGTGGTTTATAGCCAGAGCTTTGTGGTTGGCGATACGACCACGTCGGACAAGTTCGGACACGGAACCCACGTGGCCGGCCTGATCGGCGGCTCGGGCGCCAATTCTGGCACCGGCAACGGCTATGCGGCGACGTATGCGGGCGTGGCGCCTGGCGTCAATCTGATCAACCTGCGCGTGCTCGATCAGAACGGCTCAGGCACCGACAGCCAGGTGATCGCCGCCATCCAGGAAGCGATCGCGCTGCAGAGCAAGTACAACATCCGCGTCATCAACATGTCGTTGGGACGTCCGATGTTTGAAAGCTACACGCTCGATCCGGTGGACCAGGCCGTGGAAGCCGCCTGGAAGGCCGGCATTGTGGTGGTGACGGCGGCGGGCAACGAAGGCCGCTATCTTCCGACGGACGGCTTCGGCACAATCGTGGTGCCGGGCAACGATCCCTCGGTCATCACCGTGGGAGCAACCATGACCGAACTGACGCCGACGCGGGCCGACGATCAGATCGCCAGCTACAGTTCCAAGGGTCCGACCGCGATCGATCACATCGCGAAACCCGACCTCGTCGCCCCGGGAAACCGGCAGGTGTCATTGCGGGTTGCGGGCAGCACGCTGGATTCGACCTATCCGGGCTATGAGATCTGGCCGACCAGTGGAACCTCGATGTACTACGAACTGAGCGGCACCAGCATGGCGACACCGGTAGTGAGCGGTGCGGTGGCGCTGATGTTGCAACAGGACTCCGCGTTGACACCCGACCAGGTGAAATCGCGGTTGATGAAGACGGCATGGAAGGGCTTCACGCAATTCACGTCGTCGCACGACAGCCAAAACAACCTTTACAACAACGAGTACGACCTGTTCACTTACGGGGCCGGATATCTGGACATCGACTCCGCGCTCGGCAATACGAATCTCTCAACCGGAGTAGCACTTTCTCCGACCGCCGTGTTTAACACGAGCAACAACACGGTGACTCTCGTCAGTACCACGCCGGATTCGGAGTTCGCCGGCAGCAGCGTGGTTTGGGGAGTCAATTCGGTGGTTTGGGGAACTTCAGTGGTTTGGGGTTCGAACGTACTTTCCGCAACCTCGGTAGTGTGGGGAGCCACCAGCGTTGTCTGGGGGGCCACCTCCGTTACTGGTGACAGCGTAGTCTGGGGTGCAACTTCAACGGTCGAAACCGCGTGCGCAGCACTCAGCGATGGCGACCCAGGAGACAACTAGACAACCGACTGAAACCATATTCGGAGACTACCATGACAAATACACTACCAATCAAAGCCAAAGTCATGATCGGAATGGGGGCCGTTGCGAGTCTGTGCGCGCTGTCGTTCGGCGTCGTCAGATGGCAAGCGCAAGCCTGGCCACAGTTGGTGCTCCTGTTAGCGGCAGCCGCACTGAGTTCGCGTTTCAAGGTGAAGCTGCCTGGAATGACGAGCTCGATGTCGGGGAATCTGCCCGTCATTCTTCTGGGAGTCACGCAACTGGGATTGTTCGCGAGTCTGCTGGTAGCAGTTACGGCGGCGATCGCGCAATCTTATTCCGGCGGGAATAAAACCAAACTTGTCCAATTTGTATTTAACGCCTGCACCCTGCTGAACGCGGCCGGGCTCGCCTACCTGGTTTATCACAGCCAGCTATTTGCGGGCGGGGCCAGCTCGACAGCGCACACGATGCATCTGGTACTGGCGGCCGCCACTTACTTCCTGGCGAATACGGCGCCGGTAGCGAGCATCATCGGACTGACGGAAGGCGGGAATCCTTTTGCCCTGTGGCATAAGGTTTTCCTGTGGTCGTTCCCGAACTACGTAATCGGTGCGGGATTGACTGCGATTGCCTCTGCCTTCAGCGCCATGGGCGGGCTGACTACGGTGGCCTTGCTGATGGCGGTGTTGTTCGCGGTTTATCAGTCGTACAAGATGTACGTGGATCGCTCCGAACAGACTCAGCCGAAAGTAATGGCGGTGGCTGCCGGACATTAACTCTCCAACGCAGTTCTCTCGGCGCGCAGCCTTCGGGCTGCGCGCTTTTTTCTGCATTTCACGAATCTCGAAATCCAAATGGCGCGGGCGAGCGTACCTACTACGAGCAAGCAAATTCGCACCGAAAGGGATTTCGCATATGAAGCGCAAGATTTTAGTAGTTGTGACTCTGATGGGACTGGCCGTTATGTCCGCTGTGGCGGGGGAGAAAGATCCAATGGTGGGCGGCCAGCAGATGTATCCCACGAAGAACATTATCGAGAACGCGGTGAATTCAGCCGATCATACGACGCTGGTCGCAGCCGTAAAGGCGGCGGGACTGGTGGATACGTTGGAGGGTGCAGGGCCGTTCACGGTGTTCGCTCCCACCAACGAAGCATTCAACAAATTGCCGGCGGGCACAGTAGACACGCTGCTGAAGCCGGAAAACAAGGCGATGCTAACCAAAGTGTTGACGTATCACGTGGTGGCGGGAAGGTTATCCGCGCACGACCTGATGCAAAAGATTAAAGAGGGCAACGGCACAGCGGAATTGACCACGGTGGAAGGCGGCAAGCTGTGGGTGATGCTGCATGATGGCAAACACCTGGAACTGAAAGACGAAAAGGGCGGCACGGCCATGATCACCATCGCCAATGTGTTTCAGTCGAATGGGGTGATCCACGTGATTGATTCGGTGGTGATGCCGAATTAAGGGCGGCTGTTCGCTGTTAGCTATTTGCTTTTCGCTTGGGCTCGACGCTGGCGCGTTTCGCAGACAGAGTCATAGCCCCGCTCTCGCGGGGCTTTTTTCGCAGGGCGCAAAACTCTACTTGACGTCTCCGCAGGCTGGGCCCAGGTATTTGGAGCTGGTGGTGAAGTCCATGGTGATGGCGTTCTCACTGGTCTTGGTGACGAAGTGCATCGTGCCCTTGACGGTATCCGAACTGATGGCCTCCATCACCGCCGTTCCGTCGGAGGTCGTGTCGTTATCGACGCAATGAATCTTCAGCTCCAGCTTGCGGCCGGTGGAACTGACAACGGTGCGGCTACACTCGCCGCGCTCGCCGCGATTCTTCGTGAAGGCCAATCGCTTCTCCAGTTTCTCTTTTGTGATGCACTCCTTGCGCACATCGGTGCTCGGTTTCCCGCTCATCATGGCTTCGATTTTGGCGCGCTGGTCGGGAGACATTTTGGCGAGAACGTCGGGAGGGATGTTACCCATTTGGGCGGTCGGCATGCCCTTCATGGAATGCGTGGTGCTAACTTCCCAGAGCCCCTGCTTGACATCGAGGAACGGAACATCGTCGGCGGCGCAAAGAGTCAGCGAGCCAACAAAAAGCAGAGCAAGCACAAGTGTATTTCGCATTAGCACTCTCCGGTGTTATTTGATTTCGCCGTACCCAATAGCATTGCACACCGGAAATCGCGCAGCAAAGGAATTGTGCCGCAAATGGTTACCGAGTGGTGCCCGGCGCTGAATCGGCTGAATGCCGCCCATGACGCCATTCACCAGGGCGATGAGCGCGAGGAAGGCAATCAGCATGACGGCGATGTTGAGCGCAAGGCCCAAACCGTCGGTCGTGCCCATGCCCAGCACGACGTGGCATTACTTCGACGTTTGTCAGCAAATGCGGCTTGCTCTTGCAAAGGCACTCGCAGGCAGTACAATTCGAGTGATCCAGAGCTGCACAACCTAAGGAGGCCTGGATGCCGCCGAAAAGCTCAGCTAAAACCGCGGACAAGGCAAATTGGGCCAGCATCATCAGCCAAGCCGATACTCCCACGAAGCTTCTGGCCCTTTTTGCGCTGGTTGCGGACGCGTCATTTCTCGCATCGTTGGCAGTATTGCCCAAGGAACAAGTCCTGAAAGCTCTGATTGTCTGTGCGACGTTTCTGTTGTTGTCGATTGTTGGAATCCTGCTCGTCGAGTTTTTCAAAAACAAGAGCGCAGGTGCTTTACAGCCGCAACTCTCCCCAAGTCCTCTAACTCCCGATTCCCCGCCGTTGAGCGAACTGGTTAACACGGCAATTCAGGCGGTTTGCAGGGCAGTGAGTCTGCCTCAGAGTCCAGACATTGCCCGGCTGCGCGTATTCATCTTTCGCAAGATGTCTAATCAGCTCGTATGCAGTCACTACTGGGCGCAAAATCCAGTGCAGGAAATGGTAGGCAGGCTAAGATTTGAGATCAACTCCGAAATGGCGGAAAAGGTTGCGGTAGTGCGGGCGGTGGTGGATGGAAAGATCTGTCGCACTAAAGTGGAGCCGTTACCCAAGGATATGAGTGGCTACAATGGCAAGGTGTCCGATGAGGTGAGATTCGTCTTGGCGACACCCATCTATACAAAAGAGGGAGATATCTGGGGGACGGTAGACTTCGATGCTGGGAATGAGATCGGGGTAGCCTTATTGAGCAACGAAGTCTGCGACGCGACAATGTTCCAACTCGCACAGCACCTTCAGATCATCTTATCGGTTCCAACCTGGGGCCGCGCCGTAGTTGTGCCAAACCTGGCAAGCTCGTAACTCCGACCTATGAGAGGATCACGCAGAAAAAGATCTCAGGCGCATCCGAGTAAGAGCAGCCGCTAGAAGACCACGGCCAACGCTGCTAAACTAGAAGCAATGTCCACACAAGTTGCAACCTTCCCTGCAACCGCTCCCGCATCGGCCGGAGTCTTGCTGCCCGCTTTCACGCTCTGGTGGCGCGAAGTGGTGCGCTTCTATCGTCAGCGCGCGCGCGTGGTGGGCGTAATCCTTTCGCCGCTGCTGTTTTGGATTGTCATCGGCTCCGGCTTCGGAACCTCATTTCGCTCGGGACAAGCCGCCGGCCAGCAGCACTATCTGGATTATTTCTATCCTGGCACGCTGGTGATGATCATTCTTTTCACGGCGATTTTCACCATGATGTCGGTGATCGAAGACCGCAACGAAGGTTTCCTGCTCTCGGTACTGGTGGCGCCGGTGCCGCGCGCGGCTATTGTTTTGGGAAAGGTTTTGGGAGGCACGACGCTGGCCGCCGCCCAGGGATTGATTTTTCTGATTTTCGCGCCGTTCGTGGGCGTGCACTTCACTTTCGCCTCGTTTGGGCTCATCGTGCTCACCGTGTTTCTGGTCTCGTTTGCCCTGACCGCGCTTGGCTTTGCCATTGCCTGGCCGATGGATTCGACACAGGCTTTTCATGCCATCATCAATTTGTTTCTGATTCCGCTGTGGCTGCTTTCGGGAGCGCTCTTCCCTCTTTCCGGAGCCTCGGGATGGATTCGCTGGCTGATGTACGCTAACCCGCTCACCTATGGGGTCGAAGCACTGCGCACGCTGATGTATCCCGAAGCGCCCAGCGCGTTCTCACTGACCGCATCAATGTTGACGTTGCTGCTGTTTGCCATGTTTATGTTCGGGCTGGCCTTTGTGCTGGCGAATCGGCGCACGACAAAGCCGGCAGCGTAGAGCAATTTTGTAATTTTGTAATCTGGTAATTTTGTAATTTAAGAACACGGTAGTTCTTAGATTACACAATTACCAGATTACAAAATTACAAAATGCCTCTCGACCTTCTCGCCCTGGCCGCTCACCGCGACGATGTGGAACAAACCTGCGGCGGAACTCTGCTTAAGATGGCCGAGCGCGGATATCGCACTGGGATCCTTGACCTGACCCAAGGAGAAATGGGGACGCGCGGTACGGCCGATGACCGCGCCGGCGAAGCCGCGGAGGCGGCGCGCATCCTGAAAGTTTGCTGGCGCCACGCGCTCGATATTCCCGACGGCCGTGTCGAAAACAACTGGGAGAATCGGCTCAAAGTCGCGCGCGTTCTCCGCGAGCAGCGGCCGCGCGTGCTGATTCTTCCCTACTGGGAGGGCCGTCACCCCGATCACTACACGGCCTCGATTCTCGGCTACGAAGCGGCGTTTCTCTCGGGACTGGCCAAGTTGCCGCTGGAGGGTTCGGCGCACCGTCCTTTCAAAATTATTTACGCTAGTCTGTACCGCGACATGCGGCCAACCTTTGTCGTCGACATCACCGAACAGTTCGAGACGCGCTTGGCTTCGCTGATGGCTTATAAATCGCAGTTCACCGACCAGCAAGCGGGCAGCGGAATTTTTCCTGCACAGAAAGAAATTCGTACGCGGATTGAAGCGATGGCTCGTTATTACGGCCTGCTTGGCGGGGTCACTTACGCCGAGCCCTTCGTGCAAAAGGAAGTTGGGCTGGTGGATGACGTGATGGCCATTCCGGTAAAGTCGATCTGATCAAGACCGCGATTCCACATCCGATTGAAGAGCCGATTGAAGAGCCAAGGATGCGGGCGCGGTCGACGCAAACCCGCATCCTTGGCATTCTCGCCGGTCACTGAGGCGTAATCTGGAAGATCACGCCACCGTTGAAGCCGTTGCCGCCGCCGTAAGGCGTCGATCCATACAGGTTGCCTTTGCCGTCGAGAAGTAGTGAACATACCGGGTTCGAGCCGTCCGCGTGGTTAAACATCCACAGCGTCTCTTCATTCCACGTTCCACCGCCTGCGGGGCTGAGTTCGAAGACCGTCCCATACCCGTTACCGCCGCCGTAGCTGGTTGCATAGAGATTGCCCGAGGTGTCAAAGATCAGGCCGCCGCCTTGCGTTCCATCCGGACCGCCGCCGATATCGCTGAAGAAGTAGAGGGTCTCGTAGGTAAATGAGGAGCCGGAGCCTTGCAGTTCGTACACGCCACCACCCCACAGGCCGTAGAGATTGCCCTCCGCATCGCCGATCACCCCGCCCAGGGGAGCCGCAGCTTGGCCCGCGCTCGGCAATACGAAGACCTGGCCGTAGCCCCACCCGCCGCTGCCGTTTGACGTTAGTTCGAAAACTGTGCCGCCGTCGGGGCAACCGCCCTCGTAGGTCGCGCCGTACATATTTCCCTGAGCGTTGAGATATAGTTGCCCGGTGGGTCCGCTTCCATCACATCCCATTCCGTTAAGGGACCCTTGGAAGGCATGAATAATGGTCTCGGTCCATGGGCCCGACTTCGTGGGACTCAGCTCGAAGACGATGCCGCAGCCAACACCTTGGCAGTACTCGCCATTTCCGCCGCTGCCAGTCGTGCCGTAAATGTTGCCGTCGGCGTCCAGGGTCAAGGGTTGTGACGGGTTAACTCCATCGCTTCCTCCGGTAAAGTTATGGAGAATCGTCTCCTTCCAAGCGCCCTTGGCGGTTGGGGTGAGCTTATAGACGGTTCCCAAGTCTTCGGTGCCGCCCACGAATGTGACGCCGTAAAGGTTGCCGCTCCCATCCATGATGACTGCCGAGTAGGGAAAGGCCCCGTCGCTTTTGGAAGGTTTTTCGGAGTCATAGCCCTTGAAGCTGTGCAACACGGTTATCTTCCAAGGGTCTTTGCCTTTGGGGTTCGGCGTCAGTTTGAAGACGACACCGTTGGGGCTGTATTTCCCACCACCCTCGGCCGCGCCGTAGAGGTTGCCCTCGGAGTCCATGATGAGCGCACCGTAGAGATACGGGTCCTCACCATCTTTGGCGGGGGCGCTGTAGAAGTTGAACAAAGGTTCTCGTCTTGCGCCCAGGTAAGCTGAGCCACACCGAGTGCCATGGTCGCGGCAACGAGAAACGTGGCCAATTTGTACGGCAACTTTCTCACGGCCAACTTTCTTACGGCCGATCGGATTCGAAGAAGCGTTCCAGTTAGAGTCGTTGCAGAGAATGGGCCCCGAATAGCATGCGCCGTCATAGCGACCTCCTGATTTTTGGAATCGGGCAGGGGAGGGGGAGCGGATCCCTATTCGGCCAGAAATTATACTACGGGAGCAACCGCTTCCAATAGCTACTTTACAAACTCTGGAAACGGTGGCGAATCGCGGGACGTAACGAAATCACTCCGACTTTGCCGGCAGCGTGTACTCGAAATCATAGGAGTGCTTGCCCTTGGTGATGATGATCGTCATTGTTCGCGCGCGGGATCAGAACGCGGCATTCGCCGCCGCGAAGTTGGAGGGACGGACTTCGCGTTCAGAGCAACCAAGCGATTCGCGGTCAGTCTTTCTCGCCGCTCGTTTTTTCGGCAATGGCCATTGCATCATGCACCATCTTCTCAATGCGCTTCGCCTGGGCTTCTGGATTCCGGTAATAGAAGATGCCAAATAAATGTCCGCGACGTCGCGAGGCCGACATCGCCTCCCAACCCTCGCGAGCTCGCGGATGCCGAGCAAAGGCGACTTCCAGCACAGGCGGCAATTCCCTCTCCGCCTCCATGACGCTGAGTAAACGTTCGGCAATCTGCTCGGTGCGGCGCTTACGCGCTTCGCCGCTTTTTGGTTCGGTAATCCAGTTGGCAATGTCGTTGCGTGTGGAGTGATTCAACTTGTCATACCAGCGGCGAAGCGCACGATCCTGATGGAGAATTCGTTGCAGCTCATCGGGGATATTCACGATTCGTGCTTCGTTATCCAGCTCGATCTGGAAGCGCGCAATGCTGCCTGCGACAGCGCGCGCTCCCTTTTGCATGCGCTTATTGACCAGCAGAATGTGTCCACCAGCTCGGGTGGGAAACAGCGAAGTGCGGAACGCGAATCCATTAATTTCGCCCTTCACTTTAATCTGGCCTCGGATCTGGCCACGCAACCCCCACACTTTGGCGGCATCAAAGGGTAGGCGAATGATGACCCAATTCAGACGCGAGGGCATCCGCTCCAGCATGGCTTCGAAACGCTTCGCGGGCTTGGCTTTGGAGGCTTTCGGCATGGGCGAAAACCGGCATGCGCATTCTAATATGAACCGACCGCATCCTGTTAAACTGTAGCCGAAGAAATCCGGAGAACCCTCGTGATCTGCCCGAAGTGCGGTGAGGACAACTCGGACAATTTCCGTTTCTGCGGAATGTGTGGCACCGTGCTCGAAGCCCGTGTCGAGGCTCGACGACCCGCGGGAGCGCCCGTTCCGAATCTACCCAACATTTCCGATGCGCCGGAACCGCCACGACCTGTGCCGCAAGCTGCAAGTGCATTGAACTTACCTCAGCCGCGCCGGAATCAGCCCGACATGGATTCGCTGCGGCAGGAAGCATTTTCAGGCCTGGACTCGTTCTTCGAGCCCGAACAACCAAAAACCAGCGGACGGCGAATCCTGCTGCTGGTGGCGCTGCTGGCCGCGCTCGGCGGTTCCACTTGGTGGATCTATACAAACTATCTCAGCACCGAGAACGGCCGAAAGCCGGAAGCTGCGACCGCAAGCGTTGAGACTCCAGACACGAAACCACCCGAGAAGCAAGCAACGGCGGAGCCCCAGCCTGCCGCTCCAGCGCCCGATGCAGGATCGTCGCCGGCAGCGGTTCCGCCAGCTCCAGTTCAGGCGAGCCCGCCTGAAAATGCTAGCACCCCCGAACCCGGAAAAAAGACGGCAGAAGCAATGGCAAAACCGGAAGCAAAACCGCTAACTCCTAAAATTGCGCTGGGAGACAGGAGCGCGGCGAAACGCGCGTCCGGCGCGCCGCCAGTCAAACCTTCAAAGTTGCCCGAGCCCGGTGCGGCGGACAGCGGAGACGCGGACTTCCGCAAAGGCGAAGCTTATCTTTACGGACGAGGCGCCCACGAGAACTGCGACGAGGCAGTGAAATATTTGAAGGCGGCTTCGGCGAAATCGAATGCCAAGGCACGGAGCGCCTTCGGAACCATGTATGCCACCGGCCACTGTGTGGCGCGCGATCTGCCCACATCGTATTTATGGTTTGCCATGGCTCTGCGGGTGGATCCGAATAACCAGATTCTGGAAAAAGACTTGAGCGCGATCTGGAATCAGATGACGCCGCCGGAACGACAGATGGCGACGAGAATGAAGCAGTGAACAGAAGATTGTGTGATCGGGTCATCGGGTGATCGGGCCATCGAGAATCCAAGGCTTTTGATCTTCGATCACCAGATGGCCCGATTTTCTTATTCGTCGACTGGCACCAGATTCAGCGCTTTCTTCATCGACCCGCGCTCGGTCATGATTTTCTGCTGCAACAAAGTGATCGCATAAATCAACTGCTCGGGGCGCGGGGGGCAACCGGGGACATAGATATCCACGGGAATAACCTGGTTCACACTCTGCACCAGCGCGTAATTATTGAAAACTCCGCCGGAGGTGGCGCACGCGCCCATCGAAATAACCCACTTCGGTTCCGGCATCTGCTCCCAGAGTTGGCGAATTACGGGAGCCATTTTGTTAGAGACGCGGCCGGCAATAATCATCAGGTCGGATTGCCGGGGCGAAGGACGGAACACTTCGGCTCCGAAGCGCGCGATATCGAAGCGGGATGCGCCCATCGACATCATTTCAATGGCACAGCAGGCGAGGCCGAACGTCATCGGCCAGATGGAGTTCTTGCGCGTCCAGTTGACAGTTGCGTCGAGCGTCGTCATGACGATCCCCTCGGGCACGCCATCTCCGTAGACAAGCTCCTTGACCACTTTCTTGCCGTTTTCGACGTCGACGTAGGGGCCGAAATTGAGTTCTTGCGCCATGGGGATATTTTAACCGCAGAAAACGCTGAGCGCGCGGAGAAACGGAAGGTAACGAGGGCAAGGCAAGAAAAACCTTTAGTCTCTGATGGTGGCGGCGCGCAGAACTGCCTTTTCCGCCGCCTGGGGAAGTTGCACGGCGACGAAGTAATCTTGTGGATAAAGATAGTCCTCGCCGGATTCGTCAATGACGCGAATCTGGCGAAGCTTTGCCGCCGCCTCATCAGAGACCACCTGGTAGAGTTTTCGCAACTCGAGCGCAGCGGCATAGTCCCTGTTCTTCACACAGACAACAAATTTCGGTTCAGCTCGCTTCATTGGATTTCCAGAATGCGCTTGATCTTGAATTCTTTTGCTCCGGTGCCATGCGCTTCGTACCAGTGCACTTCGGCATGACACATGGTACCATCCACCAGTTCGACCGCCGCGATTCCTTTCAGCTTCCTCCAGCGCTTTCCGCCATATGTCTTTCGTAACCGCCGTCGCTCCCGAATGCCTGTGCCTGAGGCAATCGTCTCAACGTCTGAGATGCGGCCAATTATTTTGAAGAACACGCGGCGCTGATTGTACTCTGGCGACGAATAGATGCTCTACGGGTTCAGTACGATCTTTCCAAACATCTGGCTCTTCTCCATGTACTCGTGAGCGGTGCGAATCTCATTCAAGGGAAAAGTGTGGTCGATGATGGGCTTCAGGCGTCCGGCGAAGACGTGGCCGAGCACTTCATAGAGCTCGCTCATCGTGCCCATGTAGGAGCCGAGCAATGCCAACTGGCGGGAAAAGAGAAAGCGCAGATCGAGTTCTACCTTCGGTCCGGTGGTGGCACCGCAGGTCACGAGCGTGCCTCCGGCCTTGAGTGACCGTACGCTTTCTTCCCAGGTAGCCAGTCCGACATGCTCGATGACGATGTCGACTCCTTCGAAGTTCGTAATCTTGCGGACCTCCTGCGAAATCTTCTGCTGATAATGGTTGATGACGAAATCGGCGCCGAGTTCTCGGGCGCGCTCCATCTTGCGTTCGTCGCCGGCGGTCGTGATTACGCGCGCGTGAAACATTTTCGCAATCTGGATGGCGGCAATACCCACGCCGGAGTTCGCGCCCAGCACCAACACGGTCTGGCCGGGACGAATGGCGGCGCGTCCGGTAAGCATGTGCCACGCGGTGACAAACACCAATGGAACGCTGGCAGCCTCGTTGAAATCGAGCGCATCGGGGATCGGAATAACATTTACGGCGGGTACCGCCAGCAGTTGGCAATTGCCGCCATCGACGCCGTTGCCGAGCACGGTGTACTGGCGGCACTGGTTCTGCAGTCCGGCAACACACTTGGCGCAACGATTGCAGAAAAACATGGGCGCAAGCAGAACGCGCTGTCCGGCTTTGAAGTCAGTGATATATTCGCCGACTTCGACAATTTCGCCGGCAATGTCGCTGCCGAGGATGTGCGGCAGGTTCACGCCAGGGAGACCTTTGCGCACCCAGATGTCGAGGTGGTTCAGAGCGCAGGCGCGCACGCGAATGAGTACCTGATCTTTGCGCGGTTTGGGGTCGGGGACATCTTCGTAAGTGAGGACTTCCGGACCACCGAATTGATGGATGCGAACGGCTTTCATGGCGCGCTCCTGGGAGTGCAGGCAGCAGAAATTTTAACCCTACAAGCTAGCACAAACACTTTGTATCTGCGTAGCGGCGGCTCCGATGGAGCCAACCGAGGCGATTGACCTTCTCCACTCGGCGAACCATAATCAGAGCATGGACCTCTACGAAGAGATCGTCCGCCTGCGAAAGGACGGGCGCCGCGGGGCCGTCGCTACTATCGTCAACGTGCGCGGGTCCATTCCTTCGTTCAAAACCGCCAAAATGCTGGTGCGGGATGATGGCTCGATCGTCGGCACCATCGGCGGCGGATGCGTCGAAGCCGAAGTGTGGCAGGCGGCGCGCGAGGTGATGGAATCGGAGAAGCCACGCACTCTGACTTTTGATCTGAACCAGGATCCGAAGTACGACACCGGCCTGGTCTGTGGCGGAACCCTCGAGATTTTTGTTGAGCCGATTTTGCCGCCAGCGGATCTTTACATTTTCGGTGCAGGTCATGTGGCAGCCAGCCTCTATAAGGTGGCGCGCATTGCCGGATTCGACGTCACGGTGATCGACGATCGCGAAGCCTATGCGAGCCGGGAACGATTCCCCGAGGCGCAGCAGGTAATCGCTGACGATTTCGACAAGGCGACGGCGCAACTTGCGCCCAGCGAGTCTTCGTACATCGTGATCGTCACTCGTGGGCATCGCGACGATATGCGCATGCTGCGCTGGGCGGTGCAGACTCCGGCACGCTACGTCGGGATGATTGGGTCGAAGCGGAAGACGATCACAATCTTTAAAGAGCTGCAGCAGGAAGGCCTGCCAGCGCATTTGTTCGACCGGGTCCACGCCCCGATCGGGCTGGATATTGGGGCCATCACGCCGGAGGAGATTGCGGTAGCGATCACGGCCGAGTTGATTGCGAAACGGCGGAAAGTTGAGCGCGATCTGCCCCATATGAGCTGGTTCCAAGGGCGAGGGCGGGAGTCCGAGGTCGAGCCGAAATCTTAGGAGCTTTCACCGCCGAGACGCAGAGTTCGCCGAGAAAAGCTTTGCGAAGCAAGTTCCCCCGTCCCTCCGGAATAGAACCATCTAACCCTTGTCATTCCGAGCGCAGCGAGGGATCTGCGGTCCGGGGAAGGATGCTGATTCCCTCGCTGCGCTCGGGATGACAGATCATAAAAGGGGTTCGCCTTCCGGGGAATCATTTTCTCAAGCTTTTTCTCGGCACTCTCGGCGTTTCGGCGGTTAAGATTTCAACATGCCGAAAGAAATCGAAATCAAATTTCGAATTGAGGATTTGCCCGCGCTGGCCCGCGCTTTGAGGCGAGCGGGATTCAAGCAAATCACCCGCTCCACTCATGAGATGAACGCGCTCTATGATCTGCCAGGCCAGAAGCTCCGCAAGCGGGACGAAATGCTGCGATTGCGCAAGTACGGCGATGCCTGGACGTTGACACATAAGGCGAAAAGCAAGGCCGGACGCCATAAGGTGCGGGTGGAGCGGGAAACGCAGGTGGAGAACGGCCCGCAAATGGACGCCATTCTGCGCGTCCTGGGATTTGCGCCCACCTTTCGCTATGAAAAATATCGCGCGGAATGGACCGACGGCGCGGGCCACGTAGTGCTCGATGAGACTCCGATTGGAAACTTCGGCGAGATTGAAGGGCCTGCGCGCTGGATCGACCGCACGGCGCGCGCGCTGGGAATAGCACGCAGCGATTACATCACTCAGACCTACGCGCCAATGTTCTTCGAGTGGAAGCGGCGCACGCACAGCAAAGCCACAGAGATGACTTTTCGCGCGCTCGGGAAGAAATCAAGATCCGTTTCACTGCCGAGACGCCGAGTGCGCCGAGAAATGCCTGACTAAGCCACTTGAGGCCACAGCGATTCGTCTCTTCTAGTTTTTTTCTCAGCGTTCTCGGCGTCTCGGCGGTGAATTCTTACGAATTTGCCCCGCAACACTTTTTATATTTCTTGCCGCTGCCGCAGGGGCAAGGATCGTTGCGCCCGACTTTCGCTCCCGAGCGCACTATCTGTTGCACTTGCATGTCGCCCGCGCCGGCCATGCGCGCTTGTTCTAATTCTTTCTTTTTCTTGCGCTGGAAGGCTTCTTCAATTTCGTCCACAGAGGTCGCGACCTGGCGTGGCGGGCGTCCGTTGCCGCGACCGCCCGTGATCACGGCAGGCGCACCGGCTTCCGACGCGTTGTCCGATAGGTTGCTTGCCGCGCCCCTGGGTCTCGCCATCGCCTCCGGCGGACGCTCCATGATCTGCATCAGGTAGAGATAACGAACCGTTTCCTCCTGAAAGCGCTGCATCATCTCTTCGAACATGTCGTAAGACTCGCGCTTATATTCGACCAGCGGATCATGCTGTCCGTAGCCGCGCAGGTTGATGCCCTCTTTCAGGTGATCCATGGAGAGGAGGTGATCTTTCCACTGCGCGTCAATCACGCTGAGCATGATCATGCGCTCGTGATAGCGCATGGCTTCCGCGCCGATCAGCTTCTCTTTCGCATCGTAACGCTCTTTGAGCTTCTCGAAGACGGCATCGCCCAGTTCCTGGCGGTTCATGTTTTCGGGCTTCAGGCCTTCGGCGTAGATATCGACGCCAAATCGCGAGGAGATTGCATCTCGCAGTGCTTTGAGATCCCAGTTGTCAACGTGCTCCTTGGGCGGACAGTGACGTTCCAGGAGATCGCCAAGAATTCCCGAGACGTAATCTTCGATGATGAGATCTTTCTGGTCGAGGCCTTCGAGCAAGCGGCGACGCAAGCCATAAACCGCTTCGCGCTGCTTGTTCATTACATCGTCGTATTCCAGCAGATGTTTGCGGGCCTCGAAGTTCTGGCCTTCGACGGCTTTCTGCGCGCCTTCGATGCGACGCGTAATCATGCGCGATTCGATGGGAACGCCTTCTTCCATGCCCAGGCGCTGCAGCAGATTTGAAATCCACTCCTTGGCAAAGATCCGCATCAAGTCGTCTTCGAGCGAAAGATAGAAACGCGACGAACCGGGGTCGCCCTGTCGTCCGGCGCGTCCGCGGAGCTGGTTGTCGATGCGTCTTGCCTCGTGGCGTTCGGTTCCGAAAATGTGCAACCCGCCCGCTTCGATTACCTCGCGATGTTCCTTGTCGGTGTCGGCTTTGTGTCGCGCGAACACTTCGTTCCATTGATCGGTCGGCACCGCGTACTCATTGCCGGCGTAGTACCAAACCGTGCGGTTAGGATCGTCGACCTCGGCTTCGATTTTGCCTTGCGCGGCGCGGATCGGCTGCGCGATTCCCTTCTTCACGCATTCCTGCTTAGCCATGAATTCGGGGTTGCCGCCAAGCAGAATGTCGGTGCCGCGGCCCGCCATGTTGGTGGCGATTGTCACCCGGCCTTTTCGTCCCGCCTGCGCTACGATTTCCGCTTCGCGCTCGTGAAACTTCGCGTTCAATACGACGTGGTCTTTCAATCCCTTCTTATTCAGCAGGTCGGAAAGGCGCTCGGACTTTTCAATCGAGGTTGTGCCGACCAGCACGGGCTGACCACTGTCGTGTAGTCTTTGGATTTCGTCGGCAGCCGCGAAATATTTTTCTTTCTCCGTCCGATAAACGATGTCCGGATTCTCTTTGCGCAGCAGCACACGATTGGTCGGTATGACCACGACTTCCAGCCGGTAGATTTTGTCGAATTCCGGCGCTTCGGTTTCCGCCGTACCGGTCATGCCCGCCAGCTTTTTATACATGCGGAAATAATTCTGGAAGGTGATGGTGGCGAGCGTCTGATTCTCACGCTCGATCTTCACATTCTCTTTGGCTTCAATCGACTGGTGGAGCCCGTCGGACCAGCGGCGGCCCGGCATCAGGCGTCCGGTGAACTCGTCAACGATGATGACTTCCCCGTCTTTGACCACGTATTCGACGTCTCGCTTGTAAAGCGCGTGGGCTTTGACGGCGGTTTCCACGTGATGCTTCAGCGCCCAGTTTTCCGGGTCGGCGATGTTGCCGATCCCCAGCAGCTTTTCAACTTTCTCCCAGCCTTCGTCGGTGACCGTGACATTGCGATGCTTTTCATCCACCACGAAATCGCCGGTCATGATCTTGGGTTCGCCCGGCGCGGTATCGATTTCTTCGCCCTTTTCGAGCTTGGGGATGATGCGATTCACCTTGTAGTACTTGTCGGTGGATTCTTCACTGGCGCCCGAAATAATCAGCGGGGTGCGGGCCTCATCGATCAGGATGGAATCGACCTCGTCGACGATGGCAAAGTTGTGCACACGCTGCACGCAATCGTTCAGGTCAAACTTCATGTTGTCGCGCAGATAGTCGAAGCCGAATTCGTTGTTGGTGCCGTAGGTCACGTCGGCGGCGTAGGCGGCGCGGCGCTCCGCATCATCGAGATCGTGGACGATTACTCCCACCGTCAGGCCTAGAAAGCTGTAGAGCTTGCCCATCCATTCGGAGTCGCGTTTGGCCAGATAGTCGTTGACCGTAACCACGTGCACGCCGCGTCCGCTCAGGGCGTTCAGATATACCGGCAGAGTAGCCACCAGCGTTTTGCCCTCGCCGGTTTTCATCTCGGCGATTTTGCCTTCGTGCAGAACCATGCCACCAATCAACTGCACGTCGAAGTGGCGCATGTTGAGCACGCGTTTTCCGGCTTCGCGAACTACCGCGAAAGCCTCCTCCAGCAGTTCGTCGAGAACCTCCTTAAGCACCTCGCTGCGCTGCTTTTCGATCTCCTTCTGTTGATCGATATCGGGAACATCAGCATCTGGACGATCAGGATCGGCGGATGTCTCGTCGGCGATCGAGCTGAGACGGTCGTTGAGAAGGTCTTTGAGACGGTCTTTGAGACGGTCCTGGATGCGGGCGCGAAACTCCGCCGTCTTGGCGCGAAGTTGGTCGTCGGAGAGCTTCTGTATCTCCGGTTCGAGCGCGTTGATGGCTTGCACCCGAGGCTGCAAGCGCTTGATCTCGCGCTCGTTTTTCGTCCCGAAAACCTTGCCTAACAATGTGTTGATCAAAACAGAAACCCTTCGGAGGACACGCGCCCCAAGTATCAGTAAAAGCCTAGCACATTAGATGCGGGAGGGATGGTGGAGGACGGACAACAGGGGGTACTATCGCTCTCTTTTAAGATCGGCCGATTCCCAGTTCTCCCCAGTCCGTCTCTACGGTGTGAACTGCCAGAAGTCGTTCAGGTATCCATTGGAGCCGAGCCAGTCGTAGCCGGTTCCACCGAAGAGCCAGAAATTGCCGGACGCATCCGTCCAACTGGCGCCCAGGGTCCGCGAACCGGGAATATTTTGCAGGGAGCCGATCCCTTCGGTCCCGTACAATCCGATTTGGCCGTTTAGGTTCGAACCACTTACCCACGTCCATTGGCCGGCGCTGTATTCCCAGACGTCGTTGAGCCAGCCGCCGTTGTCCGCGGAGTCTAGTCCTGTTCCACCGAAGAGCCAGAAATTCCCGGACTTGTCGATCCAACTAACGGCTCCGTTTCGTGCTCCCGGAACGTTGCCGGCAGCGGGCGTCCCTTGGGTGCCGTAGGTTCCGGGTTGACCTTTGGTGTTCGAGCCGCTCATCCACGTCCATTGGCCTGCGCTGTACTCCCACAGGTCGTTGAGATCTCCGTTGGCGCCGGTTGAGTCGTAACCCGACCCGCTGAACAACCAGAAATTCCCGGAGCCATCGATCCAACTGATCGCGGCGAATCGTCCTCCGGGGATGTTGGCCGCGCCAGATGAGCCCAGGGTGCCGTAGACTCCCTTCTGATTCGACAAGTCGGTCCCGCTCATCCACGTCCATTCGCCCGCGCTGTATCGCCAAAGATCGTTGAGATTTCCCACGTCTCCAGGCAGCGCGACTCCGTTTCCACCGAAGAGCCAGAAATTACCCGATGCGTCGGTCCAACTCACCGCACCGTATCGCGCTCCGGGAATGTTGGCGGGTGCGGCAGTGCCCTGAGTTCCGTAGGTTCCGGGCTGGGTGGTTGAGTTCGATCCGCCCATCCACGTCCACTGGCCTGGGTTGAACTGCTGACCCTCGACTTGCTGAGCGGGGGTGAATTCCCAAAGGTCGTTGAGAGTGCCTATGCTAGCGGGCGAGGCACCATAACCATAGCCTCCAAATAGCCAGAGATTTCCTGAAGCGTCAGCCCAACTCACGGAACCCCATCGCGCGCCGGGAATGTTGGTATAGGCAGCTTGGCCGAGGGTTCCGTAGATGCCTGGTTGACCGCCAACCTCCAATCCGCTGATCCACGTCCATTGGCCTGCGATGTATTCCCAGAGGTCGTTCAGAGGATTGGGATTTCCGGTCGAGGCGTAACCATAGCCACCGAACAGCCAGAAATTACCGGCGTTGTCGACCCAGGTGATGGCATTCTGACGCGCTCCGGGAATGTTGGTGGACGCGGCGGTTCCTTGAGTCCCGTAGGATCCCAGTTGGTTGACGACCTGAGCACCATTCGCCCACATCCACTGCTTGGCATCGTTAGGCACGGGTGCACTCTTGCTGCTACCGCATGCCGAAAAGCAGAGCGCCATCGCCGCGGTTATCGCTGTCGCTATCAATGTGAGGATGAGCGTGCGTGACTTCATTTCGTACCCCAATTTTGCGGTTTCCAGCTTAGTGATTTAGATGAACCGTGATTTTAGCCGACTTCCGCAGCATGGGAAGCGGGGCAGGCAATCGATTAACAAATCTTTAACAGAGGGGATTGGCACGATGACGGAATAACCTAAGGGCACCCTTCGGGCTTGGCTCAGGGCAGGCTCCGGCACACGAAGGAGAAGCTGATGCAAAAAGGAACCACAGCGCTTCTCGATTTACCCCCCTGCTACGATCTTTTGGAATCAGTAACTTAGCGGTCAATTCCTTCCAGATCTTTGAGGAATAAGGACTTAATTAATATCCTTATAAATCAATTAGTTAGCTCGAAATGTCCGCGACGGGGACGGGTGTTGCTTCTGCGCTGGCGATCACTCGCTAAGGCTGGTCTAATGGAATCAATGACTTAGGATTTCCAGTTCCTGGGGGTTCAGTACTTGCCGGGAAGATATTTATAAATCAATAACTTAACTCAACTCAATGCTCTCGCCGGCTTAGTAAAGCTCCATCGTCCAGGACAGCAAAGCAAGGGGACAATGCAAAGCCGCCCTGAAACTCACCGCTGGAGTCTTCCAGCCTGTTCAACCCGACGCGGCTTCGCTCTTCGCTGCCGATACCGGAGTGACGACCACGCCGATTACGTTTTCGTTCAGCACGTCCAGAATTTTTCTGGCCTGCTCGACGCCGATCCCGTTCAGTAGTTCGAAGCCGAGCTGCACGCCCCGCAAAGCTGAAATGGTGTCATGGTGAGGACGCACTTCGATCACGATCGGCCCACCCTGCCGGCTAATGGCAAAACTAATCCCTGCCTTTTCAATCTTGGTTGTAGTCATGGGTTTATACCTAAATGCGAGAACTTCGCCTTTCTGCACCGCTCTCTGGCGGCTGCTAGAGAAAGAGAACGCGGCGCCAATCGATATTGTCGATGGACAGGCCAAGTCGTTCCAAGTTACGAATGTTTGCCCCGTGCCTCAGCAACAAAAATCGTTACGCCGGTAACTTTCCACTGGCACACGATTGGTCGAACATGGGCAGCAGGGAGTTTTCCGGCTGAGCGGGCTCATCAACGGTGCTTCCTGGCTGACTCTCAAAGGCTGAATGTTGCAGACCTCGATGTTCCAGACGCTGAGTGTTCCAAAGCACGATGTTCCAAACGAAGATGAATAAAATCGCGAAAGAAAGTGTTCTGCTGCTCTCCCTGTTCCTGATCGCTGCGATGGTGCAGTTCTTCGCGCAATCGCTGCCCATGGCGCTGTGCTTTTATTTTTTGCCGACTTTGTATTCCGCCTATTACTTCGGACGCCGGCACGCCACGCTCACCGCTTTTGCGTGTGTATTTCTGGTCGTACTACTCGACTTCCTCAACAACCTGATGCCCTCGCACCGCGTGCTGGTGTTGCCTGGGGAACAGGAGCGGCTTTTCAACTTTGCCATCTGGGCGGGCATTCTGGCGGTTGCCGGCTACGTGATGGGAACGCTCTACGAGCGCAAGGAAGCGATGACGGCCGACATCCGCGAAAGCTTCAGCGGACTGCTGCTGGTTCTGCAACACTTTATTGCCACCGAAAAACTCAGCAGCGCTGAAAGCCAGCGCGTGGCGCAGGCGTCCGGCAAAATCGCCGAGGCGATGGGTCTCGGTTCCGATCGCGTCGAGTTGCTGCGTTCGGCAGTGTTGTTGCGCGATCTCGGCAAAATCGGCATCAGCAACGACATTCTGTATAAGGCCGCCGATATCAGCCGCGACGAAGTCGTGGCCAGTTTCCGCAAGCCACACCCGGCCGATGCCCGCACCCAGGCCACCAGTAACACGCTGCGCCGCGTGATTCCCATCATCGTTGCGCAACAGATTGTGCTGGAGCAGGGCGCGCGTTCGGTCAACGTCCCGATCGAGGCGCACATTCTGGCGGTAGCCGATGCTTATCAGAAACTAATCAGCGGCGCTGAGGGCAAGGCGATGTCGCCGTATCAGGCCGAGCAGCAGATTCTGGCGGGAGCCGGCCAGAAGTTTCACGCGGGCGTGGTCGACGCTTTCGCAAAAGCCATGGGTCAGCAAGGGTCGGCTGAGCCAGCCATGGGTCAGAAGGCCAAAGGCGCCGGCGCCTAAAGTCGC
>Ga0074044_10001440_pt1 | contig 21480 bp, 17 predicted proteins | sample BogForMeECP23OM1_FD_94443 | JGI IMG/M metagenome (GOLD analysis project Ga0074044, IMG submission 94443) | Bog forest soil microbial communities from Calvert Island, British Columbia, Canada - Bog Forest MetaG ECP23OM1 | ecosystem: Environmental > Terrestrial > Soil > Wetlands ...
CTTAGTGTTTCTTTTTCTTGGCGGCTTTCTTCTTGGTTGCCATGAAGTGTTTCCTCCGTTTGAACGATTTGTTCTCCCAAGGTTCTCGACAGGGCACCTTGATGCCCGGGCTACTCAACTTCTTGTATGAGCAGCTGTCCTACCCCAAGATATTGCCATTCGTATGCAAATTGTCAATAGAAATCTCACTGCGCCGGGCGATTTTGGTGAAGCGCGTGCTCCGCTTGCTCGCGCCACCTCATGCCGAATTTCATCGTCGCGGCAAAAGCATTCCGTCAGCAGCCGGTGAACCCGCGGCGCCTGTGCGATAATTTCAGAAGAAATTTATGTCCGATCACAAAGTCTTCTGCGCAAAATTGAAACAGGAATTGCCCGGGCTCCCCGAGCCTCCCTTCGACGGCGACTTGGGAAAAAAAATCTACGAGAACGTCTCGCAACAGGCGTGGGGCCAGTGGATGGAACACTGCAAAATGCTGCTCAACGAATATCGCCTGAATCCGGCGCGCAAGCAGGATCAGGAAGTCATCGTGAAGCAGATGGAGCAGTTTTTCTTCGGTGAGGGAGCCGCGCGCCCAGCCGAATACGTTCCCCCGGCCCACTGAGCGCAGCACCACCGAAAACGGCGCAAGGCAAGTCATCTGCGGCTGTCACCCGGTGCTGACGCCAGGTTACTGACTGATTACCTCTGTGCGTCAACGCGTTCCCAATTCATCACCTCGTAACACTCGTCGGCCACACTGGAAGCGTGGCCCCGCAGACAGTCATACCGCAAACAGTCGCACCGCCTTATGACACGCTGATCCTTTCCGATCTGCACCTCGGCGCGGACATGAGCCGCGCTCGCGAGGCCTTGCGCGTTCTCCATGACAATCAATATCGCCGCCTGATCCTGCTGGGCGATATCTTTGCCGACCTCAATTTCGGACGTCTGAAAAAAGAGCACTGGAAATTTCTCGGCTACATTCGCAAGCTCTCCAATCCCAAGCGCAACGTTGAAGTGGTCTGGGTCGAAGGCAATCACGACACCGGCCTGACCGAAATCATGTCCCATTTGGTCGGCGTCCGCGTGTACCAGGAATATCAATGGGAATATCAAGGCCTGCGCCACATCGCTGTGCATGGTCACCAATTCGACGGCTTCGTGGTGAGCAATGTCCACGTCAGCTATTACATTGGGACGCTGCTCTACCTGCAAATGCAGAAGTGGGATTCGAAAAACAAGACCGTGACCCGTTTCCTCGACCGACTCGGCACGCGCTGGCAGCGCTTGTCGGAGAAGGTCGCCGATGGCGCGCTGGCCCATGCCCGCCACCGTCACGCGGCGCGAATTTTCTGCGGCCACACTCATGCCGCCTTGCACAAACACGAGCACGGATCCGATTATTTCAATTGCGGAGCCTGGATTGACGAGCATCCTACCTATATCACCGTCGGCGAAGACGGAGTCCGGATCCATGAATATGTTGAACGGCCTGACGATCCCCATCCCGCCGGAGAACCCAACTTCGCTGACGCCGAATTCGGCGACGATGTGGGATTCGTCGAAGATGGCCAATACGAGGGTGTGGCCACCTGACGGATTCCAGCGACCGGATGGTCTTCTGAGATTTGAGAAAATTAGTTTGCCACAAACGAGGCACGATAAATCTTGCGCAAACTAACTATCGTTTACCACCACGCCGGCGGAGGCCATCGCAGCGCCGCCGAAGCCCTCAAAGCCACTCTCTCCAGCCAGGAACATCCCTGGGACGTCGGCGTTCTCGACATTCAGGAATTGCTCGATCCCCTCGACCTGATTCGCCGCGTCACCGGCCTGCGCATTCAGGACACCTACAACCTGATCCTACGCAAAGGCTGGACGCGCTTTACCCCGCAACTCCTGGTCGTTTTACAGGGGACGATTCGTGCCTACCATAACCCAATCGTGAAACTACTTCGAGCCTACTGGGCCGAACATCCAGCGGACTTGGTGCTCTCCGTAATCCCGCACTTCAATCGCGAGATCGCCGGCAGCCTGCGAACCGACGCCGTCAAGACACCTTTTGTCACTCTGGTAACGGATTTGGCCGACTACCCGCCACACTTCTGGATTGAGCGGGAATCGGAATACATCATCGCCGGCACGGAACGCGCCCGCCAGCAAGCCTTAACCATCGGCCACGCCGCCGACCATGTCTTCCAGACATCGGGAATGATTCTGAAGCCAAAGTTCTACGAAAAGACCAGCGTCGACGTCGTCGCCGAAAGGAAGCGCCTCGGCCTCGAACCCGATTGTCCAACCGGCATCGTCCTCTTCGGAGGCCATGGCTCCCAGGTGATGGTTGATATCACCAGGAAACTCAACCAAACCGGGAGCGGCGTACAGTTAATTCTGATTTGCGGACACAACCAGAAGCTCGCCGCCAAACTGAAGACACTGCCGACCGCGAAGCCCATCGCCGTCGTTGGATTTGCGCAGAATGTCGAATACTACATGGCTCTCGCCGATTTCTTCATCGGGAAACCAGGTCCGGGCTCGATCAGCGAAGCGCTGCAGTTCCACTTGCCGGTCATCGTGGAATGCAATTCCAGCACCCTGCCGCAAGAGCGCTACAACGCGGAATGGGTGACGGAGAACGGCTACGGGATCGTGGTGCCGAGCTTCAAACAAATCGCGCCTGCCGTTCAACGCTTGCTCCAGAGCACAACGTTTGATGAATTCCGTCGGAAGGCCAACGCATACTCCAATCGCGCGCTGTTCGAAGTGCCCGCAATTCTGGACCAGTGCGCACAATTAACGGAGGCTCCAACTCAATCTCCGGCTGCTATTTCTCTGTAGAGACGCGGCTTGCCGCGTCTGTCCGGCGCGGGCAGGTCAGCGAAAAAGCGCGGCAAAAAACCCGCCGAGTCTTCTAAAGAATCCGCGAGCTGGTGGGTGTGTCGCCGATGCCGTTCCTGTGCCGGCCGGTTTTGGTTCCGAATTCGCCGGCGGAGGAAGCGGGATTGCCAATGCCGGAACTGCCGGAGGACGCGAATCCAGAGGCAGGGCACGCACCTCCTCTACCGGCGCCGGCGGAGGTCCGGTCGCGTGGAACACAAACGGCGCTTCTACCTGCACGTGAAGTTCGTTCGGCGCAACCGAGGCGTCAAGTGCCGCGGCGGCTACCGGCGCTGGGTTCGCGCTCAAGGACGGAAGTGCGTTGCTCTGCGATCGGCTCTGCATGGGCAGATCATTGGTCGCGCGCAGCGGAGCATCCCGCGGCGGCGGACATCCGCATTCGAGTGGCACCGCCGTATCCACACGATCGAGTTGCCCGGAATGAAACATGAGCTGGTCGGTTGCCTTGACTTGATAAGTGCGATCGCCGAGCAACTCGGAAACCATCGCCGACGCCGTATTGCCGGGCAGGGCACGCACGCAGGTGTTGCCGTGGCTGTCGGCGCTGATGGCATAGTGAAATTCCCCCGGACCCGCCAGCAGGATGCGGAAGTCCGGCGTCATCACCGAATCCGAAGAAGCATCGAGCGCGAAGTGTGCTTCCAGCGCGCCCGTATTCATGCTGAGCATCAGGTTGTGCCGGTTCTGCGACGGCGTAACTGACACGGTCGTTCCCGGACAAACATGCACCTCGCCGCCACTGGACAGGCGGAGAACGGCGGTATCAGGTCCGGCCGTAATCGCGGAACCCGCACTCCCGTCATTTCCCGTCAGCGCCAGCGGGCCCGCCGCACGCACCGCCGTCACCACCGGTTGCGGCGCCGGCGTCAGGCTGGGAACGGTGGGCGCCTGGAACAGCGAACTCCTCGCCTGGGTGGGATTTTTCCCGAGATGCACCACCAGGCGGTTTCCGGCAGCATCCCAGGTATAGGCACGCGGCGCGAGCAGATCCACGACCACGCGCGCCACCGGCGGATTCTGCTGAAACTGGTCGGCGCGTAGCGTGCTGATCTGATCGGCTTGAATGCTGATCCGCTTGTGCGGCGTTTCCAGCCGCGCGTTCGGCAGATCGATTACCAGCCGGTCGGGGTCGGTGATCGCCTGGATCGAAGGCACCAGCGGCCGTGTAGAAAGAATTTCAACCGCCGGACCGTCCTTTTCCTGCACGATCCGGAAGCTCTTGATTAAAGCAATCTTGCTCACCACAGAAGAAGCGGCGGACTTCGAGGCCGACTGAGTGGTCTGGGAGCGAAGCTGCGGTGTTCCGGATACAAGCATTCCCAGCGCAAGAACCACGCGCAACTCCGCCCGCAAACTGCGGCCAGACAACGGTTGCCGGAACCTAGGATTCGGTGGGAAGTCTTTCACGGAAGCGCTCGAGTATTACAGCAACCATACCACTCGTAAGTTCCACGGAGAAAGACCCGGGGAAAAAGACCATGACAAAATCAGGGTATGGAGAAAGCGCGCGAGGTATGACTAATCGGCTAGGAACTCGTACTCATCAATCACCGCTGCCACCGCCATCTTGCTGGCGGGATTGCCACCTTCGACCCGCACCACCCGGCCCTTGCAGCGCACCCGGATGCTTTCCGTCAGCGTGATTTCGGGGGGCAGCGTCAGGGTGAAATCAATCGCGGAGCCCGCCTGGATGGCGGAATCGACATAGAAACAGATTCCGCGCGCGCTCACGTCGCGGGTCTGGGCCGCGTGCTCCTCCGCAGTCGCGCCGTAACGGACGCTCACTGGCAAACGAAGCGCAAACCGCCGCGTGGCTCGTTTGTCATTGTCATGGTCCTGCTGGGTCTCAACCATTGAACTGCTCCAAAAAACAAGGTTTCAAAGTTTCAAGGTTTCAGAGTTTCAAAGATTCCTGAAATCGCCTGTAAGCATGGCAATAAGCGGTAAGCCTGTCAAGCAGAAGCGAGGTGTCAGAGTGTCAAGACCAGTCACGATTCGGATCGCGCCGCTTTTGCTGTCTCCTTGAAACCTTGAAACTCTGAAACCTTGAAACCTGGCTCTTAACGCTACAATAAACTCGGGTCTCCGAGCATGGTCTTCGTCCTCGATAACTACGATTCGTTCACTTACAACCTCGTCCAGTATCTTGGAGAACTGGGCGCCAAGGTCGAAGTTCGCCGCAACGACGAAGTGACCGTGCAGGAGATCGAGGCGATGCACCCCGAGCGCATCGTCATTTCTCCCGGACCCTGCACTCCGCAGGAAGCCGGCATCAGCATCGAACTGATTCGCCATTTCGCGGGCCGAGTTCAGGATAAAGTCCCGTTGCTGGGAGTCTGTCTCGGACACCAGGCCATCGGCGCGGCCTTCGGAGGCCAGGTGGTTCGCGCCAAGAACCTGATGCACGGTAAAACCAGTCAGGTCGAGCACGATGGCAAGACCATCTTTCGAGGCCTGCCTTCCCCAATGACCGCAACCCGCTACCACTCGCTGATCGTCGCCGAAGACGGTCTGCCGGGCGACTTGGAAGTCAGCGCCTGGACCTCAGACAAAGACGGAACCCGCGTCATCATGGGATTGCGACATCGGAAGTTCCCTGTCGAGGGAGTGCAGTTTCACCCCGAGAGTGTGCTAACGGCAGAGGGAAAGAAATTGGTGAAGAATTTCCTACGGGCAAGTGGATAGTGGATAGTGAATAGTGGCCGAGTCGGCGGTTGAACATTCACAGTGCAACCCCTTGATCGCCCGCAATTTGGGGTACCTGTCCGATCAAGACACGCAAAAGATCGCCGGTCAGATCCATGAATTGGGCAGGTTGGTGAATGGACTTCTGAAAGCCCTCGATCGCAAGTGCAGTTGATAGTGGCTGGCGGATAGTGCGGCGGCAAGGCTTCCACTAACCACTATCCACTATCCACTAACAACATCACTTCAAAGGCTCAAAGCGTGGGGATCGAACACCGAGGGCTGCGAACGCCTCGTCCACGGAGAGCACGATTTTCAGCAGCGGGCTCCTATCGCTGGTCGCGAACTCAATCAGACGAGATATACCTAGTCCAAGCGTGGCCGGGGCAACGATAATCCGAGGGCGTTTGGCCGCGTCCCGCATGGCGGGTTCCCGGTTGGCCAGGTCAAGAATCATTTCGGGAGTTAAAGCAAACTCGGTAACAGCCGAAAACTCGAAAATACCAGCCCTGGCATCGGTCGCGGTCGAATACTTTCGAACCGCCCAATAAAGCTCTGGTATCAAATTATCGGTGAGCCGCCCCTCAAATCGGAGCAGCAGAATCTTGTTCTCTGGGTCGAACTCAAATTGGTATTTCATTGGGGGAGGGCGAAGTCTTAATGTAGACGACGTTAATGAAACGTTTCAATTAACTGTGGTCACTCCTGCGTTGTTACTGTCGGAAGGTAGTCTCTATCCACTATCCTCTGCCCCGGGCCATCTCCACCGCCCGCAGCACCGCTCGCGCCTTGTTTTCTGTCTCTTCGAACTCGCGTTGCGGATCGGAATCGGCCACGATGCCCGCGCCCGCCTGTAAATACGCCTTCTTCCCTTGCATGAGCAGCGTCCGAATGGCAATGCACGAATCCAGATTCCCCGCGAAATCGGCGTAGAGCACCGCCCCGCCATACACTCCCCGCCGCGTCGGCTCCAATTCCTCGATGATCTGCATGGCGCGTACTTTGGGCGCGCCGCTCAGCGTTCCCGCGGGAAAGCACGCGGCAAACGCGTCCATCGCATTCAGTTCCGGACGCAGCCGCCCTTCGAGCGCCGAAACCAGGTGCATCACATGCGAGTAGCGCTCCACATACATCAGGCCGCGAACTTTCACCGACCCATATTCGCTGACCCGGCCCAGGTCGTTGCGGCCAAGGTCGACCAGCATCACGTGTTCCGCGCGTTCTTTCTCGTCCCCGAGCAGCTGCTTTTCCAGAGCCGAGTCTTCCGCTTCGTCGCGGCCGCGCGGATGCGTCCCTGCAATGGGACGGTATTCGAGCTTTCGTCCTCCCGCCCGCACCAGCATTTCCGGAGACGAGCCCAGCACATGCATTCCGGCGGAATGTTTCCCGCCGCCGAAGCGCAGGAAATACATATACGGCGACGGATTCACCGTTCGCAGCGCGCGATACAGATCGAGCGGAGCGACTCCCGGCTCGAAGTCCCAGCGCTGCGAAAGCACGACCTGGAATATGTCGCCGGCCGCGATGTATTCCTTGGCGCGCCGGACGCTTTCCAGAAACTTCGGCTTCGGAGTGCGTGCCCTCACCGCCAGCTTTGCCTTAGTGGTCGCCTTGTGCCAGTTCGCCGGCTTCCAGCCCGCGGCGAGCTTTTTCTCGATGCGGGCGATGTCCTTCACGGCTCGTTCGTATGCCACTTTGGGTGCTTCCCGCGTCACGTCCGCCGACGCCACAATGTGGATCTGATGCCGCAGGTGATCGAAGGCCAGCACGCGGTCGAAAAACATCAGCACGCAGTCGGGAACGTCCAGGTCGTCCGCAGCGTGTTCTCCGATGTTCTCCAGCCGCCGCACAATGTCATACGCGCAATAACCAACCGCACCCGCCGTAAACGGTGGCAGCCCTTCCATCAGCGCCGGACGATGTTGCTGCAGGAGTTCCTTGATGACTTCAAAAACATTTCCCGTGCGCCGCTCGATGTTGCGGCCACGTTCAATCTTGATCTCGGCGCCGCGCGACTCCAGCCGCAGAAACGGCCGCACGCCGAGAAACGTATACCGCCCAATTTTTTCTCCACCTTCGACCGACTCCAGCAGAAACGCGTCGGGTTCGCCGTCAGAGACAGCAAGAAAGGCGGAAACCGGCGTCAGCAGATCGGCAGAGATGGATTTCGCCACCGCAACCAGCGTGGCGCCGCGTGACAGCCGAGCGAACTCTTTGTAGTCAGGACGGATCATTGTGTCCATGATCATGGATGTCCAGAATCAGTGTTTACCACCACTGTCTAGCATCGCACGAACCAGGACTTTTCCCATAAACAGAATTGGGCAGGGCATGGCTTCAGCCCTGCCGCCCTCCCGCCCCTCGCCGGTGTTATCCTAATCGGGATCACGCTGCAGGGCTTTAACCTCTTCATGTCCAATCCAGAGACCTCCAATCCAAACCTTTCCGATCCGAACGCATCCAACCCGGCCGCTCCCGAATCGACGCCCGCCAGCGAGCCGGCGGAATCCTTCAAAGACATTTTTTCCGAGTATGAGCACAGCCATTCCCGCAAGAAGGAACCGGGCGCTCAAGGCCGCGAAGGAACCGTCATTGCCGTATCCGCCGACTCCATCGTTCTCGATATCGGATTCAAGACCGAAGGCGTGCTCCCGCTAACCGCGTTCCCCGCCGACAAGCCGCCGAAGCCCGGCGACAAAGTGCAGGTCACCATCAAGGGGCGCGATCCCGAAGGCTACTACGAACTGACCCGCGGCAAGGTCGAACATCCCACCGACTGGGCGTCACTGGAAAAAGCTTTCGCCGAGAAGTCAACCATCGTCGGCACCGTCACCGGCGTAGTCAAGGGAGGCTTGAGCGTGGATATCGGAGTGCGAGCCTTCATGCCCGCCTCGCGCAGCGGAACCAAAGACGCCTCCGAACTGGAGAAGTTGGTCGAGCAGGAAATCCGCTGCCGCATCATCAAGCTCGACGTGGACGACGAAGACGTGGTGGTCGATCGCCGCGTCCTCGCCGAAGACGAAGAACGCGCCGGCAAGGAGCGCCGCTTTTCGGAACTCAAAGAAGGCGACACCGTGACAGGCGAGGTTCGCAGCCTGACCGATTACGGAGCGTTTGTGGATATCGGCGGCGCCGACGCGCTGCTTCACGTCGGCGAAATTTCCTGGCGCCGCATCAACAAGCCGTCCGACGTGCTTTCCGCCGGCCAGCGCATCGAAGCCGTGATCATCAAGATCGACTCTGACAAGCATCGCATAGCCATCAGCATGAAGCAGCTTCAGCCCCATCCCTGGGACGCCGTCGCCGAAAAATACAAGGCAGGCGAACGCGTGCGCGGCGCGGTTTCCCGCATCGCCGATTTCGGCGCGTTTGTGGAACTTGAGCCCGGCATCGAAGGCTTGATTCATATCTCCGAAATGTCGTGGGCCAAAAGAGTACGAACTCCAGCCGATGTAGTAAAGCCGGGCGAAACCGTGGAAGCTGTGATTCTGGGAGTGAACGCGGCAGAACGCCGCATCTCCCTCGGCCTGAAGCAGGCGCTGGGCGATCCCTGGGCCGTGGTGCCGCAAAAATTTGCCCCGGGTACGGTGATCGAAGGCCCCGTAACCAGCCTGACGAAGTTCGGCGCCTTCGTGCAGCTCGCCGAAGGCGTTGAGGGCATGATTCACGTCAGCGAAATCAGCGCGGAGAAGCGCATCAATCACCCGCAAGAAGTGCTAAAAGCCGGCCAAATGGTCAAGGCGCAGGTGCTCGCGCTCGACGCCGAAAAGCGCCTCATACGTCTGAGCATGAAGCAACTGGTCCCAACCGGCCTGGATGAATACCTCGCTGAACACAAAGAGGGAGATATCGTCACTGGCCGCATGACCGAGATTTCCGGCGGGAGCGCGCGAGTGGAACTCGGCGAAGGCGTCCTGGCCACGTGTCAGATACCCGAAGAGAGTTCAGCGAAGGAAGACAAGCCCGCGGAACTGGCATCGTCGTCATCATCAAAGCCCGATCTGTCATCGCTAGGTTCCATGCTGCAGGCACGCTGGAAAAGCGGTCCTCCCGCGAGCGAAGCCAAGCCGGAATCGTTGCGGGCAGGCCAGATCCGCAAGTTTCGGATCGCAAAGCTCGATCCAGCGACAAAGAAAATTCAACTGGAGTTGGAGTAACTTCGGATGAGCGGCACTCCAGAAATGAGCGGTACTCCAGCCGCGTAGCGGCGGAATAAGAAAGCCCGGCACGTAAGTGCCGGGTAGGTGAGAGTGCGAGATCCGAGTCCCGCAAGGGACGGCGCCTGCCGCTGACGCCCGTTTCCGCGGGTGCTGCCTTAATGTCCAACTTACAAGTGCTAGAATCCCTCCATGGCAAAAACACTGATTCAGTCCGTAGTCAAACAGCTCCAGCAGGAACGGGCGCGGCTTGAGGATGAGCTCCGCCGCGTAACCGCCGCTCTAACTACCTTCGGGAGAGTCTTCCTGCACGGGACCAAGCGTGGCCCCGTCGCCATTCGCAAGAAGCGAAAGATTTCAGCCGCCGGGCGCCGGAGAATTGCAGCCGCGCAGAGGGCACGCTGGGCAAGGGTCAGGGCCGCCAAGAAGTAAGTACGCCGCCGGACATCGGGGCTTCAATTCGCGAGGCCCCTCACCACTCCCCCCACAAACTTCGTGAATTCGTGGACGTCCTCTTCGTTCGTGTCGAACGAGCACATCCAGCGCACCACTGACTCCTCTTCGCTCCACACATAAAAGAAATAGCGCTCCTGGATTTTCTGAATTGCCGCCCGAGGAATTTGCGCAAACACCCCATTCGCCTCCACCGGATACACAATCTTGACTCGCGGAATTTTCTTTACTTCCTGCTCCAGCAGTCGCGCCATCCGGTTGGCGTGCTCCGCATTCCGCCGCCAAAGGTCGTTGGACAGCAGCGCCTCCATCTGCACCGACATGTAGCGCATTTTCGACGCCAGCTGCATCCCCTGCTTGCGCACAAACGAAAAATCCTCCGCCAGTTCCGGACGAAAGAACACCACCGCCTCCACTCCCATCAACCCGTTTTTCGTCCCACCGAACGAGAGAGCATCGACTCCCAAATCGCGTGTCGCCTGCCGCAAGTTGAGCCGCTGCGCCGCCACCGCATTTGAAATCCGCGCCCCATCCATGTGCAGAAACATTTTCCGCTCGTGGGCAAACCGCGCCAGCGCCTCGATTTCCGCCGGCTTGTACACCGTCCCCATTTCGGTCGATTGCGTAATCGAAATTACCCGCGGCTGCACATGATGCTGGTCCCCAATTCCGTGATAGGCGCGGGCCACCGTTTCTACCGTCAGCTTGCCGTCCGGCGCGGCCAGTGGGACCAGTTTGCAGCCGGTAAACTTCTCCGGCGCGCCACATTCATCCGTATAAATATGTGAAAGCTCCGGACACAGCACCGCATGAAACGGCCGCGTCAGCGCCTGCAGGCTCAGTACATTCGCCGCCGTCCCATTGAAAACAAAGAAGACCGCCACATCGGCTCCAAAATGCTCGCGGAATTTTGCCATCGCCGATTCCGTATGCGGATCATCCCCATACCCCACCACATGTCCCTCGTTAGCGCGCCGGATCGCCTCTAGCACCTCGGCATGCACCACCGCGTTGTTGTCGCTGGCAAAACTCCGGCTCGGTTTCATGATCCACAATTTAACAGAACTGAAAATTCTCCGGAGCCTCCCGCCCTTACCATGAATCTATTAATTGTTCTAAGATTGCTGCGGCCGGGGCCTGCGCATCAAAGGTAGTTGGAAGGTTGCGGGGAAACGGTTTTGATTTTGGGTGGCGCAGCGCCGGGGTCCCCAGCACGCCTGGTTTTGGCGTGATGGGGTGGAGCGGTTTACCGCTGCGGTTTGGGCGCCCAATTCCGATGGCTTTAGCCGCTGAGGGCCGCCGCGGCCTGCAGCGCGACCAGGCTGACGGTTTACTGAGAGCAATGATATGTCTCAATTCTTGGCAAGAACATTATCTATGATTCTGCCCGGCGCCCTTCTCGCCGTGCTCCTTTTCGCGACCGCCTGCGGCAAGAGCAAAGAAGCCCAAGCCGACGCCCCGCAGGCCATGCCGGTCAAAGTCCAAACCGCCAAGGCCCAAAAGGTCGATGACACCACCGACTACGTCGCCACCTTGAAATCCCGCGATTCCGCTGTGGTTATGCCGCAGGTCGAGGGCATCATTACGCAGATCTTCGTCCACTCCGGCGAACACGTCGCCAATGGCGCTCCCATGATGCAGATCGATCCTGCCAAGCAGCAGGCCACGGTCAAGAGCCAGGAGGACGCCCGCGCCGCCCAAGTCGCCCAGGTGAAATGGGCGCAACAAAATTACGATCGTGTCAGCGGTCTTGCCAACGCCGGCGTAGTCAGTAAGCAGGATCTCGACCAGGCGCGCGCCACTCTTGACGCTGCCCAGGCGCAACTGCACTCGCTCGATGCTCAGGTCAACGAGCAGCAGGTCCAGTTGCACTACTACCAGGTAGTCGCGCCGCGCGCAGGCATAGTCGGTGATGTGCCCGTCCGCGTGGGCGACCGCGTCCTCACCACTACTCAACTCACCACCGTCGACCGTCCCGGCAGCCTCGAAGCCTACATCTATGTTCCCATCGAAAAATCTGCGCAGCTGAAGATGAATCTGCCCGTCCAGATCGTAGATCAGTCGGGCGCACCGCTCGCCGCCAGCCGCGTCACGTTCATTTCCCCACAAGTGGACACGACGACGCAAACCGTGCTCGTCAAGGCGACCATCGCAAACTCGAACGACTCCCTGCGCACCGCTCAGTTCATCCGCGCCCGTGTGGTCTGGGGCAGCCAGCAAAAGCCGGTGGTTCCGGTCGTGGCCGTGTCGCGAATCGGCGGCCTTTATTTCGCCTTCGTCGCTGAGCCTGACCAGAAAGGTGGATACGTGGTCCACCAGAAACCGCTCCAGATCGGCCAGATCGTAGGCAACGACTATGTAGTCCTGGACGGCGTGAAGCCCGGAGACAAGGTGGTAGTCTCCGGCACCCAGTTCCTAATCGATGGTGTACCCGTAGTCCCGCAAGAAAGCAGCAGCTAGGCATCGGGTGATCGGATCATCGGGCCATCGGGTCATCTACTGAACTTCCGATGACCAGATGACCCGATCACCCGATGGCCCGATTACCTTATGGTCGACTTTTTTATCCATCGCCCCGTATTCTCGACCGTCTGCGCCCTGCTCATCATTCTCGCCGGCGCCGTTTGCATCCCCACGCTCCCCATCGCGCAATTTCCCAACCTCGCGCCGCCGCAGGTCGGCGTCGCCGCCGTCTATACCGGAGCCAGCGCCCAGACCGTCGAGTCCGCCGTCACCACGCCCCTGGAGCAGCAGATCAACGGCTCCGAAGGCATGAAGTACATCACCTCCTCCAGCGACAACAACGGCGTCAGCCAGATCACCGCGACTTTCGACCTCAACCGCGATCCCGACCTCGCCGCCGTCGACATCGAGAACCGCGTCAACACCGCTTCCGGACGTCTCCCCACTGCGGTCAAGCAAGTCGGAGTTACCGTCGCCAAGACGTCGCAGAACTTCGTCTTCGGCGCCGCCATCTTCTCGCCCGACGGCCGCTACTCCACGCTCTTCATGAGCAACTACCTCGACGTCTACGTCCGCGACAGCCTGAAGCGCGTTCCCGGAGTGGCCGACGTACTCATTTTCGGCGAGCGCAAATACTCCATGCGCCTGTGGCTCGATCCCGTGCGCATGGCCAGCCGCGCCCTCACCGCCGACGATGTGGTGAGCGCTCTGCAAGAGCAAAACGTCGAAGTCGCCGCCGGACAAGTCGGTTCCCAACCCGCTCTTCCCGGCCAGCAGTTCCAGATCAGCGTCCGCGCCGTCGGCCGTCTCTCTGAAGCCAGTCAGTTTGAGGACATCATCCTGAAGAGCAATGCCGATGGCACTCTCGTTCGCCTGCGGGACGTCGGCCGCGCCGAACTCGGCGCCGAAGACTACAGCTCCGACCTCAACTACAACGGGCACGAATCGGTCGGCATCGGCATCACGCAGCTCTCCACCGCCAACGCCCTCGACGTGGACCGCCGATGCATCGCTGAACTCGACCGCCTTGCCAAGCGCTTTCCCCCCGGCATGAAGTATGAACTCGCCTTCGATACCACCGACGCGGTCAGCGAGTCCATTCGCGACGTAGTCTCGACCCTTGGCCTGGCGATCTTCCTCGTCATCCTTGTCATCTTCGTTTTCCTCGAAGACTGGCGCTCCACCATCATTCCGGCCGTCACCATCCCGGTTTCGCTCATCGGCACGTTCGCTTTCGTCAAGCTGCTCGGGTTCTCCATCAACACGTTGACGCTCTTCGGCATCACGCTCGCCACCGGTCTGGTGGTCGACGACGCCATCGTCGTCATAGAAAACATCGAGCGCCATCTCCAGGAAGGCGAGTCCAGTCCCCTCAAAGCCGCGTCCGACGCCATGAAGGAAGTCACCGGCGCCGTAATCGCCACCTCGCTGGTGCTCGTTGCCGTCTTCGTGCCTGTAGCCTTCTTTCCCGGCACCACCGGCATTCTGTTCCGCCAGTTCGCGCTGACCATCGCCTTCTCGATTACGATCTCCGCCTTCAACGCGCTCACTCTTACGCCCTCGCTCGCCGCGCTCCTGCTGGGCCGTCAGCACGGCGAAAAGAATTGGTTCTTCAAGCGCGTCGACCGTGTGCTGGCTGTGGTTACCAACGGCTACGTGCGCGCCCTCCGCGCTTTCCTGCGTTTCGAAGTCGTCGCTCTAATCCTGTTTGCCGCCGGCCTCGGCCTGGCTTACGTCGTCTTCGGGAAAGTGCCCCAAGGCTTCGTCCCCACCGAAGATCAGGGATACCTCATCGTCGCCATCCAGGCTCCCACCGGGGCTTCGCTCGAATACACGGAGAACATCGGCCAGCAGGTAATCGCCATCACCAGGAATTTTCCCGAAATCGAAGGCACCTTTTCCATCGCCGGCTTCAGCTTCGGAGGCAACGCGCCCAACGCCGGCCTGGTCTTCTTGCCTCTCCGGCCCTACGAGCAGCGCAAGGGCCGCGACCACACCGCCGCCGCCGTCATCAAGCGGCTGCGCGGCCCCTTGTTCGGAATTTCCGGAGCCATCGTCATCCCTTTCGAACCGCCCGCCGTGCAAGGTCTCGGCCAATTCGGCGGATTCCAATTCGAACTCCTGGATCAGGGCAATCACACTCTTCAGGATCTCGACAAAGTTACCCACGATTTAACCCGCGCTGGCGAAGCGCGCCCAGAGAAAGACCTCACAGGACTCTTCACCACCTACACCGCCAGCGATCCGCAGTATGTCATCACCATCGATCGCGAAAAGGCCAAGAGCCTGCACATCCCACTCAGCCAGATCACCGACACTCTAAGCGTCTATATGGGCTCGGCCTACATCAACGATTTCGATTTCAATAACCGCTCGTATCGCGTTTACGTGCAGGCCGACAAGCAATTCCGCTCGCATCCGCAGGACATGAAGCAGTACTATGTGCGTTCCGATTCCGGAGCCATGGTCCCGCTCGACAACTTAGTCGCCATCAGCCAGACCGTCGCGCCCCAGGTCATCAGTCACTACAATCTTTTTCGCTCCACGGAAATCAACGGCTCCGCCGCTCCCGGCTTTAGCTCCGGCCAAGCCATCCAAGCCATGCAACAACTCTCCGCGAAAGTCTTACCGCAGGGCTACACCTACGAATGGTCGGGCATTTCGCTGGAAGAGTTGGCCTCGGGCTCGACCACGCTCATCCTCTTCGGCCTGGGAACGCTGGTCGTTTATCTGACGCTCTCGGCGCAGTATGAAAGCTTCGTGCTGCCCTTCATCATCCTGCTAGCCGTGCCCATGGCCTTGCTCGGCGCGCTTTCCGCCCAATGGATACGCAGCCAGCAGAACGACGTCTACTGCCAGGTGGGATTAGTCATGCTGGTAGGCCTGGCGTCCAAGAACGCCATCCTGATCGTGGAATTCGCCGAGCAGTTGCGCGAGCGCGGCATGACCATCCTGGACGCGGCCGTCGAAGCGGCCCGCATCCGCCTCCGTCCCATCCTAATGACCTCGCTGGCCTTCATCCTGGGCGTAGTCCCGTTGGTTACCGCCAGCGGCGCCGGAGAAAACGGCCGCCACTCCGTAGGCACCACCGTCTTCGGCGGCATGATCATGAGCACCATCCTGAATCTGTTCTTCATCCCCGTGCTTTATCTACTGATCGAAGGTTTCAGAGAATACCGCCGCAAACCCAAGACCACCTAAGCCAGTGTGGGGACGGCCGCCCTCGGCCGTCCAAGCCGAGCGCAATAGGAAGCACCTTCTCGCCTCTTTTCAGCATCTGAAAAGTGCGGAGAATTTCAGGGTTTACCATGTCCCAAGAAATCCAACGTGAGGTCATACCATGAAGAAATCATTGCTTGCAGCACTCGCTCTCCCACTGATCCTCTCAATAACGATTTTCTCGACGGCGGCCCTCGCCAGTCCCGCCCTCCAGGACAACCAGCCATCTGGCGCGCTCAGTCAGAAGAGCATCGATCGCATCTACAAGGAAGTCCGTCATGAACTCGTGATGCTTCCTTACTACGGAGTGTTCGACAACCTCTCCTACAAAGTCGACCCGGATGGTACCGTAACCCTGCTCGGTCAAGTCGCGCGTCCCACGCTAAAGTCGGACGCAGAAAACGTGGTCAAGCGCATTGAAGGTGTCGAGAAAGTCGTCAACAACATCGAGGTCCTGCCCACCTCCATAAACGACGACCGCATCCGCCGCGCCACCTACCGCGCTATCTACGGCAACAGTGTCCTGAACCAGTACCAGATGCGCGCCGTTCCGCCCATTCACATAATCGTCAACAACGGTCGCGTCACACTCGAGGGCGTAGTAGCCCGCCAGATGGATAAGCAAATCGCCGGCATGCAAGCCAACAGTGTCCACGGCGTATTCGCGGTGACCAACAACCTGGTAGTGGAAGAACAAGAAAAGAAGAAGTAGCCGCATTCAGTGGAGCGCCGGGCGTCCCCGCCCGGCCTTTCTTTGCCTCTCTCCCCAAACTTGTCATCCTGAGCGGAGCGAAGGTACTATGGATTGGAATCCGCGATGAAGCTTCGTTCGCTTCGATTCCGCGCCTCCCTGATTTCCCCTGTGTTCCTCTGTGCCCCCTGTGGTGAAGGTTTTTCTCCAGTCCAAGATCTGACTCTTGCCGTCTACAATCACCCATGCCCCCAACCGCCGGTCCCGCCGAAATCGACCGCGCCGCCCAACTCCTCCGCGCCGGCCGCCTCGTTGCCTTCCCCACCGAAACCGTCTACGGTCTGGGAGCCAACGCCCTCGACGCCGAAGCCGTAGCCCGCATCTTCGCCGTCAAACGCCGGCCCGCCACCAGTCCCCTCATAGTCCATGTAGCTTCGACAGAAATGACGCAATCCATGGTTGCGGACTGGCCCGAAGCCGCCGAACGTCTCGCCCGTCTGTTCTGGCCCGGCCCGCTAACTTTGGTTGTCAAAAAGCAACCTGCCATTCCTGACATCGTGACCGCTGGCTTGTCCACTGTAGCGGTGCGCATGCCCGCGCATCCCATTGCTGAAGCCCTGATCCGCGCCGCCCGCATTCCACTCGCCGCCCCGAGCGCCAATCGCTTCACCGAACTTTCTCCCACCACCGCCGATCACGTCCGCCACAGCCTCGGCTCGGAGGTAGACTTAATCCTCGACGGTGGACCTTGTCAGTTCGGCATAGAATCCACCGTCCTCTCGCTGGCCGAAGCCAAGCCGATCCTGCTTCGTCCCGGCGGAATCCCGCGGATCGTCTTGGAAGCCATCATCGGTCCGATCGCCCTCGCGCCAGAAATTCAAGCTGGAGCCCATCCCTCGCCCGGAATGCACCCGCGCCACTACAGCCCGCGCACCACCTTATATCTGGTCGCCGATGGAGAACTGCCCGACCAGGGCCAAGGCATTTATTTGCAGCACCGCCATCGGCCCAGCCGCGTCAACATCACCATCCACCAGATGCCGCAATCTCCAGCCGATTACGCGGCCGCGCTCTACGACATTCTTCACCAGGCAGACGCCGGAAATTATAATTGGATCGCGGTCGACATTCCACCCACCACGCCCGAGTGGGAGGCCGTCCACGACCGCCTTCGCCGCGCCGCCTCGAGCCCTTCACGCGGTTTTCATTAAATGCCTTATTTTCTTAGGGTTACGCAGGAAGTTACTTCTGTCATTTGGGTTTCCTCGAATAACAGGTTGTAATTCTCTCAGCGTGCTCATAAACAGGCTTTAACGGAGCGCCCTTCCCCGCAACAATTAACGGTGTTCTTTGCCGCTGGAGGAACTATATCCATCAGCACGCAAAGCTGTTCTTGGAATACGCCCTAGAAGTGGGGGATTAGTGCGTCTTCGATCGAACTCGAAGATTTGGGTTTCGGCGGTTGTCTGCCTGGTGATCGCGCAGACGCTCGCGTCCCTGCTCCTCCCGAAATCCTTCCGCCTCACCGCCATCACCGATTGCATCACCTTCCTCCTGATGGTCTCCGCTTCGGTTGCCTTTGCCAGGAACGCGTTCGCCAGCAAACCCCAGCACCGTCTGGCCTGGAGCCTGCTGGGCGGCGCTTACGCCATCGAATCCGGCAGCCAGCTCTTGTGGATACATTGGGAGTTGGTGCGAAAGATAACGCCCGCCATGAGTCTGGTGGACGCTGGCGTTTTTCTGGCCTGGACCACCCTGATTCTTGGCTTTGCCCTGCGCCCTCACGCAGTCCCAAGCCCTCAACATCAGCGCCTTAGAATGCTGGATCTGCTTTTACTTTTTTTGGCGGGCCTGTACCTCTACACGTTTCTCGTCATTCCATGGGAGTTTCTCGCCCCTGACCCCCAGTCCTATGGCTTGGCCTACAAGTTTCTCGCTCTGGCCCAGGACGTGGTCATGTTGTCCATCGTCGTCCTCGGCTGGCGCCACAGTTCCGGACGATGGCGGCATTTCTATGCTCTGCTCACGGGCCTGGTCGCCTTCGACACCGTCATGGAATACATCGTGGATACGATCAACACTTCCGGTGTCTTCTTTAGCGGCGGTTGGTACGATTGCGTGTCGGCGGTTTCGATCGCCACCATGACGCTGGCGGCCCTGATGGCGTACCGTCTGGAACCCTCGTCGGAGCGCGGCGATCCCGACAGCGAGCGATACTGGTTGTGGGCCTCGCGTCTGGCTGCTCCCCTTACCCTCATCCTTCCGCTGCTGGTGGCATGGTCGTTCCTCGACCGCAGTCTGCCAGTTCCCGTGTCTCAATTCCGCATTTTCCTGTCGCTGGCCGCGATTGTGGTGTTCGCTCTGGTTGGCATCGTGAAACAGGCCAGCCTCGAAAAGGAACTGGCCAATGCCAATCTTGAGTTGCTGGACGCTTCCCTCACCGACATGCTCACCGGCGTTCGCAACCGGCGCTACTTTACCAATTCCATTGAGGCCGATGTGCGCCAGGCGCTGCGTTCGTTTGACAATCCATCCATCGAACTTCGCAATCGCGATCTTGTCTTCTATCTGATCGATATCGACCACTTCAAGAGGGTCAATGACCAGTTCGGGCACAAGATTGGAGATCAGGTCCTGGCCGAGGTCGCGCGCCGCATCAACTCTGCCGCCCGCCTTTCCGATGCCGTCATTCGCTGGGGCGGCGAGGAATTTCTTCTCTTGTCGCGCTATACCGACCGTAAAGAAGCCCACGTCCTTGCCAATCGCATTCTCGAGTCGGTCGGTTCCAAACCCTATCACGTTGAAGTCAGCGATGCCGACCTGCGCATCACTTGTTCGGTAGGTTGGGCGGTTTTTCCATGGACGGAAATCGAAACCAATCTCGTGTCTCACGATCAGGTGCTTGTGTTAGCCGACTTTGCTCTCTACCAGGCCAAGGGTACGGGAAGAAATCGAGCCGTGGGTCTGCTGCCGGCGGGCCAAACCGTCCGCGCCGGTACCGTTGCCCCCACCATCTACATCAACGGAGTTCCAGCCTCTCCCGTAACCACCTCGGGCCCGCCCATCGAGGAGGGCTCCGCAACCGGCCAAACCACTTCTCCACCCAAGACCGCCTCGGCGTCCGCCACCGACTGACCGCGTTACGGCGCATTTACAGGTCTTCCCCTGTGTGCCCCCGTGCCCCCTGTGGTTAAGCTCTTGGTGGCAATCCCCGGCACTCGCCCGGCAACCTACCCGCGAGCCGTTCCCGGTACCCGCACCCGAACCGTGTGCGGCACTTTCCGCAGTTTTCCGAGCAGAGCCTCATCGCACGCCCGATTGATGTCGTAAATCGCATATCCCAGCGGCCCGCGAGTGTCCAGCACCTGCCGGTCAATATTGATCCCGCGATCCGCCAGGATGTCGTTAATCGCCCGCAAGATTCCCGGCACATTGTGGTGGATGTGCATCAGCCGGTGCGATCCCGGTTCATAGTCCAGATGACAATGCGGAAGGTTCACGCTCAGCAGTGAATTCCCGCTCTTGAAATAGTCGATCATCCGAGCCGAAACAAACTGCCCGATATTCTGCTGCGCCTCCTCCGTGCTCCCGCCAATATGAGGAGTCAAAATCACGTTAGCCAGCCCCAGCAGCGGACTCGAAAATGCCCCGCCCGTCTCCGGTTCCGCAGGAAACACATCCACCGCCGCTCCCCCCAGCTTCCCGCTCTTCAAATGCCGGGCCAAAGCGTCGTGATCCACCACAAACCCGCGGCTAAGATTAATCAGGCAAGCTCCATCTTTCATCAAGCGGAACTCGTCTTCCCCAAACAAATCCTTATTCTGCGCCTTCCCGTCCACGTGCAAAGTAATGACGTCGGCAGTCTCCAGCAATTCGCGAAAGCTGACCGGCCGGGCATTCCCGCGCGCCAAGACATGCGCCACATCATGAAACACGACGCGCATGCCCATAGCCTCGGCCAGATCCGATACCTGCGACCCAATCTTCCCGTAGCCCACAATCCCTAAAGTCAGCCCGCGCACCTCATGCGATCCCGCCGACGACTTATTCCACACCCCGCCATGCAGCCGCGTGCTAGCCTCAAACGTCCGCCGCATCAGCAGAATGATCTCTCCCATCGCCAACTCCGCCACCGACCGGCTGTTCGAGTGCGGATCGTTAAACACCCCAATCCCCCGATCGCTCGAGGCCGCGCGGTCAATCTTGTCCACGCCAATGCAGAATGCCCCCACCGAGACCAGTTCCGGAGCCGCATCCAGAACCGCCGCCGTAATCCGAGTCTTCGACCGGACGCCTAGAATCGAGGTTCCGCGCACCTTCTCGACCAGTTCGCGCTCGTCCAGCGCACCTTTAAGCGACTCGACCACAAACCCCGCTTCTTCAAACTGAGAAGCTGCCACTCCGCTGATGTTCTCCAACAATAAAACCTTCAAAGACCCTCCCCGAATTCCACCGCAAAATGATCAAAGAGAATTATAAGGGGCGGGTTCCGCTCGCGTAGGGACGGCCGCCCTCGGCCGTCCACGCCGAGCGAAGCTCGGCAGCTTCGTGTGCAGCGGCCAACCATGACTTGGCGTAGAATCTTTCTGCCCGATCCCGTCATCCATAAGACTTTGGAGGAAATAGAAAATGGCGCATGAACTGCCCCCGCTGCCGTACGATTACACGGCGCTCGAACCCACCATCGACGAAAAGACGATGCACCTGCATCACGACATGCATCACGCCGCCTACGTCAAGAACCTCAACGCCGCGCTCGATAAGCATCCCGAACTGCATAAGAAAACCGCGGAAGATCTCCTCCGCGACCTGAACGCCATCCCTGAAGACATTCGCGGCGCCGTCCGCAACAATGGCGGAGGCCACGTCAACCACACCATGTTCTGGCAAATCATGAAGCCCAAAGGCGGAGGCGATCCCAACGGCGCCATAGC
>Ga0074044_10001441_pt1 | contig 21462 bp, 17 predicted proteins | sample BogForMeECP23OM1_FD_94443 | JGI IMG/M metagenome (GOLD analysis project Ga0074044, IMG submission 94443) | Bog forest soil microbial communities from Calvert Island, British Columbia, Canada - Bog Forest MetaG ECP23OM1 | ecosystem: Environmental > Terrestrial > Soil > Wetlands ...
GATCCCGGCCATGAGCATCGCCGCGAAACCGATATAGGGATTGGCGGCAGGGTCGGGAAAACGAACCTCGACGCGCTTGCCCTTGGGGCTCGAGACGAAGGGGATGCGGCAGGCGGCCGAGCGGTTGCGCGCCGAGTAGGCGAGCAGCACCGGCGCCTCGAAGCCCGGGATGAGGCGCTTGTAGCTGTTCGTCGTCGGGTTGGTGAAGGCGTTGATGGCGCGCGCATGCTTGATGACGCCGCCGATGTAATAAAGCGCCATCTCCGAGAGATCGGCGTAGCCCGAGCCCGCGAAGAGCGGCTTGCCGCCCTTCCAGATCGACTGGTGGGTATGCATGCCCGAGCCGTTGTCGCCATAGACGGGCTTCGGCATGAAGGTCGCGGTCTTGCCGTAGGAGTGGGCAACCATCTGCACGCAGTACTTGTAGATCTGCATGGCGTCGGCGGTCTTCGAGAGGGTGCCGAACAAAATGCCGAGCTCGTGCTGGGCCGGCGCCACCTCGTGGTGATGCTTCTCCACCTTGACGCCCATGGCGGCGATGGCATCGAGCATCTCGGAGCGCATGTCCTGCGCCGAGTCGACCGGCGGCACCGGGAAGTAGCCGCCCTTGATCGGGGGACGATGGCCCGAGTTGCCTTCCTCGTACTGGCGGCCCGAGTTGTAGGGGCCCTCCTCGCTGTCGATATAGACGAAGTGCTCGTTCATGCTCGACTTGAAGCGCACATCGTCGAACACGAAGAACTCCGCCTCGGGGCCGAAATAGGCGGTGTCGCCGAGGCCGGTCGCCTTGAGGTAGGCCTCGGCGCGCTTGGCGGTCGAGCGCGGGTCGCGGCCGTAGGCCTCGCCGGTGGTCGGCTCGACCACGTCGCAGACGAGCACGAGGGTCGGCTGGGCCATGAAGGGGTCGAGCGTCGCCGAGTCTGGGTCGGGCATGAGCGTCATGTCCGACTCGTTGATCGCCCTCCAGCCGGCGATCGAGGAGCCGTCGAACATGACGCCGTCCTCGAGGAACGACTCGTCGAAATTGCTCACCGGGTGGCTCAGGTGCTGCCACTTGCCGCGCGGATCGGTAAAACGGAAGTCGACGTACTTGACGTCGTGCTCCTTGACCAACTCGAATACCTTCTCGAACTTCTTCGTCATCGTTGCTGATCCCTTCTTGATGGTCGAGGGGTGGAAATGCTGCAAGGGCGCAAGCCTTCGCAAGCCGCCCCCGCTTGTGGTTGTGCCCTCCCGGCGGACGCTCCGGGAGCGGTCGCGCGAGGGTCTAGATGGCGTCCTTGCCGCGCTCGCCCGTGCGGATTCTGATGGCCTCCTCCACGGTGGTCACGAAGATCTTGCCGTCGCCGATGCGCCCCGTGTGCGCCGCCTGCTGGATCGCCTCGATCGCGCGGTCGACGAGCGCGTCCTCCAGCACGACTTCGATCTTCACCTTGGGCAGGAAGTCGACGACGTATTCCGCCCCGCGGTAGAGCTCGGTGTGGCCCTTTTGTCGGCCGAAGCCCTTCGCTTCCGTCACGGTCAGGCCCTGGAGCCCGATCTCGTGGAGCGCCTCTTTCACTTCGTCGAGCTTGAACGGCTTGATGATGGCTTCGATTTTTTTCATAGCCTTTCTCGTCTGGCTTCAAGTCGCATGGCGATGGCTTGCGCGGGTGCGCCGTCGCCGCCGCAGCACCCGATCTCTGTGGCCCCTCATTGGCCCGCCCCTCATTAGCATGGCGCGTGCCAACCGTCGCATCCCTTCGGGTTGAGGCGCTTCCGCAGCTTCGCGGCCTAGATCACGAGGACCGGGCGCGAATTATCGCCCAAAACTCGTGCAAATGCTTAAAATTCCAGCAGCGAAATCGGTCAGCCATTCGACAAGGCGACGCGGATGCGCTGGATCGCGCGCTCGATGTTCTCCGTGCTGTTGGCGTAGGAAAAGCGGACATAGCCCTCGCCATAGCGGCCGAAGCTGGTGCCGGCAATGGTGGCGACACCGGCTTCCTCGAGGAGCTTTTGCTGGAGCGTGCGGGCATCGAGCCCGGTGCCGGCGATGTTGGGAAAGGCGTAAAAGGCTCCGCCGGGCTCCACGCAACGGAAGCCGGGAAGCTGGTTGAGCGCGCGCACGATGACGCGCCGGCGCTCGTCGAACGCGTTCACCATGCGGCCGACGCTCTCCTGCGGGCCGGTGAGGGCCGCAAGGCCCGCGTATTGCGCGGCCGCATTGACGCAGCTGTGGCAGTTGACCGCCAACCGCTCGGCATGCGGGAAGAGGGCCGCGGGCCAGACGCTGAAGCCCATGCGCCAGCCCGTCATCGCGTAGGTCTTGCTCCAGCCGTCGAGCAGGATGACGCGCTCGCGGAGCGCCTCGTATTTCAGCAGCGAGACATGCTGGCGGCCGTCATAGAGCATCTGGCTGTAAATCTCGTCGCTCAAGACCGCGACATGCGGATGAGCAAGCAGGCCCTCGGCCAACTTGTCGAGCTCGTCCTTGGGCACCGCACCGCCCGTGGGATTGGCCGGGCTGTTGAGAATGAGGAGGCGTGAGCGGGGCGTGATACGCGCGAGCACCTCGCCCGCGTCGAAGGAGAAGCCGCTCTCCTCGTAAAGCGGAATCGGCACCGCCTTGGCGCCCGTGAAGTTGATGACCGATTCATAGATCGGGAAGCCGGGGTTGGGGTAGAGGATCTCGGCACCGGCCTCGCCGAACATGAGAATCGCGAAGAACATGGTGACCTTGCCGCCCGGCACGATCAGCACCCGGCCGGGGTCGACCTCGACGCCATGCCGGCGATGGAGGTCGGCTGCGACCGCCGCACGCAGCTCGGGGATGCCGGCGGCGGGCGTGTAGCCGTGATGGCCGTCGCGGAGCGCCTTGCAGCCCGCCTCCACGATATGCTCGGGCGTTTTGAAGTCGGGCTGGCCGATGCCGAGGTTGATGATGTCGCGGCCGGCCGCGGCAAGGGCGTTGGCGCGGGCGAGCACCTCGAAGGCGGTCTCGGTGCCGAGGCGGGAGAGCCCGGCGGCAGGCTGTAGCATGATCCTCCTCCAGGGAAAAAGTGCGCCACTATGCCCGAGAGCGGTGGCGCGAGTAAACGCCCATGCGCTCAAGGCCGGAGAACCGTGATATCCGGTCACGGCCGGCCCGTCCAATGCGCGAGCGCTTGGCCAACGAAGACGACGCCGAGAACCGGGAACGGCAGCAGGGCGGCCCCGTCAATGAGTGCCGGTCTCTGAAGCCGCCTTACGCGCGGCGCGGCTTTCGTGCTAAATCGCCGTGCTTGCGACCACCGAGCCCCCCATGAAACCAGCCAACAGCATCCTCGCGAGCTCCGGCACCTCGGTATTCGAGGTCATGTCGCGCCTGGCGATCGAGCACCGCTCGATCAATCTCGGCCAGGGCTTCCCCGACGGCAACGGGCCCGAGGACGTGCGCGCCAAGGCGGCCCACTTCCTCGAGGACAAACCGAATCAATACCCGCCCATGCTCGGCGTGCCCGAGCTGCGCCAGGCGGTGGCCGCCCACGCCAAGCGCTTCTACGGCCTTGAGATCGATTGGGAGCGCGAGGTCATGGTCGCCTCCGGCGCTACCGAGGTGCTGGCGAGCTGTCTCTTCGGCCTCATCGAGCCGGGCGACGAGGTGGTGCTGCTCGAGCCGCTCTACGACAGCTACCTGCCGATCGTGCGCCGGGCGGGTGCGGTCCCGCGCCTGGTGCGCCTCGCCCCGCCCGGCTGGGAGCTGCCCAGGGACGATCTCGCCGCGGCGTTCTCGGCCAAGACCAAGCTCATCCTCCTCAACTCTCCCATGAACCCGGCGGCCAAGCTCTTCACGCGCGAGGAGCTCGCCTTCATCGCCGAGCTCGTCCTCCGCCACGATGCCTATGCCGTGTGTGACGAGGTTTACGAGCACCTCGCGTTCGACGGCCGCACGCACATCCCGCTCATGACGTTTCCCGGCATGCGCCGGCGCTGCCTCAAGATCGGCTCGGCGGGCAAGACCTTTGCCCTCACCGGCTGGAAGGTCGGCTATGTCACCGCGGCCCCCGAGCTCCTGCAGCCGATCGCGAAAGCGCACCAGTTCATCACCTTCACGACCCCGCCCAATCTGCAGCGCGCCGTCGCATACGGCCTCGGCAAGGACGACGCCTATTTCCGCTCGCTCGCCCGGGAGCTCGAGACGAAGCGCGACGTCTTCGCCAAGGGCTTGGCGGAGGTTGGCTTCGACGTGCTTGCCTGCCACGGCACCTACTTCATCAGCGCCGACTTCCGACCCTTGGGCTTCAACGGCGACGATGTCGAATTCTGCCGCCACATCACGACGGAGGCGGGAGTCACGGCCATCCCGGTGAGCGCCTTCTATGAGGGTGCGGGGCCGGACCACTTCGTGCGCTTCGCCTTTTGCAAGGAGGACGAGGTGCTGAGGGGAGCGCTCGAGCGCTTGCGGCGCCATTTCCGCCGCGGCTGAAGGAGCTCGGCCGGCGCCGGCGGCGCTTGACCGCCGCCGGGCAAAGGATTAGAGACGTGCGACCTCGGCGCCGCGAGGCTGCTCGGGGTTTCGATGGCGGGCGTAGCTCAGTTGGTAGAGCGCCAGATTGTGGTTCTGGATGTCGCCGGTTCGAGCCCGGTCGCTCGCCCCAATCAAGCCAAAGCTGTCACGTAACGGCACGGCGAGAACGCGGCTACGACGCCTCTGATGCGCAAGCGCAGAGCACGGGCAAGAGGCCGGCCCGGCTCCGAGTAGGTGGGCGGCATGCGGAATGCTCGAGCGTCGGCCCATGGGAAGTCGACCAGTATGCGAGGTACGATGATGAACCGCACGATCACAGCGCTCCTGGCCGGGATCGTCGCGTCGGTGATGCTCCTCTCGGCCCTGCCGGCCGCGGCGCAAGCGAATATGGCGGTCGTCGACCCTCAATTCCTGGTGCAGAACTCCGAGGTCGGCAAGAGCATCCGGACGCAAATGGACAAATTGCGCGCCAATGAGGAACGCGCGCTCAAGGCCACCCAGGACAACTTGACGAAGCTCGAGCAGAGCCTCACGCAGGAACGCGCCACGCTCGCGGCAGACGAGTACCAGAAGCGCGCGCTGGAGATCAGACAAAAGGCGGCGGAGCTCCAGCGCGACGCGCAGGAGCGCGGAAACAAATTGGAGGTCGCCTTCCGCAACGCGGGGGTGAAGGTCGAAAATGTGATGGCGCAGATCGTCGATGAGATCAACAAGGAGCGCAACTTCACCATGACGTTCCGTCGCTTTGCGCTGATGGGAACCACGAGCGTTCCCGACATCACGCAGGACGTGCTCAAGCGGCTCAATCAGCGTATGCCGAGCGTCGTCGTCGAGTTGCCCAAGTAAGGCCGACAACAGCAAAGCGCCGAGAATGGAGCCCCTCGATAGCCCTAAATTCCGCCGCGGGGGCGCTCGCAACGGGAGGAGATGCAGGACATGGGCTCGTCGGACAAAATCGCCGTCGTCACCGGTGCCGGCAGCGGCGTCGGCAGGAGCGTCTCGCTAGCACTTCTGGCCGAGGGTTACAGAGTGGTGCTCGCCGGGCGTCGCAAGGACGCTTTGGAGGCCACCGCCAGCCAAGGCAAAAGTTCCGGCGGCCGCACGCTCGTGGTGCCGACCGACGTGCGGGACCCCGCCGCCGTGAAGGCGCTTTTCGCCAAGACGAAGGAAGCCTTCGGCCGGCTCGACCTCCTCTTCAACAACGCGGGCACTGGAGCACCACCTGTGCCGCTCGAGGACCTCAGCTTCGAGCAATGGAAGGCGGTCGTCGATATCAACCTGACCGGCAGTTTCCTCTGCACGCAGGAAGCGATCAAGATCATGAAGGGCCAAACGCCGCGCGGCGGCCGCATCATCAATAACGGCTCCATTTCGGCGCACGCGCCGAGGCCCAACTCGGCGCCTTACACCTCCACGAAGCACGCCATCACCGGCCTTACCAAGTCGACCTCGCTCGACGGCCGGAAATACGACATCGCCTGCGGCCAGATCGATATCGGCAACGCGGCGACCGAGATGACGGAGCGAATGAAGGACGGGGTTGCGCAGGCGAACGGCACGATCGCGGTCGAGCCGCGAATGGATCCCAAGCATGTCGCGAGCGCCGTGGTCTACATGGCGAGCCTGCCGCTCGATGCCAACGTGCAATTCCTCACCGTGATGGCGAGCAAGATGCCGTTCATCGGGCGCGGGTGACGCCAAGCGGGCAAGTTTGCGCGAGCGCCCGAGCCGCTGAAGCGTCCATAGGACGCGCGCCGAGGGCAGGGGCTCAGAACAGCTTCGCCGGGTTGTTCTCTTTGTTGCCGGTGTGGCTCTGCGGCACGCGCTCGCCGATGCGCCAGTCGGCCGGGGGAACGAACTGCCCCTGCCAGAGCCCCTGTTTTTTAAGGCGCGCCTCTTCCTCGGTCTTCTCGTAATAGAGCGTGCGGGTGCGGTCCGCGATGGCCCAACCCGCATCGATCATCGCCTGGGCCAAGTCGTTGGTACCGATCGAGCAGACGCCGAGCATCTCGGCGTTCTCGTTCGGTCCGCGCGGCAGGCAGCTCACGCTGCCCCCCTTGACGAGGCCGGCGAGGGCCTGTCGCGCGTCTGTACCGCATGGATACTCCTTGCCTTGCGCGTCGTTGCAGATCTCATCGATATCGGGGGCGTCGATGCCGTAGAGCTTGAAGCGCCGACCCGCGATCTCGAGATGGGTCGCGTCGATGACGACGGCCGCGCCGCTCGCGACCGAGACGTCCGCCGCGTGGAGGTCGAGCGGGACGAGGAAAGGGGCGAGCGAGATGAGTGCTGCGCGCAGCCACCGCGCGAACAAGGGGCGAGGGGCGAGCGCGCCGCTCGTGCGCGGCAAGGCGTCGGCGGTGCCGACCCCTCGCGTCATTTGAGCGGCGAGAAGGGGGCCGGGATCAGGAGGCGGTTCTCCATCTTCTCGATGAGCGGCAGGACCTTCGGGATGTAGCCGAGCCAGGTCGCATCCTGCCACAGCTTGGCGCGCCGCCGCGCACGCTCGTCGAGCGACTCGTAGGCCCAGATATGGACCACTTGGTTGAGCGTGCCGAAATCGGTCTGGAAATAGCCCACGAGGTTGCCGAGAATGGCCTTCTGCACTGCCAGCCCCTCGGCTTCATAGGTCTTGAAGTAGGAGCCGAGCGATCCCGGCTTGAGCGTGTAGGTGCGTTCCTCGTAAATCATGCCGCCTCTCCCAGCTCGTGTCGCCTGCCCCTGAGCAAGGCGGGAGCCGGCGAGGGAAGTCAATCCGTCTTCGCCGGGTTTTGCGGCGGGATGTCAGGCGGCGGCGCCGGCTTCTCCTGGCTTTCCGGTGCTGCCGCCGGGGCCTGTTGATCCGCAGGCGCGGCAGGTGCGGTTGCCGGAGGCTCCTGGCTTTCCGGGGCTAGGGACCCGTATTTCTCGTGCAGCTTGGCGATCGCCTCCTTGGCGTCATACGCGCCGGCTGCCACCTCCTTCTGGAGGTCGTAGCTGAGGAGCACGCGCGCATCGAGCAGATCATAGTGCCCGTAAGTGCCGAGACCCGCGGGCGTACCGAGGGTGGCATAGTCGTGATAGGTGGGAACGCAGCCGCAATTGAGCGTTTGGCAGGTTTCCTCGCATTTGCGGTACTCCGGGTCGGTGTACCGATCGTTTTTCACGACGACACGTAGGAAATTCTCACGACCTGCGACCGTGAAGCCCGCATAGCCGTTGTCGAGCGCTATTTTCGCGGCCTGCAGGATCGCCATGTCGTAGGCGAAGGGCAGATAGGCCTCGGCATCGAAATTTCGTTGCTTGATGGTTATGGCATAGGTCGGCTTGTACTTTGCCAGGAAGAGCGTCTTGTACGAGGTCGGGCTAACCTGTTGATTGAGATAGCCGAACTTTTCGGTGCCCCGTGCCGGAGCATTGAGCAGCCGCGCGAGGTCGGTCTCAGCGCCCGCCGCGGCGACGATGGCGCCGCCGCCCTGGAGTGGCGGGCTTTGCTGGTAGGCGGACCCGCAAGCGGCGATCAGCAGCAGTAATGCCGCGCTTCCGGCCCGCGGAAGCCATCCCATGACGCTCTCCCCGAACTTTCTCATTGGCGAACTCGCTTGTGGCATCGGCGCTTGCGGCGTTGCGCCATGATAAGGGCTCTGCCAGCCTGCTGGCAATGGCCCGCGCAATAGGGTCGGCGCAATAATTGGCCTCCGAGCCTCGACACGATAACATCAAATGGTCTTTTCTGGCTGCTATGACGATGCCGAGGACCGCCTGGCCATGCACGTGAACCAACGCCACGCGAGGGCCCTGCTGACGGTTGCCGAGATGGCGCGCGCCGATCAGGCGGCCCTCGCCCAAGGCATTGCCGGCGAACGGCTCATGGAGGCGGCCGGGCGCGCGGTTGCCGACGCCGTGCGGGCCCGAATGCCGCGGGGTGCAGCACTCGTCCTCTGCGGGCCGGGCAACAATGGCGGCGACGGCTTCGTGGCCGCGCGCTATTTGCGCGAGGCCGGTTGGCCGGTGCGGGTGGCGCTGCTCGGCGACAAGGCACAGCTCAAGGGCGATGCCGCCCTCAATGCCGGCCGCTGGGGCGGTGCCATCGAGCCGCTCGGCACGGAGGGGCTCGCGGGCGTTAGGGTTGTCGTCGATGCGCTCTTCGGCGCCGGCCTCGCGCGTCCGCTCGAGGGGGCTGCCCGGGCGGTGGTCGAGGCCATGGAGGCGCGCGGCACCCCCGTCGTCGCGGTGGACGTCCCGAGCGGGCTCCATGGCGATACCGGCGAGGTCCTGGGTGCCGCGCCGCGGGCGGCCGTGACGGTCACCTTCTTCCGCATGAAGCCGGGCCATCTTCTCTTGCCCGGCCGGCTCCTCTGCGGCGAGACGCTCGTCGCCGATATCGGCATTCCGGCGACCGTTCTCGCTGCCATCAACCCCGGCACCTTCGTCAACGATCCAGCACTTTGGCTGCAGCACTATCCTTGGCCGACGCTAAGAGACCACAAATACCGGCGTGGTCACGCCCTCGTGGTCGCGGGTGCGCGCATGACGGGGGCGGGCAGGCTCGCGGCGCGTGCAGCGCTGCGCGCGGGTGCCGGCCTCGTCACCGTGACGAGTCCGCCTGCCGCCGAGCCGATCTATCAAGCGGCCATGGCCGGCCTCTTGACCGAGCCTTTCGAGGATATCGCCTCCTTCAAGCGCGTGCTCGAAAGTCGGCGCAAGACCGTCTATCTTCTCGGCCCTGGCAACGAGGCGACGCCGGAAACACGCGCGCGCGTGCTGGCGGCGCTGTCGACGGGCCGGCCGTGCGTGCTTGATGCCGATGCCCTGAGCTGCTTTGCAGGAGAGCCAAGCGCCTTGTTGTCTGCGATCAAGGGCCCCTGCATCATGACCCCGCACGAGGGGGAGTTTGCGCGCGTCTTTGCCGGGTCCGGCGACAAGCTGACGCGGGCCCGGCGCGCCGCCGGCGAGAGCGGTGCGGTGGTGCTTCTCAAGGGCGGCGATACGGTCATTGCAAGCCCGGACGGCCGTAGCGCGATTTGCAACAATGCGCCGCCCGAATTGGGCACGGCCGGTACGGGAGACGTGCTTGCCGGTCTCGTCCTCGGCCTGCTGGCACAGGGCATGCCCCCCTTCGAAGCCGCGGCCGCGGCCGCCTGGCTTCACGGCGAGGCCGGCTCGGCGGTAGGCCCCGGCCTCATCGCCGAAGATCTTCCCGACGCGCTGCCAAGCGTGCTGCGGCGCCTGAAGGCCTGCGCCCGCGCGGTGAAGGAGAGCGGGCCCGGACCGCTTTGGGACGCGCCATGAAAGCGGCCGAGAAAATCGGTTTCGTCGATCGCACGCTGCGCAACCTGCGTAGCGCGTGGAGCGATATCGCCCAGGCAATGACGGGAGCCTGGTCGGGGGCACCCGACCCCTCGCTCCCGGAGGAGGATGCGGTACTGCTCAGAGAGCAGATGCGCGTCTGCCTCGAGGGCCGCGGCGGCGAGGTGTCGGCGCGCGCGCGCGCCGCAGCGCTGGGCAGGAGCTATCTCGCCCTCAATCCTGAGGGACGCCGGCGCTTCCTCGCCATTCTGGCGAAAGATTTCGACATAGACCGCTCCGCGGTCGACCGCGCCGCGAAGGCCTTGCCCCAGGGCGGCGGGGCCACTGCAACCCGGCGCAAGGCGGAGCGCGCCCTGCGCGCTGCGCTGGACGCTCCTCGTATAAGATTACTAAAACAATTCACGGAATTACCAGACGGTGTTAAATTTCTCGTTGAGCTGCGCGCCGAGCTTCTCCACTTCGCCAACGGCGACCCGGCGCTTGAAGCGCTTGAGGCTGATCTCAAGGCTCTGTTGGCGGCCTGGTTCGACATCGGTTTTCTTGAGCTTCGCCGCATCGGCTGGGAGTCGCCGGCTGCCCTCCTCGAGAAGCTCATGGCCTATGAGGCCGTGCATGAGATCGAAGGGTGGAGCGACCTCAAGGATCGCCTGGATTCGGACCGCCGCTGCTTTGCCTACTTCCATCCCCGCATGCGCGACGAGCCGCTCATCTTCGTCGAGGTGGCGCTTTACCACGGCCTGGCCGAGAACATCCAGCGCCTGCTCGATCCCGCGGCCCCCGTGCAGGACCCGCAAACTGCGGATACCGCCATCTTTTATTCCATTTCGAATGCCCAGCGGGGTCTCGTGGGCATCAGCTTCGGCGGCTTTCTGATCAAGCGGGTGGTCGATGAGCTGGCCGACGAGTTCCACAATCTCAAGGGCTTCGCCACCCTCTCGCCGATGCCGGGCTTCCGGCCTTGGCTCGAGGACCAGCTCAAGTCGGCGGAGGCGGCGCTCCTCCTGCCACCCGAGCGCAAGGCGCTCGCGGCGTTCCCGGCCGGGGCCGGCGGTGCCGGCACCTTCGCCACCCTTCTCGCGCTGCCCGGCTGGTACGACAACCCTCCTATGGCCAAGGCATTGCGGGGGCCCCTTACGCGGCTTGCGGCACGCTACCTGGCCGAGGAGCGACGCGAGAGCGCCCGCGCGCGCGATCCCGTCGCCCATTTCCACCTCTCGAACGGCGCGCGCATCGAGCAGATCGATTGGCTCGCCGACTGCTCTGAAAAGGGCTTGGCCCAGGCTTACGGCATGATGGTCAACTACACTTATCGCCAGAGCGAGATCGAGGCCAACCACGAGGCCTACGCCGGCGAGGGCAAGGTGGCCGCGGCAGCGGCCGTCAAGGCACTGCTCAGGAGCTAGTGTTGTGGTTCCGACGCTTGATTCCACGCATTGTGTCGGAACCACAACATATGATTGTGATTTTGCCGGTGCTCCGGGCCGACGGTTCGGAACGAACCGTCGGGGTCGGAGCACCAGTTGGGGCCCACTGCCCGAAAAGGAGACGTTAGACTGCAAAATACTCGAATTACGAGTACGGCAAGACGCCGCGGCGATGTGCTACCTACGAGTTCATAAAATTCGTTGCAATTCTGTGATTTGCGCTTGTAGTCTCAAAAGTTACATAATAAAAATACCAAAGGCGAGGACACTCCGCTGAGAAGGGTGTTCGGGTGCGGGCGAGGCGGGCGATGGGCGAGCGGGCGCAACGGCTCAGCAGCGTCTTTTTCAGACGCGGGAACCTCTTAGAGTTCATCAAGGCAGGGGCGAGCTTCCGGCGCCAGCTCGCGGGCGATACCGTCGAAATCGCCGAGGTGCTCGACGTGTTCACCGATCTTCACAGCATCCCCCACGTCCGCTTCGAGTTCACCGTCTCGCGGCCCGGCCGCGAGCCCTATGGCAGCGGACCGCGTACCATGGCGCTCAAGAAATTCTGCCAGAATTACGTGGAGCGGCTGCCGCGCTGAGGGCTAAGCGGCTCACGGTCCTGGCTTCTCCGGCCAAGTGCTGCTTGCTATGATGGCGCCATGCCCGATACCGCCGCGCTCGCATCCGCTGCTCAGCCGATATCAGCCCGCACGCTCGCCTGCCTCACGGCGCTTGAGCGCAAGGTGCTGTGGCTTTCTTCATGGATGATCCATAACGCCAATCACCTCCGCTCGAGCCGCGACGGGCTCAAGGTCGGCGGCCATCAGGCCTCCTCGGCCTCGGTGGTAACCCTCATGTCGGCGCTTTATTTCCACACCTTGAGGCCCGAGGACCGGGTTGCGGTCAAGCCGCACGCCAGCCCGGTATTCCACGCCATTCAATATCTCTTGGGCCACCAAAGCCGGGACAAGCTCGCGGCCTTCCGCGCGCTCGGCGGCGCCCAGTCCTACCCCTCGCGCAGCAAGGACGGCGACGACGTCGACTTCTCGACGGGATCGGTCGGGCTCGGGGTGGCGATGACGAGTTTCGCCTCGCTCGTGCAGGACTACGTCCATCTCAAGCGCATGGCGCCCAGAGGGCTCGCCCCCGGCCGCATGGTCGCGGTGGTGGGCGACGCGGAGCTCGACGAGGGCAATGTCTACGAGGCGTTGCTCGAGGGCTGGAAGCACGACATCCGCAATCTCTGGTGGATCATCGACTACAACCGCCAGAGCCTCGACAACGTCATCACCGACCGCCTCTACAGCCGCTTCGACAGCTTGTTCCTTGCCATGAAATGGCGCGTCGTGACGCTCAAGTACGGCAAGCGCCTGGAGGCCGCTTTCGCGAAGCCGGGCGGAGAGGCGCTGCGCGACTGGATCGACGACTGCCCGAACTCGCTTTACTCCGCGCTCTGCTTCCAGGGCGGTGCGGGTTGGCGCAGACATCTCGAGAGCGAGCTCGGCAAGAGCCGTGCGGTACGGGCCATCCTCGACGGCCACGACGATGACCAGCTTCACGCCCTCATGACGAATCTCGCGGGCCACGATATGGCGTCGGTGCTCGAGGCCTTCGACGCTGCTGTGGGCGATGAGCCGACCTGCTTCATCGCTTACACCATCAAAGGCTTCGGGCTGCCGTTCGCGGGCCACAAGGATAACCATGCCGGACTCATGAACCGCGAGCAGATGGGGCGCTTCAAGGCGATGATGCGCATTCCCGACGGCGCCGAGTGGGACCGCTTCGCCGGCCTCGACCTCCGGGCGGACGAGTTGCAGCGCTTCCTCAACCAAGTGCCCTTCGCGCGGCAATTCCCACGCCGGCACGAGACCGAGCCGGTCGCGGTCCCCGCCACGCTCGCGCCGCCGCACACGGCGGAGGCCTCGACCCAGGAAGGCTTCGGGCGCATCCTTAACGAGCTCGCGCGCGGCCAAAGCGAATTCGCGCGCCGCATCGTCACCCTCTCGCCGGACGTGACGGTGTCGACCAACCTCGGGCCGTGGGTGAACCGCCGCGGCGTGTTCTCGCGCGTGCGCCAAGAAGACGTGTTCAAGGAAGAGCGCGTGGTCTCGAGCCAGCGCTGGGTGCAGTCGCCCGAGGGCCAGCACATCGAGCTCGGCATCGCCGAGAACAATCTCTTCATCCTGCTGGCGGCCCTCGGCCTCTCCGGGCCCCTCTTCGGCGTGCGCCTCTTGCCCGTTGGCACGCTTTATGACCCCTTCATCATGCGTGGGCTCGACGCCTTCAACTACGCGCTATACCAGGATGCGCGCTTCATGTTGGTGGCAACGCCCTCGGGGCTTACGTTGGCGCCTGAAGGCGGGGCGCACCAATCGATTGCGACGCCGCTCATCGGCCTGGGCCTGCCCAATCTCGACTTTTTCGAGCCGGCTTACGTCGACGAGCTCGCCGAGATCATGCGTTGGGGTTTCGAGTTCATGCAGGCGCCCGACGGCCGCTCGCTCTATCTCCGTCTATCGACGCGGGCGCTCGCCCAGCCGGAGCGGAAAATCGGGCCGGAGTTGCAGGGCGCCCTCATCGCGGGCGCCTATTGGATGGTGCCGCCCGCACCTGGTGCCGAGCTCGCCATCGTCTACAGCGGTGCGGTGGCGCCCGAGGCCGCGGAGGCCCATCGCCAGCTGCTCGAGGATGTTCCAGGTGCAGGGCTGCTCGCCGTCACCTCCGCGAGCCGGCTGCATGTCGACTGGCTCGCGCGCCGGGAGACGAGCCACATTCGGCGTCTCCTCGCCCAGCTCGCGCCGGACGGCCTCCTCGTCACGGTGGTCGATGGGCATGCGGCGACGCTATCTTGGCTGGGTGCCGTTGGTCATCACCCCGTGCATCCGCTCGGCGTCGAGCATTTCGGCCAATCGGGCGACATTCCAGACCTCTACCGCGCCTACAGGCTCGACACGGACGCCATTCTTGACGCGGCTGCCGCGGCACTCGTCGAGCGGCGCGGTCGCCAGCCCGCCGGTTCCTCTTGAACCCCGTGTGCGGAGGGCTTAATAGAACCCTCCGGCGCGTTTGGCATTGACGCTGCCGCCAGGAGCAGGTAGCCAACGAGGTTCGCGCAGCGGGCGTGGCGAAACTGGCAGACGCGCCAGGTTTAGGTCCTGGTGACCGCGAGGTCGTGGGGGTTCAAATCCCTCCGCCCGCACCAGGGGCGGGAGCGGGTCGGCACTCTCGGGCGGAGCAGGCACCCGATCGCCATGCGGGGCCAGCCAGCCGGTAATTGTCGGGATTCTCTATGCAAGTAACGCAAACGGCGGTCGACGGCCTGAAGCATGAGTTCAAGGTCGTGCTCTCCGCTCAGGATATCGAGGCGAAGGTCACCGACCGATTGACCGAGCTCGGCAGCCAGGTTCGCGTGCCGGGCTTCCGTCCCGGCAAGGTGCCGCTCGCCATTCTCAAGAAGCGTTACGCCGATTCCGTGCTCGGCGAGGTGGTCGAGCGCGCGCTCGCCGACAGCTCGCAACAGGCCATCACGTCGCAGGGGCTGCGGCCCGCCTTGCGCCCCAAGATCGAGATCACCTCGTTCGAGAAGGGAAGCGACCTCGAGTACAAGCTCGCCATCGAGGTGCTGCCCAAGATCGAGCCGATGGATTTCTCCACCCTCGTGCTCGAGCGGCTGGTGGCCGAGGTGACCGGGAAGGAGGAGGAGGACGCGCTTCTGCGCCTCGCCGGCCAATACAAGAGGAGCGAGCCGGCTCCCGCCGGCCATAAGGCCGAGAAGGGCAACATCGCGGTGATCGATTTCAAGGGCATAATCGAGGACAAGGAATTCCCCGGCGGCTCGGGCGATGGTTACTACCTCGAGCTCGGCTCTGGCCAATTCGTTCCGGGCTTCGAGGAGCAGCTCGAGGGCTTGGAGGCGGGGGCGGCGAAGGCGGTCACGGTGACCTTCCCCGCGGACTATGGCGCCGAGGCCGTGCGGGGCAAGCAGGCGAGCTTCGCGGTCACCCTCAAGGAGGTGCGCCGGCCGGTCGAGAGCAAGGTGGACGAGCAGCTCGCCAAGGATCTGGGCCTCGAGAGCCTTGAGGCGTTGCGCAAGAGCGTGCGCGAGCGCCTCGCGCGGGAGTATGGCGAGCTCTCGAAGGCGCGGCTCAAGCGCGCCCTCCTCGATGCCCTCGCCGAGGCCCATCACTTTGCCGTTCCCGAGGGCATGGTCGAGGTGGAGTTCGCGCAGATTTGGCAGCAGGTCGAAGAGAGCAAGAAGCGCGGCGAGCTCGATCCCGACGAGGCGGCGAAGAGCGAGGACGAGCTCAAGGCCGATTACCGCTCGATCGCCGAGCGCCGGGTGCGACTCGGGCTGCTGCTTTCGGAAGTGGGGCAGGGACACAATATAACGATCGCGGCCGAGGAGCTGAACCGCGCGATGTTCGAGGAGGCACGGCGCTTCCCCGGACAGGAGCGGAAGGTGCTCGAGTATTTCAAGAAATCGCCGGAAGCCGTAGCACAACTGCGCGCGCCGCTCTTCGAAGGAAAGGTGGTGGACTTCATCCTGGAGCTCGCCAAGCCCAAGGAGCGCAAGGTGACGGTGGCCGAGCTCGTTCGCGAGCCCGAGGATGGGGCGGCCGAAGCTCAGGCCGCGGCCGGCAAGCCGGCCAAGAAGGCTTCCGCGCGCAAGAAGCCCGCGGGCAAGGATGCCAAGACGGCGGATTAAGGACTAGGGCGGGAGAGGCCCCGCAACCAGGAAATTGGAAGGACGGGATGCTCGATGGTTGAACGCAGCGACCCCCAAATGAACTACCTCGTCCCGATGGTGGTCGAGCAGACCAGCCGCGGGGAGCGCTCCTACGATATCTATTCGCGCCTCTTGAAGGAGCGCATCATCTTTCTGACCGGGCCGATCAATGATCTGGCCGCGAGTCTGATCTGCGCCCAGCTGCTCTTTCTCGAGTCGGAGAACCCCAGCAAGGACATTGCCTTCTACATCAATTCGCCCGGCGGCGTGGTAACCTCCGGGCTCGCGATCTACGACACCATGCAATACGTGCGGCCGCAGATCATGACGGTATGCATCGGGCAGGCGGCGAGCATGGGCTCGCTGCTGCTTGCTTCCGGCACCAAGGGCAAGCGTTATGCGCTTCCCAACGCGCGGATCATGATCCACCAGCCGTCGGGGGGGGCCCAGGGCCAGGCCACCGACATCGAGATCCAGGCGCGCGAGATCTTGAGCCTGCGCTCGCGGCTCAATCAGATCTACGTGAAGCACACCGGCCAGCCGCTTGCCGTGATCGAGCAGGCGGTCGAGCGCGACAAGTTCCTCTCGCCCGACGAAGCCAAAGAGTTCGGCCTGGTCGACCAGGTGGTGGTGAGCCGCCCGGTTCCGGCGGATGCCGACAGCACCGCACCTGCGAAATCCTGAGCCCCGCCTCCCGGCACCGCTTGAAGGCGGGCGTTGATTCGCCGGCAAGCTGGTATAATTCTTGCTACGGATGGGCCGATCGCGCGGAACCCGTGGTCGCGGCCGGCTGTCACGATTCGGCCATTTTTAGCCATTGTCCCGGGGTAGCGGCCGCGGTTAACATGAAGACGGTGCAGACGGGCGCACCCCCTTGACGGTGTTGGCATGAACAAGTCCTCCGGTGGCGATTCCAAGAATACCTTGTACTGCTCCTTCTGCGGGAAGAGTCAGCACGAGGTGCGCAAGCTCATTGCCGGGCCGACGGTCTTCATCTGCGATGAGTGCGTCGAGCTCTGCATGGACATCATCCGGGAGGAACACAAGACTACGCTGGTCCGCTCGCGCGACGGGGTGCCTACGCCGCGTGATATCCGCCTCGTGCTCGACGACTATGTGATCGGGCAGACCCACGCCAAGAAGGTGCTGTCGGTCGCCGTGCACAATCACTACAAGCGCCTCGCCCACGGCGCCAAGAACAACGACGTCGAGCTCGCCAAATCGAACATTCTGCTGGTCGGCCCCACGGGCTCGGGCAAGACGCTCTTGGCTCAGACGCTCGCCCGCATCATCGACGTTCCCTTCACCATGGCTGACGCCACGACGCTGACCGAGGCGGGGTATGTCGGCGAGGACGTCGAGAACATCATCCTCAAGCTCCTGCAGGCGGCGGACTACAACGTCGAGCGCGCCCAGCGCGGCATCGTTTACATCGACGAGGTCGACAAGATCAGCCGCAAGTCGGACAATCCCTCGATCACCCGCGATGTCTCGGGCGAAGGCGTTCAGCAGGCGCTCCTCAAGATCATGGAAGGCACCGTCGCGAGCGTGCCGCCCCAGGGCGGGCGCAAGCACCCGCAGCAGGAGTTCCTCCAGGTCGACACCACCAATATCCTCTTCATCTGCGGCGGCGCCTTTGCCGGGCTCGAGAAGATCATCGCCCAGCGCCAGCGCGGCTCCTCGATCGGCTTCGGCGCCGACGTACGTGGGCCGGAGGAGCGCCAGACCGGCGAGGTCCTGCGCGACGTCGAGCCCGAGGATCTCCTCAAGTTCGGCCTCATCCCCGAGTTCATCGGCCGGCTCCCCGTGGTTGCCACGCTTGACGATCTCGATGAGGAGTCGCTCGTCGAGATTCTGATCAAGCCGAAGAACGCGCTCATCAAGCAGTATCAGCGGCTCTTCGAGATGGAGGGCGTCAAGCTCGGCTTCACCGAGGAGGCCATGCGCTCGATTGCCAAGAAGGCGATTCTGCGCAAGACGGGCGCGCGCGGCCTGCGCTCCATCATGGAGGGCATCCTGCTCGATACCATGTTCGATCTGCCGAGTCTCGACGGGGTGGAGGAGGTGATCATCAACCGCGAGGTGGTGGACGGGCGCGCCAAGCCGCTGCACATCTACGCCGACCGGCAAAGCGACCTGGGTACAAGCGCCTAGACATTCGCGCGTTCGCGCTTCGCCGGCGGCGAACCACGAGCCGCGAAATCGGCACATTGGTCAATAGCTTATACCCGCGCTCGCCGGCTCGCGGCTGGAGCGGGGATCGGCAGCACCGGCAACGAGGCCGGCCGCTCGTGGCAGGGCGGGCGAGAGGGCGGGTTACCACTTGATCGCCGCACCCGCCGACGCCACTTAATGGGTCGCTTGCCACGACCTTCCGAGGTCACCAGCCAGGACCGGCCCTGAACGCCGGTCGATGAGGAAGAATGCTAGAGGCCCAGCGAGGCGCTGTTTATCCCGTCCTGCCGTTGCGGGACATCGTCGTCTTCCCGCACATGATCGTGCCGCTCTTCGTGGGCCGGGAAAAGTCCGTGCGGGCGCTTGAGGACGTGATGAAGGACGACAAGCAGATATTGCTTGTCGCCCAGAAGAACGCGGCACAGGACGATCCCACGACCGCTGATATCTTCTCCGTCGGCACGGTCGGAACCGTGTTGCAGCTGCTCAAGCTGCCGGACGGCACGGTCAAGGTTCTGGTCGAGGGCACCCATCGCGCGCGCATCGTCCGCTTCACGGAGAACGAGGAGTTCTTCCAGTGCAATGCGGAGATGCTGCCCGACGCCGACAGCGAGAACAAGGAGATCGAGGCGCTCTCGCGCTCCGTGGTCGGGCAGTTCGAGCAATACATCAAGCTCAACCGCAAGATCCCGCCCGAGGTCCTCGTCTCGATCAATCAGATCGACAATCCGAGCAAGCTCGCCGACACGGTCGCCTCCCACCTCTCGCTGAGGATTCCCGAGAAGCAGGAGCTCCTTGAGGCGCCGAGCGTGGCGGCGCGCCTCGAGAAGATCTACGCCTTCATGGAGGGCGAGATCGGCGTGCTCCAGGTCGAGAAGCGCATCCGCAACCGGGTCAAGCGCCAGATGGAGAAGACCCAGCGGGAGTATTACCTCAACGAGCAGCTCAAGGCGATCCAGAAGGAGCTCGGCGAGATCGAGGAGGGCCGCGACGAGGCCTCCGAGCTCGAGGAGCGCATCAAGAAGACCAAGTTCTCGAAGGAGGCGCGCGAGAAGGCGCTCGGCGAGCTCAAGAAGCTCCGCACCATGAGTCCGATGTCGGCGGAAGCCACTGTCGTGCGCAATTACCTCGACTGGCTGCTCTCGATTCCGTGGAAGAAGCCGACCAAGATCAAGAAGGACCTCAAGCTCGCCGAGAAGATCCTGAATGAGGACCATTACGGCCTCGAGAAGGTGAAGGAGCGCATCGTCGAGTACCTCGCGGTCCAGGCGCGCATGAACAAGGTCAAGGGCCCGATCCTCTGCCTCGTGGGCGCGCCCGGCGTGGGCAAGACCTCGCTCGGCCGCTCGATCGCGCGCGCGACGGGCCGCAACTTCGTGCGTATGTCCTTGGGCGGCGTGCGCGACGAGGCCGAGATCCGCGGCCACCGGCGCACCTACATCGGCTCCATGCCCGGCAAGATCATCCAGGGCATGAAGAAGGCGAAGTTCTCGAACCCGCTCTTCCTGCTCGACGAGGTCGACAAGCTGGGTGCGGACTGGCGCGGCGATCCCTCCTCGGCGCTTCTCGAGGTGCTGGACCCCGAGCAGAACAACACCTTCAACGACCATTATCTCGAGGTCGATTACGATCTCTCGGACGTGATGTTCGTGACGACCGCGAACACGCTGCGCATGCCGCAGCCGCTCCTGGACCGCATGGAGCTCATCCGCCTCCCCGGCTACACCGAGGACGAGAAGGTGGCGATCGCCCAGCGGCACCTCATCCCGAAGCAGTTGAAGGAGCACGGGCTCAAGACCGAGGAATGGTCGATCTCGGAGACGGCGCTGCGCGACATCATCCGCTACTACACGCGCGAGGCGGGCGTACGCAATCTCGAGCGCGAGATCGCCAACCTTTCGCGCAAGGCGATCAAGAAGATCCTGTCCGACGAGTGCAAGAGGGTCGAGATCACGGCGCGCAACATCGAGAAGTTCGCGGGCGTGCGCCGCTTCCGCTACGGCGAGGTGGAGACCGAGGACCTCGTCGGCATCACCACGGGCCTTGCCTGGACCGAGGTCGGCGGCGAGCTGCTCTCGATCGAGGCGGTCATGCTGCCCGGCAAGGGCAAGATGCTGACGACCGGCAAGCTCGGCGACGTGATGCAGGAATCGGTGCAGGCGGCTTCCTCATTCGTGCGCGCGCGCGCGACCCACTTCGGCATCAAGCCGACCGCGTTCGAGAAGAAGGACATCCACATCCACGTGCCCGAGGGAGCAACGCCCAAGGACGGGCCGTCGGCCGGCGTTGCGATGCTCACCTCGATCGTCTCGGTCTTGACCGGTATCCCGGTGCGCCGCGACGTGGCGATGACCGGCGAGATCACCTTGAGGGGCCGCGTGCTGCCGATCGGCGGGCTCAAGGAGAAGCTGCTCGCGGCCTTGCGCGGGGGGATCAAGACCGTGATCATCCCCAAGGAGAACGAGAAGGACCTTGCCGAGATTCCGGACAACGTCAAACGCGGCATGAGCATCATCCCCGCCGCGAGCGTCGACGACGTTCTCAAGGTGGCACTCGTGCGCGCGCCCATCCCGATCAAGTGGGACGAGGAGGCCGAACCGCAGCCGATCGCGCCACAGCCTAAGCCCGATGAGATCGGCGGCGTGGTGACGCATTAGCCGGGCTCGGGGGTCGCCTCGCGCCAATATGAGGAGGTGCGCCAACTCGCGCTGAAAGGCGCGGAAATCCGCGGAAATTTCGCCCTCTCCAATTGACGCCCGTGTCGGCGGCGACTAAGATGGCGCGAATTTCGAGCCCGCGGCTTTTATCGCTTTTTCATATCTTTCACTCCAAAAGGGGGGCCCCAGGTGAACAAGAACGATCTCGTTACTGCCGTCGCGGAGAAGACGGGCTTGTCGAAGGGCGAGGCCGAGAAGTCGGTCGATGCGGTCTTCGAGTCGATCACCCAATCCCTCAAGGGCGGTCAGGAGGTCCGTCTGGTCGGCTTCGGCACCTTCGTGGTGACGAACCGCGCCGCCTCCGAAGGCCGCAATCCGCGCACCGGCGAGAAGATCGCCATCCCGGCCTCCAAGCAGCCGAAGTTCAAGGCGGGCAAGGGCCTGAAGGACGCCGTCAACTGACGCTGCCGGCCGCCCTCAAAGCATAAATCGACGCGCGGCGGCGGCGATCGGCGTGATCGCGCTTGCGCTCCCAGGCACCTGCGCGGGCGCTTGCCCGAGGTGCCGACGGACGCCTATAAATTGGAACCTTTGGCCGTCCACGGGCGGTTAGCTCAGCGGTAGAGCACCTGCCTTACACGCAGGGTGCCGGCGGTTCGAATCCGTCACCGCCCACCAGCACCCGCCGCAGCGACGAAGCGGCGGGCCGGCCGCCGC
>Ga0074044_10001442_pt1 | contig 21455 bp, 20 predicted proteins | sample BogForMeECP23OM1_FD_94443 | JGI IMG/M metagenome (GOLD analysis project Ga0074044, IMG submission 94443) | Bog forest soil microbial communities from Calvert Island, British Columbia, Canada - Bog Forest MetaG ECP23OM1 | ecosystem: Environmental > Terrestrial > Soil > Wetlands ...
CGGGCGCCAACGCACGGCTCGGGGCCGATGCGGTTTGCTACTCCTTCATCGCAGTGGACTTGCACCACTTACTCCTTGCCGGTTTCTACCGGCGCACCAGAAATCTTGAATTCTAGATCGCCGTCGACGGCCCGGGCCACTTCCGCGGGTGACTCCCCACGGCGCGCGGAAGGTCCGGAATCCGCCCAATCCCGAAATTCAAACTGACACACTACCCGAGTGCAGGAGGCTCCTGACGCCCGTGCCCGCGCGTCGGCCGCGCTCGACGGTCGCCTCAGATGAGACTATTTTTTGGCCTCGAGTGAAGCTGAGCGAAACGATGTTTGCGTCGAGCGATGTGGCGGCGGTGTTGGGGCTTTCGGCAAAGCCCCTGGAGGCCTTTTTGCCCATCACGCTTATCTTCCGCATTGACCATGGGCTGCCGGTCAAAGCCGTCGACAAGCTCGCGCATCTGCTCGCGCCCGACAACGCGCAATTCAAGCACCGGCTTGTTCCCAAGGCAACGCTCGAACGGCGAAAGAAGACGAACAAGCTGTCGCCGGAGGAGGGGGCCCGACTGGCCCGTCTCGCCAGGGTGTGGAGCGCGGCGCGCGACGTTTGGGGCAGCGACGGGGAGGCCCGGGATTTCCTGTTCCGTCCCCACCCGATGGCGGAAGACAAACGGCCGATCGATCTGGCGATTCAGAGCGAGTTCGGGGCGGAGCTGATCCTCGACATTCTCGGCGGCCTCAAATACGGCGCGGCTGCTTGACGGCGCTTTTCCTCGACCGGACGTTGACCGCGTTCCGCATCGGCGATCCGGCAGGCGCTCATCCGATCTTCGACGCGACCGGCTCCACTCTCGGGTTTGGACATGGAAATTCATCGGGCATCGCCTGGGCAATCGCGGACCCGGACTTCAAGCAGGAGTTTAAGATTCTCGACTAGCGTGCTCTCGAGGCGGAGCGCAAAAGCGATTTTCGGGCTTCGGCCTTCCCGCCGCTTTCGTCCTGATATCTGGCTTAACAGGGAGAATCGCCTCCTGTTATCCCGCTCGACCATCGCGCGAGCAGTTCTTTCCAAGCGACTGAAATACAATAGCTTGGTGCATCAACTCGGGCAGCGGCGCGGCCCGAGCCCGCCTGTTTCCAGGGAGTAACAGGGAGATTTCCGGTTTCGCCGAAGCTGTTTGGCGGCGCCCGGCGCGAAACCCGATCGTCAAGATTTCCCCGTCTTGGTTCCTGCCTCTCACCTTGCCGTCTCACCCCACCTGGAACCACCCTCCGACCCCCGCTGCGCGATGCTCGGGGATCGCCGATTCGATCGGCCATTTGCCAGGATTGTCGGCGACGAAGGCGATATGCGCCGTGCGGCCGGGCTGGATGAGGATGGTGTCGCGCCAGTAGGGCTCCCAGCCGTCGTCCATCGAGTGCAATAACCGCGCTACATGGCCGCCGAGCCGCATCGCCTGGACGACGGCCGTCTTGTTGGCGATGGCAAAGACGGACGGCGCGCCGCGCGGAATGACGGCGGTGGGCTTCGGCGCCCAGTCGGCGAAAGCGACCCCGTTCAGCGCGAAGGGCGCGGCGCCCCCTCCGGTCACGACGAAATCGGTGCGCTTGGAGGCTTCGAGCGCGATCTCGGCCGGCAGGAGCGGGTTGGCTGTGAGGCGCGCCGAGGCCGTTCGCTCGGCGACCGGCTCGCCGTCGGCGGCGATCACGACGAACGGCTGATCCGCCGCGCCGTTCTCTCCGCGCAGAACGAAGCTGACCGCCGCATCCGCCTCACGCGGCATGTCGAAGATGAGCTCGAAGCGCGCGCCTGGCCCCATCGGGAACTGGTTTCGCAGCGGCTCGAACGGTTCGCCCGGCTGGCCGTCGACCGCCACGATAAGCGTCTTCGCGCCGTCGATGGCGACATTGGTCAGCCGCGCCGTCGCCGCGTTGCCGAGTCTCAGCCGGACGCGCGCGCCGGGGCGAGCCTTCATTTTGAGCGGCGCGGCGGCGCCGTTGGCGAAGACGAGGCCGCACCTGCGGCCGGCGCCGCGGGCGAAGGCGGGATCGGCGAAATCGTCCTTGATCTGGCCGCGCTCGTCGAGGCTCCAGTCCGACAGCACGACCGCGACGTCCTGATCGACATCGACCCTCTCGAGCTCATCGACGACGATCGGACCGAACAGGCCGCGGCCCTGCTGGCAAGCGTCGGTCGCTCCGCTATGGGGCAGGTAGAGATTGAAGCCGGAGTCGGGCGGGGCGAAGCGGAGGTCCGCGCTCGCGTTGGGGGCGAGCCGGGACCCGGTCAGGCCGCCGTACCCGGCGCTGGCGTTCGGCGTGCGGAGCCCGGAGAAGCTCAGCGCCGTCGGCTCGGCGAGCTTGTTGACGAATCTCAGCTTCAGCTCCTCGCCTTTCTCGAGCCGGAGAAGCGGCCCAGGCGTCGACCCGGCGTAGGAGAAGGTCGCGGCGGGGTCGGCCGGCGGCGGAGCGAGCGCCAGGCGCGACGGCGCGGCCTCGAACGCAACGAACCCGTCGGGCCCCGAGGCGGGGGTCTCGGCGCGGAGGGGGCCGAGGCGCCAGGCGGCCGCGGCAAAACCGCCGTGGAGCAGGGCGCGCCGGGTCAGGTTCATGATCGTCCCAATCGAAGGCCCGTCCCCGGCGAAAGACCTCCGGCGGCGCCGCGATCATCTGGAATCCCGCCTCGCGGCCGCGCGGCGCTTCGCCGTCGCGCCCTTTTTAGCCAAGCTTGGCCGTCGCGCAACCGCTCTTTTGCGTGAGCTCGGGTCTCGCGGCGGCAAGCCCGACTGGCGCCGCAATCGTTGTTTTTTCTCTGGCGTGGGTCGAACAAGCTGATATAGAGCGCGCCCGAAGCTCAAGGCGCCCGCGTTGCGGCGGCGCGCGACGCGGGCGTGGCGGAATTGGTAGACGCGCCGGATTTAGGTTCCGGTGACGAAAGTCGTGGGGGTTCGAGTCCCTCCGCCCGCACCAGTTCCGGAAGCGCCCGCGAGGACGGCCGCGAGAGCGGCTGCCGGGACAGACGGCCGGCTGAATGACGTTTTGGCGACATGAAGAAAATCGGCTAAGGGATCCCCGAGGCAGAATGACAAGGCGGACTGGACAATGCATGTGACGCAGACGCTGAGCCAGGGGCTCAAGCGGGAGTACGACATTTCTCTGCCGGCGAGCGATCTCGCGGAGAAGTTGAACGGACAGCTGGCCGACCTCAAGAGGAAGGTCCGCATCAACGGCTTCCGTCCGGGGAAGGTGCCGGTCGAACACCTGCGCAAAGTCTACGGCAAGTCGGTGATGGCCGACGTCGTCCAGGAGGCGATCGCCGACGCCAACAAGAAGATCGTCGACGAAAACAAGCTGCGCCTCGCCCGCGAGCCGAAGGTCGAACTGCCGACCGACCAGGCGGTAATCGAGGCGGCGCTCGAGGCGCGCGGCGACCTCAATTTCAAGGTCGCGCTCGAAGTGCTGCCGGTGTTCGAAGTCGGCGATTTCTCCCAGATTTCGCTAGAGCGTCTCACCGCCGGCGTCGAGGACGCGGATCTGGACGCCGCGCTCGACAGGCTCGGCGAGGACCGAAGCGTCTACAAGGACAAGCCCGAGGGCGCGAGGGCGGAAAACCATGACCGCGTGACCGTCGATTTCGACGGGACGATCAAGGGCGAACCCTTCGAGGGCGGCACGGGTCGCGACATTCAGGTGGTGTTGGGATCGAACACCTTCATTCCGGGGTTCGAGGAGCAGCTTCTCGGCGTCGCCGTCGGCGACAAGCGGACGATCCAAGCGACCTTCCCCGAGGCGTATTCCGTGCGCGCGCTCGCCGGTCAGACGGGCGACTTCGAGGTGACGGTGAAGGCGGTGGCCGAGCGGGAGCCGCTCGCGATCGACGACGAGTTCGCGAAAGGGCTCGGCTTCGAAAGCCTCGAAGGGCTCAAAGAGATGATCCTCACGCGGATCGCGTCCGACTTCGCCCGCGCCTCGCGTGAAAAGCTGAAGCGCCAACTGCTCGACAAGCTCGACGCGCTTTACTCCTTCGAGCTGCCGGAGGGGCTGGTCAACCAGGAATTCGACTCGATCTGGGCGCAGGTCATGCGCGAGCAGGCGGCCTCGAACCGCAGCTTCGCCGACGAGAACACGACGGAGGAGGCGGCGCGAGTCGAATACCGCAAGATCGCCGAACGACGGGTCCGTCTCGGCCTTCTGCTGGCAGAAGTCGGCACGAAGGCGGACGTCAAGGTGTCGGACGAAGAGATGACCCAGGCGCTGATCGCGCGAGCCCGCTCGTTCCCCGGTCAGGAAAAGCAGGTGTGGGACTTCTACCGCAACAATCAGCAGGCGCTCGCCGAGCTGCGCGCCCCGATCTACGAGGAGAAGGTCGTCGACCACATCATCGCGCTCGCCAAGGTCGAGGACCGCAAGGTGAGCAAGGACGAGCTTCTGAAGCCGGTCGACGACGAGCTGCCGACGCCGACTGCCGCGGCCGAGCCGCCGGCGGCCACCGTCGAAGCGGAGCAGCCGTCGACCTGATTTGAGGAGCGTGTCGGGGAGGCGGACGCCTCGGCGACTTCCGCCCCTTTTCGGGACGGCGGCGGGCGCCTATGTTGAGGGGGCGTCCGCCGGACAACCTTCGGGAATGCGGTCAATCCTCGCGAAAGAAAGAGCCAATGCGCGATCCGATCGATTACTACTATAACAACCTCGTGCCGATCGTGATCGAGCAGTCGGCGCGCGGCGAGCGCTCGTTCGACATCTTTTCGCGCCTGCTGCGCGAGCGAATCATTTTCATGATCGGGCCGGTCGAGGACATCTCAGCTTCGCTGGTCGTGGCGCAGCTCCTCTTCCTCGAGGCGGACAATCCGAAAAAAGACATCGCGCTCTATATCAATTCCCCGGGCGGCGTCGTGACCGCCGGCCTGTCGATCTACGATACGATGCAGTTTATTCGTCCCAAAGTGACGACGATGTGCATCGGGCAGGCGGCCTCGATGGGCTCGCTCCTGCTCGCCGCCGGCGGGAAGGGCAACCGTTTCGCCCTTCCCAATTCCCGCATCATGGTTCACCAGCCGTCGGGCGGCTTCCAGGGCCAGGCCTCCGACATCCAGCGCCACGCCGAGGACATCCTCAAGGTGAAGCGCCGCCTCAACGAGATCTACGTCCACCACACCGGCCAGTCCTACGAAGCCATTGAAAGGACACTGGATCGCGATCATTTCATGTCGGCGGAAGAGGCCAAGGCGTTCGGCATCGTGGACGAGGTGACGACGAAACGCGCGCTCGAGCCCGAAGAGGCGAAAGTGCCGGCCTGACGGCGCCGGACGCGACCCTGGCGTGAATCTTGCGTCGTTCTGCCGCAATCAATTTTCCCGGGCGGACTTGATTTTGCTCGGAGTTTGATGGTTGCTTGTCGAATCCTGTCGAATCCTGCGTCGAGTGCAACGGCGGGGGTTGTTAACAAATTCGCGGCGGACGCGAGATCGAAGGCTACGTTTCGTTAGGTTGGTTTGTTTAGGCTGGGCGGTCGGTGGACGACAAGCGGCCTGATTGGAGAAAGACGATGGCCAAGGCCGACGGCGACGCCAAGAACACGCTCTATTGCTCCTTCTGCGGCAAGAGCCAGCATGAAGTGCGCAAGCTCATCGCCGGGCCGACCGTGTTCATCTGCGACGAATGCGTCGAATTGTGCATGGACATCATCCGCGAGGAGAGCAAGACCGCGCTCGTCAAGAGCAAGGACGGCATCCCGACCCCGCGCGAGATCTGCAAGGTGCTCGATGATTATGTGATCGGCCAGCCCCAGGCCAAGCGGGTCCTGTCGGTGGCGGTGCACAACCACTACAAGCGGCTCAATCACGCGAGCAAGCACGGCGACGTCGAACTGGCGAAGTCGAACATCCTGCTGATCGGCCCGACCGGCTCCGGCAAGACCCTGCTCGCCCAGACGCTCGCGCGCATCCTCGACGTGCCCTTCACCATGGCCGACGCGACCACGCTCACCGAAGCGGGCTACGTCGGCGAAGACGTCGAGAACATCATCCTCAAGCTGCTGCAGGCTTCCGACTACAACGTCGAGCGGGCCCAGCGCGGCATCGTCTATATCGACGAGATCGACAAGATCAGCCGCAAGTCGGACAATCCGTCGATCACGCGCGACGTGTCGGGCGAGGGCGTGCAGCAGGCGCTGCTCAAGATCATGGAAGGCACGATCGCCAGCGTGCCGCCGCAGGGCGGGCGCAAGCACCCGCAGCAGGAGTTCCTGCAGGTCGACACGACCAACATCCTGTTCGTCTGCGGCGGCGCCTTCTCCGGCCTCGAGCGCATCATCTCGGCCCGCGGCAAGGGGACCTCGATCGGTTTCGCCGCCAAGGTGCAGGCGCCCGACGACCGGCGCACTGGCGAAGTGTTCCGCGAGGTGGAGCCAGAGGATCTGTTGAAGTTCGGCCTCATTCCCGAATTCGTCGGCCGGCTGCCGGTCATCGCCACGCTCGAAGACCTCGACGAGGAGGCGCTGAAGAAGATCCTGACCGAGCCGAAGAACGCGCTGGTCAAGCAGTATCAGCGCCTGTTCGAGATGGAGAACACCGACCTCACTATCCAGGACGAGGCGCTGAACGTCGTCGCCAAGAAGGCGATCGAGCGGCGCACCGGCGCGCGCGGCCTGCGCTCGATTATGGAGGGCATTCTGCTCGACACGATGTTCGAGCTGCCGGGCCTCGACGGGGTGGAGCAGGTGGTCATCGGACCCGAGGTCGTCGAGGGCAAGGCGCGTCCGCTCTACATCTACGCCGAGCGCGCCGAGCGGGCGGGTTGAGGCGGATTTTTCAGGCGGCTTGAAAGTATCGGGCAAGGGGCCCATCTTCTCGGTCTAATGACGTTCGATTCCGTCGCCGCGGCATGAAGATTGCGTCGCCGGGATCGTTGTGATCTCATCCGGGCCATCGGACGGAGGGGGTGCATAGGCGACAGGCGCAGCTGCTGAAATCAGAGCCGCCTCGTCCGCGGGCGTCGTCAATGCGAACGAGGAGGCCGGCCTTGACCCGGCTTCCGAACAAGGACAGCCATGACCAGCCAACGTAAAACCGTCGCTCCGGGCACCCTCGATGTGTATCCGGTCCTGCCGCTGCGCGACATTGTGGTGTTTCCGCACATGATCGTGCCGCTGTTCGTCGGACGCGAGAAGTCGATTCGCGCGCTCGAAGAGGTGATGAGGTCCGAGAAGCCGATTCTGCTCGCGACGCAGAAGAACGCGGCGGACGACGATCCGGCCCCCGAGGCCATTTTTTCCGCCGGCACGCTGGCGAGCGTCCTGCAGCTCCTGAAGCTGCCCGACGGCACGGTGAAGGTGCTGGTCGAAGGCGCGACGCGGGCGGAAGTGACGCGCTACATGGCCGGAGAGAACTACTTCCAGGCCGAGGCCGTGGCGGTCGCCGACGACCCGATCGACAAGATCGAGGCGGAGGCGCTGTCGCGCTCGGTCGTTTCCGAGTTCGAGAGCTACGTGAAGCTCAACAAGAAGATCTCGCCCGAGGTGGTGAGCGCGGTCAATCAGATCGACGACTACGGCAAGCTCGCCGACACGATCGCCTCGCATCTGGCGATCAAGCTCGCCGACAAGCAGGCCATCCTCGAGATGCGCTCGATCGGCAAGCGCTTCGAGAAGTGCCTCGCCTTGATGGAAAGCGAGATCTCGGTCCTGCAGGTGGAGAAGCGCATTCGCACGCGCGTCAAGCGCCAGATGGAGAAGACCCAGCGCGAGTACTACCTCAACGAGCAGATGAAGGCGATCCAGAAGGAGCTCGGCGACGAAGAGGGCAAGGACGAGATGTCCGAGCTCGAAGAGCGCATCAAGTCGATCAAGCTCACTAAGGAAGCGCGCGAGAAGGCGCTCGGCGAAGTGAAGAAGCTGAGGCAGATGGCGCCGATGTCGGCCGAGGCCACCGTCGTGCGCAACTATCTCGACTGGCTGTTGTCGATCCCGTGGCAGCGGCGCTCGAAGATCAAGAAGGATCTTCCGGCCGCGCAGGCGATCCTCGACGCCGATCACTTCGGCCTCGACAAGGTCAAGGAGCGGATCGTCGAATATCTCGCCGTCCAGCAGCGCGCCAACAAGCTGACGGGCCCGATCCTCTGCCTCGTCGGACCGCCGGGCGTCGGCAAGACGTCGCTCGGCAAGTCGATCGCCAGGGCGACCGGACGCGAGTTCGTCCGCATGTCGCTCGGCGGCGTGCGCGATGAAGCGGAGATCCGCGGCCACCGGCGGACCTACATAGGCTCGATGCCCGGCAAGGTCATCCAGTCGATGCGCAAGGCCAAGACCTCAAATCCGCTCTTCCTGCTCGACGAGGTCGATAAGATGGGCATGGATTTCCGCGGCGATCCGTCGTCGGCTTTGCTCGAAGTCCTCGACCCCGAGCAGAATGCGACGTTCAACGACCATTACCTCGAGGTCGATTACGATCTCTCCGCTGTGATGTTCGTCACCACGGCCAACACGCTCAACATTCCGCCGCCGCTGATGGACCGCATGGAGATCATCCGCATCGCCGGCTACACGGAAGACGAGAAGCTGGAGATCGCCAAGCGCCATCTCTTGCCGAACTCGATGGCCAAGCACGGCCTCGACGCCAGCGAATGGGAGGTCCAGGACAGCGGCCTCTCGGAGCTCATCCGGCGCTATACGCGTGAGGCGGGCGTGCGCAATCTCGAGCGCGAGATCTCGAACCTCGCCCGCAAGGCGGTGAAGGAGATCCTGACGAGCAAGAAGAAGAAGATCGTCGTCGCCGCGGAGAACGTCGCCGAATTCCTCGGCCCGCCGAAGTTCCGCTTCGGCGAGATTGAGGCCGACGACCAGGTCGGGCTCGTGACGGGTCTCGCCTGGACCGAGGTCGGCGGCGAACTCCTGACGATCGAGGGCGTCATGATGCCCGGCAAGGGGCGCATGACAGTGACCGGCAACCTGAGGGACGTGATGAAGGAGTCGATCTCCGCCGCGGCGTCCTACGTGCGCTCGCGCGCGGTCGATTTCGGCATCGAGCCGCCCCTGTTCGACAAGCGCGACATCCACGTGCACGTTCCCGAGGGCGCGACGCCAAAGGACGGGCCGTCGGCGGGCGTCGGGATGGCGACGGTCATCGTGTCGATGCTGACGGGCATCCCCGTGCGGCGCGACATCGCCATGACCGGCGAGATCACGCTGCGCGGCCGCGTGCTGCCGATCGGCGGCCTGAAGGAGAAGCTGCTTGCGGCGTTGCGCGGCGGCATCAAGAAGGTCCTGATTCCGGAAGAGAACGTGAAGGATCTCGTCGAGATCCCGAACTCGGTGAAATCCGGCCTCGAGATCGTTCCGGTCTCTCGCATGGAGGAAGTGCTCGCCCACGCGCTCACGCGCCAGCCTGAGCCGATCGTGTGGGAGGAGGAAGTCGCCTCGGTCGCGCCGCCCAGCCCTCCGCCGGAGGACGCCGGTCAGGGCCTGATCCCCCACTGACGGCGGCGCGGGCTCTCCGGCGTCAACCCGACTAAACGCCGCGAATCCTCTGGGATTAGCGGCTTTTTTTCGTCGGCCACCCGGATTCGCCCGGAAAACGTAACTTTTTTTGGGATCGGTCCCCGCAGACGCTTGCGTTCCCTCGGCGAAACGGAGAGCAATGTGGCCAACTCCGCCGTCGATTCGCGCGGCAAGCGGCGCTTGCGGGCGGGGCGGACGTGAGAGCGCGGCTCGAGAAGGCCGCGTGAAGAGGACGGCGCCGAAAAAAGGACGCCGCGTTCGAACGGAGAGGCCAGAATGAACAAGCTTGAACTCGTCGAGCACATCGCGACGGAAGCGGATTTGACTAAGGTGAGCGCTGCCGCGGCGCTTGAGGCGATGCTTGAAGGCATCGAGAAGACTCTGAAGACGGGAGAGGAGGTCCGTCTCGTCGGGTTCGGCACCTTCTCGGTGCGCGAGCGCGCCGCCGGCAAGGGGCGCAATCCCGCGACCGGAAAGGAAATCAAGATCTCCGCCTCGAGAAACGCCCGATTCAAGCCCGGCGCGAAGCTCAAAGAGGGCCTCAACAAGAAGTCGGGCAAGAAGTAACCTGAAATCCGCGCGGCGGCTCGATTCTTCGCGGGTTTGCGAGGAAGAGACCGCCGCGGCGAGACCTATTGCTGCGAGCCGTGCGGTCTGCCGACCGGCCCTCCAGCCCTCTCATCCGTACCGCGAAGGCGCCCCGCGACGGAACGCTGCGAGCCTAGCTCTTTTTTTTCGCCCAATGAAGCGAGCACGCTTGTCGGAGCGCGCGCAAGCCTGTAGTGAAGGCTCGTCAGGCAATCAGTTAGGGCGGTTATCTCAGTTGGTAGAGCATCTTACGGGGCGGTTGGGTCAGTTAGCAGAGCATCTTACGGGGCGGTCGGGTCAGTTGGCAGAGCATCTGGCGGGGCGGTTAGCTCAGTTGGTAGAGCATCTCGTTTACACCGAGAGGGTCGGCGGTTCGAGTCCGTCACTGCCCACCATCCGGCGTGTCGCGTTCGGCTCGATCCTTGCGTTTTCCGCGCTCTTCGGCCCGACCGCGGCGTTGGCAGATCCCGGCTCGATGACGTTTCGCGTCCAGCCGCTGGAGACCAGCGCCTGCGGTGCGCGCTGCCCGCATGTGATCGTCGCCGACGGCGTGATCGAGACGGGCACGCCGCAGGCGTTCGTCGACTTCCTCAAATCCGACGTGGACGACAAGGCGCTGCGTCGAGTGGTGTTCATAAATTCGCGCGGCGGCAACGTCGCCGCTTCGATGATGTTTGGCCGCATCCTGCGGGAGCTGCGGGCCGCCAGCGTCATCGGACGGTTCGATTCGGGGCGGGAGGCGGGTCCTTACGCCGGCGAATGCCTGTCCGCCTGCATCTACGCCATGATGGGCGCGGTGCGCCGCGTTGCGCCGCCAGGCAGCGAGGTGGCGCTCCACCGCATGTCGATCGTCGAGAGCGAGGGCGGCGGATGGGGCGCCCCGCCGCGCGTGATGCGCAGTTTCGCCGACGCGCCAATGGTCGCCACGCTCGCCAAGTACGCGAGCCGGATGGGCGTCAACCCCGCGTTGGTGCGGGCGGCGGAATCGCTGCCGCCGGACACCGTGCACGTCCTCACCCGCGAGGAGATGCGCCGCTGGTCGTTCGCGACGAGCCAGTTTTAGGCGCTTTGCCGCCGATCGCATGCGCGCCTTGACTTGCGTGCGCCGCTGGCTTATCCGGCGCACGCCCTTCGCGGGGGAGTAGCTCAGTTGGTTAGAGCGCCGGCCTGTCACGCCGGAGGTCGCGGGTTCAAGTCCCGTCTCTCTCGCCATTTCCCCGCCAAGAGAATGTCGGAGCGCCCGCTTCGCGCCGCTTGCGAACGCATGCAAGCAAGCGTGAATCGAAGCGTTTCGCCTTGCGTGCTGCGCTGCACTGCGATAGGCGTTCGACCGCAGGAGGGAGCTGCGTCGACATGACGCCGCGCTCCCTTGCGCCCGATCGTTCCACTCGCGCGAGCCAGGCCGATGCCGAGCCTCATCTCCGACTATCTCCCACTGGTTGTGTTCGTCATCCTGGCGACGCTCATTACGGGTGGCCTGCTGGTCGCTCCTTTCCTCGTCGCCTTCAAGGCGCCGGACGCCGAAAAACTGTCGCCTTACGAATGCGGGTTCGATCCGTTCGACGATGCGCGCATGCGGTTTGACGCGCGTTTCTACCTGGTCTCGCTGCTGTTCATCATCTTCGATCTCGAGGTCGCGTTCCTGTTTCCGTGGGCGATCGTCTTCCACAACCTTGGCGCGCTCGGCTTCTGGTCGATGATAATCTTCCTTGGTGTGCTGACCATAGGATTCGTTTACGAATGGAACAAGGGAGCGCTGGAATGGGATTGACCTCCAGTCCGATCGTCGCGCCCGCGGCAAAGGGCCTCGTCCACCCCGCGACCGGCAAGCCGCTCGGCGCCGACGACGCCTATTTCGGCTCGATCAACGACGAACTCGCCGACAAGGGCTTTCTCGTCACCACGACCGATGAGCTCATCCAGTGGGCGCGCACCGGCTCGCTGATGTGGATGACCTTCGGCCTCGCCTGCTGCGCGGTCGAGATGATGCAGCTCTCCATGCCGCGCTACGACGTCGAGCGGTTCGGTTTCGCTCCCCGCGGCAGCCCGCGCCAGTCGGACGTGATGATCGTCGCTGGCACGCTGTGCAACAAAATGGCGCCGGCGCTGCGCAAGGTCTACGACCAGATGCCGGAGCCGCGCTACGTCATCTCAATGGGCTCATGCGCCAACGGCGGCGGCTACTATCACTACTCCTATTCGGTCGTGCGCGGCTGCGACCGCATCGTGCCGGTCGACATCTACGTTCCGGGCTGCCCGCCGACCGCCGAAGCGCTGCTCTACGGCGTCCTGATGTTGCAGAAGAAGATCCGGCGCACCGGGACGATTGAACGCTGAGCCGCCGCTCGCAAGGAAGACGCATCGAATGGACGACCTGCTGCAGACGATCGGCGAGAAAGTCGCCGCCGCGATGCCGGGCGCGGTGCTCGGCTCGACCTTCGCCTTCGGCGAGCTGACCCTGACGATCGACCCGAGTCGGGTCGTCGACGTGCTCAAGTTCCTGCGCGACGACCCGGCGGGGCAGTTCGTCTCGATCATCGACATCTCGGGCGCCGATTATCCCGAGCGCGAGAAACGGTTCGACGTCGTCTATCATCTGTTGTCGCCGAAGCTGAACCGGCGCATTCGCGTGAAAGTGATGACGGACGAGGAGACGCCGATCGCGAGCGCGACGGCCGTCTGGCCGGGTGCTGACTGGTACGAGCGCGAGGTCTACGACTTGTTCGGGGTGCTCTTCGAGGGCCATCCGGATTTGAGGCGCATCCTCACCGACTACGGCTTCGACGGGCATCCATTGCGCAAGGACTTTCCGATGACTGGCTTCGTCGAACTCCGCTACGACGACCAGGAGAAGCGGGTGCGCTACGAACCAGTGCAGCTGAGCCAGGAATTCCGTCAGTTCGACTTCCTCAGTCCGTGGGAAGGTCCGCCGTTGCCGGGGGATGAGAAGGCGAATTCGTGAGTAGCGAATAGGGAGTGGCGAATAGCGAATGGAGCGAGCGACTGGGCAGCCTCGACATCAAGTCCTACCGCGACTTGCGGGTGTGGCAGGAAGCGATGGTGGTTGCAGCTGAATGCTACGTTTTGACGAAAGGCTTTCCGCGGGAAGAAGCTTACGGAATGACCGCTCAAGTTCGACGCGCGGCGGCGTCAATTGCCGCGAACATCGCGGAGGAGCACGGCAGGGAAACAAAAGGTTCGTTCGTGCAGTTTCTGAGGATGTCGCAAGGGCAGCTGAAAGAATTGGAGACGCATTTGCTGCTGGCAGGAAGAGTGGGGATCTCGGAGCCGTCGTCGGTGGAGACGATTCTCGACCGCTGCGAGGCGCTGGGCAAGATGCTGCGTCGGCTTATTCGATCGCTTCAGAACAAGCCTTTCCGATCGGAAGAAAGGCCAGGGCTATGACCAATTCGCTATTCGCCACCTCACCATTCGCGACCACGGCCTCGCGAACATACACGCAGAGCCGCCCAATGACCGACCAGAACCTCCGCAACTTCTCGATCAACTTCGGGCCCCAGCATCCGGCGGCGCACGGCGTGCTGCGGCTCGTGCTCGAGCTCGACGGGGAAGTGGTCGAACGCGTCGATCCGCATATCGGCCTCCTGCATCGCGGCACCGAGAAGCTCATGGAGGCGCGCACCTATCTGCAGAACGTGCCCTATCTCGACCGGCTCGACTATGTTGCGCCGATGAACCAGGAGCACGCCTATGCGCTCGCGGTCGAGCGGCTGCTCGGCATCACGATTCCCCGCCGCGCGCAGCTCATCCGTGTGCTCTATTGCGAGATCGGCCGCCTTTTGTCGCATCTCCTCCAGATCACCACGCAAGCGAACGACGTCGGCGCGATGACCCCGATTCTCTGGGGGTTCGAGGAGCGCGAGAAGCTGATGGTGTTCTACGAGCGCGCGAGCGGCTCGCGCATGCACGCGGCCTACTTCCGGCCGGGCGGGGTGCACGAGGACCTGCCGCCGAAGCTGATCGACGACATCTACGCCTTCTGCGATCCGTTCCTGAAAGTCTGCGACGACATGGAGACGCTGCTGACCGGCAACCGCATCTTCAAGCAGCGCAACGTCGACATCGGCGTGGTTAAGCTCGCCGACGCCTGGGCCTGGGGCTTCTCCGGCGTCATGGTGCGCGGCTCCGGCGCTCCGTGGGACCTGCGCAAGGCGCAGCCCTACGAGTGCTACGAGGAAATGGAGTTCGACATCCCGGTCGGCAAGAACGGCGACTGCTACGACCGCTATCTCATCCGCATGGAGGAGATGCGCCAGTCGACCAACATCATGAAGAAGTGCTGCGAGAAGCTGCAGTCCGCCAGCGGCGCGGGGCCGGTGACGATCGACGACGGCAAGATCGTGCCGCCGAAGCGCCACGTCATGAAGACGTCGATGGAGGCGCTCATCCATCATTTCAAGCTTTACACCGAGGGCTACAAGGTCCCGCCGGGCCAGGTCTACGCGGCGGTCGAGGCGCCGAAGGGCGAATTCGGCGTCTATCTGGTGTCCGACGGCTCCAACAGGCCCTATCGAGTCAAACTTCGCGCGCCCAGCTTCGCCCATCTGCAGGCGATGGATTTCCTCTGCCGCAAGCACATGCTCGCCGACGTCAGCGCCATCCTCGGCTCGATCGACATCGTGTTCGGGGAGGTCGACCGGTGACCGTGCTCGAATCGCTGAAGAACCGCGCTGGCCTCATCGTCTCCGGGGCCGCACCGTTCATCGTCGTCATCGGCGGCATGCGCCTTGCTTCCGGAGAGCCGCTGGTTCAGCCGCAGACTGACGTCGGGATCGTGGTCGGCGTCGCGATGGTGGCTCTGTTCTTCGTCATCAACGACACGCGAGGCGCGCGATGAGACTTTGCAGCGCGCCGGACCCTCATCCGGCCGCCCTCCGCCGGCCACCTTCTCCCACGAGCGGGAGAAGGGATTCTCCCCCTCTCCCGCTCGTGGGAGAGGGCTGGGGTGAGGGGAAGCCATTTTCCAGCTTGAGGACCTACCAGCCGATGTCCGTCCGCCGACTCGCCGAAAAGCAACCCGAAAGCTTCGAATTCACCCCCGAGAACAAGGCTTGGGCGGCGAAGGAGATCGCCAAATATCCGCCCGGCCGGCAGGCCTCGGCGGTGCTCGCTCTCCTGTGGCGCGCCCAGAAGCAGAACGGCTACTGGCTGTCGAAGCCCGCGATCGAAAAGATCGCTCAAATCCTCGAAATGCCGAACATCCGCGCGCTTGAGATCGCGACCTTCTACACGATGTTCAATCTCGAGCCGGTCGGCCGGCATTACGTCCAGGTCTGCGGCACGACGCCCTGCGCGCTGCGCGGCGCGGAAGAGATCAAGGCGGTCCTGCGCAAACGGGTCGGCGAACCGGGGAATGTCACGCCTGACGGCATGTTTTCCTGGAACGAGGTCGAGTGCCTTGGCGCGTGCTGCAATGCGCCGATGGTGCAGATCAACGATGATTACTACGAGGACCTGACGCCGGAGAATTTCGCCAAGCTGCTCGACGATCTGGCCGCCGCCCGCCCGGTCAAGAGAGGATCGCAGATCGGGCGCGTCTCGTCCGAGCCGGTTGGGGGCCTCACGGCGCTGACGACGCTCTACGGCGCCGATGGGCGCAGCGGCCCTGCGAGCAAGGCTGCCCCGCCCGCCAACGATCAAGAGCCGGCCCCGGCCGCGCATCTCGACAAGGCTGCCGCGAAAGCACGTGCGGCGGCGGAAGAGGCGCACATCAATGAGGCGCTCGCCAAGCTGCCGGCGGACGCCAGCCCCGAACAGAAGGCCAAGGCCGTCGCGCAGGCGGCCAACCTCGCGCGCGGCGGAACGGGTCCGAAGGACCGCGCGCAGGCGCCTCAAGACGTGAAGACGGGACACTGAAGCGATGCTCGAGGACAAGGATCGCATCTTCACCAACCTCTACGGGTTCGGCGACCGGAGCCTCGCGGGCGCGAAGGCGCGCGGAAACTGGGACGGGACGAAAGCGATCATCGACAAGGGGCGCGACTGGATCGTCTCAGAGATGAAGGCCTCGGGTTTGCGGGGACGCGGCGGCGCGGGCTTCCCCACCGGCCTCAAATGGTCGTTCATGCCGAAGAATGTCGATCCCAAGCGCCCGCACTATCTGATCATCAACGCCGACGAATCCGAGCCCGGCACCTGCAAGGACCGGGAGGTCATGCGCAGCGATCCGCACACGCTGGTCGAAGGTGCGCTGCTCGCCTCCTTCGCCATGGGCGCGCACGTCTCCTACATCTACGTGCGCGGGGAATTCATTCTCGAGCGCGAGCACCTGCAGGCGGCGGTCGACCAGGCGTACGAAGCCAAACTGATCGGCAAGGACAACGTCCACGGCTGGCCGTTCGACCTCCACATCCATCACGGGGCAGGCGCCTACATCTGCGGCGAAGAGACCGCATTGCTCGAGTCCCTCGAGGGCAAGAAGGGCATGCCGCGAATGAAGCCGCCGTTCCCCGCGGGCGTCGGCCTTTACGGCTGCCCGACGACGGTCAACAACGTCGAGTCGATCGCGTCAGCCCCCACAATCCTTCGCCGCGGCGCGTCGTGGTTCTTGGGCTTTGGCGCGCCCAACAATTCCGGAACGAAGCTCTTCTGCATTTCCGGGCACGTCAACAACCCCTGCAACGTCGAAGAGGCGATGTCGATCCCATTCCGCGAGCTGATCGACAAGCACGCCGGCGGCATTCGCGGCGGCTGGGACAATCTGCTCGCCGTCATCCCGGGCGGCTCGTCGGTCCGCCTGGTTCCCGCCGCGCAGATCATCGACTGCCCGATGGATTTCGACTCGCTCGCCAAGCTCCGCTCGGGCCTCGGCACCGCAGCCGCGATCGTGATGGACAAGTCGACTGACATCGTGCGCGCGATAGCGCGGATCTCCTATTTCTACAAGCACGAGAGCTGCGGCCAGTGCACGCCCTGCCGCGAGGGCGCTGGCTGGATGTGGCGGGTCCTGACCCGCATGGCCGAGGGCCGTGCGCAGAAGCGCGAGATCGACATGCTGCTCGACGTGACGAAGCAGATCGAGGGCCACACGATCTGCGCGCTCGGCGACGCGGCCGCCTGGCCGGTGCAGGGCCTCATCGCCCACTTCCGGCCGGAGATCGAGCGGCGCATCGACCTATATTCGGCGAACCCGCACATCGAGCCTGTGCGCGTCGCGGCGGAGTAGGAGCATGTCCGAGGGCCACATTGCCCAGCTCAACATCGGCCGGCCAATTCACGCGCTCGATGACCCGCGCATGGCCGGCTTCATGCAGAACCTAGACCGCGTCAACGCGATCGCCGAGCGCAGTCCCGGGTTCGTCTGGCGGCTGAAGGACGAAAGCAACAACGCGACGGCGCTGAGGCCGTTCGACGATCCGAACATGCTGGTCAACATGTCCGTCTGGGAGAGCGTCGAAACCCTCGAGCGTTTCGTCTGGGCGACGGCGCACAAGCAGTTCTACAATCGTAAAGGAGGCTGGTTCGAGAAGCTCGCCGAGCCGCATTTCGTCATGTGGCCGATTCCGGCGGGGCATATCCCGGACCTCGGCGAGGCCAACGAAAGGCTCGAATGCCTGAGGAGGCACGGCGACGGCGATTTCGCGTTCGGCTGGGGCCACCTGCCGCATATCAAGCTATGGATGGGTCAGAAATGCGGGTGAGCGGGCGGAACGGACCGACGTCATGAAGATCGAAAGCGAGAAGCATCGGATGGACGTCCGTCACGCCGACCTTTCCGGGTCGCGCTTCGACGACGTCAATCTCTCGGGGTGCGACTTTCATAACGTCAACATGTCGGGATGCTCGTTCGACGACCTCAATATGTCGGGCTGGCGGGTTCGCAACGTCAATCTCGCCGGTTTGAGGATCGAGACGGCGAACCTCGCCGGCGCGTCGATCGTCGCTGGCCGGCTCGAGGGCGCAACAATCGACGGGATTGCCGTCACCGATCTGCTCGCCTATTGGCAGGCCGGCCACGGGGCGAATGGCGCATGAGCAAGATCATCATCGACGGCGAGGAAATCGACGTTCCGGCCGAATACACGCTTCTGCAGGCCTGCGAAGCCGCCGGCGCGGAAATTCCGCGCTTCTGCTTCCACGAGCGGCTGTCGATCCCCGGCAACTGCCGCATGTGCCTGGTCGAGGTGAAGGGCGGCCCGCCGAAGCCGTCGGCCTCCTGCGCCCTCGCGGTGAAAGACCTCCGTCCCGGCCCGAACGGCGAGCCGCCGGTCGTCGAGACCAATTCGCCGATGGTGCGCAAGGCGCGCCGGGGGGCGCTGGAGTTCCTGCTTATCAACCATCCGCTCGACTGCCCGATCTGCGACCAGGGCGGCGAATGCGACCTGCAGGACGAGACAATGGCCTACGGCGCCGATTCCTCGCGCTTTTCCGAGAACAAGCGCGCGGTCGAGGACAAATACCTCGGCCCGCTCGTCAAGACCTCGATGAACCGCTGCATCCAGTGCACGCGCTGCGTGCGCTTCGCCACCGAGGTCGCGGGAGTACCCGAACTCGGCGCGATCGGGCGCGGCGAGGACATGGAGATCACGTCCTATCTCGAGCACGCGATGACCTCGGAATTGCAGGCCAACGTGATAGACCTCTGCCCGGTCGGTGCGCTGACCTCGAAGCCGACCGCGTTCCATGCCCGTTCGTGGGAATTCGCCCACACCGAGTCGGTCGACGTCATGGATGCGCTCGGGTCGGCGATCCGCATCGACTCGCGCGGCCGCGAAGTCGTGCGCATTCTTCCGCGCATCAACGACGCGATCAACGAGGAGTGGATTTCCGACAAGACGCGCTACGTCTGCGACGGCCTGAAGGTGCAACGCCTCGACCGCGTTTACGTGCGCTCGGGCGGGAAGCTGAGGCCGGCGAGCTGGCGGGAGGCGTTCGACGCGATCGCCGCCAAGGTGAAGACGGCGCCGCCTTCCAGGATCGGCGCGATCGTCGGGGATCTGGCGGCGGTCGAGGAGATGTTCGCCCTGAAGGGGCTCATCGGCAAGCTCGGCTCGCCGAACATCGATTGCCGCCAGGATGGTTCGAAGCTCCACCCGAAATTCGGCCGCGCGTCCTATCTGTTCAATTCGACCATCGCCGGCATCGACCGGGCGGACGCCATCTTCGTGATCGCCTCCAATCCTCGCCGCGAGGCGACGGTGCTCAACGCGCGCATCCGCAAGCGCTGGCTGAAGGGGGGCGTGCTGATGGGCCTCATCGGCGAGCGGGCCGATCTGACCTACAAGTATAATTACCTCGGCGCGGGCCCGGAGACGCTCGCCCAGGTGGCCGAGAAGCCGCCGGCGGGCGCGACGAAGCCGATGTTCATCGTCGGCGCGGCGGCCTTCGCAAGGCCCGACGGCGCGGCGGTGCTGGCGAGCCTCGCCAAGGCCGCGCTCGCAGCCGGCGTGGTCAAGGACGGCTGGAACGGCTTCAACGTGCTGCACAACGCCGCTTCGCGCGTCGGCGGCCTCGATCTCGACCTGGTCCCGGGCGACGGCGGCCTCGACGCGCGATCCATGACGAAGGCGGGCGCGCTCGACGTGCTCTTCAATCTCGGCGCGGACGAGATCGAAATCGAGCCCGGCGCCTTCGTCGTCTATATCGGCACGCACGGCGACCGCGGCGCGCAGCGCGCCGACGTGATCCTGCCGGGCGCGGCCTACACCGAGAAGGGCGGCATCTTCGTGAATACCGAAGGCAGGCCGCAGTTCGCCGATCGCGCGGAGTTCCCGCCGGGCGACGCGCGCGAAGACTGGTCGATCCTGCGCGCGCTTTCCGACTCGCTCGGAGCGCGACTCCCGTACGATTCGCTGTCGCAATTGCGCGCGACGCTCGCCGCCGCATATCCCCACCTCGTGCGGTTCGACGAGATCGAGCCGGCGGATCCTGCGGCGATCGTCGGCTTGTCGGCGGTGGTTGGGACGGCCGACAAGACCCCGTTCGCCAGCGCAATTCACGACTTCTACCTCACCAACCCGATCGCGCGCGCCTCGCGCACCATGGCCGAGTGTTCGGCCCTGGCTGAGGCCCACGCGCGCCAAGCGGCGGAATAGGCCACGATGAGCAGCGCTTCTCCTTCCCGCCGCCCAGATTCGTCGCCCTGGCTCGCGATTCTCGGCGTCGTCGCGCTGGTCGCGGCCGGCGTCGTCGCCGCGCTCGTGTGGTTCCTGGTCAGCGGCGGCTATTTCACCGCGGTCGGCCATTGGATGTATGCGACCGACTTGGGCACGGCGGTGCGCTACGTGCTCGAAAGCCTCGCTCTGCTCGTGAGCCTGCTTCTGTCCACGGCGGCGCTCATCTACATCGAGCGGAAGATCTGGGCCTCAGTGCAGCTTCGGCGCGGCCCGAACGTGGTCGGGCCCTGGGGAGTCCTCCAGCCGTACGCTGATTTTTTGAAATTCATCCTCAAGGAGCCGATCATTCCGGCGAGCGCCAACAAGGGCGTGTTCGTTGTCGCCCCGATGGTTTCGGTGGTGCTGGCGATCGCGGCCTGGGCCGTCATCCCGCTCGCGGACGGCTGGGTCGTCAGCGACATCAACGTCGGCATTCTCTATCTCTTCGCCGTCTCCTCGCTCGGCGTCTACGGCATCATCATGGCCGGCTGGGCGTCGAATTCGAAATATCCTCTTCTGTCGGCTCTGCGCGCGGCGGCGCAGATGGTGTCTTACGAAGTCTCGATCGGCTTCGTCATCGTCACGGTTGTCATGTGCGCGGGATCGCTGAACCTCAGCGACATCGTGCATTCCCAGGACACGCGCTTCGGCTTCCTGGGCTGGTACTGGCTGCCGCTGCTGCCGATGTTCATCATCTTCTTCGTCTCGGCGCTGGCCGAGACGAACCGGCCGCCGTTCGACCTGACCGAGGCGGAGTCCGAGCTCGTTGCGGGCTACTACGTGGAGTATTCCGCGTCGCTCTTCCTGCTGCAGTACCTCACCGAGCTCGTCGCGGTGCTGACGATGTCGGCGATGACGGCCGTGCTGTTCCTCGGCGGGTGGCTGTCCCCGCTGCCGTTCGCTCCCTTCACCTGGGTGCCTGGCGTCATCTGGTTTCTCATCAAGCTATGGTCGGTGGTGTTCTGCTTCTCGATGGTCAAGGCCTTCATACCGCGCTATCGCTATGACCAGCTGATGCGGCTCGGCTGGAAAGTGTTCCTGCCGATCTCGCTCTTCATGGTCGTCCTGGTGGCGCTCGTGCTCGAGTTAACCGGCCTGGGCGCCAACGTCTCGGGTTAGGGAGAAAACGTATGGCTCTGAGGCTCGTCCAGTCCGCCCGCTCGTTGTTCCTGACCGAGTTCCTGGCGGCGTTCGCGCTGTCGGTCCGCTACATGTTCAAGCCGAAGGCGACGCTGAACTATCCGCACGAGAAGTCGCCGCTCTCGCCCC